>Ga0255356_1000584_pt1 | contig 24912 bp, 19 predicted proteins | sample HBST100metaG_FD_189944 | JGI IMG/M metagenome (GOLD analysis project Ga0255356, IMG submission 189944) | Peat soil microbial communities from Stordalen Mire, Sweden - H.B.S.T100 | ecosystem: Environmental > Terrestrial > Soil > Wetlands > Peat | place: Sweden: Norrbotten County, Stordalen Mire...
AATTGTATCTCAATGAGTTTTGCTACAAATTCAATCGAAGGTACTTTGGTGAGAACTGTTTTGACAGATTGTTGATAGCCTGTCTGAAGACCAATACAGACTTTAGGCGATTAAACGGATAATCATATAAAATATTATTGCTATTTTTGCTATTTCAACAATAGACGCAATTTTTAGTTAACATTGTCACTAATTCATACAGCATCCAATGAAAATATCCATTTTTTCGTTAGTATTATTACTTTCATTATCTTTTAGCGTTAGTGTTGCGCAACAATTACCGCTATTGCCTGTAGATCCACAAGTTCGTGTCGGAAAACTTGATAATGGCCTCACATATTACATTCGTCACAACAATCAACCCAGTGAACGCGCCGATTTCTACATCGTACAAAAAGTTGGTGCTATTTTAGAAAACGACAACCAAAACGGGTTAGCACATTTTTTGGAGCACATGTCTTTCAACGGAACAGAACATTTTCCAAATAAGGGTATCATCAACTTTTTAGAAAAAAACGGAGTGCGTTTCGGTGAAAATATCAATGCTTACACATCATTAGACGAAACCGTATACAATCTCGCTAACGTGCCCACCATTCGTCAAGGCATCATTGACAGCTCACTTTTGGTGTTGCATGACTGGTCACACTCATTATTACTTAAAGGAGATGAAATTGACAAAGAGCGTGGTGTTATCATGGAAGAATGGCGTACCAGAGCGGGTGCCAGCCGTCGTATGTGGAAAGAGATCAATGCCATAATCTTTGCTGGGTCTCAATATGCAAAACGTGATGTTATTGGCGACACTGCCGTGATACTTCATTCCCAATATCAAGCTCTTCGCGATTATTATAAAAAATGGTATCGTCCTGATATTCAAGGAATCATTGTGGTTGGAAACATTGACGTAGATAAGACAGAAGCTGAAATAAAACAAATGTTCGGATCGATTTCCAAACCAGTTGATCCTGCAAAACGTATTATTTATCCTGTTCCTGACAACGATAAACCCATTGTTGCTATTGTGACTGATCCAGAAGCAAGTAATGCAGCTATTATAGTTCGTTACAAGCACGATCCTATGCCAGACTCCATAAAAAAGACAATGATGGGTTATGTAGCAAATTTGACGAACTCATTGATTTCAACTATGATCAACAATCGATTCAAAGATTTGGCTCAACAACCCGAAGCTCCATTTACGGTTGCACTTAACGAATACGGAGATCTGACGAAATCGAAAGATGCATTTTTATTCTATATGGTGCCTCGCGTAGGGAAATACACAGAAGCTTTTCAGGTTTTAATGAATGAGATTGAAAAAATTAAACGTTTTGGATTCACGGTTTCAGAATATGAACGAGCCAAAGCAGAAATGTTCAAAGAGATTGAAAATGCTTATATTAATCGAGATAAACAAAAAACAGAAAGTTATGTAAATGAGTATGTTGCTAACTTTTTGGATTTAGAACCAATTCCAAGCATTGAATGGGAATATAAAACAGCTAAACAAATATTGCCAAGGTTGCCACTCAACATGATCAGCCAGCAAGCTGAAACTTACATTACGGATCAAAATATTTTAGTTTCAATTCAAGCTCCAGAAAACGAAAAAGCTAAATTGCCCACTCAAGATCAGGTATTAACTATGATTGATCAAGTAAAGACAGTTTCGCTCGAACCTTACAAAGATGATACGATTACCAAACCGTTGATTGCCGATTCACCAAAACCAGGGAAGATCACAAAAGAAACTGAAAACATAGCAATGGGAACCACAGAATGGACGCTGTCAAATGGCATCAAAGTGATTTTTAAACCCACGAAGTTCAAGGCAGATGAAATCCGCCTGGGAGCTGTTGCTTATGGTGGTCTCTCACTTATACCCACAGATCAGCTACCATCAGCAACAGTAGCATGTGATGTAATAAACAACACCGGATTGGGAGATTTTTCACCAACCGATCTCACAAAATTATTAGCCGGGAAAATAGCGAATGTCTCTCCTTCAATGAATGACTATCAAGAAAGTCTGTCAGGTAATTGTTCCTTGAAAGATTTCAACACCATGATGCAGATGCTCTATCTCTATTTCACAGCACCCCGTAAAGATATCGATGCGTATAACGTCTTTATGAACAATATGCGTACCGAACTTACTAATGCAGCCAACAATCCTGCACAAGCATTCAATGATACCATTGTGACAGAAATCTACAACCGTTCGCCACGTAAGTTTGTTTTTCAGCTATCAACACTCGATAAAGTTAACCTGGATCAAGTAATGAACATTTATAAAGAACGATTTGCCAATCCTGCAAACTTTACTTTCTTTCTGGTTGGCAACGTGAGCCCTGACTCAATGAAGACTTCTGTTCTTACTTATTTAGGGGGACTCCAAACATCAAAAAAACTGGAAACATGGAAAGACCAACAAATCCGTTATCCACAAAAAGAAGTGAAAAATATTTTCCCGCACGAGATGCAAACACCTAAAGCATCAAATTTTATTTTCTATCACGACAAAGCTGCTTACAATCTTCATAACATTCTAAATGCAAAAATATTAGGAAATATTCTTACTATACGATATACGGAAAGTATTCGTGAAGAACAAGGCGGAGCTTATGGTGTGGGAGTATCAGGAAGCGTATCACGAATTCCATCTCCTGAAACATTACTCTTTATGCAATTTGATACAGATCCAAAATTGGATACTAAAATGATGACATTGATTTATCTGGAATTGCAAAAAATTGCTGACAAGGGTCCAAAAGCAGAAGACCTCAACAAAGTGAAAGAAAACTTGCTGAAGAAACATGCTGAAGATGTTGAAGATAACAATTGGTGGATTTCTACCTTGAATTCGTACTTTCTTACCAATGTTAACTACATCGATGGTTATGACAAAGCTGTAAATGCAATCGATAGTAAATCAATTCAGGATTTAGCAAAACAACTTATTGAAAAAAAGAATAATCTTGAAGTTATTATGCAACCCAAATAATAACCATCTAATGCTATTAACTATTAATAAGCCATTCGGGAAATTTTCCGAATGGCTTATTTTATGGCTAAAATTAAAATAAACAGTTACAATCAAGTACTTTTGTCACTTCACTCACCTATTTATGCTCATTAATTCATTGCAACTTCCAATATTGAAGTAAAATGTATATGCAATCTATTTCATCATCAACATCGAAAAATAGTTCTCTATATTACAGAATAACAAGCATATATATTTCTCATAAAGGATGTTGAATTAGAAAATGATTCTTCTTTTTCTTAAAAATATTTTATTCATCATATCTGGTTAGTTAATTGATAATCTGATCACAAACAAAATTAATCTACTAAAATAGCTCCTTTTTCACATTCTCTGTTTTGAGAATAGCAAAAAAAGTGTACTTTTGCAACTTGAAAAGGCGATTTAGCTCAGCTGGTTAGAGCGTATGATTCATAATCATGAGGTCCGGGGTTCAAGTCCCCGAGTCGCTACCTTAAAGCACTTGGTGAAAAACTTCATAAGTGCTTTTTCTTTTTTTATTCAACCTTTCCATGGATTACTTGCTCATTGACTGTTTACGTCTTATCTAAATTAAAACAAATCAGTATGACAACCATCTGCAACATTCCTTCAACAAAAGACAAAAAACGTGTAGTCATCATAGGTGGTGGCTTTGCTGGTCTGAAAATTGCCACCTTATTGGATTCACAATATTATCAAACTGTATTGCTTGATAAGCGCAATTACCATCAATTTCAACCATTATTTTATCAAGTAGCTACTTCAGGAATAGAACCCAGCACCATTTCATTCCCTTTTCGGAAGATATTTCAAAAAAAACCAGACTTATACTTTCGACTGTGCTCCGCTTTACATATTAACACCGAACTTAGCTATGTAGAAACCTCCATTGGACGCATTAGGTATGATTATTTAGTGATCGCAACAGGATGTGACACTAATTTTTTTGGCAATGAAGCCTTGAAAGAGGCCTCATTTCCACTCAAAACGACAACTGAAGCAATGGCAATGCGTAACCATATTATCTACACTCTGGAATGTGCTTCGAGTACCGACGATAATGAAGAACGGCAAAAACTACTTAACTTTGTCATTGTAGGCGGTGGAGCTACCGGAGTTGAATTAGCAGGGGCATTAGCTGAAATGCGCAAATTCGTATTGCCCAAAGATTATCCTGATTTCAAAGTGCAACGTATGCAGATATATTTAGTGGATGGTCTATCCCGCTTGTTAGGGGTTTTTTCGGAAAAGACATCAAAAGTGGCACATGATTATTTGTCGAAAATGCACGTCAATATTATCCTTGGAGCAACGGTAAACTCGTATGAAAATGAAATGGTTACATTGAGTAATGGAGAACAGATCGCCACAAAGAACCTGTTCTGGGTTGCCGGTGTGAAAGCAAACAGTCTTGAGGGATTCGACAAACAACAATATGGTAGAGGAAATCGATTGATAGTAAATGATTTCAACCAGGTCAACGGGTTCAAAGCCGTCTTTGCCGTAGGTGATACAGCATTAATGTCTTCAGACAAATGGCCAAACGGACATCCTCAAGTAGCACAACCAGCAATTCAACAATCTGAAAATCTTGCAAACAATTTAAACAGATTGGCAAAAGACGGTAGTACTTTTCGACCTTTTAACTACATTGACAGAGGTTCATTAGCAACAATTGGTCGAAATACCGCTGTAGCTGAGCTACCAGTCGCAAAATTCTACGGATTCTGGGCTTGGTTGTTGTGGCTGTTTGTCCACCTTCGTTCCATTATCGGCGTGAAAAACAAACTCTTCACTTTTTTCAACTGGATATGGAATTATCTTACTTACGATCAATCATTACGATTATTGCTGAAAGATGAAATACCTGAAAGCGAAGGGAAGAAATGTATCGACGAACCAATAACACCTACAACTTAGCAGGCAATTTAACACCAAACATTCTTGAAGCCGGTTGTGATGAAGCCGGTCGTGGATGCTTAGCTGGACCGGTTTTTGCTTCAGCCGTTATTTTGCCGGATGATTTTCAATGTCCTTTTCTCAACGACTCAAAACAGTTAAGCGAAAAAACACGCTATAAATTGCGACCCATTATTGAACAAAATGCTTTGGCTTGGGCTGTTGGTATTGCAACAGCCGAAGAAATCGATCATATCAACATCCTGAATGCTTCTATTTTAGCCATGCATCGTGCAATTAAACAACTCCAGATAGCTCCGCAACATCTCATCATTGACGGTAATCGTTTTCATCCCTTCCCTAACATTCCTCATCAATGTTTTGTGAAAGGCGATAGTCGTTTTCTTTCAATTGCCGCCGCTTCGGTGTTAGCAAAAACCTATCGCGACGAATATATGATTAAACTTCATGAAGCATTTCCGATATTTCATTGGCTTAACAACAAAGGATATCCCACAAAAGAACATCGTGCTGCAATTCTGAAATATGGCATTAGCCCATATCATCGGCTTACCTTTCGTTTGACAGAGCAACAAACCAAACTCTCGTTTTAGTACATTTCTTAGCATTCTTGGGAAAAAGAAAACAACAAATTTCCGTATCTTTGCCAGAGAAAATCATGAAACGAATCCCATAAGTTCAGGGCTAATTCCATGTGATCAGAACGTACAAAAAAAACAATGTACATGAAACTCTTACGAACCTTTTTCCCAGCTATCTTCTTGATACTTGTTTCACAAACGGCTTTTGCACAAGTACCTACAAACAATGCCTTGTTGCATCTAATCATTGATGGTGACTTTAAGCCAAAACAAATCAAAGAACTGCAATCAATGCAGAATGGCGATTTCTTTACTCAACTCTGCGATTCGGGTAAAGCTGTAGTAAAATTCAGTTATAAAACAGGAAAAGCCATCGATACATTATTCAACATTCGCACCGTCTTTCATTGTCCCATCAAGTCAATTGAAGGGTATCAATTGGATTCGGCTGAAGATAGAATGTTAGTTTATATTGATTCAAAACTCACCTATCGAAGAGCATTCTCTGCCACTTATTACGTATATGATGTGAGGCGTAAAAACATGAAACAACTTTCAGATGGTGGATCTCAAGAGGCTGCAACCTTTTCCCCAAATGGTCGTATGGTGGTTTTTGCCCGTAACAACAATTTATTCATCAATAAATTAGACTATAACACCGAAGTTCCTATCACGACAGACGGTGAAGATGGCAAAATTATTAATGGTATGCCGGATTGGATGTACGAAGAAGAATTTGACTGTACGAAAATGTTTGTTTGGTCACCTGATAGCAAATTAGTCGCGTTTGTCAAAATCAATTTAGACAATGTTCAGTCATACAGCTATATTCGATATGCAGGTTCTGACCCCACCTTCCCCTCTTCTGCTGAATATCCGACAGTAGTTTCTTTTAAATATCCCAAAGCAGGTACACCTATTCCGAAAGCCAGTGTTCAAGTGTATGATACATTTTACAAAACTATTCGGAAAATGAATATCGGTAACGATTCGGATGTTTATATTCCTCACATAGAATGGACAAGAAATGTAAATGATTTAGCCATAGCCAAATTTGATCGGGATCAAACCAGAATGCAACTCTTTTTTGCTAATCCTCGTTCCACTGTATCCCGTCTTATCATGACCGATAAAAGTAATACATATGTTGACTACCGCAATCTCAATTATTTGTCGTTCACTCCTGATGGAAAACATTTTATTTACGTGAGCGAAAAAGACGGTTATCGCCATGCTTATTTATATACCATCACAGGTATTGCGGAGAAAGATCTAACCAAAGGGAATTGGGATATAACCAGTTTTTATGGATTTGATGCCGCAAAACAGACTTGTTACTTTCAAGCGGCCGAATCATCACCTTTGGCACGCGACATCTACTCTATGGATGCAAAAGGTATTCAGAAACGGCTTACTGAAGGTAAGGGAACCCATGCTGCCACTTTCAGTAACAACTTTGCCTATTTCATTGATCAGGCCTCTTCACTTAACACACCCAATCAATACACGCTACGATCAACTGTGGGAGAAACCCGCCGTCCGTTAGAAATGAACGAAGCATTAATTGCCAAAGTTAATCAACTGCAATTACCGAATAAAGAGTTTTTCACGTTCAAAGAAGCCGATGGTACATTATTGTATGGCTGGATGCTGAAACCGGTAGGATTCACAAACACGAATAAATATCCGGTTGTCATGGTGCAATACAGCGGCCCTGACTCACAAGAGGCAGGAGACTCATGGGAATTCGATTGGGAATATATATTGGCAACAAAAGGATATGTCGTAGCATGCGTTGATGGACGTGGCACAGCAGCCCGTGGTGTGGCTTTTCGCAAATGTACCTACGAGTATTTAGGAAAAAAAGAAGCGAATGATCAAATTGCTGTTGCACGCTATTTAGGCACATTGCCATTCGTTGATAGTCAACGTATCGGCATTTGGGGATGGAGTTACGGAGGATTTATGACGTTAATGTGTATGACCAATGGCAGCAATATTTTCAAAGCCGGCGTTGCAGTAGCCCCGGTTACTGATTGGAAATTTTACGATGCTGCTTACACGGAACGTTACATGAAAACGCCACAGGAAAATGCAGCCGGTTATGCAGCTTGTTCTCCACTGGAACATGCAGCCGACCTACAAGGAAAACTATTGATCGTTCATGGATTAGCAGATGATAACGTGCATGCGCAAAATACTTTTGAATTCACAGAACGATTAGTACAAGCCAACAAGCAATTTGAAATGCAGATTTATACCAACCGCAATCATAGTATTTATGGTGGAAACACACGCTACCATCTGTACCAACGCATGATCGATTTTTTGGATAAGAATCTATAACTGACAAACACTTTCGTATAATGAAAGAAAACACATATGGTACAAAATAAAAAATGTATCTTTGAACAGATATAATATAAGTGGATAAAATAGTAACAGGCAACAATAAATCAACAATATAAGAATTCTATTCTTTTTTCTGAAGTCTTCTTTGGAAAAGAGAAAAAGATAAATTATTCACTAAATCAACTTGATATTTTTATGAAGAAACACAATTTCAACGCCGGCCCATCTATTTTGCCGCAAAGCACCATTAAAAACACGGCGAAAGCCATTCTTGATTTTGACGGTATCGGACTTTCCATTATGGAAATAAGTCACCGTTCTAAAGAGTTTCAAGCAGTAATGGACGAAGCTGTCGCTTTGTTCAAAGAACTTCTCTCTATTCCAGAAGGTTACTCTGTCCTCTTCTTGGGAGGTGGTGCCAGCTTGCAATTTGCAATGGTACCTTTTAATCTCTTTGAAAAAAAAGCTGCTTATCTAAATACTGGTACATGGGCATCAAAAGCATTGAAAGAGGCTAAACTCTTTGGTGAAACAGTTGAAGTGGCTTCTTCGAAAGATGCCAACTTCACTTATATTCCTAAACAATATACTGTGCCTGCTGACGCTGACTATTTTCACATCACAACAAACAACACCATCTTTGGAACTGAATTGCATACTGATATCGACTCTCCTGTTCCATTGGTTGCTGATATGTCGTCTGATATCTTTTCACGGGTAATTGATGTTTCAAAATATGCTATTATATACGGAGGCGCTCAGAAAAATCTCGCACCCGCAGGACTTGCTTTTGTAATTGTAAAAAATGAAGTTTTAGGCAAAGTATCACGTTCCATCCCAACTATGCTCGATTACCGCACCCATATCAAAGAAGGTTCAATGTTCAACACGCCACCTGTAGTGCCCATTTACGCCGCATTGCAAACGTTAAGATGGATGAAAGACCTTGGAGGTGTCCCTGTATTGGAAAAAATCAATAAAGAAAAAGCAGCGTTGTTGTATGACGAAATTGATCGTAACAAACTTTTCAAAGGAACAACTGCTGTGGAAGATCGCTCGTTAATGAACATTTGCTTCGTAATGAATGACGAATACAAAACATTAGAAGATGAGTTCGGTAAATTTGCAGCTTCAAAAGGTATGGTTGGCATCAAAGGTCACCGCTCAGTTGGTGGATTCCGTGCATCTATCTACAATGCAATGCCAAAAGAAAGCATCATAGCTCTTATTGATATAATGAAAGAATTTGAGAAAACACACTAATCAACTCGTTTGTTTCGCTTCCTTGTTACAAGTTTTTATTACAAAATACTTGATAGCATGGAAGCAAAATAACATATCATTCATGACACAATGAATTAATGCTCACACAAAACATTTCTAATGCAAGACGTGATGTGTATTTCATTCAATCTTGACCTATAAATTATTTACAATGAAAATTTTAGTAGCGACCGAAAAACCGTTTGCAAAAGCTGCAACGGACGGCATCAAAAAAATTGCTGATAAAGCTGGTTATGATTTAGCTTTATTGGAGAAATATACTGATGTGAACGAACTTTATAAAGCAGTGGCTGATGTCGATGCGCTGATTGTTCGTTCCGATAAAGTTACACAAGAAGTTATCGATGCAGCTAAAAAGCTGAAGATTGTTGTTCGTGCCGGTGCCGGATACGACAACCTTAATCTGAAAGCATGTTCTGCACGCGGTATCGTCGCCATGAACACTCCGGGGCAAAACTCCAATGCTGTTGCCGAATTGGCTCTTGGAATGATGGTTTTCATGGCTCGTAACAACTTTCAACCAGGTACAGGTACCGAATTGAAAGGAAAGAAAATAGGTATCCATGCATATGGCAATGTTGGGAAATTAGTCGCTCGCTTAGCCAAGAGTTTCGGTATGGAAGTCTTTGCTTTTGATCCTTTTGTCCCCCCTACTGAAATAGAAAAAGAGGGCATTCACGTTGCATCTTCCGTTGAACAACTCTACAGCACTTGCCATTACATATCATTACACATTCCGGCAACTCCCGAAACCAAACAATCCATCAATTACAACCTGCTGACAAAAATGCCCAAAGGCGGCTGCTTAGTTAACACGGCACGTAAAGAAGTGATTCATGAAACTGAATTGATGAAAGCTCTCGATGAACGTACAGATTTGAAATACATTACTGATATCCTTCCTGACCACCATGCTGAAATGGTTAGCAAATATGGTACACGCTATTTCTCTACATCTAAAAAGATGGGTGCCGAAACATCTGAAGCCAATATCAATGCAGGGTTAGCTGCCGCCAATCAGATTGTGGATTTCTTAACCAACGGCATAACTAAGTTTCAGGTCAATAAGTAAAAAGTAAAAAGAACAACAGACTTTATGAAACGAATTATTTCAACCCCTAGTGCACCAGCTGCCATAGGGCCTTACAGTCAAGCGGTGGAAGCCAATAATACGCTTTACCTGTCAGGTCAGATACCCATTAATCCTGCTACGGGAGTATTAGTGGAAGGTGGTATTATTGAACAAACACAACAAGTGTTTCGCAACATTCAAGCTATCCTTGATGCTGCAGGATATTCTGTTGATGATGTAGTGAAATCGACTGTTTATCTTGCAGATATGCAATATTTCTCCGAAGTAAACGCAATCTACAAAACCTTCTATACAACTACTTTTCCGGCACGTTCAGCCTTTGCAATCAAAGGGCTACCTATGGGTGCTTTGGTTGAAATAGAAACCATTGCAACTAAATAAAATACTACTAAGAGATATATTATAAAAACGCTGATTTTGAATGAATCAGCGTTTTTTCTTTGTACGACCAACATTGACATCACCACCTTACTACAAATAGGATTTTTTCAACAGAAAATGACCTTTTCTATTTGTCGATCTCAAAAAATCAATTACCTTTGCACACGCAAAAGCCCAGATGGCGGAATTGGTAGACGCGCTGGTCTCAAACACCAGTGGATTCACTTCCATGCCGGTTCGATCCCGGCTCTGGGTACGGTTAATTCAAATAAAAACCCTCATAATCAATGAATTGTGAGGGTTTTTTGTTTGTTGAGTAACAAAATAGTAACAATGTTGAACATAAAGCAGAAAAAAACCTGCATGCTGTCAGGTGCAAGGCTCTGTTTTCTATCATCAAAAAGGAAACTTTATGACACAGAGCAAAACTCTTTCCCTAAACGGTGCAACCCGTTAATTATCTTTTCCCGTTGTGGCGGGCGTGGTATACTTTTTCCGGTGGCATAGTGCCCTAACTGTCGTTGATTGATTCCGGTTACACGGGCAATGGCTGCCTTTGTCAGCATACCGTCAAAATAATGAAGAATAGCAGATACCTGTAATTCATATTCAAATTCATATTCTTTGTTTACCACCCATTCAGGCAGTTGGTCGCCATCCACTATACAGCCCTCTACATGAAACGTAAAAGCATCTTCAAACTGCCTTTTAGCTTCTTCAATGGTTTTTCCGGTAACCAATACAGCTCCACCGATTTCTCCCGTACCAACGGCATAATTGCCATCACACCAACTTACCAATACTTTTATTTTTTCCATAGCCAAAAATTATTTTTGTTTGCAATACGGTTATCTCCATCCTGCCTGTTTCCAAATACTGTTTAATAGTTCCTGATCCAACACCTCGTTGGGTTTTCCGTTCACGGTTACTTTTCCTTTTTGAGTGGGGTGTTTGAATTGTCGATGGCTACCTCTTTGGGCAATTAATATCCACCCTTCCGTTTCAAGGCATTTAATAACCTCTTTTACTTTGTATTTTTTCATTGGCAAGAATGTGTCATTTGACACCACAAAAGTAGTATATTTACTACTATTTCACAATAGACAATACCATTTTTACTACTGTTTTATGAAGATTTATATTAAAAAGCCCCTGAAATTTCCAGGGACTCTAAATTGGCACTATCAAGGAAACAGTAAGACAATGTTAAACAACTTAAGACACTTATATTTCACATATACAAATATTTATGTTTCATTTCAAAAAAGAAAATAAAACAAATAAGACAACTTTCAAAAATCAGTCAAGGTTTCACAGTATGGGGTGTGCAAAGCATCACTATTGACAATACTTTTGGATCAACTTAAAGGTACTTATTTAAAGCCCCGGCAAACGCTTTTGAATACCGGGTTCCTTCTGCTGTTAGTTCCCATTGACGGGAATAACTTTTACCTGTCGAATCTATCCACCTGCGACGCCGAACATGCAAAATCACTTTCTTGTCCCGTAAAGGAAAATCCTTTATCGTCGATTCCGGATAAAAACCATTGGAAAACAATTCAATATCCTCGTATTCTTTGGGTTTGCTATCCGTTTCTTTAAGATATATATGCAGAATCGAACCTTCTTCTTTTATATCAACCAATTCAAAGTAATCTACAAGTTCTGCAGGTAGAACATATTTTACTAATGCTAATACCGTATCTTTTACCATCATATCTTTTTATTACAAAGATAGATGCTTTCCTTTTTACTTTCCACAGGGTTTTACTAGTGTGCCGTTATACTACTTATGTGCAGTAAATATAAAAACGTTGATAATAAACATAATATAAAACAATATATTTACGAATGAAATTTTTTTTTCTAAATTCATGAATTATTTTGCTTCAAAATTTGGTTTATACAATGAACTACTTTATATTTGCAGCCTATTTCTATGTATATATAGAAGATAGAAATTAGGTCTGTAAGTATGTCTAATAATTAAAATCAAACAAATGGAAACGAACAAATTTTCCGAACAAGAGAGCATGCAGGTAATTCAACAAATGATTAATACCGCCAGAAACAGCCTTCACAAAGGAGTTGCAGACATTTTGATTTTTTGGGGCTACTTAATTGCTGCCACAGCCTTAACAGTCTATGTATTACAACATACTCTCATCAACCCGGGTTATGTGCAGTATGCATGGTTAATCACTATTCCGGGATGGCTTTATACTATTATTAAAGTGCGAAAACTACGCCATTCAACGAAATTCAAAAGCTACACAAACATAATTTTTGGAAGAATATGGCTGGGCTTTGGTATCGCATGTGCTCTTTTACCATTGTTCTATTCATTAGCTACTTACAGATTTGGAATGCCGGCAATATGGATAACACTCACACCTACCATTCTGTTGATGCAAGGAGTCTGTCTTTTTGCAAGCGGTAGTATTTATCACTTCAAACCTTTTATATATGGAGCTTTAGCATGTGCTCTGATATTTGCCGGTTGTTATATTTTTCCGTGGCAACAATTTCTGCTTTTGGGACTGTGCCAAATCATCAGTTTAGTGATCCCGGGTCATATGTTGAATAAAAAAGCGGAAAATGATGTTTAAAACTCTTGATCCTTTACTCCATTCGGAGTTGCGATTGGCAATTATGTCCTTGCTAATAGGTTTACAAGAAGCTGACTTTGTCTTTCTCAAAGAAAAAACGAAAGCCACCTCCGGAAATCTCAGCGTGCAGCTTGATAAGCTGAAAGAAGCTGACTATATTGAGGTCAAGAAGTCATTCAAAGGCAAAATGCCATGCACTACATGTAAAATTACACCACAAGGTATAGTTGCTTTCCAATCCTATATCGATGCGTTGCAAAGCTACCTGCATCCGGGCTTATAGGTCAAATTTGATGTTAAAATCATCTGCAACACTATTCTAACTACCTTTGAAACAAATTTAAGACTATCAATCCAAGCTCAATGCTTCCAATACTATGCCTTATAGCATCACAATATTTATTTCAATTCAAGTTTTATCGCAACGTTTTTAAACCTTCAATAGGAAATGGATTTGATTGTAAGAGATCAAATACAATTACTGTATTGATGCCTTTGTTTAAGAAATTTGCAGGACAATACAAATGTTTTTGAGGTCCTATTTTCCAAAATCGTCCTAGGTTATGACCATTCACCCACACAACACCTTTCCCGTATTTACTCATATCAAGATAAGTATCAGCCACTTTTGTCAAAATAAATGTTCCCTGAAAAAATACTCCGTCATGTAAGTTTGCTGTGTCTTGCTTCAACGTAGTAATAAATCCTTTTCCCATAGGCATCGGGAAAACATCCCAATTCATAAGGGTAATACCATTGAGTGTCACACGATCGGTTATTCCCTTTCGATCAATCATATATTCCCCATAATTAATTCGACCCATGGCTTCTACCAATATCTCAAGAACAGGTTCTTTAATATTGCTTTTTGGCAATCTCACCGTCCACTTCCCTCCATTTCGATAGATGGAATCTACCAGGTGACCGTTTAATAAAACCAAGGCAAAATCATGTGGTTCCGTAATGGTTAAATCACCACTTCGCTCCCCAATCAGTTTTGTCCGGTACATAATGAATCCTTCCGATTGATTAAACATCTCCATCGGTTTGGGTTGCGGAGAATACATAGGACTGGGTAATTGATTCCAGATACTTGTCACAGGATGCATTTGAAATGCTGGTATTTCAATAGAAACCGGTGCTTTTGGAACTGCAGGTATTTTATAGGGTACATATTGGCTGATTAACCTGCGCAGCGCAAAATATTTGGCAGTCGGTTGTCCTTGTTCATTGATTGGGGCATCGTAATCATAACTGGTAATATCCGGCTGATAGGATGTTTCAGATGAAGCATTCGCTCCTGCCGTGAATCCAAAATTCGTTCCTCCGTGAACAACGTATAAACTGAATGACCTCTTGTTCTCCAGCAGGTATTTAATCTCTTTCAATAAACCCGTTGTATCTGTTTTTGCATACTTTTCTCCCCACTGGGTCAACCATCCGGGATAGGTCTCACTGCTAAAGGAAGGAACCTTTGGATTTATCTTTTTTGCCACGGCAAAATCACCATCATTACTCCCGCTGTCCAATCCCAGAGCGGCTCCCTCAACACTACCATCTGTCAACATCACGATGGAAGCCCCGTCTGCCGTGTAAAACGGGACATCGATCCCATTCTGTTTCCAATAACGTTGCAACTGATTCAAATAGGATTTGTCATCTCCATAACTGCCATATTCATTTTCTATTTGTACCATAATAACAGGACCTCCATGGGTACATAGCAGCGGCCTTACCTGATTGCTTAAAGCTGTGACGTAACGTTGCACGGCTTGTAAATAACGGGTATCGCAACAGCGCACTTTGATATCCGGAACTTTGAGCAAATAGGGAGGTAACCCGCCAAAATCCCTTTCTCCACATACATAAGGTCCCGGACGAAGCAACACCCACATCCCCTCTTTTTGACAAATACGTATAAACCTGGCAATATTCTTATTGCCTGTAGAGAAATCAAAGCTCCCGGGTATGCTTTCATGATCATTCCAGAATACATACATCGAGATGGCATTACAACCCATGGCTTTGGCCATCTGAATACGATTGTCCCAATATATCTCGGGAACACGAGCCGGATCAATCTCCCCGCTGATCATCTGAATGGGTTTGCCATTCATTAAAAATTGATCCTGTGAAAAAGAAAAAGAATGAACCTGTTTACCAGCAGTTAAATGAAAACACGAAACTGCAAAACAGAGAACTAAAAAATATTGTTTCATGTATGAAAACATAAAATGATGTGATGATTATAATTATTCTAAGAGAATTAGTTGACAGGTGTTCCTTCCAAAATATTAACTTCGTAAGGGAGAAGCGTTACATCAAATTCTTTGACTCCATTAAAAGTGTCAAGCTTATCATTCTGGAAAAAACGAGGATTCCTGAAGTTATATGTCTGTGGATAGCCTATCGGAATTTCAAACGCTTTCATAACATCTACATGAAACTGTTTAATTTCTCCGGTAGGGTTTCTCAAACTTATAATCCCTTTCTGCGGTGACCATGCGGCTCGTCCATATACCTCCCCTTTTTCAGGATCTCCTCCAATCCAATGAACGTCAACAAGTGTCTTTGTATTGTCTCTGGACCAATGAATGGCATGTGCAAGAACATCCCAGTTCTTTGATGAGAGTTTATGCGGATTGATGTATAACTCCTGCAATCCGGTGCCACTTGAAAAGAATGACCATATTTCATCCGATATATCTTGATCTTTCATGCCAAACGTTCCGGGCATTCCATGATCTGCAATGCATATTCCATGATACATAAGGGAGTTAAGCGGATATAAACTGCCTTTAAGTACAATATTGCGGTACGCTTCTCCATCCCGATAGGTAATCCATTGCTGCCTTTTCGTACCTGCCCCTGCAAACCCGTTATCACCTCCGCTTCTCCAGATGGCATCTCCATAGTATAACCAATAAGGAGATGCCCATGTGCCTGTCGTGAGGCTATAATAGATAGTGGGTTCTATGTTACGGATTTCACCAACTAAATGAAGAAGTGCATTGACATCTCCTTCATAGGAAATATTCGAGCCAATCGAGTTATCTCCTTCTCCAACACCGTCAATCTTAAAAATGGATATCCCGTATTTTTCTACAAAACTTATCGTAACATCCCGAAAACGTTTATAATAAACAGGCCCTGCCAAAGAAAAACCGTTTGCATTGACCTCAAAAGGAGGATTCTGTGCTAATCCGTATTTAATCCTTTGTTCCTGAGCCACACTGTACCCTCCAAACGGAGACATCCATACTCCTATTGAAGAGTGATATTTTTTTGCCAATTCATGCATAATAGAAAAACCATTGGGAAAGTCACTGTTAAATTTCCATAGAGTTTGATTGTTATCCCAACCGTCATCAAACAAAAACGCTTGCATGGGAGTATGCCGTTTCAAAATCAAACTGTCTGCATAGGCTTGCATGCGTTCCAAGCAATCTTTCTCATTCATTTTCCGATCATCATAAGAAAGATCAAACCACGAATTGTAGTGTAGCTCCTGATGATAAGGCACTGCACGTTCCCGCTCAATGTAATAAAGGAATGCACGGCGAAGTTGATCTTTGGGTGCTACGCCCCAAGCTACAGAATAAGTTAATGGATAGGAGGAAGTAATTGGGGCATATCTTTTAATAAAAGAAATAACCTGATCTCCGCTTGTCCCGTTATGGCTCATGGGGTATTCGAATGCAAAAAACGTCCCATCATCTACCCAAGGAGAACCGGCAACAATACCTCCCTGTTTTAGATCACCTTGAGGCATTTCCAAAAGAGTTATCTGATCAACCTTCAACGAATCTTTTGGGGTCAGGGTAAACTGTTGACGTAGATAATTCGAATGATCTTGCAATATCACTTGCCAATGAATCTTCAAATTAATCTTATTACAGTACAGATCTGCCGTAATTTTCTTTCCGTTGTCTTTCCCCGATCGTTTCACAGAAGAACTGTATCCCTTGATTATTTCAATTTTCGGAACATCCAAGAGTCGAAAATCATTGGATGTGAGTGTCTCCTGGTCTTGAAGATGAATAGAAAACCATGGCACGCTACCCCAATCAATCTGTTGCCCTGTTTCTTTGTTCTGAAAAGAACGTACGCGTATTGTTTGATCTTCTATAGTCCACTGCGCGCAAAGCACATGATTCTCAACTAAAAGGTTGTTTCGTGATAATCGGATGATGGCATCTCCGATAGGTTGCCCGGGATAAACGGGCTGCCCAAAGAGAACTCCGGCTGATAAGCTTAATATTAAAATAAATAGATTCTTTCTCATGGTTCTTATTGTTTTACAACTAATTAAATTCAAATGACATTTGCTTCATTCCCGGATGAAGATCATGGGAATGAAAGTCAATACACAGCAAGGATGCCAATCTTTCATAGAAAAGATCACTCCTTACAGTTATTCAGCTCTCTCTACCCGCTTTTAACAAACTCCAACTCTAAGAATAACGTTCCGCAATAGACTGCATTATTTTCTTTTGATCATCATAGCGTTGTAATAAAGCCAATTGATTTTCACCCCTTACTAAATTATGATCCTCATATTTTGCCCCGTAATAAACATCATTATTCAAATAATCGGTGATAAAGCGCAAGGCTTGCATGTATATCATGAAGCTGCCTGAATACACAAAATAGGATTTCTCCAACTCAGTAAGCGCTTTCCCCATTTCACTCATATACCCCGAAACAATGGCTTCAAAATAATCAATACGAATTGTATGTTTGGATCCCTCTTTTTCTTCTTCGCTCACAGGTGACAGGTAAGTCCGCATCATATCCCCGATATCACTGATATAACAACCCGGCATGATGGTATCTAAATCAATGATGCACATCCCTTTATTCCGTCCATCAAACAACACGTTGCTGATCTTCGCATCATGATGAATCACCCGGACAGGCATCTTTGCTATCTCCGAGGCTGTTTCGGCTATATACCCATAAGCCAATAGTTGTTGGATTAGCTCCCTGCATTGTAATATGCGTTGAGGATTCCCTTTCTTAAGTGCCATCTTAAACTGTTCAAAACGTAAAGGCAAATTATGAAAATCAGGCAACGTGATCTGTAGTTGGCGCGCATCAAAATTTGCAAGATTGGCAGTGAATTTACCAAATTGTCTGGCAGCTTCATAGGCTTCCTTTGGGTCATCCACAACATCAACCGTATGTGATCCTTCTACAAAATGATACAGTCTAAAATACTCTCCCCCGGTTTTTACCATGTTTTCTCCTTCTATAGTTGTTAGGGGAGCTTCAAATAAATAGTCGGGATAGCTCTTCTTGAGAAAAGTATCTATAAGACTAATATTGCAGGCAATGGCTTCAGGCGATTTAAAGATAGCATGATTAATCCGTTGCAAAATAAATTGCTTCGAACTTATTTTCTCTGTTACTAACCATGTGTGATTGATTAAACCGGTGCCAAATGCCGATATCGTGTAACTATCGGGACTAAACCCGTATTGATCTAAAATGTTCTTTGTCATAAAAATAATATTGGTTGGGTGATTTTGATGATTTATATTGATACTTAGTAATTTGTCAACAATTGTTTAGTGTAAGATAGATGCCTCAATCCTATACTAAACATAATGCTGGTTTATCTGTTTACACTCTTCTTAGGGTTATTCCTCTCGCAAAGTAGTTGTCATATAAGTCGATAGTATTGGCGTCTTGATGTGAATAATGCCTTTTTTGCTCTTCGTTTCATAGAACCAACCTGATGCGGCTGCCTTAAAGCATTGCTCATTCTTTTGTTGTTTCAGTTGCCGGCCTTCCAGAAGGATCATTCTTGGCGATGTTAAAGAATAGATCTCCAAAATATAAACACGCTTCTTTTCCTTTCCTTTGAAATCACCTTTTGCAGCATGAAGAACAATAATTTTTTGCCAATCCAGTACCTCGGATGTTGTGATCAGTTCTATAGTTGTTCTATTTTTAATGTACAAATGAGTGATTATAGTTCACAAAAATAAGGATTTATCGACATATAACTCAAAATAATATGCAATAACATTCTATACATGTCAATTGATTATATATCAAATAAATAAAAACGAGGTAACTCTATAAATCGGCATCATTCATTGAAACAAATTAATCGAAATTCTTAAAACAAAGTAGAACATTAAAAGAAATCCAGAATACTCATGCAAAATAATTCATAAGATAGATTGAGCTCCATACCATAAAAAAAGCTGCCCTTCTATTTTCAAGAAAGACAGCTTTCATCGACAAACTACAAAGTCAGCACCTTAACAATTAATACAAAGCAATAAAAAATGATTTTGCTATAGTTCTAAATTCATCATCACTTCTTTAGCTACAAGATGCCACTAAATAACATCAAAAAGAAATTTTATTAAACTCTTTTAATTAACGACAATGGTATCAAATCTGTATAACAATGATCTGAGAATATCAATCCCAGCGTCGATTCTTTCAATGCAATACCTTCCCTTAATAAAAGGAGTTTACTCAATACATATTAGACCTTATACCAATTAAGTAGTTACAGTTATTCTTTCAAGTTTACTCTTAATTCATAAATGTGTGTTATTTCATTTTTCACAGATCACATCCTTACGATCTATGGCTCAAATGATGTGACCTGCAAAAATAAGCATTGTATAAATACCTATTGTTCATTTGAAAAATATAACAAAAAAATTGTTTATTTTGCATAATCTTGTGGTTGTTTAATTCGGATATATTTTGTTGTAATAAGCTTTCCTGGTTCGCAATCTAATGAGTTGCCTGACACTTTGAATGAGTGATTGCATTTATTGGACGCATCAGCCATTATTTCAACATTATGTTGTGTGATTCTTACAGTAAACCTGTCACCTTTATAAATCATATGAAACTCCAATTTATTCCATTTTTTATATAATCGTGGATTGATTGTCACATTCTCTACACCTGCCTTAATACCTCCAAAACCAAATACAGCAGTCATCCAAGCTCCCCCGTTGGCAGCAGGATGCGAACCACTCATAAAGATAGTACCAACATAAACATGGTATTTGGCTTCAATATCAATTTTAGCAGTTTTAAAAAAATAACTATAAGCAACATCAATATAGCCAAACGCAGCCGCTACTATTGCATAAGCACAAGCACTAAGACTTGAACCATGTTCGGTGCGAGGTTCATAATATTTCCAATTAGCTTTTTTAATTTCTGTCGAGAAACGGTCTTTAAACAAGTTCAACATCATTATCACATCGGCTTGTTTAATTATTTTTGTTGGAACTGCCAACCCTTGTCCTGCACCTAAATATTCATTTGGATGAATCATCTTGGCTTTTACTTCATCAATAGTTGAATCTTTAAGTTTAAAGTAAGCATCAAATTGTTCAATAACACCTGTTTCTTTATCGGGTTGAGGAACATAAAGCAAGTCTGCTGCTTCGACAAACATTGGCAACTCATTGGCAATATCAATTTTCTCAACAAGTGTTTCTAATGTAGATGGGTAATTATGTTTTAAATAATCTACAGTAGCATTTGCAATTTCGAAAGTTGCTTTAGCAACCATATTTGTAAATGCATTGTTATTTACCCGTTCGTGATATTCGTCAGGTCCGATTACATCAAGTATTTCAAATCGATTTTTATCCTTTTTGAAGTAAGCATAAGAATAGTAGAATCGAGCACATTCTAAAATAACTTCCGCTCCACCTTCTAATAATAAAGAATCATCGCCTGTTAACTTAAAGTATTCCCACATAGCAATAGCAACATCACCACTGATATGTATTTGTTTATCCCTAAAGTAAGTTCGCAAATCTCTTCCCGTATTTGGATCGCCGATATTAAAATAAGTACAGGCATCATCGCCATTATCCTGACTTTCCCAGGCATAAAATGCACCTCTAAATCCAACACCTTCCGTTTTTGCTTTCCTGCGTGCACCATCCAGTGTTTTTATTCGGTAGCGCATCAATTCAACAGCTTTCTCGGGATAAGTATACAAAAAGAAAGGAAACATAAACATTTCCGTATCCCAGAAAATAGCACCTTTATATACCTGGCCTGAAAGTGCTCTGGCAGGAATGGAATTGCCACTACCATTTACCGGTGCAACAATCAGAAGCTGAAAGATACTATACCTTAATGCCTGTTGGGCTTCATCATCGCCATCAATTTTCACATCGCAATATTCCCATTTCTTCGCCCATTGGGCATTATGATTTTTCAGGCATATTTCATAACCCAGTGCTTTCGCATCCTTCACGCAGTTTATTGCAGCTTCACTTACAGATACAGAAATGGGATCATTATCAGTAAATACAGAAAAATATTTGAAAAATGTATAGGTTTTCCCTGCTTCAACATCAATGTCAATTACTCGAAGATTCTTTTTACCGCTTATCTCATGAGTTTCATTTCCAAAGTTCAGGTCGACAACCTCGGCAACAGCAACTTTTTTAGAAGTTTCGTTAGTTATGGCTTGAAAAAGCAATACTCCGTTGTCTTTTCCCGGAACTATATTCAATAAATGCGGACCGTTTAAATCCCAGATATCAAAATCAATTCCGGTACAAATTTTAATTCCGGCAACTTTATCACAGGTAAGATTATATTGTATAATGCCCAAATTCGGTTTATCTGAACTTAAAAATCTTATTGATTCAATCGTAAGGATTTTCTCCCGGGACTCATAATCTGTTTTACGCTCAAAGACAGCATTCCCCAGATTTAATTTCTGTGTATGATTTTTTACTGTCGTTGATAACGCCGAGATTTCAATCCCATCAAGTATAATTTTCGTAAACCCTGCATTGGGAGCATTGACAGGTTCCCGCCACGAATCTCCCACGCGGTCGAATATTCCTGCAATTGTAATTCCCACAAGTTCATCGGATCCAAACTCATCAAGAGTTCCACGATATCCCATGTATCCATTCGCAATTTGGTAAACGTTACCATTGCGCATGATACTTTCTTTTTTATTTATAAATTTATCGGTGCTTACGCTCCAGAGACTATCCATATTATTTTAAGCTTTATCATAATTATCTTTCACAAACAACATCAAGATGCCAGCAATTACCATTGTAACACCACCTAAAACAATTGCATAAATTGCATTCCCATGAAATAGAGTTTCGACAAGCAACCCTAAAACAGCTGCAGCCAAAATCTGCGGAATTACAAGAAAGAAATTAAATATCCCCATATAAACTCCCATTTTCTTCTGCGGCAATGCCCCCGACAAAATTGCATAAGGTATGGTAAGAAGACTTGCCCAGGCAATACCCACACCAATCATAGATATTAATAACAGATTAGGATCTTTTAGAAAATACATGGATATCAGGCCCAGTCCACCAATAATCAAACAAATTGTATGAGTTAAAACACGACCGATCTTTTTTGAAATCACCGGAATCAAAAATGCAATAATAGCAGCAACACCGTTATATACAGCCATCAAAATGCCTACCCAGTTCGCGCCTTCGTTATATTGAATTGATTTCGGGTCTGTACTCCCGAAATGAAAACTTGTTATGGCTGAAGTACTGTAGATAAACATAGAGAAAAGGGCAAACCAGGTGAACATTTGTACCCATGCCAGCTTTTTCATAGTTTCGGGCATGTTCTTCATGTCATAAATTATTTCAACCATTCCATCAATTTTACCGGAAGAAAAACGTTTGGCCGAAGCTAATTGCAAAACGCCATAAACCGGCAAACCAAAAGATAAAATATAAAGGCCCTGATACCAATCGAATTTCTTTACCAAGAATGTAAGTATAACACCAAATATGACCAATATTAAACCTTCGGTATAATAGCTTTTAGTATTAATATCAATCTGAGAATCATCTTTTGATTCCGAATCCACTTGTTGAGCGCTAAACTCTTCCTGTTCCTTCGGAGAATATTCTTTTGTACGGATTATTGTCCAGATAACCGCCAATAAGAAAACGCTGCCGCCTAAATAAAACGACCATCTTACTGATGGGGGAATTACACCCTCGGGTGCGGTATTGGCAACATCAAACCATTTTGTTAATATGTATGGCAACATGGACGCAACCACCGAACTAATTCCAATAAAGAATGTTTGCATGGCAAATCCCTTTGTTTGTTGTTCTTCAGGTAGCATATCGCCGATAAAGGCTCTAAAAGGTTGCATACAAGTATTGATTGATGCATCCATAATCCAGAGCATACCTGCAGCAAACCAAAGAGTAGGCGAATTGGGCATTACCAATAAAGATAAGGATGCCAGTACTGCACCAATCAAAAAGTACGGTTTCCGTCTGCCAAGCCGGTTCCAAGTCTTATCACTCAGGTAACCAACTATAGGGTGAATAATTAGTCCGGAAATAGGTGCTGCAATCCATAAAATAGGAATATTTTCAACCTTCGCTCCAAGTGTTTCGAAAATACGACTGACGTTTGCATTCTGCAAGGCAAATCCAAACTGAATACCAAGATATCCAAAACTCATGTTCCATAACTGCCAAAAACTTAAATATGGTTTTCTTTTCATTTCAAATAATTTTATTTGATAGAATGATTTTTTTATAGCTCAGTTTTATTTATGTTTACTAACAAACCAATCATTAATAATATCTATACTTATTTCTGAGAGATCTTCAACAACTAGATCTGCACCATTAGTTTTTAATTCATATACATTATTCTCTCTTGCAACACCTAGTGTTAACCCGAAATTTCCTTTATGTCCTGCCTGAACTCCGGACACAGCATCTTCAATAACAACAGTACGTTGATAATCAACACCCAAGTTACTACAAGCAGTAATAAAAATATCTGGTTCGGGTTTGCCTTTTAAACCCAGTTCAGCAGAAACAATACCATCTACTCGGGTTTCGAACAAATTGATTATTCCAGCTTTTTCAAGTATGGTTACACAGTTTTTACTTGAAGTAGCAACACCAACTTTAATAGTTCTATCCAATAAACTATTAATCAACTTAATAGACGATTCATAGACTTCTACTCCATTTTCTTCGATCACTTTATTTAAACACTCATTTTTTCTGTTTCCCAAACCACAAACAGTCTCTTTGCAGATTTCATCTTCAGGCGAGCCAAAAGGGATATTAATTTCCCTTGAGATTAAGAACGCCTCTACACCTTTATATCTTGGTCGTCCATCCACATAAGGCAGATAATCGTCCGTATGGGAAAACTCGTGAAAATGTTCTTTGTATTTCTTTTCTCTAAAAATAAGATATTCATCAAACATTTTTTTCCAGGCTAATGAATGAACTGCGGCTGTTTTAGTAATAACGCCATCCATATCAAAAATTACTGCATCAAAATCTAACATAACCATTCCATTTACTTCATTTAGTTCGCAATTGTTTTCTAATCCTGCATAAAAACATAATAATTGAGCAATTACAATTAAACTGATATGAACAATTCCTATTTTAAGCCTACTGCAATTAGCTCTCGCTTTTTATATTATTTCCAGCTATTGGTTCACTTTATTTATTTTCTAACACCATAAAAGTGTATGGTTGTAGTGCAACCTGAGTTGATAGTGTCACGGATTTCCCTGTAAACACGTCACTCCATGTGGAATTTGATAAAACAGCAGGTATTGTATAATTAATTGTCGTGTTTCTAAGATTATCTATTACAAATACCGTATCG
>Ga0255356_1000590_pt1 | contig 24677 bp, 22 predicted proteins | sample HBST100metaG_FD_189944 | JGI IMG/M metagenome (GOLD analysis project Ga0255356, IMG submission 189944) | Peat soil microbial communities from Stordalen Mire, Sweden - H.B.S.T100 | ecosystem: Environmental > Terrestrial > Soil > Wetlands > Peat | place: Sweden: Norrbotten County, Stordalen Mire...
CCCGCGCCCCTGGCGCCAGCACGCCCCGGTCCAGCCCCAAAGCGGCGGCGGGGCGCGATGTTGCGGCGGCCAGCGCCACCTCCGGCGCCACTCCGGCGGCGATAAGCCGCCTGACCCCCTCATCCAGCGTGATCCCGGCCCCGGCGATGGTGTCATCCGCCCGCAGCCCCACGCCTTGCGGCCCCATGACCACGCGGCCGCCACCAAACGTCGTCTCCGCCCCCGGCTCCAGCCCGGCCACGAGAATCGAGTCCGTGACCGCGATGGCGCGCGGGCAGGCGGCGAAGGCGAGGTGCAGAATCGCCGGGTCCACATGCACGCCATCAACGATCAGGCAGGGGAATAGCCGCGCATCGGTCAGCGCCACGCCCGGCGCGCCGGGCGCGCGGTGCCCCAGCGGCGATTGCGCGTTGAACACATGCGTAACCAGCTGCGCCCCGGCATCGGCCCCGGCGCGCATCTGCGCCGCATCCGCCGCGGTATGGCCCAGCGAGACCGTGACACCCGATTCGGTGAGCCGCCTGATCGCCGCCAGCGCGTGCGGCAGCTCCGGGGCCAGCGTGACCAGGCGCAGCGCGCGCCGCATCTCCACATCCAGCAGCTCGTCCAGCGCCGATTCGTCCGGCATGCGCAGCCACTCGGCTTGGTGTGCGCCGCGCTTCTCCAGTGCCAGGAATGGCCCCTCGAGATGCAACCCGAGAATCGCCCCGTGCCGCGCCATGGCCTGGGTCACGCCCCGCGCCGCCGCCTGTAGCGCGCGAATCGGCGCGGTAATGGCGGTGGGCAGCACCGAGGTCACGCCCCGCGCCGCTAAGCCATTGATAAAAATATCCCATTCCGCCGGGCTGGCGGTGGCGCAATCCACCCCGAAGGCGCCGTTATTGTGCAGGTCGATCAGCCCGGGGGCGAGAAAGCCATGCGCGAGGTGAATGTCTGCTTCCACGTCTTTGTCATGAATTTGCAAAATACGGCCGTTTTCCACGGTCACGGCGCCTGGGCCGGTAAACTGCTCACCCAGGAAGAGACGTGGCGCGGAGATAATCATATTGGCCCAAATGCTGGTGCCGGGTGAGGGATTTGAACCCCCGACCTTCGGTTTACAAAACCGCTGCACTACCACTGTGCTAACCCGGCGACGGATGCAGGCTTAACATAATCGCGCAAAGCTTCCACCCCCCTCTTGATCTCCGATGAGAGGCTGGTCTATATGCCCGCCACCGGTTCGGGGCCATAGCTCAATTGGTAGAGCGTCTGCATGGCATGCAGAAGGTCAGCGGTTCGATTCCGCTTGGCTCCACCACCGGTTTTCCTAAATTGACGACGCGATGAAGCACGCCGGCTAGCCCCGGTCGCGGCTTCAATCGTCTTGTTGCGCCGGCATGGTCCGGCAGCCATCCCTGACGGCCGGTTCGCCGGACTCAGCGGTTCATCATGTGCATCCCCAGCGCTTCCACCTGCGGCAGAATCGTCTCGCCCAGTTTCTGGTCGGGCACCGTCTCGGCCCATGCCTGGCGGAAGCAGAGCAGCCAGCCCTCGGCCTCCTCACGCCCGATGCTGGCGGGAAGGTGGCGGCGGCGTAGCATGGGGGCGCCGTATTTGTCGGTGAACAGTGGCGGCCCGCCGAGCCAGCCGGAGAGATACGCGAACAGCTTCTCCTCGGCGCGGCTGAGGTCCTTGGGGTGGATGTCCCGGCAGGCCTTGGCCTCGGGCAGCGTGTCCATCAGCGCGTAAAAGCGGCTGCAGAGCCGGCGGAGGGCGTCCTCGCCGCCAATGGCTTCGTACGGGGGCATGTCGTGTCTCTTTCAGTCAAGCTGCGGGATCGGGCACAGCCCACCGCCGTGCCGGGAAAAGGGCGCGGAGCCACGCGCATGCCCGTCAGGCCAACATCTCATTTAAGCCACTAATTATATTCGTATATTCGAATGTCCGCAAATATAAATGCCCCCGCGCTCCTTGCCGAAGCGTGGGGGCGTGGGGCGGCTCAGGCCACGCGCAGCAGCACGTCCACGGTCTTATGAATCGAATGAGAGTATGGGCAGACGACATGCGCCTTATGCACCAGCTCTTCGAGCAGTGCTTTCTCCACGCCCGGCGCTGAGATTGTCAGTGCCGCGGTGATGCCGAAACCGGTGCCGTCATCACGCGGGCCGATGCCGATATCCGCCGACACCTTCGTGGTCTCCGGCAGCTTCACCTTTTCCTTGCTGGCGACAAATTTCAGCGCCCCCAGAAAACAGGCGGAATAGCCCACGGAGAAGAGCTGCTCCGGGTTGGTGCCGGGGCCGCCATCGCCGCCCATCTCCTTGGGCACGCTGAACCGCGCGCTGAAACGCGCGTCATCGGTCGCGCCTTCGCCGTCGCGTCCGCCCGTGGCATGCCCGTGCGCGGTATATAATGTTTTCATGCTCGCCTCCGTTGCTTTGTGCTCTAGAGGAAGTGGTGCTGATTTCCGCTAGCGCAATCCGCCACAGAACGCCGCGATGCGGTCACAAGCCCTGGCGAGCACCGCCTCGGTGGTGGCGGTGGAGATACGGATATGCGGGCTCATGGCAAAGGCAGAGCCCTGCACCACGCCCACATAGGCTTCCTCCAGCAGCGCCATGGCGAAATCCTCGTCATTGGCGAGCTTGCGTCCCCCCGGCGTGGTCTTGCCGATGCAGCCAGAGATGTCCGGGAACACGTAGAACGCGCCCTCCGGCTTGTGACACGCCAAGCCCGGCACTTGGTTGAGTCTGTCCACCACCAGATCCCGCCGCGCCTGATACGCGGCCGCGCGCCCGGCCAGAAAGTCCTGCGGGCCGGTAAGGGCCGCAAGTGCCGCCGCCTGGCCCACGGTGGAAATGCCGGATGTGGCGGTGGCCTGCACCACGGTACAGACTTTCATCAGCTCCGCGGGGCCAAAGCACCAGCCCACGCGCCAGCCGGTCATGGCGTAGGTTTTCGAGACCCCCGACATGGTCACGATCCGCCCTGCCAGTTCCGGCGCCACGCCCAGCAAGGTGGCGTGCTTCGCGCCGTCAAACAGCAGGTGCTCGTAGATATCGTCAGAAAGCACCCACACATGCGGATAGTGCCGCAGCACCTCGGCCAGTGCCGCCAGCGCCGCTGCGCCGCAGCCGGCACCGGAGGGGTTGTTCGGGTAGTTCAGGATCAGCAGCTTGGTGCGCGAGGTGATGGCCGCCTGCAGCGCCGCTGGTTGCAGCACGAATCCCTCCGTCTGCGGGCAGGGCACGAATACCGGCGTGCCGCCGGCGAATTTCACCGTCTGCTCGTAGCCTGCCCAGGCCGGTGCGGGGATCACGACCTCATCCCCGTTATTCACCAGGGACATGACCACATTGAAAATCGCCTGCTTGCCGCCATTGGTCACCAGCACGTCTTGCGGGCGCACCGCCACGCCATGCTCGCGCTGGAATTTTTCCGCCACGGCCACGCGCAACGGTTCAATCCCCGCCAGCGGCGGATATTTCGTCTCGCCCCGCAGCGCCGCCGCGTGCGCGGCCTCCACTACATGCGGTGGGGTGGGGAAATCTGGCTCTCCGAGCGAGAGCGAGATCACATCCCGCCCCTCGGCGCGCAACGCCCGTGCCCGCGCCGCCATCGCGAATGTGGCGGCCAATTCCGTGCGCTCTACCCTGGCTGAAAATATTGGCATGACAGGGATTTAGGCCGGGTGCCCCAGCCAGGGCAAGTGAGGCACCCGTGCGTTGTTAGTACATATAGCCGTGCCCGAATCCGCCAAACAGCCACACCAGCAGAAGAATAACGAGGACAAGGCCAAGCACGCCGCCGGAACCATAAGCGCCGTAGGAGCGGTGCGCGTAGTATCCACCGCCGCCGCCGAAGATGAGGACAAGCAGCAGAATGATGAGGAGCAGTGACATGTTGTTGTTCTTTCAGGAAAATAACTGTGCCGTATGCAAATAGAAATTGGGGCGCCTGAGGCACAGATAAGGGCGGGGCTCATTAAACTGCTGTCACGAGCGTAGCCCCTTGTGCCGCGCGGAGCGGAGGGCTGGCATGAATTGCCTGCTCCAGGCAGCGGGGCTATGACGCCAGGGCCTTATGTTTCAATCCGCAAGGGAGCGCACTCATGGCCGAAAATTTTGATGTCATCGTGATCGGGTCGGGGCCTGGTGGCTATGTCTGCGCCATTCGCGCGGCGCAGCTCGGCTTCAAGGTGGCCTGCGTTGAAAAGCGCGACACGCTGGGCGGCACCTGCCTGAATATTGGCTGCATCCCCTCCAAAGCGTTGCTGCAATCCTCCGAGACCTACCACCAGACGGTGCATGGCCTGAAGGATCATGGCATTGATGTCGGCGAGGTGAAGTTAGACCTCGCGCGCATGCAGGCCCGAAAGGGCGAGGTCGTCGGCGCCAATACCAAGGGCATCGAGTTCCTATTCAAGAAGAACAAGATCACATGGCTCAAGGGCGCTGCGAAGTTCACCAGCCCCACCGAGATCGACGTCGCCGGCAAGGCCTACACCGCCAAGCACTTCGTCATCGCCACGGGCTCTGACTCCGTGCCGTTGAAGGGCGTTGAGGTCGATGAGAAGCGCATCGTCACCTCCACAGGCGCGCTGGAGCTGGACAAGGTTCCGGGCCGTCTGGTTGTCATTGGCGGCGGTGTTATCGGGCTGGAGCTGGGCTCCGTCTGGCGCCGCCTGGGCGCCGAGGTCACGGTCGTCGAGTTCCTGGACCGCATCACCCCGGGCCTGGATGGCGAGATTTCCAAGGTGTTCCAGCAGACCCTCACCAAGCAGGGCTTCACCTTCAAGCTCGGCTACAAGGTCACCGGCGCGCAGACTGGCGAGAACGGCGTGACCCTGAGCATCGAGCCCGCCAAGGGTGGCGCCGCCGAGACGCTGGAAGCCGATGTCGTGCTGCTGGCCATTGGCCGCTACGCCTATACCGCCGGGCTGAACCTCGCCGCTGCCGGCGTTGAGACCGACGAGCGCGGCCGCGTGAAGACCGGCGCGCATTATGAGACCAACGTGCCGGGCATATACGCCATTGGCGACGTGATCGCCGGCCCGATGCTGGCCCATAAGGCCGAGGAAGAGGGCGTGGCCCTGGCCGAGCGCCTGGCTGGCCAGGCTGGTCATGTGAATTACGGCGCCATCCCTGGCGTTGTGTACACTTGGCCGGAAGTGGCCTCGGTGGGCGCCACCGAGGAAGAGCTGAAGGCCCAGGGCATCCAGTATGTCGTCGGCAAGTTCCCCTTCATGGCCAATGGCCGCGCCCGCGCCATGGGCGAGACCGAGGGTTTCGTGAAGGTTCTGGCCGAGAAGGGCACGGACAAACTGCTCGGCGCGCATATCATCGGGCCGGATGCCGGCACGCTGATCGCCGAACTCACCACGGCGCTGGAATTCGGTGCCTCCGCCGAGGATGTGGCGCGCGTCTGCCACGCGCATCCGACGTTGAGCGAAGCGGTGAAGGAAGCCGCCCTGGCGGCGGATGGCCGGGCGCTGCATATCTAAGCCCATGACCATGCCTGTCCGCCTCGGCGTCAACATCGACCATGTGGCCACGCTGCGCAACGCGCGCGGCGGCGGCCACCCGGACCCGCTCACCGTGGCGCAAGCCTGCGTGGGCGCTGGGGCGGACGGCATTACCATTCATCTGCGTGAGGATCGCCGCCATATCCGCGACGCGGATGCGGAGGCGATCTGCGCCTGGGCGGCGCGGCCGGTCAATTTCGAGATGGCCGCGACCAGCGAGATGACCGCCATCGCCTGCCGGCTGAAGCCGCGCGCGGTGTGTGTGGTGCCCGAGCGCCGGGCCGAGATCACCACCGAGGGGGGGCTGGACGTGGTCAAGCACCGCGCCACGCTGCGCCCCGTCATCGCGAAGCTGAAAGATGCCGGGATCGTCGTGTCCCTGTTCATTGACCCGGTGGCGGCCCAGGTGGAAGCCGCGGCCGAGATAGGCGCGGCGGTGGTCGAGCTGCATACCGGTGCCTATGCCAACGACAAGCCCGGCGAACTTGCCCGGCTCCAGGCGGCGGCGGCACTTACCACCCAGGTGGGGCTGGAATGCCATGCCGGGCACGGGCTTACCTTCGCCAACGTGCAGGCCATCACCGCGCTGCCCGAAATCCGCGAGCTGAATATCGGCCACTTTCTCATGGGCGAGGCCCTGCTCATCGGCCTTCCGGCGGCAATCGCCGAGATGAAGCATCTGATGAACGCGGCGCGCGGCCTCTAATTTAAACCCCGCCCCAGCTGGTTGGCCGGGGCGGGGTTTTTTCAGCTGCCCGCGTGCGGGGGCTGTTCCCAGCTCTTCAAAAACTCTTCCAGCTTCTCATCCACGGGGCCGATCTCCACGCGCAGCTTCACGTGCAGATCGCCCGCATGGTGGTGGCCATGCGCCGGCACGCCGCGCCCGCGCAGGCGCATTTCCGTGCCGGTCTCCGTATGCGGCTTCACGGTCATCGCTACCTCTCCGCCCGGCGTGGGCACGGTGATCTTGCCCCCCAGCACCGCCACTTTCAGGCTGATCGGCAGATCCAGATAGATGTTGCGGTCCTCGCGCCGGAACATCTTGTGCGGGGCGACGTGGATTTCGATCAGCGCATCCCCGGCCGGGCCGCCCGCGCGCCCCGGCTGACCGCGCCCACGCAGGCGCAGCACATCGCCATCGCTGGTGCCGGGCGGGATTTTCACGTCCAGGCTCTGGCCGTCCGGCAGGGTGATGCGCTTGGTGCCGCCATTCACCGCTTCCAGGAAGTTGGCTTGCAGCGTGTAGCGGTCATCTCGCCCCTTCGCCGGGCCTCTGGGGCCGCGCTGTTCGAAGATGTTAGAGAAAATATCCTCGAAATTCCCCCCGCCGAAGCCTTGCCCGCCAAAGCCCTGTCCGCCGAAGCCCTGCGCCCCGGCGCCGGCATAATTCGGCGCGCGCTCGGCGCCTGTGGCGTCGATCTCGCCACGGTCGAAGCGCGCCCGCTTCTCCGGGTCGGAGAGCAAATCATTAGCGGAGGCGATCGTCTTGAACGCATCTTCCGCCGCCTTGTCGCCGGGGTTGAGGTCAGGGTGATGCTTCTTCGCGAGCTTGCGGTATGCGGACCGGATCTGCTCCGGCGTCGCATCTTTTTTCAGCCCGAGAACTTTATACGGGTCTTCTGCCATTTTCTGCCGTGCCTAAAATATAGGGTGTCTTTTTAATAAGATAGGGTCGCCGCGCCGCCACTCAAGCCTTCAGTGAGCTGGATAGAAACTGCTTGAAGCGCGCGGATTGCTGGTTGGTGAACATCTCTTGCGGCGTGCCCTCTTCCTCGGTCTGCCCTTTATGCAGGAACATCACCCGGCTTGCCACCTCGCGCGCGAAGCCCATCTCATGCGTGACGACGAGCATGGTGCGGCCCTCTTTCGCCAGGTCGCGCATCACTTTCAGCACTTCTCCGACCAATTCCGGGTCCAGGGCTGAGGTCGGCTCATCAAAGAGCAGCACGTCCGGCTCCATGGCCAAGGCGCGGGCGATGGCCACGCGCTGCTGCTGCCCGCCGGAGAGCTGCGCCGGATAGGCGTGCAGCTTACTGGAGAGCCCGACCTTCTCCAGCATCGCCTCACCGCGCGCGATGGCGGTTTTCTTGTCCAGCTTCAGCACATGCAAGGGCGCCTCGATGACATTCTGCAGCACGGTCATATGCGCCCACAGATTGAACTGCTGGAACACCATGGAGAGCCGCGCGCGCAGCCGCTCAATCTGCTTGGGGTTGGCGGCGGCGCGGGCATTCTTGCCGCCCTTCATCTCGATCAGCTCGCCCTTGATGCGCACGCAGCCGCTATCCGGCGTTTCCAGCAGGTTGATGCAGCGCAGAAACGTGCTCTTGCCCGAGCCGGAGGAGCCGAGAATGGCGATCACGTCATGCTCGTTGGCGGTGAGAGAGACACCCTTGAGCACTTCCAGCGACCCGAAGCTCTTGTGGATGTCCTCGACAACCAAGGCGGGGCCGGGCGGGGGCAGCTCTGACATAAGCCTTTGATCCTTGTTTTTTTGGCACGTGACGAGAAACAGCTTTGCAAAACCCGTGCCCTTGGGGCAAAAGGGGGCCGTCCTTATTCGGACGCAGGAGAGAGCGGGGGATTACCCCCTCGCCGCCGAAGGCGCAACCGGCCCCCGGAACCGCTCAGGCACAAAGGGCTGCGTCTGTAAAAGGGATACTCTGGAAAGCCGGCAGCAGCGTTGCCGCACCGACGGGGTCAAGGACCGGACTGGTCCGAATCTCTCAGGTTCCCAAACAGAGGGGGGTCAGCAATGCCGGCGCTTGTAACGCCGGAGAACTGATCAGGCTGGGGGATTCACTTGTTAAAAACACCATTGGACGGGCTGCACAGGCGGCTCGGGGCACGCATGGTCGAATTCGCCGGATATGAGATGCCGCTGCAATACCAGGGCATTATCGCCGAGCACACCGCCTGCCGCACGGGGGCCGCGCTGTTCGACGTCTCGCATATGGGCCAGGTGGATATCGCTGACGCCAAGGCGTTCGAGGCGCTGGTGCCGGGCGATATCACCGGGCTGAAGCCGGGGCGGCAGCGCTACACCCTGCTGCTTAATGAGGCAGGCGGCATCATCGATGACCTGATGGTGGCCAATCTGGGCACGCGCCTCCAGGCTGTTCTGAATGCCGGGCGCAAACATGTGGACGTGGCGCATATGCGCGCCCACGGGCTGGCGGTGGAAACTCATTTTGAGCGCGCTCTGCTCGCCGTGCAGGGGCCGAAGGCCGTGGATGTGGTGCCCGAGGCGGCGACGCTGAAATTCATGGAGGCGGCGCACCTCACCATTGCGGGCATCCCCTGCGTCGTCACCCGTTCCGGCTATACGGGGGAGGACGGCTTCGAGATCGGCTGCGCGGGAGAGCAGGGCGAGGTCCTGGCCGAGGCGCTGCTGGCGCGCGGCGCCGTGCCCGCCGGGCTGGGCGCGCGCGATTCGCTGCGTCTGGAGGCCGGGCTCTGCCTCTATGGCAACGATATCGACGAGACCACCAACCCGGTGGCCGCGCAGCTCAATTTCGCGCTCTCCAAAAAACGCCTCGCGGCGGCGGATTTCATCGGCGCCGCGCCGGTGAACGCGGCGCTGGCGGATGGCCCCGCGGTAAAGCTGGTGGGCATCAAGCTCGCCGGCCGCGCCCCCGCTCGTGCCCATGCCGAGATCCGCGTGGGCGCCGAGCCTGTGGGCGAGGTCACCTCCGGCTGCTTCGCCCCCAGCCTCAACGCGCCCATCGCCCTGGCCTATGTGCGGGCGGACCTTGCAGCCCCCGGCACGGTGCTCGACCTTATTGTGCGTGACAAGCCACTGGCGGGCATGGTCACGGCGCTGCCCTTCATTCCCCATCATTACGTTCGCTGAAAGGAACGCACTTCCATGGCCCAGATCTATTATAGCCAAGACCATGAATGGGTTGCCGTTGGCGACGATGGCCTCGCCACCATCGGCATTACCGACCACGCGCAGCACGCGTTGGGCGATATCGTGTTCGTCGAGCTGCCCGAGCCGGGCCGCTCCGTGGCCAAAAACGAGGCCTGCGCCGTGGTGGAGAGCGTGAAGGCGGCGTCCGACGTGTATTCTCCGCTCGCCGGCACGGTGGCGGAGGCGAACCAGGCCATCGTTGACGACCCCGCCTTGGTGAACACCCAGGCCGAGGGCGAGGCATGGTTCTTTAAGCTGCGCCTGGCCGACCCCGCCGCCGTGGCCGAGCTGATGGACCGCAATGCCTATGACGAATTTCTGAGTACGCTGGCATGAGCGCGCTGGACCAGCTCGCGGCGCTGGAGGGGGCCGACGCTTTCGCTACCCGGCATATCGGGCCGGATGCGGCGCAGATGGCGCATATGCTGAAAGCGGTGAACGCCGCCAGCCTGGACGACCTCATCGCCCAGACCGTGCCGGAATCCATCCGCAGCAATGCCGGGCTGGATTTGCCCGAGGCGGTCTCGGAGGCCGAGATATTGCGCGAGCTGCGCACCCTGGCGGCGCAGAATGTGATGAAGAAATCGCTCATCGGCATGGGCTATCACGGCACGCTCACCCCTTCGGTCATCCAGCGCAACGTGCTGGAGAATCCTGGTTGGTATACGGCCTACACGCCGTATCAGGCCGAGATTTCCCAGGGGCGGCTGGAAGCGATCCTGAACTTCCAGACCATGATCTGCGACCTCACGGGCATGGAAATCGCCAACGCCTCGCTGCTTGATGAAGCCAGCGCGGCGGCGGAAGCCGTTTCCATGGCGCATGCGCTGCACAAGGCGGGCAGCAAGATCATCGCCGTGGCGGCGGATGTGCATCCGCAGACCCGCGCCGTTATCGCCACCCGCGCCTGGCCCATGGGCTGGGAGATCGTGGATGTCCGCCCCGGCGACATTGAGGCCATAACGGGTGCCAGACCGTTCGCGGTGGTGCTGAACTATCCTGGCAGTACTGGCGAGATTCGTGATCTCTCAAGTGAGATCGAGGCGGCGAAAGCCTCCGGCGCGCTTGCCATCGTCTGCGCGGACATCCTAGCGCTCACCCTCATTACCCCGCCCGGCGAGATGGGGGCCGATGTAGTGGTCGGCTCCTCCCAGCGCTTCGGCGTGCCCATGGGCTTCGGCGGCCCGCATGCCGGGTATTTCGCCACGCGGGATGCGTTCAAGCGCTCCATGCCGGGGCGTCTTGTCGGCGTTTCGGTGGATGCCGCCGGGCAGCCCGCTATGCGCCTTGCCTTGCAAACGCGCGAGCAGCATATCCGCCGCGAGAAAGCCACCTCCAACATCTGCACCGCGCAGGTGTTGCTGGCCGTCATGGCCGGGTTCTATGCCGCGTGGCACGGGCCGGAGGGGCTGCGCAACATCGCGCGGCGGGTGAACCTGCAGGCTCGCCTGCTGGGCGACGCCGTCCAGCGCTCCGGTTTCTTCCTGCGTCATAAAGCCTATTTCGATACACTCGCGATCGAGTCCGGGGCACGGACGGAAGAGCTGATGCAGGCGGGGCTTGCCGCGGGGTTCAATTTCCGCCGCATCGATGAAAGCAGCATCGGCATCGCGCTGGACGAAACCGTGACGCGCGGCGAGCTGGAGCGCTTGGCCCTGGTGCTGGGCGGCACGCTGGGCGAGGCGCCGGACTCGGTGCCCTCCTCGCTGCTGCGCAAATCCACCTTCTGCACAGCTTCGGTTTTTAACACGCATCGTTCCGAACACGCCATGCTGCGCTACCTGAAGCAGCTTGAGGACAAGGACATCGCGCTCAACCGTTCGATGATTCCGCTTGGCTCCTGCACGATGAAACTAAATGCGGCGGTGGAAATGGCGGCCATCACCTGGCCCGAATTCACCGAGATCCACCCCTTCGCGCCAATGGAGCAGACCCTCGGCTTCAGAAAGCTCATTGACGGCCTCGCCGAACTTTTAAAGACCGTCACGGGTTTCGCCGGTATTTCCCTGCAGCCGAATTCCGGCGCGCAGGGGGAGTTCGCCGGGCTGCTCGCCATCCGGGCATATCACGAAACGCGCGGGCAGGGGGCGCGCAACATCTGCCTCATCCCCGCCTCCGCGCACGGCACCAACCCGGCCTCCGCCGCCATGGCGGGCTATAAGGTCGTCGTCGTGGCGTGTGACAGGCTGGGCAACGTGGATGTCGCCGATTTGCATAAAAAGATCGGCGAGCATGCCGCCAACCTGGCGGCGCTGATGATCACCTACCCCAGCACGCATGGCGTGTTCGAGACCTCCATCCGTGACATCTGCCAGGCCGTGCACGCGGCTGGCGGGCAGGTGTACATGGATGGCGCCAACATGAACGCGCAGGTCGGGCTCACCAGCCCGGCGGCTATCGGCGCTGATGTCTGCCACCTCAACCTGCACAAGACGTTTTGCATCCCGCATGGCGGCGGCGGGCCTGGGGTCGGCCCCATCGGCGTGGCGGCGCATCTGCTGCCGCATTTGCCCAACCATCCGCTGCGCGAGGATGCCGGGCCGCAAACCGGCTACGGCCCGGTGGCGGCGGCGCCCTTCGGCTCCGCGCTCATCCTGCCCATCCCGTATGCCTATATCAGGCTCATGGGGCCGGAGGGCATCACCCTGGCCACCAAGGCGGCAATCCTCAACGCGAACTACATCGCGGCACGTTTGGAGGGCGCCTACCCCATCCTCTACCGTGGCGAGAACGGGCGCGTCGCGCATGAATGCATCGTCGATTGCCGCGGCTTCGGCAGCACTTGCGGCGTGCAGGTGGAGGACATCGCCAAGCGCCTGGCCGATTACGGTTTCCACGCGCCGACAATGTCCTGGCCCGTGGCTGGCACGCTGATGATCGAGCCGACCGAGAGCGAGGACCTTGCCGAGCTGGATAGATTCTGTGACGCGATGCTGAGCATTGCTGACGAGATCACCGCCGTTGAGGAGGGCGCCTGGCCGCGCGAGGACAACCCGCTGAAGAACGCCCCGCACACTGCGGCGGAGGCGCTGGGCACGGCCTGGACGCACCCCTACACCCGCGAGGAGGCAGCTTTCCCGCTGCCTTATGTCGCCGCCCGGAAATACTGGCCGCCCGTGAAACGGGTGGACAATGTTTACGGTGACCGCAATCTGGTTTGCTCCTGTGCCCCGCTGGAGGCTTATGCGGACGCGGCGGCATAGGCCGCGCCGCTCATGACGTAAAAATTTCATAGGCATAGGCTAAAATATCACTTGCATCCGGGGGGGGTTGGCCGCATAAGCCGCCCCCACTGGCCCAGGGGGGCATGGCGCGGTGCCGTGTTCTACAGGCTGTCTACTAGTTGAGGGTGTTTCGAATGGACGCACTTGCCCGACTGGGGATGGTCTCGGAGTCTCCGAGCGAAAACCAGACGATTGCCACGGTCTCCCCGGAGCCGCAGAAGGACTATTACGTGGAGAAGGACGGCGTGAAATACGCCGGCATGCACCTGATCATTGATCTATGGGGTGCTTCCAATCTCGATAGCCCGGAGCTGATCGACAAAACCCTGTGCGACGGTGCGCTCGCCGCCGGCGCCACCATTCTGCACCACCATTTCCACCATTTCACCCCCAACGGTGGCGTGTCCGGCGTGGTCGTGCTGGCTGAAAGCCATATCTCCATCCACTCCTGGCCGGAGCGCAATTTCGCGGCGCTGGACGTGTTCATGTGCGGCAGCTGCGACCCGTACAAGCTCATTCCGTTCCTGAAGGCGGCATTCACGCCGACCCATATTCAGGTTAATGAGCAGAAGCGCGGCCTTATCGCGTAAGGCAAGGCGAGGGGGCATCGCCCCCTCGACCCCTGGATCTCAATAGTTTTGCAAGGTTTGAAAAGGGGCTTGCCGCCCAGCCGGATTGCGGCGCTTGGCAAGCCCCTTTCCAAACCTTGAGCTATGGACTCCGAAGGCTCCGCCTTTGGCGGCGCTCCTTAGCCTTAATCTTCTACACGACAGGGATGCGTTCATGACCGAGACTTGGTTTAACGAGACATTGTATCCGGATTGGGGCCAGCGCTTCCGGTTCGTGCGCCAGTTGGCGCGCGTGAAGAGCCCGTTCCAGGACATTTCTGTATTCGAAACGGAGAGTCACGGCCGCGTGCTCACGCTGGACGGCGTGGTGCAGATCACCGAGCGTGATGAGTTCGTGTACCAGGAAATGCTGACGCATGTGCCACTGCTGGCGCATGGCAACGCCAAGAACGTGCTGATCATCGGCGCCGGTGATGGCGGCGTGCTCAAGCACGTGCTCATGCACAAGGGCGTCGAGCGCGCCGTGATGGCCGAGATCGATGGTGAAGTCATTCGTCTATCGAAAGAATTTCTCCCCGGCATTGGTGGTGATGCCTGGAACGATCCGCGTGCGGATGTTATCGTGGGTGACGGCATCGACTTTGTGAAGAAAGCGCCGGACGCTTCCTTCGACGTCATCATCGTCGACTCCACCGACCCGATCGGCGTTGGCGAGGTGCTGTTCACCGACGAGTTCTACAAGCACGCGGCGCGCATCCTTACTGCCCAGGGCCTCATCGTCAACCAGTGCGGCGTGCCCTTCATGCAGGCGGATGAGCTGTACGAGACGAGCCTGCGCCGCAAGCAGTTCTTCCCGCATGTCACAGCCTATGTGGCGGCGGTGCCGACCTATGTCGGCGGTTACATGACGCTCGGCTGGGCCGGTAAGGATGCCTCGATCACCCAGCATGCCCCGGACGTGATCGCCGCCCGCGCCGAGGCTGCCGGCATTGCCGGCAAGAGCGGCTATTGGTCGCCGCATGTGCATGTCGCGAGCTTCTGGCTGCCGCCATACATCGCCAAGCACCTGCCATAATACCATGGTCTCCGGGGCTGCATATGCAGCCCCGGAGTTTATGCTTCAGCCCTCGAAATCCTCGAATTCCTCGTCATCATCGGAAATCCACCCGGCGCAATTAGGGCATTTTCCGGTGGGGCTGAACTTCCCGAACTCCCCCGGGATTAATTGGCTGCCGCATTGCACGCAGCCTTGTATGGCGTGGATGGGGTTGGCAACTGGGGCAGCATTCCATCCAGATCTGGTCTTATTCGTTTCCAGGAAACGCATGAGTATGGCTCCTTTTGCTTCTCATTGTGCCGCCTGATAACGGCCTAGGGCAGCAGCCTCGCCGTTATTTGGCCATATTTCAACATAAAACTGTGATGTTTTTGCAACATGGCGCGGTATTCACCTGGATGTAAGCCTATCGGCTAAACCAGATAAGTGGCGGTATCCAGGATTTGCTCATCCAGGCTGTGCAGCCGAATGCCCAGAGCCGCCGCATGCGCGGCATAAGCCATCATGTCGCCCAGATAGTGGTCCGGCGTTCCCTGCTCCCATTCAGGGCGGCAAATCTCCGGCTCGCCACGCCCCAGAACCCGCGCCACGCGCCGCGCCAAGGTGGAGAGTTCCATGGCCTCGCCAGAGGTGCCGAATACCGGCACCGTCTCACCGCGCAGAACCAGCCCCAGCGCGATGTTCAGCACATCCCCCACATGCGCATAGGCCCGCCAGACCGGATGCGCGGCGCGCAAGGTAACGGGCCTGCCCGCGAGAACATCCCCAACGATGCAGGCCAGCGCATATGAATCGAGCTTGTTGATGAACGGACCAGCAAGATTAAAGACACGGATAATCGCCGCCGGGCAGCCAAGCGCCGCGAAATCCCGCTCATCCTCGAGCTTGCAGTCGCCATAAGGATTGGGCTTCGGCGCATACACCGCACCCGATGACGGCAAAAACACCCCCGCCGCCCCGTTGCGCCGGATAAACCCGGCAACCTGTGCCGAGATGGCGCGGTTGGCGGAGATGTAGTCCTCAAGCGGCATCTTCCCCACATGCTCGCGGGTGAGAAAGGCGAGATGAAAAACGATGGCATTCTCCATCCTCAACTCGCCCAGCGCGGGCAGGGGCCGAATGGGTAAAGCAGCGCCATTCCGCAGCCAGTGAATACGGGCGCTGGCACCAAAGGCGTGAATGCGCTCCAGCGGCAATGCCGCGCCGAACATCTCCAGCGCTGCCTGGCCAAGCCAGCCGCCAGCGCCGGTCACCACCACCGGCCCGTTCAGCCTGGCGCTAAACGCCGGCTGAAACTCAAGTGTTTTCATAAATGAAGCGCGCGAACGCTTCCAGCATGTAGTCCAGATGCGCCGTGGTTAGCGCCGGATACACACCGACCCAGAAAGTGGAGGTCATCACCAGATCCGCATTCGGCGTCCCCCCGGAGACACGGAAATTTCGCCCGCGCATATAGGGCTGGTGAATAAGGTTGCCGCCGAACAGATAGCGTGTGGCAATGCGGGCATCGTTCAAATGCATCACGAGCCGTGCTCGGGTAAACGGCGCGCCGGGCCGCACGGTCAGCGGAAAACCAAACCATGAAGGCTCGGAATTCGCTGTAGCCTCTGGCAGGATCAGGAACTCCTCAAATGGCTTCAACCCGGCATAGAGATACGCAAAATTCGCGTTGCGCGCGGCGACGAACTCATCCAGCCGGTCTAGTTGCTTCACCCCGATTGCCGCCTGCATATCCGTCATCTTCAGATTATAGCCAAGATGCGAGTAGATGTATTTGTGGTCATAGCCCGCCGGCAGCCCGCCAAGCTGCCAGGAGAAGCGTTGCTTGCAGCTATTGTCATGCCCCGGCGGGCACCAGCAATCACGTCCCCAGTCACGAAGGCTTTCTAAAATCCGCTTGAAGGCGCTGGATTTCGTGAAAACCGCGCCCCCCTCGCCGGTGGTGATATGGTGTGCCGGATAAAAACTCAGCGTGGCGATGTCCCCAAAATTGCCAACGGCCTGGCCATTATAGCGGGCGCCAAGCGCATCGCAGCAATCCTCGATCAACCGCAGATCATGCCGCTTAGCGATCTCGCAGATGGCGCCAAGATCAAACGGATTCCCCAGCGTATGCGCGAGCACAATCGCGCGTGTGCGCGGCGTAATCGCCGCCTCGATAGCCTCAACGGAAACATTGTAGGTTGGCAGTGAAACATCCACGAATACCGGCGCCAGCCCATTCTGCAGCACCGGGTTGACAGTGGTGGGGAAACCGGTGGCGCAGGTGACAACCTCATCGCCCGGTTTCAGCGCTGCTGTACCTAAGCTGGGGCTGGTTAGGGCCGTCACCGCCAACAGATTGGCCGAGGACCCGGAATTCACGCTCAGCGCGTAACGGCTTTGCGTGGCCTGCGCCAACCGCGCCTCGAACGCATCGTTGAAGCGCCCGGTGGTGAGCCAGAAATCCAGTGCGGAATCGACGAGATTCACCATCTCCGGCGCAGCATATACCTTGCCGGAGACGGGCACGGGCGAGGTTGCGGCATCGAACGGTTTTGACGCGTGTGCAAGCTCGGCATAACGCGCGGTGAGTTCAAGAATCTGCTGTCGCAGAACGGAAACTTCGTCAGTCATGGCGGCAGTATGCCTCTATTTGCGCGAGCGTGAAGGCCTTCATAGGCGCCTTGGCCATAAAGGCGCGGTACCAGGCGGCGGTAGCGGTAAGGGCGTCGTCGAGCGTGCCCGGTTGCCAGCCCAACTCCCGCCGCGCCTTCTCCGCATTCAGCCGCAGCACCGGCGCTTCATGCGGCGCATCGGGCTGCGGCTCTACCGTATAGAACGCCCCGCTGCCCCAGATTTCGCAGAGTTTGCCAATGATTTTCTCGACCGAAACCTCGCTGGATGCTTGTGGCCCGAAATTCCAGATGCCCCGGCGCGCGGTGCCATTCCAGAGATGCTCTGCCGCCAGCAAATAGCCGCAAAGCGGGTCCAGCACATGCTGCCACGGGCGGATGGCATTCGGGCTGCGTATGGTCAAAAACTCACCCGCCGCCATGGCGCGGAAGAAATCCGGCAACAGCCGTTCGGTGGACCAATCCCCCCCGCCAATGACATTGCCGCCGCGCACGGTGGCCAGCTTCTGCTCTGTGGATAGGGGAAAGCTTGCCGCAACCAGTTCGGCGCATGCCTTCGAGGCGCTATACGGATCATGCCCGCCAAGCGGCGCGGTCTCCGCATGTGCGATGGTGGATTCCATATAAACCTTGTCGCTGGTTACAATAATCGTAACCTGCACGCTCGGCATCTGGCGCACGGCATCCAGCAGGTTCGCCGTGCCCATGATATTCGTTGAATAAGTCTCCATCGGCTGCACGTAGGAGGCCCGCACGAGTGGCTGCGCGGCAAGATGAAGGACGATATCCGGCGCGAACTCCTTTATCGCATGCGTAAGCATGGCGGCATCTCGGATATCCGCGATCTCGTGATGCAGCCTCCCTTCCACGCCACAGATGGAGAAAAAATCCGGCGTGCTGTTTGGTGCCAGCGCATAGCCGCGAAGTGTCGCACCCATTTGTGAAAGCCACAGTGCCAACCAGCCGCCTTTAAAACCTGTATGGCCCGTGAGGAATACGCGCTTGCCCGCCCAGAATTGCGGGCTAGGCAAAGTCCGGCTCATATCTGCCACGTCATCCACGGTGCCGCGCCGCTTTCGCAGAGCTGGTCCAGCCCCATGCGGTCGCGCAGCGTGTCCATAGGCTGCCAGAAGCCATTATGGCGATATGCCTGCAACTCGCCGCGCGCTGCCAGCGTTTCCATAGGCGCCTTCTCCCATAATGTCGCATCACCTTCGATTGTATCGAGCGCGCGCGGATTCAGCACAAAGAACCCGCCGCTAATCAGCCCTGATTCCTCCGCGGGTTTTTCCTCGAAGCGATCCACGCTATTGCCCGCAAGGTGCAACGCCCCGAAGCGCGCCAGCGGCCTCACAGCCGCCACGGTGGCCAGTTTGCCATGGGCGCGGTGAAAGGCAAGCTCGGCGCCAATGTCGATATCCGCCACCGCATCGCCATAAGTCATGCAAAACATCTCGTCCTGGCCAAGATATTTACGGATACGCCGCAACCGCCCGCCGGTCTGCGTCTCCAACCCGGTCTCCACCAGCGTCACGCGCCAATCCTCCGCCTGGCTCTGGTGAATGGTCGTGCCGGCACGCAGATCCACGGTAAGGTCGGATGAATAGAGGTTGTAGTTGTAGAAATAATCCTTGATCTTATCGCCCTTATAGCCAAGGCAAATGATGAAATCTGAGATGCCGTGCTCGGCATAGATTTTCATGATGTGCCACAATATCGGCCGTCCACCGATCTCCACCATTGGCTTCGGCTTCGTATCGGTTTCCTCGGAAAGTCGCGAGCCGCGACCCCCGGCAAGGATCACGGCCTTCACGCCGCGTGGCTCAAGCATCGGTATCGTTCCACATATTTCCGGCCAACTCCTCACGCGGCAGAAACGGCGCCATATCGTGCAGCGGCGAAGAGACCATCCGGCCATCGTCGAGCTTGCGCGAGGACAGCTTTGGCGCGAATCCCTGCGCCGGGTCCAGCACAATTTCACAGAATTGCGGGCCAGGCGCGGCAAGCACCTCCGCCAGCGCCGCGGGCAGTTCTGCATGCCCCGCCACGCGCCGCGCGGGCAGACCAAACGCGGCGGCAACACGGCAGAAATCCGGGAAGGTGACGCCGTTCGTCGCATCGCACCCGAACATGTTGTCGGCGAAAAACGCGGTCTGTGTCTGCTTTATTGACGAATACCCGGCATTATTCAGCAGGAAGATCTTGATGTTCAACTTTTGCGCAAAAATGCTTTGCAGCTCCTGCAAATTCATCATGATGCTACCATCCCCGGCCAGACAGATGATCCGCTTGCCCGGCCCGGCGTAAGCAGCGCCAATGGCCGCGGGCAAATCATATCCCATAGAGGCGGAGCCTGAGTTTGAGAACATCCTTTGCCCGGCTTTAAGTTTCGCCGCCTGAAAGGTGGTGACGCAAGCTGTGGCGTTGGCGGTGACAACCACATCATCCTCGCCCATAGCGTCGAACAGCTTGTCGGTAAAAACATACGGGTTGATGCCGCGTGAATCATCCGCATATTCAGGTTGCAGCACGGGGTAGCGGCGGCGGCGCTCCTGGCACCATGCCAGATAAGCGGCTTGCGCCGCGCCTGGTGCGAAATTGCCCAATTCCTGCACCAGCGCCGGAATAAAGACTTTCAAATCCGCCAGTACGGGGGTTTCGATTTCCAATGTCGGCTTAGTCAGCTCGGCGGGGTCGATGTCCACCATGATCTTCACGGCGTCGGGGGCAAAATTCTCCCAGTTATAGGAAATCTGCCGTATGTTCAGCCGGCAGCCGAGAATCAGCACCACATCTGCGTTCTGTACGGCAAAATTCCCGGCGCGGTCGCCCACTGTGCCGGGGCGGCCAACATAGGCGGGGTGGTCTTCTGGCAGCACATCATGCGCGTTGAAGGCGGTGGCGACAGGAAATTTCGTCAGCGCCACCAAACGTAGAAAATCATCATAGGCACCGGAGATGCGCACCCCCGTGCCGGGCATAATCACAGGGCACTTAGCCCCGCGCAGTAGCGCCGCCACCGCCGCAACCTCCGGCAGTGCCGGCTCCGGCTCCGGCGTGAACCCGCGCAGCGTCTCAGGCTCTATCTGCGCGCCCTGAATATCCATCGGCACGTCGATCCACACCGGCCCAGGCCGCCCTGTACGCGCCAGATGGATCGCCTTCTCCACCACGTAGCGCGTCTCCTGCTTGTCGCGCAGCACGGTGGCGAATTTCGTAATTCCCCGCACCATGGCAACAATATCCGCCTCCTGGTCGCCAAGCTGGCGCAGGGGAAGATCATAGCTCGAAGCCATCGTCTCCTGCTTCACCTGGCCGGAGATGACGAGCATGCCGATGGAGTCGGTCCACGCCCCATGCACGCCATTGAGCGCGTTGATGCCCCCCGGCCCGGTGGTCACGTTGAGCAGCGCCAGCCGCCCGGAGAGGCGGCAATACGCCTCCGCCGCCATGGCACAGGCCTGCTCATGGTGCAGGCAGATCCCGTGCAAAGTCTTGTTGCGGGACAACGCATCGTTCAGATGCATCGCCCCCCCGCCGGTCACGGTGAAGAAATCCCGCACCCCATGCGCCGCCACCAGCGCGGCAATGTAATCTGCGACGCGCAAGGCCTAAACCAGCCGCGGCGCGTTGCGGGCAGGCTCTAGCGCATCAGCATCTATCCCGCGCTGATCAATGGTTTTTGCAAGCTGGGAATCGGAGCCGTAAGGGCTGTCTATATTCCTGAAGGCGATGGCGGCATCTTTCGGCACGGCATGCAGCAGCACCTCGCCCTTCATCATCTCGCGGCAGGAAATCTGGCCCTTCTGCAACGGCACGGCAAGGTAGACGTCGTCATCATTGAGAATATGCCCGGCGGGCAGGTCGCGCTTGGCATACACACCGCGCACCAGCCCATCCAGATAGCGCACCTCCTTCTCCGGCGGCACGCGCTTGGAGAATGGCGACCCCCCGCACATTTCCTCGGCCTTATGGAAGGCCTTGAACCAGGCATCAACCTGCTCGGGCAGCGAGCAATAAGGTGAAACTGGAATTCCATCCGCCTCAATATCGACATGCCGCTCAAACGTCCGCGCCCCCTTGGCGTAGGCGATGAGCGTGGAATCACGCCAATCCCGGTACTCATGCGTGGAATAACCAATCACGTTATCCGGATAGCGCGCCTTTAGGAAGTCAATCTGGTTCATCTCCAGCTCGTAATCCTCAGAGGGATAGATCGACACGCAATGATTGATCGCCAGCGGAATATTGCGCTTAGCAAAGAACGAGACAATATCATCCAGATCGCGTAGCGATGACCCGCCGGTGGAGATGATCACCGGCTTCTTCGTCGCCGCTATCTTCTCGATCAGGAACCAGTCCTTGATATCCGAGCTGGCGATCTTGATGATCTGAATACCCAGCTCAACGCATTTCTCCACGGAAGTTTCATCGAACGGCGTCGCCATCGAGACCATCGAGGAGTTGCGCACCGCCGTGACCATCTTCTGGTAATCCGCCCAGGAGAGCTGGGTATCCAGCGTCTTCTTGATATAGCGAATATCCGTGCGGGCGCGGAAATCCTTATGGATGAAGCTGTCAACGTCACGGAACTGAAACTTCATCGCCGCGCGCACATTGTTGTAGCGCACCACTTTCGCGTAATCGGCGATGATCTTCAGCCCCCGATCCACATTCCCCCAATGGTTGTTTGCCATTTCCAGCACGAACAGATTGTCGAAGATCGAGGCGCGCATTGGTCAGTGGCTCCGTGGGGTAAACGCGTGTTAATTTATGGTCATAGCCCGGTGGCGTCAATTTTTCAGGCGCCTGGCTTCCCGGCTCACGAAAGCAAGCGTGAGTGCCGCGAACTCCACCGCCAGCCACCACCAGAGCGCTTGCCGTAGCAACCAGAACGCAAACATCTCCGGCCCCGGCAGATAGGCTTGCCAGAGCCCGCCGATCATCGCGCGCGGCACCGCCTCCCACTGCAGCGCCAACACCACCCAGGGCAGGGCCAACCACCGCTTGGCGCCGGTAATCCGGCACAGACCGGGCAAGGTGAGCAGCAGGAAAATTGCCCGGTACTCCACATTCTGCGCGGCCAGGAAGCAGAACAGCGTCACCGCCGCTCCGGCCACCAGCGCCTCCGCCCGCATTGTGTCCAACCGCGCCAGCGCCTGTTCCCAGCCCCGGCGCAGCTTCCAGGCCACCATCCCGCCGCCCAGGGCCAGCCCCCAGCCCATGGCATCGGGGTGCCGCAGCAGGTGCAGCATCGCCAGCCCGCGCGGCAAGTCTATGCGGCCAAAACTGGCGCGGAACGGCGTGCCGGAGGGGATAATGGCAACCGCCCTGAACAGATCATGCCCGTACAGCGCCACGGCCAGCGCCAAAGCGGCCAGTCCCGCCGAGCCCAGCGCGAGCACCACGCAGCGCTTCTCCCGCAGCGCCAGAATGAACAGAGCCACGGGGTAGAATTTAGCCGCCGCCGCCAGTGCGAACACGCCATAGCGCCCCGGAAGCCCCAGCACCGCCACCACGGCGGCAAAAATCGCCGCGTCCAGATTGCCCTGCTCTAGTGCATAATAAGCGGCGGGGGAAAAGCTCGCTGCCAGCCGCAACCAGAACTCCCTTCGCCCGGCAGGCGGCGGCAGCCGCGCCAGCGCCGCCAGATACGCCAGGCAGAACAGCACCCCGCCCGCCAGCGTGTCCCAGGGCCCAATGGGCAATAGCGCCGCCCGCAGCAGCAACGGCGAGTAGTTGAACACCCCGCCATCCAGGCAGGTGCTAGGCGCGTACACATTCACCCCCGCGCGCCAGCACGCCCCGCCCTGCAAAATGGCGCGCAGATCCACGAACGGATGCGGCTTGGCCACGCCATCCGGAATACGGGTGAAAAATTCGTAGGCGGGCAGGGCGCATGCGTGCAGCGCGGCAAACCCCGCCAGCAGCACGAGCCCCACAGCGCTGATGCGCCAGCGCGCGGGCAGCCGCCTCAAAACCCGATGCGCTCCTTCTCGATCACATAAGGCCGCTTCTGCACCTGGGTGTGAATAGCCCCGACATACTCCCCAATAATCCCCAGTGAGACGAGCTGCACGGAGCCCAGGAAGAACAGCCCGATCACCAGCGGTGCGATGCCAACAGTGAAATGCGACCAGAAGATCAGCTTATAAAAAAGATATGAAAGTCCCGCCAGGAATGAGGCGCAGGCCGAGACGAACCCCAGCCCCGTGACCAGCCGCAACGGCACTTTCGAGAGGTTCGTGATGCCGAGCATGCCGATATCGTAGAGCGCGTAGAAATTATTCTTGGTGATGCCGCGCTTGCGCACAGGCTGGTCATAGGGAATCTTGCAGATGCTGAGACCAATCTCAGCGATCATCCCGCGGAAGAACGGGTATGGGTCGCCAAAGCCGCGCACCGCCTCCACCACCTTGCGGTCATACAGCCCAAAGCCGGTGAAATTCTGAATGGTCGAGATCGCGGCCATCCGTTCCACCAGCGCGTAATAGGTCTTGCGCAGAAAGAACATCGCCGGTGTTTCCGCGGAGGACCGCTTGATGCACAGCACTGTGGCATAGCCCTCCCGCCATTTCGTCACCAGCTCGGGGATCATTTCCGGCGGGTCCTGCAAATCCGCGACGATGCTGATCACCGCCTCCCCCCTGGCCTCCAGAAACGCATGCATGGGCGAGCGGATATGCCCGAAATTGCGCGTGTTCACGATGATCTTCACGCGGCTGTCCGCCGCTGCCAGCTCCTTCAGCCGCGCCACCGTGGCGTCGGTGGAGGCGTTGTCGATAAAAATATGCTCGTGCGTGCAGTCGCCCAGGCTGTCCATGGCGGCGGCCACGCGGGCGCGCAGCTCGGCCACATTGGCTTCCTCGTTGTAGCAGGGGGTAATGACGCTCAGAAACGGCATGTTCAGGCTTTCTTGAACTGGGTGGCGGTGACAAGGCGGTAGGCGGCCCAGCCATAGACCGGGCAGAGCAGCACAAGCCAGGCCAGAGGCGTGGCGGCGAGAATCCCGGCGGCGCCAAAGCGCTGGAACAGGAGGAATTTAGCCGCCAGGGCCAGCGCCGTAGCGGCGCATTGCGCGGCCAGCTGGGCGCGGTAGCGTGCGGCGGCGTTCAGCAGCAGCCCCGGCACGCGGGGCAGGGCCATCATCACAATCCACCCCGCCATGGCCAAAAACAGCACCGGCGGCAGGTGCAGATCCTGATGCAGCCACAGCCGGACCGCCCAGCCGCCATACTGCACGATGAGCGCTGACCCAACCCCCGCCAGCACCAGCACCGCCAGCGTGCCGCGCCGCAATGTGCGCGCCACCCAGCCATGGTCGTTCTGCGCCACCGCGGCCACGAATTCCGGCCATAGCGCCTGCGTGGCCACCAGCAAAAACCCCAGCGCCGTGACACACATGCGCATGGCGATGGTCATCTGCGCCGCCGCCTCCGGTCCCAGCCAGTGCAGCGTCAGCACATTGTCGAACACATAGGCGCAGGCGGCGGCAATGGAGATGGCGGCCAGCACCGCGCCGCTGCGCAGCGCGCGGCCCAGCACGGTGAAATTCGGCCGCAGCCTTGGGCGCAGCGCCTCCTGGGTGAGAAGAAAATGGCACAGGCTCCCGGCATTGGGCAGCAGCGCGGCGCCGAACACGCACAGCGTCATCACCCCCGGCCCGGCATGGGCCCAGGCCCCGGCCAGAATAAAGCCCAGCATCAGCAGGGTCTGCGCCAGCTCCCACATCCCGGCGACATGCCCCTTCTGCCGCCCGAACCAGAGCGACCCGGCCAGCCCCAGCGGTATGT
>Ga0255356_1000592_pt1 | contig 24668 bp, 22 predicted proteins | sample HBST100metaG_FD_189944 | JGI IMG/M metagenome (GOLD analysis project Ga0255356, IMG submission 189944) | Peat soil microbial communities from Stordalen Mire, Sweden - H.B.S.T100 | ecosystem: Environmental > Terrestrial > Soil > Wetlands > Peat | place: Sweden: Norrbotten County, Stordalen Mire...
GATGGGGTATATGGGCCCCGGCCTGCCGGGCCAGCGCGCGACCACCGTGGCGGCGGACCGCGCCTTTAGCGAGCAGGCTTGGGGCCTTGCCGCCGGTACGCTGCGCGCGGATGCCGCCAGCGGCACGGTGCGTATGTTCGAGGAGATGGCCGCCGGGCGGATCAAGGCATGCTGGATTATCTGCACCAATCCGGTGGCGACAGTGCCGAACCGCAAGACCGTCATCGCGGGGCTTGAGGCAGCCGAGCTGGTCATCACGCAGGATGCGTATCTCGATACAGAAACGAATATCTATGCCGACATTATTCTCCCCGCTGCGCTTTGGGCCGAGGGTGAAGGCGTGATGGTCAATTCCGAGCGCAACATGACGCTGGCCCAAAAAGCGGTGGAGCCGCCAGGTGAAGCGCTGCCGGACTGGCAGATCATCGCCCGTGTGGCGTGTGCACTGGGATATGATGAGGCGTTCTCCTACAGCGCCGCCGCCGAGGTTTTTGAGGAGATCAAGGGTTTCTGGAACCCCAAGACCGGATATGACATTCGTGGCGCGACCCATGACCGGTTGCGCGAAACGCCGCTGCAATGGCCATGCCCGCCAGGAGGCGGCGCGCGCAATCCGATCCGTTATTCTAACGATGGCGTGAGTCAGACGCTCAACATCGCACCGGACGGGACGCAACCGCACATCGCGTTTCCGACGGAACGCGGCAAGGCGTTTTTTCTCCCCCGGCCGCATATGCCGCCGGGGGAAATGCCGGAGACGGCGTTTCCTTTTATCCTCAATACCGGCCGCCTGCAGCACCAGTGGCATACCCTCACGAAGACGGGAAAAATTCCGATGCTGAATAAGTTGAACCCAGGCCCGTTCATTGAAATCCATCCTGAAGATGCGCGTGTGCTCGGGATCGTGGACAAGGATCAGGTGGAGGTCAGGTCGCGCCGGGGGCGGGCCGTGCTGCCCGCTTCCGTTACCGACCGTGTGCGGCCGGGAGATTGCTTTGCGCCTTTTCATTGGAACGATGTGTTCGGCGAACTACTCGCGATCAACGCCGTGACGAGCGATGCCGTTGACCCGCTCTCGCTGCAGCCGGAGTTCAAGTTTTGTGCCGTCGCGTTGACGCGCATTGCCGGTGCCGCCAAGCCAGCATCGGTACCCCCCAAAGAGGAACCGCCACCGATGCATGAGGCCGAACCGCAGCCGCTCCGTTCCGCGGCACTGTCAGGTCTGGCGGATGCGTTTGCCCGGCTGGCGGGCATCAGCGCTGCTGCGCCACCGAGCTTTGATGAGTCCGAGCTGCTATATCTGCAAGGCTTTCTGCGAGGGCTGGAGGCTGGCCCGCCAAGCTTGGCGCCGGTGCTGCCCGCAGCCGCGCCCATAGACCCTGCCAAGCGGCTATACCTTAACGGTCTACTCGCAGGGCTGTTTTCGCGCCCAGCGGCGGAGGCTATACCAGTATCTGGCCCGGAAATTTTGGTGCTGTGGGCGTCGCAAACCGGCAATGCCGAGGCGGCAGCCGCGAGTTGTGCCGAGCGTCTGGCGGCCGAGGGGCACAAGACCCGGCTGTTGTGCATGGAAGACGTGTCTGTAGCCGAACTCGCCGCTGCCGCGTGCGTGCTCTTGGTGGCTAGCACGTTCGGCGATGGCGATCCTCCGGATAATGGCGCCGGATTCTGGAAGCTGTTGAATACGGGTACGGTTCCCTCACTGGTGCATTCGCGCTTCAGTATTCTGGCGTTGGGGGATTCCAGCTATGACCAGTTCTGCGGCTTTGGCTGCCAGCTTGATGAGCGCCTCGCCAGTCTCGGCGCGAGGCGGATCGTGGAACGTGCCGATTGCGAACCGGATTATGAAGCGGCTGCCACAGCCTGGATAACACGGGTTATGACGGCGCTGATGCCGGCAGGGGATTCGGATAATGGCACTAGCGGGCTTCAACTTGCCGCCATGGCCGCAACGCGGCCGCCGGTAAGCTTCAGCCGTCATGGGCCTCTCATCGCGCCGCTACGGCTCAACCGCCTGCTCAGCATCAAAGGCGCGGCTAAGGAAGTTCGCCAATTCAGCTTCGACCTGCGGGGGAGCGGCTTTACCTATGAGGCGGGTGATGCGCTTGGCGTCTGGCCCGAGAACAGTCCGGAGCTGGTTGGCGAGCTGCTGGGGCTGGTCGGCCTATCCGGCAGAGAAATGGTGAATGTTAAGGACAGGGGCGACATGCCGCTGGCCGAGGCGCTGCGGCGCCATTATGAAATCGCCAAGATTACCCGAGGATTTCTTGAATTCGTGCAGCAGCGCTCACCCGCCGCCGGGTTTTCCCATTTGCTGGAGGACGCCCGCAAGGCCGATTTAGCGGCATGGCTATGGGGACGGCAGATCGCTGACGTGCTGCACGAAACCCCTGTCAGTTTGAGTGCGCCGGAGTTGCTCTCCGGCCTCAAACCGTTGCAGCCACGCTTGTACTCAATCTCCTCCAGCCCGCATGCCCAGCGCAATGAGGTGCAACTGACAGTATCAACCGTGCGCTATGACTGTGCCGGACGCCGCCGCAAAGGCGTTTGCTCGGCCTTTCTGGCGGACCATGCAGACGTTGCTGGTATCCCGATATTCCTGCAGAAATCAACACATTTCAGATTGCCGGCTGATCCCTCCACACCGGTTATCATGGTTGGCCCCGGCACGGGCATCGCCCCCTTCCGGGCGTTTTTACACGAGCGCCAGGCATTGGGCGCGACGGGCCGAAACTGGCTGTTCTTTGGCGAGCAGCATGCGGCGACGGGTTTCTATTACCGGGAAGAGATCGAGGCTTGGCAGCGTGACGGGCATCTTTCCAAGGTGGATCTGGCATTTTCCAGGGATCAGGAAAGAAAGATCTATGTCCAGCACCGTATGCTCGAACAGGGGGCGGCGGTGTGGCAATGGCTGGATGCGGGTGCGCATTTTTATGTTTGTGGCGACGCCAGCCGCATGGCGAAGGATGTGGACGCTGCCCTGCGCGCCATTATCACCGAGCATGGCGGCGTAAAGGCGGATGACTACATCGAGCGGATGGTCCGGGAGAAGCGGTATCTCAGGGACGTGTACTGAGAATATGCTCGGCGGCCTCCAAATCTTTCGGGGTATTGATGTTAAAAAATGGGTCGTTGGCGCCAGTGAAATTTATTTGGCGCGCCGCGCACAGGGTTAGCGCGTCGCGGACTCTACAATTCTGTGAGCTCTTCATGAACTCTTGCAATTGTGCAAGAAACGCCGTGGGCCAGAGCGCGACGAGATGATGCTGCCACTCTTGGTAGCAAGCAACCGCGGGCGCAGGTGACAGGCGGGTGATAATATCCCGAGGGATGAAGGGGGTATCAACGGGAATGGTGAGCAGCGTATCCGCGCCAAGATTCTGCGCCCAACTCAGCCCGGCAGCCACGCCCGCGAGCGGGCCCTTGTCGGTAAACTCAGGCGCATCAGACAAGACCGGAAGATGATAGCTAGCGAAACGGCCGGCATCGCCATTGGCGCTGATAGCTATGCGGTTTTCGCGGCCACTCGTGAGCCGTGCCAGCAGATGAGCGATAAGCGGTTGACCTTGCAGCGGCAGAAAGGCTTTATCCATGCCGCCGAAGCGGGTGGCTTGCCCACCGGCAAGAATTAGAATCGCGATCATGGTATCCGTGCCCCTTCGTTTCATGGATTTCGTAGGGGGATTTCAAGCTTTCGGCCAGAGGTCCGCGCCCGGTTGAAGCCGGGCGCGGACCGGGTTCTAACGGCTTACCACTTCATCGTCGCGCCCAGAGCGATAACCTGAACCTGCGCATTGCCGGATGGCAGCGCCGCATTGCCGTATTGATGGCGATGTCCATACATATATTGCACAAACAGGCTTAGATCTTTGCCGATGATATAGTTTCCCGCGGCAATTATGCCATACTCGCTGAGCGTCCGCGCTTCTTTGCCGGTTTTGGTCGGATCATAAGTGCCGGCGGTCTGCGAGTTGAAGTAATTGGCGCCAATGACATACGGCCCGCGCACATAATCGCCACCAACCATGTAGACCAGCGCATCGCGCGCGCCCTTCGGCTTGAAGGCATAGGCATCCAATGCCTGACCTGCCTTGATGTTAGCGCCAAGCGTTAGCCCCGCGTAAGTCACCTGTGCACCGCCCTGGTAAACTTCCAGACTGTCATAGCCATTCACGAGCGCCGTGGCCTTGGCTGCGGTGGCGGCTGCGGCGGTGCCGTCATAAGCGATTGGCGCGCCATACAGCATGCCGCCAGAAAGTTTGACCGTCATGCCATGCATTGCCAGGACATATTGTGCCATGCCGTCGATGGTATTCTTCCGGCGCCGGCCGATATCGCTGGGGACCGATGAGCTGGACTCAGCGGCACTGGTCGAACTGGCGACGGTGTTGTTCAGATAGCCTTCATTTAACCCGTTGGAATTAGGCTCATAGCTGAAGGCCCCACTGAAACCTTTGTATTTCGGTGAGAGAATCACCAGCTTGTCGGTTGCGTAGAGTGCGGGCTGATCAGCGTAAGTCAGCGTGAGCTGTGGTGCCGCGTTGGACGGCAAAACAGTGGAGGTGCCACCTTCATATTTCCACTGACCACCATCGCCAAAATTTTCAATTATGCCGTTCTGGAGCAATGCGAAGGCGCCATCCGTCTGGCCGAAACGGACATAGCCATATTCAGGCATACCTACATACCCATAGGCGCGGCGGACATAGAGCGTATCCTGGCTAGACGTGCCGGTGGATGAGGTATAGGTCGGCTTTCCGCCATTCTGGCCGACACCCGCATCGGAGAAACCGGTGCGGATTTCAGCCTGCACACCGTAATCGATGCCGCTCATTGTTTTGGCATCGAAGCCTGGATAAAGCCGGAATTCGCCATTGGCGGTTACGGGATTCAGCTTGGAGGTGCCAGAAGTTGTGCTGACGGTATTATAGGTGGAGCCGAAATCGGCGAATTCGAATTGCAGATAGCCATTCAGATGGACGATGATCGTGCCAGGAGCAACAGGTTTTACGGGTTGGGCGTTCGCGTTGCTGGTGGCTATGAGTAATGTACCGATTGAGGCTGCTGTCGCAAGCAGTAGTTTGTTCATTTATTCTATCCCCATGGATAATCTCGCGTCGACAAAACGGGTTGATTCAAAAATTTTCACTCTGGTTTTGAAGAGTTAAAATTTTAGCAAAATGTTCATGCTGGTCACCAACAAAGCTTCATCATGCATCTAATGCAACAAACGAACTGCGATCTTACCGAAAGTTGCTACTGCTGTGGTAAGCGGGCCACGGGTGAATGACCCTGATAAATAGGGCAACAGACTTGCCTATCAGGATTCGCTGTGAAGTTATGGAGTTTGTAGAAATGGAAGGGCTTGTTGGACATCCTATTTCTTGCGTTTATGAGGAAATAGATGTTCCATAACGGACGAGGAACTGGCTGTTGAACTCGTGGCCAAAAACGAAATGCGGCCAGCCAAGCCGCGCGGCACCATGTTCCTCTTGCACCACTTCACCCGGCGCGAGAGGCGGCAGCGTTGCGCGCCGTTGTGCAAGGTATGGCTCGGGAGTTCGCCCCCTTGGGCATTCATGTCGCCCATGTGGTGATTGCCGGGGTGATTGACGGCGGCTTTGCGGCGCGGAATTTCCCCGCCCTGGTTGCTGCATCAGCCGCCGCGCAGCGCCTGGACGCACGAGTTGGATGTCCGCCTTGTCCAAGAAAATTTCTGACTGTAATTTCTAAAACTACGTTATGATGCGCAGATGATTAAATATCTGAACATCATATCGATCGGTATGCGGAATGCCGGGTATCGATCCCCTTCCACCAGATTGATTGAGAGCCGATCAACGTCGCTATGAAGGATTTTCCCAGCCTGCTCTCCAAGACTTGGCGAAGCGGGATCAATACTTATAGTGTTGGTGGCTTTTACGCTTCTGACACTTTGGCAAACGCGCAGAATTACATTGATGGCTTGCTATTGCCCTTCGCAACGAAAGTGAAAGGCAATCTCTCAGCCCGCCTGTTTGACGCAGACGCGACGCGGGAAGCGAGCATCGGTATATCCACCCCATTTTTTGCGGCGAAGTGACCTGCTGCAAAATCATTTTGAATGAGCAAGATATATTTCAGATGACATCGCTTCAGGTTGTAAGAATGGGATGAAAAATCCGCGCCGTTAAGCGGGAGTATACCGTTCTGTGTTTGCGGGAGGCTCCAACTTTTGAGAAGATGGAGGCATGCCGAGCCGCAAGTTGCCGCCTGAGGTCCGTGAGTTGCACCTGGCGAGGGGGGATTTTGCGCAGGCAGAGCTCGACCGCCGGTTCAAGCCATGACCGCGTTCATCCATAATCGCCGCGAGGCGCACGGGGGCGAGCCGATCTGCATGCTGCTGCCGATCGTCTCGGTCGCTCGGCGTGATGCCATGTGGGACTTCAGCACCGTTCTATCGGTGTCAGTCGACGGGGCGGAGACGCGGGGGCCGGGGTAAGCGTCGACCGAATACGGAAGACAGGATGCACGCCGTCTCTCCCTGATCCTTGTCCTGTACCTCTGGCTGTAGTGTCGTCCGCGCGCAGAACGGGAGAAGGCTGAATGACGACGACACTCTTGAGGAGGCTGTTCCTGGCCCTATGCTTCCTTCCGCTGTCCGCGGCAGCCGCCCTGGCGGACGATCCTCGGGTCACTGGGCTGATGGATCTCTTCTCGCACGCCTGCCTCTCAACCCACGCGGACCCGGACTTGGTCCGCGCGTGGGCAACGGGGCAGAAACTGTCGGAGGTTACCAACCCGCAGGGACAGGCCATCTTCATGGGAAGCGGTGGCGGCGACGCTTGGTTCTTCCAAGTCGCCGGCACGGGCGCGGTGCTGTCGACCCGCAGGTCCGGTGCCTGGCGAACTCCTCAAGTGGTATGAAAAGATTCTTGCGGTGGAATTGCAGGGAGGCACACAGATCACGCTGCTGCAAAATGACGACCAGCCGGAAGTGTACGGTGACCGGATCGGGAAAGTCTCCCTCATCCGACCCGCGAACCCCGCTCAAACCATCGCGCTAATCACCAACCAGGAGGCGGGCGGGCCGTACCAAGTCAGCATGCAGTATGCGGCGGTCGGAGCGCCAGGCAGTAGATCCAGGCTCGCCACAGACACCGTTGGAAGCCGCCGCGAGTGCGTTCCACGGGGCGACCGGCGGCGAGATGGGGCCGTCGAGGGGATTGTGGTGGGCAGCGTCGGCGACACCGCTCGGCGGGCTCACCGCCCGGCCAAAAAACTCTTACATTTCAAATGAAAACTGGCGCACCCGAAGGGAGTCGAACCCCTAACCCCCAGATTCGTAGTCTGGTGCTCTATCCAGTTGAGCTACGGGTGCGTCGTGCGGCGGGGTGTAGCCGAACTGAAACCGTCAGGCAACCCCCGCCAATAAAATTAGATTGCTTCGAGTTCCGCGATCAGCGCATCGCCCATTTCCGAGGTGGAAATGCGCGGACGGCCTGGGGCGGCGATGTCCGGCGTGCGTCCGGCCTTGGTCAGCACGCGCTCCACGGCGGCCTCAATGGCGGCTGCATCTTCTTCCATATCAAAGGAGTAGCGCAGCAGTAGCGCCAGGCTGAGGATCTGCGCCAGCGGGTTGGCGACACCCTTGCCGGCAATGTCCGGGGCGGAGCCATGGATCGGCTCATAGAAGCCGGGGCGGTGGCCAGAGGCATCCTTGGCACCCAGCGTGGCGGAGGGCAGCAGCCCCAGCGAGCCGGTGAGCATGGCGGCGAGGTCGGAGAGAATGTCCCCGAACAAATTCCCGGTCACGATCACATCGAACTGCTTGGGGTTCTTGGCCAACTGCATGGCGCAGTTATCGGCATACATGTGGCTGAGCTGCACGTCTGGGTACTCAGCCTTCTGCAGCGCCGTCATTACCTGGCGCCAGAGCAGGCCGGATTCCATCACATTGGCCTTCTCCACGCTGCACACGCGGCCCTGGCGCTTGCGCGCGAGGTCAAACGCCACACGGCCCACGCGCTCAATCTCGGCGGTGGTGTATACCTCGGTATTGATGCCGCGCTTGGTGCCGTCTGGCAGGGTCTCAATGCCGCGCGGCTCGCCGAAATAAATCCCGCCGATGCACTCGCGCACGATCATGATATCCAGCCCGCGCACCAACTCCGGCTTCAGCGATGACGCCTCCACCAGCGCGTCGAACACCTTGGCGGGGCGCAGGTTCGCAAACACCTGCAACTCCTGGCGCAGGCGCAGCAGCCCGGCCTCGGGGCGAATCTCGAATGGCACGGAATCCCATTTCGGCCCGCCAACTGAGCCGAACAGCACCGCGTCCACCTCCTTGGCCTTGGCCACGGTGGCATCGGTCACCGGCACGCCATACGCGTCGATGGCCGCACCGCCGACATGGTCCTCGGAGATGGTGAAGCTCGCCCGGCCGGAGGCTTGCAGCCACCCCAGCACGCGCTTGGCCTGCGCCATCACTTCCGGGCCAATGCCGTCACCGGGGAGGAGGAGGAGAGTCTTATTCGCAGTCATATATCAAGCTCCGTGAATTTTCGGCTGCCAGGCGGGGATTTTCGCCTCATACGTATCAATGGCGGCAACATGCTCCAGCGTCAGGCCGATATCGTCCAGCCCGTTCAGCAGGCAGTGCTTGCGGAACGGATCGACGTTGAAATGAATTTCCTCGCCATCCGGCCGCACCACCACTTGGCGCTCCAGGTCGATGGTCAGCCGCGCATTGGTGCCCAGGGCGGCATCCGCCATCAGCTTGTCGACGATCTCTTGCGGCAGGGCGATGGGCAGAATGCCGTTCTTGAAGCAATTGCCAAAGAAGATATCAGCGAAGCTGGGCGCGATCACGCAGCGAATGCCAAAATCCAGCAGCGCCCAGGGCGCATGTTCGCGCGACGAGCCACAGCCAAAATTATCGCCCGCGACGAGGATTTCCGCCTTCCGGTATTTCTCCTGATTCAGCACGAAATCCGGCTTCTCCGAGCCGTCTTCATTGTAGCGCATATCCGCGAACAGGCTCTTGCCGAGGCCCGTACGCTTGATGGTTTTCAGGAACCGCGCCGGAATGATTTTGTCCGTGTCGATATTCGCCACGTTCAAAGGTGCGGCAATGGCGGTGAGGGGTAGAAATTTATCCATCTCAGATCAGCTCCCGGACATCAGTGAGCACGCCGGTCACGGCGGCGGCAGCGGCCATGGCGGGGGAGAGCAAATGGGTGCGCCCGCCCGGCCCCTGGCGGCCCTCAAAATTGCGGTTTGAGGTGGAGGCGCAACGCTGGCCTGGCGTCAGCTTGTCCGGGTTCATGCCCAGACACATCGAGCACCCGGCCTCGCGCCACTCAAACCCGGCATCGAGGAAGATCTTCGCCAGCCCTTCATCCTCAGCCTGCTTCTTCACCAGCCCGGAGCCGGGCACCACCAGCACCCGCACACCCGGCGCCACATGGCGGCCCTTGGCCACGGACGCCGCGGCCCGCAGATCCTCAATGCGCGAATTGGTGCAGGAGCCGATGAACACCACGTCCACCTTGGTGCCCGCAATCTTCTGCCCGGCCTTCAGGTCCATGTAGCTCAGCATGCGCTCAAGTTGCGCGCGCTTGGCCTCGTCCGGCTCATTGGCGGGGTTGGGTACCGTGCCCGTAATGTCCATCACCGCTTCCGGGTTCGTGCCCCAGGTCACTTGCGGCACGATCTCGGCGGCATCCAGCACCACGACCTTGTCGTATTGCGCGCCCTCATCGCTGGGCAGGGTCTTCCAATACGCCACGGCGGCGTCGAAATCCGCCCCGTGCGGCGCAAAGGGCCGGCCTTTGATGTACGCGAAGGTGGTCTCATCCGGCGCAATCAGCCCGGCGCGTGCCCCGGCCTCAATGGCCATGTTGCACACGGTCAGCCGCCCGGCCATGTCCAGCGCGCGGATCGCCTCGCCGCCGAACTCAATCACATGCCCATTGCCGCCAGCGGTACCGATCTTGCCGATAATCGCCAGCACAATGTCCTTACCGCTCACGCCGGGGTGCAGCTTGCCGTCCACCCGCACCAGCATATTCTTGGCGGGCTTCTGCAGCAGCGTCTGCGTCGCCAGCACGTGCTCCACCTCGGAGGTGCCGATGCCGAACGCCAGCGCGCCCATCGCGCCATGCGTGCTGGTGTGGGAGTCGCCGCACACAATGGTCATGCCGGGCAGCGAAATGCCCTGCTCCGGCCCAATGACATGCACAATGCCCTGGCGCGCATCCGTGACCGGGAAATACGGCACTCCGAACGCCGCCACGTTGCGCTCCAGCGTCTCAATTTGCAGCTTGCTCTCAGGCTCATTGATGCCCTTGGCGCGGTCGGCGTCGGTGGGGATATTATGGTCAACCACCGCGATGGTCGCATCCACGCGCCGGACCTTGCGCCCGGCCAGCCGAAGCCCCTCAAATGCCTGCGGACTCGTCACCTCATGCACAAGGTGCCGGTCGATATAGAGAACGCACGTGCCGTCCTCCAGCCGGTCCACCACATGGGCATCCCAAATCTTGTCGAATAATGTCCGCGCCATTGAAACCACGACCTCCCGGTTAAGGGGAGGCCAGGGGGCGTCGGCCCAAAGAGCCGCCTATTCGTAACAGGCGCGCCTCATGGCGCGACGCCCCCTGGACTCCCGCCAAAGGCAGAGCCTTCGGAATCCATTAGTTAAGGGTTTGAAGAGGGGTCTGCCCGAAGCCTTGTCGCGGCTTGGCGGCAGGCCCCTTTTCAAACCCTGAAAAACTTACGAGTTCCAAGGGCTCGGCCCTTGGTGGGGGGTTAAGGGGGGCAAAGCCCCCCTTACACTTATTCAGCGGCAGCCGGAGCTTCAGCTGCCACAACCTCGCGGGCCTTCTCGGCGATGCGGGCGGATTTACCGCGGCGGCCGCGCAGATAGTACAGCTTGGCGCGGCGCACATCGCCACGGCGCATCACGTGAATCTCGGAGATCACCGGCGCGTAGAGCGGGAAGATACGCTCCACACCCTCACCGTAGGAGATCTTCCGCACGGTGAAGCTGGAGTTGATGCCGCGGTTGGAGCGCGCGATGCACAGGCCCTCAAAGGCCTGGATGCGGGAGCGCTCGCCTTCCTTCACCTGCACGCTCACGCGCAGGGTGTCGCCGGGGGCGAAGGTGGGGATGGGCTTGCTCTCGGTCAGCTTCGCGATCTGCTCGGCGTCCAGCGTCTGGATGATGTTCATGGTCAGGGTCCTTTTCGAAACGGGTGTTTACGGCGCGCGGGCCGGGGATGCAATGTATTGAGTGTAGAGGTCGGGCCTGCGGGTTTGCGTGGCCCGCAGCGCCGCGTCCTGCCGCCAGGCGGCGATGGCGGCGTGGTTGCCGGAGGTAAGCACGTCCGGCACGGCGCGGCCGGCCCATATGGCGGGGCGGGTGTAATGCGGGTATTCCAGCAGCGGGGCGGAAAAACTCTCCTCCACGCCGCTCTCCGCATGGCCCATAACGCCGGGCAGCAGGCGGATGACGGCATCCATCAGCACCAGGGCAGGGAGTTCGCCACCGGAGAGCACGTAGTCCCCGATGCTGATCTCCTCGGCCTGCCGCGCCTCGATGACGCGCTGGTCGATACCCTCGAACCGCCCGCAGAGCAGGATGGCGCCGGGCCCCTCCGCCAAGGCCCGCACGCGTGCCTGGGTGAGCGGCTTGCCGCGCGGCGTCAGCACGATGAGCGGGCGCTCATCGGCCACGGACTCGATGGCCGCATCCAGCACATCCGGGCGCATCACCATCCCCGCCCCGCCGCCGAACGGCGTGTCATCCACGCTGCGGTGGCGGCCCAGCCCGAAGTCACGGATATCCGTGACCTTCAGGCTCCAGTTCTGCTCCGCCAGGGCCTTGCCGGCGAGGGACTCGCCAAGCGGCCCGGGGAACATGCCGGGGAAGATGGTGAGGATGTCGGCGCGCCAGGTCATGTTTCCTCGCGAACCTCGATCTCGTCCGGCGGCAGCACGACGACATAGCCGCCCGCCACATCCACCACCGGCACGCAGGCCTTGGTGAAGGGCAGCAACCGCCCGCCCGGAGATAGCTCCAGGCTGGTCCCGGCGCCGTAATCGAGCACGTTCTCCACGCGCCCGATTTCCGCTCCGGTCTCGTCCCGTGCCGCAAGCCCGATCAGGTCGGCCAGGTAGAACTCCTCCTCCTCCGTCTCCGGCAAAGCGGCACGGGGGATGAAAAGCTCAACATTGGTCAGCGCCTCGGCCTCGTTGCGGTCGGTAATCCGGCGCTGGCCCTTGGCCGTAACCTCGCTGAGGGACGCAACATTGTCATGCGCCCATTCCAGCGCAAACTGCCGGCCTTTGCGGTCGGTAAGCGTGTACGTCTCCAGAACCTCGGGGTCCTCGGCGAAGACGTTCACGCGCACCTGGCCACGCACGCCATGCGGTTTGCCAATCACGCCCATCAGGATCAATTGCCCGGTCACGCGCCTTTGCTTACCTTATTAGACCGCGGCGGCTTTCGCGCGCTCGGCGGCGCGTTCCTGCGCCTTCTTCTTCGGCAGGGACTGCTTCGGCTGCTCGGCATATACCGGGGCCTTGATCAGCTCGGCCTTGGCCAGGAAGCGGGCAACGCGGTCGGTCGCCTGCGCGCCATTGCCAATCCAGTACTTCAGGCGCTCGGTCACCAGCGTCACGCGGTCGGCGTGGTCGGCCGGCAGCATCGGGTTATAGGTGCCGACGCGCTCAATGAACTTGCCGTCGCGCGGGGCGTTCGCATCAGCGATGACGATATGGTAGAACGGGCGCTTCTTCGCACCGGCGCGGGAAAGGCGGATTTTAACAGACATTGTAGCTCCTTAAGTAAAAACGAAATTTCAAAACGGCCGGCGGCCCGGCTTGGCCCCGCCCATGGCGGATTGCATTTGGCGCATCATCGCCTCCGGCCCGCCCATCTTGTTCATGCGCTTCATCATGGTCGACATATCGTCGAACTGCTTCAGCAGCTTGTTCACATCCTGCACCGTGGTGCCGGAACCCGCCGCAATGCGCTTCTTGCGGCTGGCTTTCAGAATATCCGGGGCCTGGCGCTCGGCCTTGGTCATCGAGCTGATGATCGCCACGTGCTTCTTGAACACGGTGGTATCCAGGTTGGCGTCCGCGATCTGCTGCTTCATCTTGCCGATGCCCGGCAGCATGCCAAGAATGCCCGAGAGCGAGCCCATCTTGGAAATCTGCTTGAGCTGGGCGGCGTAGTCTTCCAGGTCGAACTTGCCCTTCGCCATCTTCTTGGCGAGCTTCTCGGCCTCAACCTTGTCGATGGTCTCGGCGGCGCGTTCCACCAGCCCGACAATATCGCCCATGCCGAGAATCCGGCCCGCGATGCGCTCTGGGCTGAACTCGTCCAGCGCGTCCAGCTTCTCGCCCATACCGGCGAGCTTGATCGGCGCGCCGGTGACAGCGCGCATGGAGAGCGCCGCGCCGCCGCGTGAATCGCCGTCCAGCCGGGTCATCACGATGCCGGTGATGCTGACCGCCTCGTTGAACGTCTTGGCGGTGGTCACGGCGTCCTGGCCGGTCATGGCGTCCACGACCAGCAGGGTTTCCACCGGGTTCACCGCATTGCGGATCGCCTTCACCTCTTCCATCAGCGCGAGGTCGATGGAGAGCCGCCCGGCGGTGTCCAGAATCACGACGTCGAAGACTTCGCGCCGCGCGGTATCCATGGCGCGCTGCGCGATCTGCAGCGGCGTCTGGCCGGGGATGATGGGGAGAGACGCAACTTCCGCCCGCTGCGCCAGTTGCTCAAGCTGCAACTGCGCGGCCGGGCGCTGGGTATCCAGGCTGGCCAGCAGCACCTTCTTGCGTTCGCGGGTCTTTAAGCGCAGCGCGATCTTGGCGGAGGTGGTGGTCTTACCCGAACCCTGCAACCCCACCATGAGGAAGGGGATGGGCGAGGGGGCCAGCAAATTCAGCGGGATGGTGGTGCCGCCGAGCGCTTCCACCAGCGCGTCATTGACGATCTTCACCACCATCTGGCCGGGTGAGACGGAGCGCAGCACTTCCGCGCCCACCGCCTGTTCCTTCACCTTGGCGACGAAATCCTTCACCACCGGCAGGGCGACGTCGGCATCCAGCAGCGCCAGGCGGATCTCCCGCAGCGCGTCGTTCACGTCGGATTCGTTCAGTGCCCCACGGCGGCGGAGCTTGTCGAAAATATCCGAAAATTTGCCCGACAGCGTGTCGAACATGGCCAGAATCCCTTACAACGCAAAACGCGCCGTGGTGCGAACCCTCGCAGCACGACGTTTTACCCTGCCCGTCCCATGCGCCGCCGCAGCGCCAGAGTCAAGCCTTCAGGCGGCTTGCGCCGCCATCCCGGTCAGCGCCAGTCTTTCGCCGTCCAGCTCCCGCCGCACCATAATTTCGGCCCCCTTGGCCCGTGCCGGCAATGCCACGGCAAAGCCGTGGCAGCCGCTGCCCAGGCCGCGGGCGCGCAAATCCGCCCGGTAGCGGTTGGCGGGCAGCCGGGCCAGAACCTCGCCCCCCGCCATGACCAGCAGCATCACTGGCACTTCCGGCGCCGCCGCGCACTGGGCCCAACCCGCGCACAGCTCCGGCGTCAGCAGCTCCAGCTCACCGCGCAGCCCACCGGCCGTCTCTGTCTGGCGCGGCAGCCTTGCCTGGCTGTCCACCGCGTATTGCAGCGCCTGCAGGGCGATGCCCTCTTCGATTCGCGGCAGGCAGGCCGGGCCGGGTATGTCCTCGCCGGGGTAGAGGGCGGCGTATTCATCCGCGTTCTGGAACCAGCCGCGTGGCGTCTCGTTCAGGTAGCTCTCGCTCCAGCTACCCTCGGCGCAGAGCAGCCCGTGCCGGTCCAGCTCGATATGCAGGTAGACAACCCGGTCTACACGTTTGGCCTGCACCACGTTCACCCCGTTCACCAGCCGCCAGGCGGGCACCAGCACGCCATGCAGCAGCACCCCGTGCCCAGGCGAGACGGTGAGCGCCCGGCGCGGTGCCCCCGGCCCCAGCGCACCGGGCATGATGGTCACCGGCAAGGCCAGCTGGTTGCCGGCAATCCGCCACCCGGCATGGCGGCTACGCCCAATCCATTTGATCCGCCGTGGCCCTGCCTGGGTTGTCACCATATCGCCGATGGCCAGCGCCTCCACCGCCACCTCCCCGTCAGGGGTGAGGATGCGCGTGCCGGGGCAAAAGCAGGCGACGTTGAAGCCCATCGCTGCCAGCAGGGTGTCGTCGACGCTGGAGAGGGTGTTGGCCACGCCCTCGGTGGCAAAGGCATCGAGGGAATCGTCGCTCACCGAAGCTGCCCAGTCGTAATAATCGCTGGTGGTGGAAAAATTGGCGAGGTCGGTCTGGCCGCCATCAATGGAGAAATACGCCGCCGGAGATGTCGCGGTGGCCGGGTTGGCGCCGCTCTCCACCACACCGGCGGAGGCGAAGCGATAGAGATCCATCAGGCTGTAATAGCTGCCATCGCCCCAGCCGATGCGCGCCAGCGCATGGGTCAGCTCATGCTCGGCCACGCCGATGAAGTCGATCTCACCGGCGATGGCGCGGTTGGTGGTGCTGAAATCCAGCGTGGTGCCGCTGGTGCCGAAGATCACATTGCCCTCGATTGTACCGCTGGGCACGGACCCGGCCAGCCCCAGCGCCTCGGCTTGGGCGATGGTCAGATACACCTCCCCGCCGCTGCCGGTGGGGTCGGCGGCCAAGTTGGCGGCGGCCTCCTGCGCCATGGTGCTGCTGGCATGGCTGCGCAGCGCCGCCGCCACGGCGCTGTAGCTGTAGCCGAGCATGCTGTTAACGCCGCCTTCGCCCAGAACGCTGTTGTCCCAGCTCACCGAGATGGTGACAGTGATGTTGTTGGTCAGCAGCGTGTCGAGCTGGCTCGCGGCATAGGCCATGGCGGTGGTGAAGCCGCTGGGCGCCAGGCTCGTGCTGGCATCGTAGGAAAGCTCAATATCCATTCCGCCTCCGGCATTTTGTCTTGCGTCGGGATGGCGGTCAGTCTGGACTGGAAAAAGTTAAGACTCTAATGCCGTGCGCAACGCCTGTGCCGCCGCGCCGGAGAAAAATCCCTCGCGGAGCAGCAGGTCGATGAGTACCAGCGTGACGTTGAACTTGAAATCATCGGTGGTGGAGAGCACCTCCAGCACCCGGGCCAGCGGCCACAGCTCAAAATGCTCAACCTCGCCATCCACCGGATGCGGCACGAAGCTTTCCGGCAGCTCCAGGTCATAGGCGTAGATCACATCCCGCCGCAGGCCCTCCGGGCGTTCCATATTGTATTTGAAGCACGCCACCGGCTTTGCCCGCGCCGCCATCTCTTCCGGCAGCCCGGCCTCTTCCCCGGCTTCCTTCAGCAGCGCCTCAAACGGCGTATACCCCGCAGGCACGCCACCGGCCACCAAGTGGTCCAGCTTGCCGGGGTCCAGCTTTTTGTCGGCGGCGCGCTTGCCGACCCAGACATGCGTGCCATCCGCCCGGCGCACGATGCCGTTGAGATGCACCCCAACCCCGATAACGCCGAAGCTCGGCAGCGCGCCGCGGTCCAGCACCGCCAGGGAAGGGCCCTCGGCACTTTCCCGCACGTCAAAATCCTCGGCCCGCAGCCGCAGCCCCGCCGCCTCGGCCAAGGCATTGAGCCGGGGCAGGGCGGCCTCGGCCAGTTCCGCCCGGTCCGCCCGTAGCGTCACATCCGGCCCCAGCCCCGCCAGCATCTCCGCGAAGGGCCGGTGCAAATAACCTATATGGTGCGCCCCGGCATACAGGGGCAGTCTTTCGCCGGGCAGCACGGCCGTGTGGCAGGCCGCGATGTGCGCCAGGAGCTTTGCAATTTGCGTATCAGGTGCCATGTGCCGTGCATGACCCGTTCCGCCGCCCGTGCCAACCCCCATTCAGCCCCTAGCCATGAAGCGGAGCGCACACGCGGCTCCTTCAGCACCACCCTCTCGCTGCTGCCTTATCTCTGGCCCCCGGGCGAGACGGGTTTGCGCGTGCGCCTGGTGCTGGCCAGCATCGCCATGGTGCTGGCCAAGGTCGCCACCGTGTATGTGCCGGTGCTGTATGGCCGCGCGGTGGACCACCTTTCGTCTCAGGCCGGGCCGCTCGCCATTCCGGCCGCGATCATCGTGGCCTACGCCCTGGTGCGCGTCGCCGCCGCTGGGTTCGGGGAGTTGCGGGACGCGCTGTTCGCGGCGGTGCAGATGCGCGCCTCCCGTGTTGTCGCCCGCAAGACCTTCGAGCATCTGCACGCCCTCTCCATGCGCTTCCACATGGACCGGCAGACCGGCGGGCTTTCCAACATCATCCTGCGCGGCACGCTCGGCATCCAGAATGTGCTGCGCATGGCCACGTTCAACGTGCTGCCCACCATCGTCGAGCTGCTGCTCACCGTCGCCATGCTCTGGCATTTGTTCAGCATCTGGTACGCGCTCATCACCTTCGTGGCGGTGGGGCTGTATATGGTGTTCACCTTCGCCTTCACCGCCTGGCGCACCAAATTCCGCCGCGCCATGAACGACACGGATAACGAGGCCCAAACCAAAGCCATCGACTCGCTTTTGAACTTCGAGACCGTGAAGTATTTCGGTAATGAGCGGCACGAGGCGCGGCGCTTCGACGAGAGCCTGGCACGCTACGAGGATGCCTCGGTCAAATCCCAGGTCTCGCTGAACATGCTCAATATCGGGCAGGCGGTCATCATCTCCCTGGCGCTGGGGGCGATGATGCTCATGGCCGCCTATGGGGTGGTGCATCACAGCATGACCGTGGGCAGCTTCGTGCTGGTCAATACTTATCTCATCCAGCTCTACATCCCGCTGAACTTCCTGGGCTTCGTCTACCTCCAGCTCAACCAGGGGCTCATCGATATGGAGCAGATGTTCTCGCTGATGCGCGTCAACCATGAGGTCAAGGACAAGCGCGGCGCGCTGGAGCTGGCCAGCCAAGGCCCCCCGGCCGAGGTGCGGTTCGAGAATGTGCATTTCGCCTACAACCCGGACCGCCAGATCCTGAAAGGTATCAGCTTCACCGTGGCGCCGGGCAGCAAGGTCGCCATTGTCGGCCCCACCGGCTCGGGCAAATCCACCATCTCGCGCCTCCTGTTCCGCTTCTACGACACCACCGAGGGCCGGGTGCTGGTGGATGGCCATGATGTGCGCGACTACACCCAGCACTCCCTGCGCGGCGCCATCGGCGTGGTCCCGCAGGACACCGTGCTGTTCAACGACACTATTTTCTATAACATCGCCTATGGCCGCCCCGGCGCCACGGTGGCCGAGATCGAGCAGGCGGCGCGGCTGGCGCAGGTGCATGATTTCATCGTCTCGCTGCCGGAGGGCTACAAGACCAAGGTGGGCGAGCGCGGGCTGAAGCTCTCGGGCGGCGAGAAGCAGCGCGTGGCCATCGCCCGCACCATCCTCAAGAACCCGCGCATCCTCATCCTCGATGAAGCCACCAGCGCGCTCGACACCGCCACCGAGCAGGAAATCTCCATCGCCCTGCGCTCCATTGCTTATGACCGCACCACGCTGGTCATCGCCCACCGCCTCTCCACGGTCACGGACGCCGACGAGATACTGGTGCTGCGCGAGGGGCTGATCGTGGAGCGGGGCAGCCATGCGGCGCTGCTGGCACGGGATGGGGTGTACGCGGGCATGTGGGCCGCCCAGGTGGAGCAGGACGACACGCCTGACGAGACGCCCGCGGAAAAAATCGCCGTCCCTGTCGCGGAATAAAGCCAGCCATGCTAGCGCCCCGCGCCAGTGTGTCCCAAATTGATACGAGTGAAGTGGAAGACCAAGCGATGACCGAAAAGCAATCCCCGCCGGAGCGCGAGCTGAGCCATGCCGGCTCTGTTGTCGACAAGGCGATTGAGTACATGTCCAGCCAGAATCTGAGCGAGCTGGCCATTGCCTCCGCCCTGCTCGGCGGCGCCATGGGCCTGCTGACCCGCGTCTTGCCGGATGACGTGGTCGTGCAGATTCTGCAAAACGCCATAGAAAGTGTGGAAAATGGCGAAATGCGCGGCGCCGCGGGCAAGGATCACGCCGGAGAGGCTTGACGCCGCCTGGGCTTTTGCCCATAAGCCCGTCTCGAATTTTGGGCTGGCCTGTGCCAGCCCGCTTGCGTTTGTTTTGAGGATGTATTCATGGCCCGCCGTTGCGAACTGACCGGAAAGACCGTGCAAGCTGGCAATAATGTCAGCCACGCGAACAACAAGACCCGCCGCCGGTTCCTGCCCAATCTGCAGGTCACCACGCTGCTGTCCGATGTGCTGGGCAATGTGCGTCTGCGCCTCTCCACCCGCGCGATCCGCACGGTTGAGCATAATGGTGGCCTCGATGCCTACCTGCTCTCGAACTCCGATGCGAAGCTGACCACCGAGGGTCTGGCCCTGAAGCGCCGTCTGGAACGCGCCCAGGCCAAGAAAGACGCCAAGGCGGCCTGATTTCCGCACCGGAGCCTGAAACGAGGCTCTGATGCTTATACGAGTTACAAGGAACCTCCAGATCAGCGAGACTGATCTGGAGGAATCTTTTATCGCGGCGTCCGGCCCTGGCGGCCAGAACGTCAACAAAGTCGCCACCGCCGTCCATCTCCGCTTCCTGCTGGAAAAATGCGAGACCCTGCCCGAGCCGGTGAAGGCGCGGCTGCGCATTCTCGCCGGGCGGCGCCTGGGGCAGGATGGCGCGCTGACCATCTTCGCCGACCGCTTCCGCACCCAGACCCGCAACCGCGAGGATGCGCGCGAACGCCTGCTGGAGCTGATCCGCGAGGCCGCCGTGGCCCCCAAGCCCCGCCGCCCGACCAAACCCACCAAGGGCTCCAAGACCCGCAGGCTGGAGGCCAAGACCCGCCGTGGCGACATCAAGCGCCTGCGCGGCAGTAAAGATTTTTAATATTCTCCTTGCTTATTAGCATGACAGACCTCTACCAGCGGCGCAGATGCAGGTGGCCCGCAAGGGCTGAAACGGGAACGCGGTAATCCGCGGCTGCCCCCGCAACTGTAAGCGGCGAGTTCCGCGCCACGAAGCCATTACCCGCAGGGGCGAGAAGGCGGCGCAAGAGCAAAAACCCGCGAGCCAGGAGACCGGCCTGCATCGAGACATTTGCGTGCGTCTGGGCGGGGTGCACCAGTCACGGAGGGGAGAGAGACCCCGAGCCTCTGTCGCTGTTTTGGGTTGCGCCGGCACAATAAAAACCGGCTGGCGCGTGCGAGGAGGGCTTCATGCCTCAAAAACACATTCTGCCGCTTTGCGTGGCGGCATCCCTGCTGCCGTGGGCCGCGCGGGCGGACGACCAGACGGCCCTGGGGCCGATTACCGTGACGGCAACGCGCATCGCCACCCCGGCGAGCCAGGTGCCGGCGGGGGTAACGGTGCTTACCCAGAAGGATTTCGCCAACCAGGGCGACACCACCCTGACCCAGGCGCTCAGCACCGTGCCGGGGGTGAATCTGGTGCAGCTCGGCGGGCCGGGTAACCAGGCCAGCGTGTTCATCCGCGGCACCAATTCCGAGGACGTGCTGGTGCTGCTGGACGGCGTGCCGGTGAACGACCCCGCCAACGCCAACGGCGCCTTCGATTTCGGGCAGTATGAGCTGTCGGATATCGAGCGGGTGGAGATCGTGCGCGGGGCGATGTCCGGCCTGTACGGCTCGCACGCCATTGGCGGCGTCATCAACATCATCACCAAGCGCGGTACCAAGCCCTCCCAGGCCACGGTCACGGTGGCGGGCGGCTATCCGGCCCAGGCTCAGGCCAGCGCCACCCTCTCCGGCGTGGTGGGCAAATTTGACTACGCGTTGAGCGGCGGCATCGATGAAGAGGCGGGGTTCGACTACACGCCAAAGCGCATGAGCGGCGTTTACGCCAACCATCAGGACCCGTACCGCTCCCGACTCGGCTCGTTCAGCCTTGGCTATACCCCGGTGCAGGGCACCCGGGTTTACGCGATTTTGCGCGCCCAGGGCACGGATTCCGCCTCGCCGAACCTCGATGACCCGGTTGATGACGACCCCAACAACTACTTCTACAACAGCAGCTTTTTCGGCAAGCTCGGAGTCTCCAGCACGCTGCTTGACGGACGGCTGAGCACGGATCTGTTCGTTGCCCAGATGCAGGACGACATCCATAACCGCAACCTGCTGGATGCCAACGACCCCAACCAGGCCAGCGCCAACGATATCTACCGCGGCTACCGCACCGATACGCAGTGGAACAACACGCTGCGCCTGCCAGATGCCGGGCCGCTCATCTTCTCATCGCTGCTTTTTGGCGCAGAATACAGTAACGACACCGCGCATGAGGCCGTGAACGAGGAAAGCGGCGGTTACACCAGCTTCCTGCGCGCCTCGCAGCATAGCTGGGCCGGACATGCCGGGCTGCAAACCACCATCGCTGACCGGTTCACCCTTACCGGCGCGGTGCGTGACGATACCGTCTCCAGCTTCGGCAGCGCCGTCACCTGGCGCGTGGGCGGGGTGCTGGCCCTGCCGGAAATCGACGCGACACTGAAGGGTTCGGTCGGCACCGGCTTCCTCGCACCTTCATTGTTCGACCTGCATTACGTTGATAATTACGGCGATAGCGGCAACCCGAATCTGCGCCCGGAGCGAAGCACCGGCTGGGAGATTGGCCCGCAATTCGACATCCCCGCTTTTGGCCGCGCGGATTTCGCCAGCCTCTCGGCGACGTATTTCTCCACCTCCATCCGCAACCTGATCCAGTCCGTGGCGACGTCCAGCTACACCTACATGGAAGAGAACGTCGCCCGCGCCGACATCAATGGCGTGGAAACGGATTATGTGTTGAACCCGGTGCCGTGGTTTTCGGTGGAGGTGAACTACACCTATACCCGCGCTGTTTCCGGCAGTGACGGCCCGGCCTTGCTGCGCCGGCCGCAGAACGCGGGCAGCGCCACCGTCACCATTAAGCCGCTGCCGGGGCTCAGCATTGTGCCGCAGATACAATATGTCGGGCGCTTCAGCGACTACCTTTACGGCAATGACGGCTACATGACCGGCATCGGCAGTGCCGATCCGGGCACGGTGGTGAATTTGAACGTCGCCTACAGGCTGAATGAGAAGTTCACCCTGTTCGCCACCGGCAAGAACATTCTCAACTCAAATTTCGAGTCGGCGAATGGTTTGCAGATCGCCGGGGCGTCGATGCTGATCGGCGTGCGGGCGCAGCTGGAGTAGACAGCTCTGTCTACCTGAGGCGTGGTCCCGCGCGTGCGCTCAGAAGAACGTGCCGATGCGCAGCATCACCCCGCGGTTGAGTGGCGCGCCATGCGCCACCAAATCGTAGGTGCCGGCCAGCATCAGCTCCATATGTGGCGTGATGAAGGTGGAGATCACGAGGCGCAGCTGCGTCGTCTGGGTGCGGGTGCCCGCATCCAGCTTCGCGCCATTGCCAAGCGTGTAGGTCTGCTTGCCGCCGAAGGATTGGAACAGCCCCGGCGACACCATGGCATGGGTGCGGGGAAAGAACTCATAGGGCAGGTACACGCGCAGCTCGGCCGAGGGCTGCTCGTGCAGATGCGCCGGTATGGTGCTGGCTTGGCGCAGCGGGTTGCTGTCGGGCACCAGCCCTTGGGTGATGGCGTTGAGGGCGTCATAGACCGGGGGGATGTTGTTGGCGTACGCGGCTGGGGAGGTGGAGCCGGCATCGCCATTGGTGCCGAACACGTAGCCCTCTCCCCAGAGTTCCAGCGCCAAGTTGCGCCCCGTGGGGCTGCCCAGCAGCGTGGTGCGGACGCCGGTTTCCATCTCGAAGGTCCAGAGATTGGAGGTGGCGTTCAGGTTGCTTTCCGAACTGTAGCTGCCGAGCGGCAGGCCGATCCACGGGGCCACTACCCAGTAGGTGCCGGTCTGCGGGTCGGCATAGGGAAACAGGAAGGCGCCGATCAGCGGTTCGGCGAAGCCGTTATTGGCGGTCATCGCCGCGTGGCCAGGCCCGTAGGAGGGAGTGCCGCGCGGCAGGCCCGCCGGGGCGGCGATGTTGCCGGTGCCGATCTCCTGATTACCGAGATAGTTGATATAAGAGCCGACGGCCTGCACCCCGCCGACCATGGAGCCGACATTGAAGGTGTGGATGTAGCGCACGACCATGGCGTCGGTGGAGATGCGGGTGTTGTGGGAGTAGACGCTGCCATCCGGCTGGGCATAGCCGCCGGCATCGGTGAAGCGCTGATATACCAGTACAATGTTGATATTGGCGGGAGGGGCGATGCCCTCACCCGGATACGGGTCTGACCCCGCATGCGCGGCATGCGCGCCCAGGCTGAGCAAAAGCGCGGCGAGAGTAAGGCTGGCGCTCTTGCCTAGGCGTCGTATCCACATTTAGTCCTCTCCCTGGGGGCCAGTTCTTGGCGGCTATGCCTAGGCCGATAGAGAACATATGTCACGGGTTCAGACCCACATTGTCAATACAAATGACGATATGTCAGTTTGGCCCGGGGCCGTTGCGCGCGGCCGCCTTGCCCTGGTAGCAAGGCGCGTGAAATCGATCCTCAAAATCGCGACGGGGAGCATTGCGGTCGGTGTCCTGGTCTTTGGTTGCAAGCTTCTTGCCGCCCGGGTCAGCGGCAGCACCGCGCTCTTTTCGGATGCTCTGGAAGCCCTGGTCAACGTCGCCTCCTCGGGGCTGGCGCTGTATGCGCTCATCCTCGCGGCCAAGCCGGCGGATGAGCAGCATAATTACGGCCATGCCAAGGCCGAGCTGCTGAGCGCCATGGCCACCGGGGCGATGATCCTGGTCGCCGCCGTGTTGATCTTCCAGCATGCCTCGCAGGAGTTGCTGCACCCGCACGCGCTGGCGCCGATTAATGGCGGGTTGGGGAAGGGGCTTGCGCTTAACGGGCTGGCCGGGGGCGTCAACGCGCTATGGGCCGTGCTGCTGCACTTTATTGGCAGGCGGGACCGCTCTCCAGCACTTTTGGCCGATGCCCAGCATCTGGTCTCCGATGTGCTGACCTCGGTTGGCATTATCGCGGCGCTGCTGGGGGCCGCCTGGGTTCACCTGCCCATTCTCGACCCGCTGATCGCGCTCGGCATTGCGGCACAGATCGCATTCATGGGGGGCAAGACCGTGCTGACAGCGCTGAGCGGGTTGCTGGACGAAGCGCCGCCGCCGGAGACGACCGAGCGCATCCAGGCCCTGGTGCGCCAATACGCCACCGGCGCCATCGAGGCGCATGATCTGCGCATCCGCCAGGCCGGGCCGGCGAGTTTTCTGGAATTCCACCTGGTGGTGCCGGGTGAGATGACCGTGAACGCCGCCCATGACATTTGCGACCGGATAGAGACGGCACTGAAGGCGGAGATGAAGGGGGTCGTCATCACCATTCACGTCGAGCCTGAGGTAAAGGCGAAGCACGAGGGTGTGCTGTTGCCGTGACCGCGGAATGACCTGCCGCGCCCGGCGCTACGCGGTACTGGAGATATTGCCCACGGAGCCGCTGCTGGGCGCTGTGGCGGAGGGCCGCCCGGCGGCGCTGGAGATGGGGATCTGGCCGTGGCGAGCTTTTGCCGTGGCCGGGGCGCTGCATCTGGCCGTGGCCGCCGCGCTACTGGTGGTGAGGCTGCATCTGCCGAAGCCGGTGCCGGATGAGGTGGTGGTTTCCGTGGTTTCTGAAACCACGCCGCAGGGCAGCACCTCCACCCC
>Ga0255356_1000595_pt1 | contig 24623 bp, 18 predicted proteins | sample HBST100metaG_FD_189944 | JGI IMG/M metagenome (GOLD analysis project Ga0255356, IMG submission 189944) | Peat soil microbial communities from Stordalen Mire, Sweden - H.B.S.T100 | ecosystem: Environmental > Terrestrial > Soil > Wetlands > Peat | place: Sweden: Norrbotten County, Stordalen Mire...
GGCGCAGGCCGCTTGAGGAGCCAGCTTGCTCCGGGCTACGCCCTCCGCAAGCTGGCTCCTCAACCAACAAGAACAAGATCCAACTACCCTGAGGAATGGCAATTTACAGAACATTATGGACTTGACTCTTTTTTAGCGGGTATTTTGCACGATTTTTCCGAAATCCGCCCCATCGTTTGCAAGGCTATTGCGCAACAAAAAACATCTCCACTTGGCAGGTTGTTCTTATTTTGAGTACAATCGTTCTTGAAATGAGAACATCCCTTACATCTGTCGGCGACTTGCTCTTTGGGCAGACCAGGGGTAGGGTGTTGGCGCTTCTCTACGGCGCACCGGGTGAATTTTTTTTTGTTCGACAGATTGCCCGTCAGATCGAGACGAGTGTGGGGAGCGTGCAGCGGGAGCTTTCGCTGCTTGCTGACGCTGGACTGGTCAATCGTTCCGTGCTGGGCAATCAGGTATTCTTTCAGGCGAATCAGGAGCACCCGGACTTTCCAGAACTGCGCGCCTTGCTGGCGAAAACTATGGGTGTGTTCCAGATGCTCAAGACCGCTCTTGCGCCGCTTGCCTCCAGGATCGATCTTGCCTTTGTGTACGGTTCTGTCGCGCGTGGTGAGGACAAGGCGACTAGCGACATTGACCTGATGGTGATTGGCGCAGCTTCTCTTGATGATGTGCTCGACGCCGTGGGACCGCTCGAAAAGCAGTTGCGGCGGCCAGTGAATCCAACCATCTATTCCCGCGAAGATTTGAAAGAACGTCTTCACGAGGGCAACCACTTTCTGCAATCATTGATGGACAGCAAGAAGGCCTTTCTGATCGGCGACGAGAATGAGTATAGAGAAGCTTGCACAATTCGGTTGGTATAAGGCTGAGCCAAGCAGTCCGAAGGAGATTGCCGACCTGTTCAGTATCGTGGACCGCTCACAGGCGGACTCGAAGGTGGAAAGCATCTCCGACGATCTTCGCTTTCAGGCGGCGTACAACGGCATTCTTACGCTCGTGAACATAGCGCTGCGAGCCAGCGGCTATCGGGTTTCGATTGGCCAGGGGCATCACCAGCGCGTGATCGAAAGTCTCGAATATACGCTGACCACGCAGGATGCCACCGCACGCGAGAAATGGGTGCGCAAGATCAAATCGCATTCGCAAAAGAGGAACACCACGAGCTATGACTTGGCTGGTGGTGTCTCCCCGACAGACCTAGCGCAAATCATGAAGGACTTACCGGTTCTACAGGAGCAGGTGCGAGTTTGGCTGAAGGAAGTCCACCCGGAACTTCTTACGCGCGCGGCAAAGTAAAGTCCCCATGCTCCAGGTTCGCATTGTCTGCATCAGCGATACGCACGGCCAACACGCCAAATTGAGCGTGCCGGACGGCGACATCTTGATTCATGCCGGAGATTTTTCCGCTTTCGGCGATACCCCAATCGAGATCATTGATTTCAACCTGTGGCTTGGCACGCTACCCCATCGGCATAAGGTCGTCATCGCGGGGAACCATGATTGGATGTTTGAACGGCACCCCGGAGCTGCCAGAGAGTTGCTGACCAACGCCATCTATCTCGAAAACTCCGGTACAGAGCTTGCAGGGTTGAAAATCTGGGGATCGCCGGTTCAGCCGGAATTCAACAACTGGGCCTTCAACGTCGCGCGCGGCGCTGCGATCCGGCGATATTGGCAGATGATTCCGGCGAGCACCGATGTTCTGATTACGCATGGACCGCCGTACGGCATTCTGGATACGGCGCATCCCACCACAGCCCATCTCGGCTGCGAAGAACTGGCAGAAGCCGTCCAGCAAACCAGGCCCAGGCTTCACGTCTTTGGGCATATCCATGGTGGATACGGCACAGCAAAGGCCAACGGCACGCAGTTTGTGAATGCGTCTGTTGTCGATGAGGCATACCATCTCGTAAACGCGCCGCAGGTTTTCGAGATCAATGTTTCGCTTGAGAAAGAATGAACCCATTCATCGACGGGCCGATCAATGGTACTCCGAGCAAAACTGACGTTCCCCGAATACAGCAGCGTAGCCGAGGCGCGGTCCGCGTCAAGGCTCTGCGACCGCAAGTGCGGCGGGCTGCGGCCCGGCCTTGACCCGGACCTTATCCGCCCCGGCTTATCATTCCAGCTACCCGGGGAATGTCAGAGGGAGTGCTACACAGAGATTTTCCTTAACCATTTTCCAATCTCCGCAATCAACAGTGGTAATAACTTTATGAAACAAAAGCAGTTGCCATATCCTTGCAGACGCGAGCGCCTCCAAATCCTCGCCCAATATGGTGCGTGAAGGGTAAAGTGCAGACGTATATTTAAACGAAGAGACAAATTGCTCATTTGCGAGTGAATACAGTAGGGGCGTATTGGGTAATTCCCTTTTTTGCATTCGTGAGAGCGCATCGCTTGACAGCATAATGGGGGCTCGGTTGTGAGCACAACGATCAAAGATCGGATTCGTCAGCTCTATACCTTCCTGCGGGAAGCAAATCAGCTTCGATTTCGGCCGGTCCGACAACTAGGCGAGCATCCGAGAGTGGTGCACATTGCTGATATGCCGCATCACGAATCGGCGCATCTGTACCGCCCTATCCAGGTACAGGACGCGCAGGAAATCCCGGACATTCTTCTGCGCGTAACAAGGCCAACCATAACGCCATGCCCGAAACCGCCCGAATCCATCGCCTCATGGCTACTGCCAGGGTGGGATGATCCCGTTAAGCCTGCGGCCTACGCCGAGACACGCAATGAGGTGAATGAATCTGGCGAAACAATTACAGTCAAGTTCGACAGCAACGACCAAAGGTCCGCAGATTTTGTAACCTGGGATGACCAGCGTTCTGAATGGTCTGTTCCAGAATTACGCGCGCGTCAAGCGCTTCGATTCTTTGAACTCTTCTATGACATCTATTCAACTCTTGAGAAGGAAGGTGAAGAGATTGAACTGATGCTTGGAGATGGTCAACTGTCATGGCTTGCTACATCCGCAATCGACGGGCAGGTCACGATTAACCATCCGATTTTGTTGAAGCGCGTGGAATTGCGATTTGACGCCAATATTCCGGAGTTTACGGTTCACGAAACCGAACGGGATACGGAGCTTTATACTGGCTTATTCGTTGACCTACAAGAAGTCTCCCCTGCTGCTATTAAAAATCGTAAGAATGAGTTGGAATCAGCAGGTTATCAACCGCTTGGCTGGCAGGACACGGAAGCTTTTTTGAAAGCTGTAGTCCAGACAATATCACCGATTGATGGCAACTTTCAGGATTCGCAGTCGAAAAGCGTGTCCACTACGCCTGTGCTGTGGCGCGACCCAGTTCTGTTTCTGAGGAAACGCATCACAGGAATAGCGACTGCTGTAGATACGATTGTCGATGACATCGAGACACGTGTGGCGTTTCCGTCAGCGTTGGCGCAAATTACGGGAACGATGGATGAGTGGCTCGATTCCGGTATTGGTAGCAAAGCAACAGATGGCAGCACAAATGACGCAGCAAAACAAGATCTGCCTGCCGCTATTAGCGACGATGACATTCTGCTTGGCAAAGAAGCGAATGCAGAGCAGATCCAAATCGTTCGCCGACTACACTCAAGTGGTTCGGTCATTGTCCAAGGACCGCCCGGCACGGGGAAGACGCACACTATTGGGAATATCATTGGACATCTGTTATCCCAGGGAAAGTCAATTCTCGTAACCGCTCAGACCGTTAAAGCATTACGCGTAGTGCGGGATAATGTGCCAGCGGCCTTACAGCCATTATGCGTGTCAGTGCTCGGAAGTGATCGGGATGCACGTACCCAATTGGAATCCTCGATTGGCTCGATTACCGAGCGCCTAACGAGCGATACAAGTGCAACGCTACTCAATAAAGCTGAGGGATTAGGACGCCAACGCAAAGACATCCTTCATACTTGTCTTGAGTTAAAAAATAAGCTCCGCGAAGCCCTGGAAAATGAATATCGCGACATTATTGTTGATACCGAACGGTTCTCCCCTTCGGACGCTGCGCGCTTTGTCGCAGGCCATTGCGAGGACGCGGCATGGATACCCGCGCCTGTCAAACTTGGTGCTTCAATTCCCCTCTCTGAGCAAGAGCTAAATAGGCTCTATGCGCTCGGGCAGTCATTTTCAGCCTCAGAAGAGCATGACGCGCGCTATCCGCTTCCAGAACTCGACAAACTTCCCTCGGAACGCCAGTTCCGCGCAATGACCTCTGAATATCAGCAGCTATTGGCCAGTGATCTTTCACTGGGGGCCGAGCGATGGCACACACGGGGCACCGATAGCCAAGCTGTAGAGCAACTTCACGCATCCATTCAAAGCGAGTTCACTAACGACCTAGGAAGCCAAGCTTGGCGACCATATGCAATTGTGGCTGGTATACATGGGGGAGTTGAAAAGGAAGTCTGGGAGCGACTGATTACCACGATTCAGGCCGCCGTGGAGGTCAATGCAAAGTGTGCGATGGAACTGCATCACAATGCACGACTCTCGACGGCGTTACCAGTAACCCGTCAGCGCGAGATCGCAGTCGAAATTGTTGAGTATCTATCTTCCGGCAACAACCTTGGGTTCGTTCAATTGGTAACGCATTCCAAGTGGAGGCAATTCATCAACACGACTTCTGTGTCCGCTGGCAAACCACGTCATACTGAACATTTCAAAGCCATAGGCTTGCTGGCAAAGCTACAGTCCCTTCGTGCTGAATTAGAGCCGTCATGGAACGGCCTCGTAGGACAACACATTGAGGCGCTGTTCAATACCTTGGGGGATTCGCCAGAACTATCTTGTCGGCCATTGATTGGAGAGATTCGCCGCTGCCTTGAGTGGTATTCCTCGACTTGGACTCCTCTTTCCGATGCTCTCCTAACAGAGGGACTGGATTTTGGTGAACTTTGCACTCTGGTCACAAACACCCCGAGTCAGATTTCCGAATACTTGGTGGTTGAACGCGTAGCAGTTGATATTCTCCCAGGGTATCTCACCGCTGAGGCAGGACGGCGCCGAATCAAAGAGTGCGAGGCTTTTTTCGGTCATGTAGCCGACCTCTCTACACAGATTGACCCAACTTCACCCGAACAGGGATGCGTTGGCTTAATTGTTTCTGCGGTTAATGCGCGAAATGCTGAGGCATATTCAGCCGCGCTGGACTACGCCCGACGTTTACACGCCATTAGGCCTTTGGTAAATGAGCAAGATGCTTTTCTTGCAAAACTCCGAGCGGTTGCTCCTCAATGGGCCGCGCAGATTGCTAAACGAATCTTTCCACACAATGCAGGCAAGATCCCGGGAGATTACAGGAAGGCATGGACATGGCGACAACTGTATGAAATTCTGCTCGACCGGGATCGCCTTGATGTACATCAAATTCAGAAAAGCATCGATAGGAATAAGGAGGTACTGCGAGAATTAACATTGTCGTTAATCGACTCAAAGGCGTGGGGCAAACAGCTTGAACGATTGCAGCACAATTACAGCGTTCGACAAGCACTCGTTGGCTGGCTTGATACCGAAAAGCGCCTTTTATCAACCAGACAGATAAATCTTAGGCAGTCGTTGCTTACGGAGGCACGCAAGTTAATGACCCGTTGTACGCCTGCCGTACCCGTGTGGATCATGCCCATTTCCTTAGTCGCCGAGCAGTTTGATCCGAGGACCAGTCATTTTGATGCTGCCATCATTGATGAGGCGAGTCAGGCGGATTTGAATGCTCTCATTCCTCTTTGTATGGGTACTCAGGTAATTGTTGTCGGCGATCACGAACAGGTCACACCTCTTGGCGTAGGGAAAAATGTAACGCTGTTGCAGAATCTTCAGAAGTCGATGCTCCAAGACATTCCTAATTCCCACTTGTTTGATAATCAGTCATCGATCTACGACATTGCCAGGCAATCATTCGGGGATGCGATTCGCCTCGTGGAACATTTCAGGTGCGTTCCTGAGATCATAGCTTTCAGCAACCAGCTTTCTTATGGGGGAACGATTAAACCCCTCAGAGAGTCGAACTCTACTGCTATTAAGCCAGCATGTGTGCCTTACCGTGTGGATGGAGTGCGAGACGGAAATACGAATCAACCCGAGGCCGAGAAGATCGTTGCTTTAATCAAAGCTATGACAAAGCATCCTGCGTATGTTGGCAAAACAATCGGCGTCATCTCCATGGTAAAAGAAGACCAAGCGGTGTTAATTCAATCGCTGCTGCATAAGGAAATCGAAAGCGTTGAATTGGAGAAACGCAGAATCCAGGCAGGCATCTCTTCAGAGTTTCAGGGGGATGAACGCGACATTATTTTCCTTTCGATGGTCGATAGCCAAAGCGAGGAAGGTCCCTTGCGTATCACAGGCGAGGGAGCGTTCGAGCTTACGAAAAAGCGTTATAACGTTGCGGTCAGCCGGGCGAAAGATCAGTTATGGGTAGTACACTCCTTCGACCCGGATCTCCACCTTAAATCCGGAGATTTGCGCCTCCGCTTACTGCAACATGTCAGAGATCCTCTCGCGGCCATTCGCGCATTTGATACGGAAGGTCAAAGGGCCGAATCGCCTTTTGAAAAAGCGGTCCTTAAGCGGCTGCTGGACGCAGGGTATCGCGTTAAAACCCAATGGCAGGTGGGGTACTTCAGGATCGATTTGGTCATTGAGGGCGATGGAAAGCGCTTGGCACTTGAATGCGATGGTGATCGATGGCATCCGATTGAGAAGTTAGCGGAGGATGTCGAACGGCAAGCGATTCTTGAACGCCTTGGTTGGCAGTTCGTTCGGATAAGAGGAAGCGCATTTTACAGAAATCCGGATCGCGCAATGGAGACTGTCTTCTCCAAGTTGAGTCAGTTGGGCATTCCACCTGTCGGGAGCGATGGCGAAGCCCCTCCGAATGACTTAACCCTCGTTTATGAACTGGAAGCACTCATGAACGCAGACGGTGAGGCGTTAACGGATATTGACAGTACTGATGATGCAGGGAATCTGCAATTTGAGGCTGGTGACTTTGATTTGCCGGAGGAAGCAACAATCGATGCCGGAACCTTTCCGAGTGGCTTGAGCGGATTTCAGACGGGCTATTTGTCTGGCAGCCAGAACGGTTCGAAACTGGGGCAGGTGGAATCGCTTTTGGAAGCATTTGGAGGCACAGCTTTGCTTCCCGATTTCATGAGGCAGCTTGCAAAAGTCAGAGGATACCACCGCGTCGGGAGGCTTATACGGAAATCGCTCAAATCGGAAATTGCTTCCTTGAAGCGTAAGGGTAAGATTGCAATCGAGGATGGCTCAATTCGACTACCTGATTAGGTCTGCATCTATTTTCGTGCATGTGACTTCTGAAGGATCGGGCGCGCTTCCAGGCGGTCCAGAATTTCCATAAACCGGGGACGGTTGCGGTAGTTCCCGCGTATTTCGGCCACCAGATCGTTCCATTCCCAGCCGCGGTCCAGCGATTTCAGAATCGGGCGCATCTTCTTCAGGTAGGCCGCCACTGTTTCATAGGCCGAGATGCTTGCCTGGGTCAGATTTGTATCGACGCAGCCGCGATAAATCTCAAGGGCACGCTCTGGATGCGCTTCCGCAACAGCAGCGGCGACACTGTCGGCATAGCTGCCAAACCCATATGAGCCCGAGCGCTGGCTCTTCGTCGCCGCGCGCCACAGGTCAAACCAACGAAGTATCTCATTCGGTTGGCGTTCGGCAATCGCCATGTCGATCAGAATGTCGTAGTGCGGGCGCTGGTCTCCGTTACGCAGCAAAGGCAGCAGGTAATCGGGCATCGGCAAGGGCCAATCTGGCAAGAAAGTAACGCTGTTAAAACCGTTGACTTTCGCGGTTATGGAGTAAGGAAGCTTGCCAGTTTCGAGGAACTCCAGAGCCTGCTGTCTGACCGAAGCGAGGCAACCTGCGCGCTCAGCGGCGGCGGTCAAAGCGTTAAATTTTTCGCATCCGGGGCGATCAAAAAACTCCCACGCGGCATGTGCGGCAGCGACCTTCCACTGCTTCCGTAGCCGGGCAAGTTCGGCCATTGTCTTCGCAAGTTGAGCGGCAATTCCCGGAGCATCTTTGGCCGTTTTTCGAATTCCTTCTGCCGCCCAGCGCTCGGCTTCATCGTATCGTTTTCGATCGATCAGCAACGGGACCAGTCGCCCATAACTGCCGGTCATCCGCGCCTCGCGTTCGCGGACGGCAATCACTTCGCTGTCGCGCCCGGCGTGCGTAAGAGCCTTGACGAGCCAGTCGGCAATCTGCTCGCGCTGATACTTGTCGTGAAAGTTGCTCCCGGCTCGCACGTCTGAATTCAAGCGGCCAGCCAGTACATCGGCAGTCGCCGACCAGTCGGACGGGTTGGCATTACACTCAAATACGGTGTCGAGTAGGTCGCTTTCAATCACGCTGTATTCGTCTTTTAGAGTGGCATCAATCGCAAAAAGCAGCTTCTGTGCAGAGGACAATTTCGACTGATTTACTGCCCGGAAGATTGGCGGCAGACACTCTGCAAAGGCCGTGACTGTCTCGCCCTCGTCGTTCGATTGCCCTATTTGTTCCATGCCCAGCGCCATAATTTCCCGGCTCAGTTTCACCACGGCGTCTGCCTGTCCGAGTTCGACCATGCGGTCAAGATAACGCGCCAAGCGGCTGAAGTCTGGGGTATATCCTTCACCCTTCCAGTAATTCCTCCAGCCCGGCTCCGAGGTTACCCGGCGTAGTTCTTTTCGTGCCTCGGCAATCAATCGATCCGCATCGCCTTCGCCCAAGGCAATGCGCTCACAGAACTCCTCGCGCAGCTCCGGAAAGCGTTGCGTTAGCGACCAAACCAACTCGGCCAGTTCTTCCCGGCTCTTCGCATCGATGTGCTTCCGAATCTTTCCGTCGCTAGTCTTGCCGGTACGCCGCCGGGGAACCTGCGGCTCTTCGCCGTCTTCTGATTCGTCAGTTTCATCACTATCCTCGAAGTCGTCGGAGGGGGCTTCAGAGAGGCTGCTATTCACAAGTTCCTCCCACTTGTCATTTGCTGCATCTACGATGGGAACCACAGCGCTTTTTGCCAACATGTCAAGATAGGTTGCGAGGACGGCGACCGCATGTTTGCAGCCATTCCAACCGACAGGGCAAGTGCAACGGGAGTGAAGGACCTCGGCTTCCCACCAGACACCCGTTGTGTAGCTCCGCGTGCCGGAGACCGTTGCGATGATCTTGCCATCTGTAGAGATCGCGAGATCATGCACGCGTCCGCTTCGCTGATATGCCCGCCCGCGCGTCATGGAACGCGATCCGGCCCAGTTCGCCACGTCATCCCAGGTAACGGACTCCCAGTTCGAGCTTAGGGCCACGGATTTCTCGGGGGCTTTCGCCTTCGCCGTGCATGAGGACTTGGTTGCCATCGATAGTTTCCTATGTGAATCATAAATGGCGATTGTAGGCAGTCCTGAAGTGTGTGCAGCGCTGCGTACGCAGCGGATAGACGTTGACACGTCATCCCCAGCGGGGTTGCTGTAAGTATACCGATTGAGCGATTTTGTTAACATATGCATATTCAATAGGTTAGCGTTTTGCGTTTACAGCCGTAAACACGGCAATAGGTCGAATGGTTCCAGTGCGCTCTGCGCGTAAACACATTCTCTCGCAAGGGGTTGTCGTGTTCTGCCTCAATAGCGCCACCACGGGAACGGCGCTACAATGCCTCTACTGAGGTATTCGCCGATGACCTCCGCCAATGGCAAAACGCCCGTCGCCGCTCCGTCTGCGGCTCCTGCTGTGCCGACGAGCGAAAGCAATCGCACCAAGTCCATTGCAACGCGGCTTACCGACGCCGAGTTTGCAGAGATCGAATCTGCGGCTTCCAGAGCCGGAAAGAAGGTGGCCGAGTGGCTCCGCGAGGCCGCGCTCGCGCAGGCCCGCACAGCAGGAGAAGAGAAGGTGACGGACACCGTTCTGCTGGCGGAAGTGATGGCTTTGCGCAGCCTGATCGTCAACCTATTCGCGGTTGCTTCTAAAGGCCCATTGAGCGACGAAACTTTACGCAAAATCTCTGCGTATGCCGACTCGATAAAGGACCAGAAAGCGGAGGAATTGCTGGCCCGAAAACGCCGCCGGATGGCACCTGAAACCCAGGAGAAAGCCCCGTGAGATTGCAGTGGATTCGCTCTGCGTTTCCGTGGCGGACTGCGGCACTCTTGGCCGTACTCTTCGGCGTGCCTGTGCTGGCGTTTGCAGCTTGGTTTGTATGGGAGATCGAGCCGCTCCAAAGCTACTATTTGCCCGCATATCGGCAGTGCAGCAAAACCGCAGAACAGACAGGCTCGACGACCGAAATCCGATGGCTGATGAAGACCGCTCCCGGACGTGCGAGTCAGCCTGCAATACCGTCCGATGTGACCACCGGATGGACTGGAAACCTGTCCATTCGCCTCTCTCTCGCAGCACTCCATAGCGGGTGGATTGGCCTGCAGAAGTCCGCCCCGGAGCAGGCCCATTCCACAGAGTTGAAGGACACGCTCTGCCCATACATTTATGGTGGCCTCCCCTATTCCAATCTCCTTGCTTTACCGCTTCTGGATGGCTGCATCATGGCGCTGTTGATCACGGCCTTTATCGTTTTCGCAACGAGGGTGGAATTGTGGCAGGAATGGCAGCATCTTTGGCGACAGCTAACAGCAACCGATTCGGGTACGGATAACTGGTGGGATTCACAGCCGATCCGGAGTGGAATCAGTCAACGTATTGTCCTCGGGAAATGGCTGGGAAAGGTCAGGTCGGAGCTGGTCGATTGGGTAGCCAGAAGCCGACGTAAACTCACCGCTGATAAGGCTGCGATTCCTGTACCTTCGCAGTGTGAATCACCGCAAGGTTCCGTTAGCGTTCACCCCACCGAATCCAGCACGAGACTTTCATCGAAACCACGCACCCATACTGTGCAGGAGAACCCCGCGCAGAGTCAGTCAATCTTTCCCGGAGCAAGAAACGGAAACGCGGCGCGACAAAGGCCTGTGGACTGGGACGAATCACAGTGGATTGACTGAATCCGAAGCCTCAATCGAAGATCGTTGTGCCAACGTGAAAGCGCGTAGATAAACCTACGTTGAAATCTCGTTTGCAGTGGTGTCGGAACATTGCTTCTCTTGTTGCCCATGGCACGTTGATAGCCTAGATTGAACCGCCAGTATCATGCATGTTTTAGGCAAGGGATGGAGATATTATTGCGCGAGTAATCGAGCATGGAATGCAATGCGAATAGTCGATAGATATGCCGCATGATTGCGAAGGTGATCGCGTAATCATCAATAAACATAAGGGTAAATGCTTATTTTCTCGAAAAATAAAATTGCAAGTTGCGCGACTTTTATGACCAAATCTGAGTTACTCTATGCAGCATGACAGTTGCGAGATGCTGTCACTCTATTTCAGGAGTCCCAACGATGCTGACCATCCCGAAAGCACTTTCTACGAATCAAGCTCAAACGTACCACGCTCGCGAGTTTGCTTCAGAGCAGCAGAACTACTGGAGCCGCGACCGGCAGGCATACTGTGAATGGCGCGGCGGACTTGCGGAAGAATGGGGACTGCATGGTGCTGTCCAGGCAGATCGTTTTGCCTTGCTCAGTGAAGGGCAACACCCGGAGAGTGGAATTCAGCTGGTCAAGCATCAGCCAGCGCGGACCTATGAGAACGAATACGGGAAACAGATAACGAGTGCTGAGCACCGAGCCAGATGGGATGCAACCTTCTCCGCGCCGAAGTCAGTTTCGCTGACGGCGCTTGTGGGCGGCGATGTTCGCGTGCGAGATGCGCATCGTGAAAGCGTGCGCGTTGCGCTCGGAGAACTGGAGCGGTACACGCAAGCACGCATCGGCAATATTCATGCCCCAGAGAACACGGGTAAGTTTCTTGCGGCAACCTTTGAGCACGATACAGCTCGCCCGGTTGAGGGCTACGCTGCGCCGCAGCTTCATACCCATGCTGTGATCTTCAATATGACGATTGGCGATAATGGCCAATCTCACGCGCTTCAGGAGCGCAGTCTCTTTCAATCGCAGCAGTATGTCACCAGCGTCTATCGTTCCGAACTGGCGCTGCGCTTGCAGAAGCTCGGCTACGAAATTGAAATTGGAAAACATGGGCAACCAGAGATCAAGGGATACACACAGGAATATCTGGATGCGTCGAGTCCTCGACGGGAGCAGATCAAAGAGCACCTGCAGGAGATTGGCCGCGAAGGTGCAGGCGCGGCGCAGGTTCAGATCATCGCACACGCGGCAAGAAGGAGATTCAATCGCAGGATGTGGTTCTGCAACGTCACCGCGAACTGGCAGCGCAGTTTGGTCACCAAGCCGACAACGTAGTTGCGAAGGCGAGAGAGCACACGCAGAAGCATCAACAGCAGCCTGAAAAGACCGCGCAGCAATCGGCGACATACGCCCGCAATCATGTCTTCGAGCGTTCAGCGGTTCAGGACGAACGGGCGATTCTGCAATCGATGCTCGACAGGGGAATGGGGCAGCTTACCTATGGGCAGGCTCGCGAGGAGTTTGCGCGGCGTATTGCCAGCGGCGAATTTCTTGCAATGAACTACAAGGAAGGACGGGCTGCATCTCAATACACCACAGCGGAAATGGTACGCATGGAAAAGGGCACCATTGGGCGGATGCAAGAGGGGAATCATCGGGATTATGGCAATCCGATGTTAGTATCGCCGCAGATACGCATCTGGACGGAGGACCGGCATCCTGAATTGAATGCATCGCAACTCAATGCCGTGGACGAAATCTTTCTGACGCGCGAGAAGATCATCGGGCTTGAGGGCGCAGCAGGAACAGGCAAGACGACAGCACTGGCAGTGGTTCGAGAAGGTGCGAAAACAGCGGGCTATCGCGTAGAAGGTTTTGCGCCGACCTCCCGCGCTGCACAGAAGCTGGCTGAGGCAGGAATTGAAACCTCAACATTGCAGCGGTACCTTGCACAAGGCGAACAACCGGATACTGGCAAAAAGCGACTGTACGTGCTCGATGAATCTTCTCTCGCTTCCACTCGCCAAATGCACGAATTTATTCAACGTCTCCATACAAATGACCGTGTGCTGTTAGTTGGCGATACGCGGCAGCATGAGTCTGTCGAGGCTGGACGGCCCTTTGCACAGCTTCAAGAGGCAGGCATGAAAGCGGCAAAGCTCGACGAGATTGTACGGCAGCGCGATCCAGAGTTGAAGCAAGCGGTGGAGCAGTTGGCGCGTGGGGAAGTTCGCCAAGCAGTTGCCAGTCTCGATGACCAAGGGCGCGTACATGAGTACACTGGCCGCGAGGAACGAATAGTGGCGATTGCGGAAGAATATGCACGCTCACCGAAAAGTACACTCGTGGTTTCGCCAGACAACCGTTCACGGACAGAGATCAACCAACGAATTCACCGCGAATTGCAGGTGCATGGCGTCGTAGGCCGTGACGAGTACGCCGTTAGGACGCTTGTGCCACGCCAGGAGATGACCGGTGCGGATCGCACTTGGGCGCAGCAGTATCAGGGGGATGACATTCTGTGCTACTCGCGCAGTTCGCGCGAGACCGGCATCAAGAAGGGGGAATACACGCGCGTTGTCGGCGTAAATGCACAGAGAAATCTTCTGACGGTCGTGCGCGCGAATGGAAGCGAACAGACCTACTACCCGCGTCGGCAGATGGGGGTCACGGTCTATCGCGCGCAGGAGAGGGCGTTCGCCGTGGGCGACCGCATCCAGTTCACCGCACCCGCTAATGAGTTGAAGATTGCCAACCGCGAACTTGGAACCATTGAAGAATTCGGCGCTGACGGAAAGATGCGTCTCAAACTGGACGGTGGGCGCGATGTAGCCATCGACCCGCAGCAGTATCCGCACCTCGACCACGGCTACGCCGTGACGAGCTACTCCAGCCAGGGACAAACAGCCGACCGCGTGCTCGTCCACGTCGATACAGAACTGGCAGCGAAAGACCTGCTTAACAGCCGCATGGCCTATGTTGCGATTTCGCGGGGCCAACATGATGCGCAGATATTCACCAATGACCTCGGCAAACTCACCGACGTTCTCGCTCGCAATGTTTCGCACAAGAGCGCGCTTGAACCGCAAACCGGGATTACTTCTCCCGCTCAGGATATTGCGCAGGCTTTGCGCCCAGAGCTAAGCCACGGCATCGAGATGGGATTGAGTTTGTGATCTTCAGATTTCTGCAAGGAGGCGTTTCTATGTCCCCAGAACTTTATGCCAGGAAGCCCGTGCAGAGTGTGCGGCACGCTGCGCTCGGTCTGGAGCGTCACTACTCGGTTTCTGAAATCGCCAAGATGTGGGTGCTGAGCGAAAAGACCGTCCGCCGCATGTTCGAGAATGAAGAGGGCGTGCTGCAATGGGGAAGCCCAGAGACTCGACGTAAGCGCGGATACATCACGCTGCGTATTCCTGAGAGCGTTTTGCATCGTGTTCACCAGAAACGTGAGTTGCGAGCTGGCTGATCAAAGTGCCTGCGGGAATTTGATGGAAATAAGAAATATGCACTTAACTCAGTGAAGTCACAGAAATATGCTGAGAATGAATAGTTGACCCATGAATTGCTTTGCTATTGCCAAACAAAAAATATGTCTCGTTGATTTATAAAGCCAACGAGACATGAAAGTCAGACTACGGCATAGAAGACGCCAGATTTGAAATTCTCACGGAGTTTCAGAAATGTTGCACACTACTTTTGTCCTTATTTCCTTGGTAATGCAAAGCGGATCACGTTGTCTGTACCATTCTTTGGATAGATGTCTTGACGCAGTTGCGGCATGCCAAAGGTGTTTGTAGGCTCATAAGAGAGGTAACCGCTATCAAGGCAGGCTAGAGATTCGATATCGAATGCACTCAGAGCGAGGTCCGTAAGAATCTGATCGGTCGTTTTAACCCCCTCTTTGACAAGTAGCTCAATACTTCTGCGCAGTAATCTTGGCTGCTCGGGTGCCATTCGGTCATCTAATGGTTCCTGCTTTCTCCACCCTCGTCTGCTCATAGCAATCCACATCCGACGCGCTTGTTCTTCACTGAGGATGTCTAGTTGAACACATCTTACAATCATGGCTGCAATCGATGATTTCCAGTGAGGTTTCAATGCTAAGAAGGCCTCGATACTTGGATACCACAATTGATCTGCGAATCCTAGAGCTGGAAGATTGAATGCAGAGGCAAATCTGTGTGCTTGCTCTTCTATCAGCTTGAAGTAAATTGGGTGTCTCAGCTTGGCTGGGTCTACGTGACGATGTAGTAGCAAATGACCCAACTCATGCGAGGCGTCATGGCGAGATCGAGCAGCGGTAGCTTTATCTGCTCCTAGAAAAATTACTGGATGCTGATGATCCTCACCTGCCTGTGAATATGCGTCTAGTGTCTCTGCTCCTAGCTCACCGCGAGACACGATAATGCCGTTGTTTTCTAAAATCAAAACGGTGTCGGCTATTGGACCCGAACCAAGACGCCAGACCTTTCGGCACTCCATAGCAATATCTTCGATGTCACTAGTAGAAATCTTATGCACATCGTCGGGTAGGTTAAAATCTGGCACGTTCAACTTTGGAAATTCAAGATACTCTTGCAAGTAGCTGATGATTTCCTGTAGCCACATGTTTCGTGCTTTCGCCCGAGAACGAGCTGACTTTGTTGCAGAACTGAGGGAACGCCACCAGAACTCCTTTCCTTCTGCCCGGAGGGGGCGCAAAAAAAAGGCAGGCGGGACCTTCAGCACATCTACCATCCGCTCCATTACTTTTGCCGTTGGCGACTGCCGATCTTTTTCGTAGTTTGAAATGCTGGTGTTATCTACCTGCAATAGATCTGCGAGTGCAACCCCGGTTAGGCCACGTGCCTCTCGAACTTGGGCCAAGCGTTGTCCGATAAATCCTGGCGTCCCGATCATAAAAACTCCTAGAAAATCATTGCGAAAGTCCATGCTTCAGGGCACGGCTATCAGCCGTGCCCTGAAGCATGGATGCAAAACTCTCGGGCGGTTCTAACCGATGCGAGAGTGCTACCTGCATAGTGAAAGCCTTGTGCTGGCCCCCCTAAGCTTCTTTGCTCCGTTTGATGCGCGGAAGCACGTTGTCTTTCACCTCGACCTGTGGCTCTGAATCCTCGCGCTTAATCTCGGCATAATGAGAGAGAATCTCTACTGCTGACCAGTTGCATCCTGGCAGGTATTGATTTTCTTCAGCGTCTGGAACCGCCATTTGAAGGAAGCAAGTTGTGCCATCGATGGAGAGATCATTGCTTCGTGGAGTCGGAAAATCTCCTCCATGAAGCAAATTCAAATAGATGGGCTTATTGCTGAGGGATGGGGGAGGTTGTAGCAGAAGGCGTGTATCAGTGTAATGAGAGAGCCATTTGTTGGCTCCGGCATTTTGCTTCCGGGAACGGGCTTCCCTCACAAAATCTTGTGAGTGAGCCACAAAATGCTCAGTTACGATCATGTTTCCTGAACGAACATGGACGCAGGAGCAGTTCTGCCCGAAGTGCATTTGGTCACTAACTTTCAGACCACAGTTGATGGCGGCATCTCGAAAAGCGCTTTCCATTCGAGCTCTCCGCAGTGCAGGCAAAACAGAAAAAGCATCCATACGTGCCCAAGGTGGATCGTTGAAAGCTTGCGAGATGCTTTCACGGTAGATGGCAAGCTGCCGTCCGAGCAGCGTCTTGAGGAACGCTTCTGGGAATTCGTTCAAAAAACGCTGTAGCAGGACGTTGTCGGTCATCTATTTGATCCCTCCCCATACTATGCTGATTTTGCCTGCGCTTATTATAGCGTGAAATTGTTTCGCAGAAAAGCAATATTGCTATAAATAGTTTTGGATGTGCGGCCGGAGGTATAGTCGGCCATGATGAACCTGACTCTTTCCCGATGCCTCCTCTGCGTGCAGTGAGCGGAAATGCTCTGACCAGCATTTTGCGATGGCTGCGCCGTTGTTGGTCAAGCTGCGACAGAGAGCGAGGTTTGAAATCCATGATTTAAATAGCGATTTTCCCTCTATCTTTCAGAATAGATGTCGGTTATTGTTGATAATCGATGTCCAATATTCTTAGTTTTCGTCAAATCAGAGTCCTTGAAAAATTTTGGATTGTCGTGAGAACACGGATTTTGAGCGATGACAAGTCTAAGTAGCTGTAGGTGTGCGTCCCGGCGGCAGTTGCCAAGCAGCCTGCACGCTTCTCTCAAGCTGATCCTGGCGGGCGCGGACCCACGGCGAGTAGTGCTTTTCTGTGACGCGGACGCTGGCATGGCCGAGTAGGATGGAAACCTGATCGATGGGGACTCCGGCCAGCAGCATTTCTACGGCAAAGGTGTCGCGGAACATGTGGCAGTGGGCACGCTTGGGTGTGCCGTCCGGCTTGTGCAGGTTGGCTACGGCAAAAAGTCGCCGGTAGGCTCGCTGCCAGTTGGCGACGTAGGTCTTGGGTAGTCCATTGCCCGACCAGAAGAAGTAATTTGGATTGGGGTTCAGCCCCGGAGGAACCGAGCGCAGTAGTTCGGCTACGTGGGGCGGCAAGGGTACAAAGACCGGCGTGCCCGTCTTTGCCTGATAAAGCATGAGCTTGTTTTCGACCAGCCGCGCTCGTTCGAGCGTGGCGGCGTCACGAATGCGCAGGCCGCTCCAGCGCATCAGTTCTGTTAGCGCACGGATGCGGATGCCGCGCTTCTCCGGAGCCCAGGAGCGCTCGGCGTATTCGCCCAGGCGATAGGTAGCGTCGAGGATGCACTTGTACTCCTCTGCCGTGAAGTAATCCGTTGGAACATGCTTGGCGATGACCCGGCCCATGGTGGCCGTTGGGTTCTCGCGGAGCCAGCCCTGGCGAACGCAAAACCAGAAAAAACCAATGATGCGTTCGAATTTCTTTTTCCGGGCGAGTTCCTTCTCTCGCCAGGATTGCCGCCATTCGGTCAGATTGCGCGGATTGAATTCGTTCAGGAAGGTCAGGCCAGTCTCTTCGGCAAAGCCGAGCAACTGGACCTCGAAGATGTAGTGCAGCTTTTGCAGCGTGGCAGAAGCCAGCCCGCGCGCCTCTGCATCGCCGAGGAAGACCTTGACGGCCTCTTTGACGGTTGGCATCTTAGCCGGCTTGATCTCTTCGCCCTGAATCGCCGCGTGTTCGTACTTGCGGGCGAGCAGCTCGGCCTGTTCCCAGGATTTGGTTTTCGCCGAGACACGGAACCGTCCCTTGCGACCGGGAAGCGTTCCGTCGAGCCACTTGGGGCAACGGCAGCGGCGATAGTTGGAATCGTCTTTCTTCGAGCAATCGGGATGGTGACGTGTGTAGACAGTCAGCATGATGCTAGACACTCTAGCACCAAAAATCGGTTGGTACAATTCCGGTACAGTTTGCGGAATTGCTTAATTTTCCACAGTTTAAATAATTGAATTTAAAGTATTTACAGATTGGTGGAGGCGGCGGGAGTCGAACCCGCGTCCGAAATCGCTGTCAGCCAGGAGAGTTCATGCTTTGTCCGATTCCTTTTGGTTTCGCTCCCGGCACTCAGAGCGGACAAGATGTGCCGAAAACTAGTCCGATAATCTCGCGGTTACAACACGGACCGAGCCGCAACCGCCAGCCTACTGTATGACGTCCGCTCACAGCCCATAGGCAAAGCCGTGGAAGACGGCAGCTTATTTAATTAAGCTGCAAGTGCCAGTTCTTGATTGGCAACTTTAGTTTTGCAGGCGATTACGGGTGCCCACACCCCGACATGCCTCCCAAGCCGCAATCGATCCCGTCGAAACCGTGACGCCCCCAATCTGGGTGCGAGCCGGGCCAACTGGCTCGTGCTGCTACTTACATTCTATGCCAATTCCAGTCTTGCTGTCGCCTGCCGCTTCTTGAGGCCTACTGCTTTACCAGGTCAATGTCCTCGTATTCGTGGCGGGCGATGGCGGCGCGAATCTGGGCCGGGGTCTTGCCTGCCTTGGTCATCCGATAGGCGAGAAAGCCTTCCTTGGCGCAGGTGTCGCACTCGGTGCTGTGCGTTGTCTCGTAACAACTGCGCAGGCTGGTATGGCCCAGCGCACGGTCGCAACGGCAGTTGCACGGGAGCTGATAGAGGACGTTCCCAATCCGGATTGCCTGCTGGTAGGTATGCACCTGCCAGGGGTAACGGAAGTGTGCCCCGGTCAGTTGCGCGCCAGAGAGAATCGGCGGCAGGGCGCTCACCTTGAGGGGGGCGGAGGGGTGATAAGCGGGAACATCGTCGGCCGGGTTCGACCACTGCGCATAGCTGCCCACGGTCACGGCGAAGACAGCCAGACCAAGAACCCAACGGCTGTTGAACCAGTTTTTCATGGCGCCTCTCATGCCTATTCTAAATTAGGCGGTGTTGTGTCTGAAACCTTCCATATTTCAACCGTAACCAGGATCGGTGAGGCACAAGTGCGTTGAGGGCAGTTGCATTTGCGTTTCCAGCGCACAAAAAAAGGCGGCACGAACGTTCTTCTGTTCGTGCCGGGAGGCCAGTGACGCAAACTACTTCCAGCAGGGGAGGATGCCTCCTCCATCACTGGAATATATACACCATAGCATAGATTCAGAGGAAGTCAAATACAAAAATCGAAATTATTTTAAGGCGTCAAGCATACGATTCCCTGATTGAGCCAGTGCTCCAATATAAAGCACTATCTTGGGCCAAACGGTGCAACCGGCCAGCGCAAAAGCCTCGCCAGTTGTAGTAATCCGTTTGAAATCTATTGTTTCCTCAACATCGCAAGCAGTTTATTGCAACCCTCAAGTTGGCACAAAATGGGGTGATTGCAGCCGTTTCGGCGCTTACCGGTGGATTTTCGGCTTCTGAAGGTGTGCAAGACCACCGCCAATGTTTACCAGGCTGATGCGAACCCGGAATCCGAATTTTTGAATTTCAGGTCTCTGATTGGTTGTTTTTGTACCATCTCCCGTGCCCCATCTTTGAGCCGTTTTTCTGGCGAAAGGATGGGACAGCACGAAACTGAAGGTACGAAATCACGCGGTTAGAGACCTAGGGTTTTGTAGGGCTCTTGGCGTTCGCAATGTCGAACGTCGAAAATAGCTTGTTGTGTGCGAGGATTTCCTTGCGCAGCTCGTGCCAGATCTCAAGGGGAATCTTGAGAAAGACCTCCACAACGCCAGGATCGAACTGCGTTCCGGAGTGACGCAGAATCTCTTTGCGCGCTGCTTCGAAGCTGCGGGCTTTGCGGTATGGCCGGTCGCTGGTGATGGCGTCAAGGGCGTCGGCGACAGCAAAGATGCGCGCTCCGATGGGAATTTCGCTGCCGCGCAGGCCTGACGGATAGCCGCTGCCATCGTGGCGTTCCTGGTGGGTGAAAACAATCTCTGCCGCTGCACTCAGAAACGGGATCTTGCGCAGCATATCGTAACCACACGTGCAATGGTCGCGCATGACCTTCTGTTCTTCCCTGGACAACGGGCCGGGCTTGCACAGTATCTTGTCGGGGATCGCCATCTTGCCGATATCGTGCAGAAAGGCGGCGCGCGCAATCACCTTGATTTCCGCCGAAGAGATGCCCATCTCCCGTGCCAGCGCAATGGTGTACGCAGTCACCCGTCTGGAGTGTCCCTCGGTCTCGGAGTCCTTCAGATCCAGCGCGTCGCCCAGTGCCTCCAGTGTGATGTCGTAGGAGTGCTCCAGGTCTTCCATGGCCTGACGGAGCAATTCGGTTCTCGCCCGCACCACCAGTTCAAGGTTCTGCTGGTAGCTGTTGCTCTCCTCCAGGGTCTGCCGGTACTCGAGGGCGCGCTGAACAGTGCCTAGGAGATGTTCACGTTCGAAGGGTTTGAGAAGATAGTCATAAGCGCCGCGGTGCATCGAATCGATGGCCACATCGATGTCGTGAACTGACGTGACCATGACCACTGGAAGCTGTGGCTGCTTCCCGCGGATGTATTCCATCAGGGCAATGCCGTTCCCGTCCCGGATCAGAACTTCGGTCAGCACCAGGTCGAAGGCATTCTGATTCAGCATTTCGATCGCTTCGCGACCGTCGGCGGCCATCTCCGCGTGGTATCCCTGGCTCTCCAGAGTGGCGCCGATCATCGACCGGACGTGCGCCTCGCCATCTACGACCAGAATCCGTATCAACCTGCGCAGCCCTACGGCTTCGCGCGCGTTTGCCTCTATAGGCAACTTCGCGGCGGCAAACATTGCTCCCAGTTCTGCCAGATTCAGTGCCAACTGTTAATCCTCCCACATCCTTGCCAGCTTGGCAATGCAGCATGGACGTGCTTTCTTCGAGTGATTACACCTCTGCAAGCGGCTTCCCTTGCCACTCAGCAGAGGAGAACACTGCTATCAGTATCTTATCGTCGATCTCCGCATCTCCTTGATGCGGCACAAATCTGCACAGAAATGATACGAGCTTCCTCAACAAGAAACCCTATGATATCAACGACTCAGACGCAATAGGATTGATTGAAGCCGCATCAACATGGATACGGGGGGGCTCCCAGCCTACTTCTTTGCCTTTTGAAGGGCGCGCCGGGCCGTCGCCCAGCCTTCCTTCACGATCTGGCGACCCCGGCCCACGGCCAGTGCGTTCGCGGGCACGTCTTTGGTGATGCAGGAGCCGGCGCCGATGTAGGCCCCATCCCCCACCGTCACCGGCGCCACCAGCGTGGTATCGCTGCCTACAAAGGAGTTCTTGCCGATGCGCGTGGCGAACTTGTTTACGCCGTCGTAGTTGCAGGTAATGGTCCCGGCGCCGATGTTGGTTCTCTCGCCCACTTCAGCGTCTCCCAGGTATGTAAGGTGGCTGGCCTTGGCGCCCTTGCCCAGCTTCGTTTTCTTGGTCTCCACGAAGTTGCCCACATGAGCATCTTCGCCGATCTCGCTGCCCGGCCGCAGGTGCGAGAATGGGCCGATGCGGGCGCCATCGGCAACCGTGCTGTCCGTCAGCACACAGCTTTGCCGCACCAGTACATCGCGGCCCAGCGCGCAGTTTTCAATCACGGAATAGGACCGGATCAGGCAATCGCCGCCGATTCGCGTTCGGCCCCGCAACTGTACAAACGGCTCGATCACCGTATCGGCCGCAACCTCAACCTCGGCGTCGATCATGCAGGTCTCCGGCCGGAAAATGGTCACGCCCTGAGCCATCAGCCGGATGGCTGTGGCGGCGCGCAGCGTGGCGTCCAGCGCCACCAGTTCGGCAATGGTGTTGGCGCCCAGAACTTCGGTGGCCTCGGCGGCCTGAACGGCCACAACACGCTCCCCGGCGGCGCACAGCAGAGCGGCCATATCGGTAAGAATCACCTCCCGGTTAGCGTTGTTGGCGGTCAGCTTGTCCAGATGAGCCAGCAGCGGCCCGGTTTTGAATGCGTAAATGCCGGAGTTGATCTCGCCAAGGGTTTGCTGCACGGCGGTAAGTGCTTTCTGCTCAACGATGCTTTCCACTTCGGGCGATTGAGAAGAGCGGCGCACGATGCGTCCGTAGCCGGCGGGGTCGGCGGGAACAGCGGTCAGAATGGTCATGGCTGCCTGCTCGGCCTGATGGAATTGCCACACTTGCTCGATGGTCTCCGGCCTGATCAGCGGCACGTCGCCGGAGAGCACGAGAATGTTTTCGTAGCCGGCAATGGCTTCGCGGCAGCACTGGATGGCGTGCCCAGTGCCGCGTTGCTCGGTCTGCTCCACGAAGTGGACGCCGCTGGAGGCTAGGGCTGCCCGCACCTTTTCGGCCTGGTGGCCGATGACGGCGTAAATGTCGCCCGGAGCCACAATCCTGCTGGCCGCGGCGATGACGTGGGCCAGCAGCGGCTTGCCGCCAATCTCGTGCAGCACCTTGGGTCGTTGCGACTTCAGCCGCGTCCCCTTGCCTGCTGCCATGATGACAATCGCCAGTTTTGAATTCGATTTCACTTCATTGCTCCTCATGAGCGGATTCCCGTTGAGATTTACAGTATCCTGCCCTGACTGCAAAAACAAGAATGCGGCGCAAGCGCCCAACTTGCTACTTCTTCTTTGCAGCAGCCGGATTTGCCGGCATCGGAATGGTGATGTCGATTGTTCGCGCCGGACCCAGCTTGAGATCCTCAAGCCCCGGCTTGATCTCCGGCCCGTTGCCCACCACCAGCACGGCCAGTTTGTCAGGGTGAATGTACTTCTTTGCCACGCGGCTCAGGTCGGCGACTGTTACCTTTTCGAGCGCTGCCCGGTAGGCCTCCAGGTAGTCCGCCGGATAGCCGTAGAACTCCAGGCGTACCCGTGCGTCCAGGACTTTCTCCCGGGTGTCGTAGCGAAAGAGGAAGGAGTTGAGGATGTTGTCCTTGGCCCGCGCCAGCTCCTCCTCGGTGAAGGGTTTGGTGGTAAGCCCCGCAATCTCAGTCAGCGTGGCTCTGGTAGCATCCACGGTCGAGGCGCTCTTGGTGAGCGTCATGGCGTGGAACTCAGCCGGATGGTCATAGGCGAAGTTGTAGCTGCCGCCCACGGCATAGGCCAATCCCAGCTCGGTGCGTACCTTCTGGAACAACCGGCTCGCAAACCCTCCGCCCAGAATTTCGTTCATCACCGCCAGCGTGGGAACGTCGGGATTGTGCCGGTCCGTGCCCAGGCCGACGATCTCGATCTCCGATTGGTTCACGTCTTCCTTATCGATGAAAAAGACACCGGGTTGGGGTCCGGCAAAAACATCGTGCCGCGCCGGCGTTGCCTTCGCCTGCGGCAGGCTTCCAAAGGCCGCGCGCAGCTTGGCTTCCATCGCCGCGGAGTTGAAGTCGCCGCTGATCGCCACAATCAGCTTGCCGCCAATGGTGCGGTCGTGCCAGGCCTTCAGATCGTTTACAGTGACCGCGCCGATGGTCGCCAACTCGGGCTGCCGTGTGTACGGGCTGTTGGCCCCGTAGACCAGCTTGGTAGACTCGCGGCCTGCAATCTCGGCTTCGTCGTCGTTCCGCCGGACGATCCCCGTGGCCTCCTGCTGCTGGGCTAGTTGGAGCTTCTCCGCGCTGAAGTTGGGGTGCAAAAGCAACTCCATAGCCAGAGAAAACACCTGGTCGGCATCACTCTTGAGCGAGTTCCAGGCCAGGAAAGTGGCATCCACGCCGCCGCCGGTCTCAATGCGCGCGGCCTTGGCTTCGAGAAGGTCGTCCAGCGCATCGCCACTCAGTTTGGCTGTGCCGCTCGTGCGCCACGCCTGACCGTAAAGATCCACCAAACCCGTTTTGGCCGGCTCTTCATCGCGCTCGCCGCCCGGAATCAGCACGGAGCCGGAGACGAACGGCAGCTCGTGATCTTCCTGCAAAAAGAGGACTATGCCATTCTTGAGCTCGATGCGTTGCGGCTGGTGCGGCTTGAACTCATGCAGCTTCGGGATGGGAATCTGCTCCCATGACTTGGCCTGTTGAGATTGGAGTGCGGCGGGCAGTAAAGCAAGCGCGCCGAGAGAGAAAGCCAGGAATATTCCCAAAAATCCAGTGCGCCCCAGTTCCCGCTTCTCAGGCCGGAGATTCATTTCACTCTTCTCGATCGAAGTCTTCTTCATTTCACGTCTCCATTTTGCTGCGCGGTCGCGGGAGCTTCGGTTTCAATCCATGCGCTGGTGCGGTTGCTGGAGACAAAAACCTCGTTGGCCACGCGGCGAATATCCGCCTTGGTCACTTTGTCCACCCTGTCCA
>Ga0255356_1000601_pt1 | contig 24438 bp, 21 predicted proteins | sample HBST100metaG_FD_189944 | JGI IMG/M metagenome (GOLD analysis project Ga0255356, IMG submission 189944) | Peat soil microbial communities from Stordalen Mire, Sweden - H.B.S.T100 | ecosystem: Environmental > Terrestrial > Soil > Wetlands > Peat | place: Sweden: Norrbotten County, Stordalen Mire...
CCTGACCCCTGACCCCTGACCCCTGATCTCTGTTCTCTGATCTCTGATCTCTGTCTAACCGTAGCCAAAAGGGCGCAAATTGTGCGCAAAAGTGCGCCAAAATCGACCAGTTAAGGCCGTTTATCGAGATTTTGGTCTGTTTGTAACCGGAGGTCTTATGAAAAAAGATGGGTTCATACCCCACCAATTCCTGGAAACGCAATTTTCCCTTCCAGGAATTGGTGGGCTTATAACACGGCAAGTTGTCGATTTCCCAGGTCTCAAAATCGAGAGCTGGGAAATCGGCGGGAACCCGGCTTTAGTTGCCCAGGGCGAAGGCGCGCGCCGACTCCAGCAGCTTGGCGACCGACTCCTTCGAGCAGGACTCGGTGTAGATGCGCAGCAGGGGCTCGGTGCCGCTGGCGCGCAGCAGGAGCCAGGTTTCGGCGGCCTTCGGCTTGCTGGTGGCTTCGGGGTTGTCGAGGTAGAACTTGACGCCGTCCAGGTTCTCCTGGCAATAGATCGCCATTCCGGCGAAGACCGGGTCGCCGGGCTGGAGGGCCTTGGCGCGGGCGATGGCGCTCTGCTTGACGGCTTCGGGAATGTGCAGGTCGATGCGGCCGTACTGGTGCTCGCCATACTCTTCCTGCAGATCGGCGACAAGCTGCCCCAGGGTCTTGCCTTCCTCGGCCATCACGTTGGCCAGCAGCAGCGAATTGAGCAGGCCGTCGCGCTCTGGCAGGTGGCGCTTGAAGCCGATGCCGCCCGACTCTTCGCCGCCCATCAGGATCTCGCGCTCGAGCATGAGGTCGCAGATATACTTGAAGCCGATGCCGTGCTCGATCAGCTCGCGGCCGTGCTTCTGGCAGATGCGGTCGAGCATCTTGGTGGTGTTGAAGGCGCGCGTGACGGCTCCCGGCCAGTCATTGTGGCGCTTGAGCACCCAGCTGAGCAGGATGGAGAAGATCTTGTGCGGATCGACGAAGTTGCCGTGCTCGTCGACGGCGCCGATGCGGTCCGCATCGCCGTCGGTGCACAGGCCGGCCTGGCAGCCATTGGCCACCACAGCCTCGCCCAGGGCGCGAATATTCGGCTCGATGGGTTCGGGGTTGATGCCAGGGAAGAGCGGATTGACGTCGCCGCGAATCTGCACGTGGGCCACGCCGAGGCGGGTGAAGATGTCGGAGAGGAAGGTCAACCCGGCGCCGTACATCGAGTCGATGGCGAACTTCATGCCACACTTCGAGAGCGCTTCGAGGCTCGTGAAGCTCTCGATGGACTTTAGATACGGGGGCAGGAAATCGACTTCCTGAATGGCGGCGGGCTGCGCGGCCCGTGCGACGGGCTGGCCAAGGCGTGACTCGATGTCGGTGATGATCGATGGCTTGCCGGAGCCGCCGTACCAGCCCTTGTACTTGACGCCGTTCCACTCAGCCGGATTGTGCGAGGAGGTAATCACGATGCCGCCGGCCTTGCCGCGTTTGAGCACGGCATAGCTGAGGGCCGGGGTGGGGGTGTAGTCATTGGACAGTTCGACGGGAATGCCGGTTGAGGCCACGACTTCAGCGCAGGTGCGGGCAAAGGCCTTGGATGCGAAACGCGTGTCGTAGCCGATGCATATCCCCTGGGAAGCGTCTTCCTTGGCGAGCACATAAGAGGCGATGGCCTCTGCGGCGATGCGCACATTGGCAAAGGTGAAATCGTCAGCGATGATACCGCGCCAGCCGTCGGTGCCGAACTTGATCTTGGGTTGAGACATGGTTACGATTCTGTGCTCCCTGAATAGTAGGGTAAAGTATGGAAGCGGTTTGGGCTATAAGCGGGGCTCCCCGAAGCCTCCATTCCCGGGATCGAGAGACAGAGGCATCGGACAGGGATTCGTTGCTGCAGAAGTCCTAGATCAGCTCAGTGTGCCCGGAGAGTCCCAGTTCCTTTACGATCTTGCCCACATCCTGGGAGCGGTCGCGGTTCGCGATCAGCAGCGCATCCTCGGTCTCCACGATCACCAGGTTCTCCACGCCTACCAGGGCTACAAACTTGCCGGGGCTGAAGACGTAGTTGTTGGCCGCATCGATGGCCATGTGCCCCCCGGTATCCGTCACGTTGCCCTCGGCATCTCCGCGCAGCCGGGTCTCAAACTGGTACTCATAGAGCGAGGCCCAGGAGCCCAGGTCGTTCCAACTGAACTCGGCCGGGATGCAGTAGAGATGAGAGAGATGCTCGCCCTTGGCCGAACGGGGCTCCAGAATGGCGTAGTCCACGGAGATGTTCTCGCACTTGGGGTAGGTCTCGTGGAAGACCGTTTCGAACTGGGGCGTGCCGTAAGCGGCGGCGATGGCCTCCAGCAGAGGAGCGGTTTCAGGCATGTGCTCGCGGATGGCGTTTGCCAGGGTGCGCGCCGTCCATAGGAACATGCCGGAGTTCCAGTAATAGTTGCCTGCGGCGACAAAATCATCGGCGCGATTCTGGTTGGGTTTCTCGATAAAGCGGCGGACGTGGAGGGCGGAGTCGTCGCGGGTGTAGTCGCCGGTTTCAATGTAGCCGTAGCCGGTTTCAGGGCGGGTCGGCTCAATGCCCAGCACCACGATGTTGTCGTCTTCGGCGGCAACGGCGATGCCCTTTTGCAGAGCCTTCAGGAAGCGCGGTTCGTCGGCAATTACGTGGTCCGAGGGAAAGATTCCCAATATCGCGTCGGGGTTTTGGCGCTCGATGATAAAGGCGGCCAGTCCGCAGGCCGGAGCGGTGTTGCGAGCCACTGGTTCCTGGATGATCTGCCCTGTGGGCACGCCCTTCAACTGGCCGGCGATCTCTGCAGCCAGGTATTCGTTGGTGATGACCCATGTCTTCTCTAGACCGCCCATCGGCATGAGCCGTTCGACGGTCTGCTGGATCATGGAGCGCTCGCCGTCCAGCGCCAGAACCTGCTTGGCGTGGGCGCGGCGCGAACGGGGCCAGAAGCGGGTACCGCTGCCACCGGCAAGAATCACAGGGCGGAAATCAATAGGTTTCGACATCGAAGACACATCCTACTCGTAAAACGACACGTTTGCACAGTGGGGGATGATTTTTTTTTGCTGGCCGCATTGGATGCACGCCGCCGTCCTTGCAGGAGAGGGTTTTGCCCATCCCACAATGCAGAACGGCGCGCGCTTCAACGCAGGTTGCGAGGTCGAGGTTAGGCCAGTTTGGCCAGGAACTCAGCCATGCGGCGGGTGCCCTCGTCGATACTCCGCTTGGTCACCGGGTAGGAGATGCGAATGTGCTCCGCGGTGCCGAAGGCCTCTCCGGGCACGGTGACGACATGGGCCTCATGAAGCAGCCGTGTAGCCAACTCCGTCGCGGTCTTGACGCCGCTCTTGCCCAGGAAGGCGCTGATGTTCGGATAGACGTAGAAGGCGCCCTCGGGCTTGGTGCAGGTGATGCCGGGGATGGCGGTCAGCTTGGCCAGCATATAGTCGCGCAGCTCAATGAACTCGGCGCGAAACTCGCTGACGCACTCCTGCGAACTGGTCAGGGCGGCGATGGCGGCCTTCTGCACAAAGCTGGTGGCGTTCGATGTGGACTGGGACTGGAGCTTGCTCAGGTTGGCCACCACGGGCTTCGAGGCCAGGGCAAAGCCGGCGCGCCAGCCGGTCATGGCATAAGTCTTCGACAGCGAGCCGAGGATGACCATATGCTCCTTGGCCCAAGTGAAAGCCCCGGCGGAGACCGGCTTGCCGGCGTAGTTCAGGTACGCATAACACTCGTCGAGAAGCAGGAAAATGCCGCGCTCATGAGCCAGGTGGACGATGCGCTCCAGGTCCTCCGCGGAGACGATCGAACCGGCCGGATTCGACGGCGAATTGAGAATGATGGCCTTCGTCCTGGGCGTGACGGCCTTCTCGATGGCGTCGGCCGTGATGCGGAAATTCTCAGACTCCTGGGTTTCTAGGAAGATGACCTTGCCGCCGGCGTACTGGATGATGTCCTTGAAGCTGACCCAGTAGGGAACGGGCAGAATGACTTCGTCGCCGTGGTCGACCAGCACCTGGATGGTGTTGAACAGGGCCAGCTTGCCGCCGGTTGTGAAGATAGCCTCGGAGATGTCGTAGTCGGAGCCAAAGTCGGCTGCGTGGCGCTCGACGATGGCCTTGCGCACGTCGGGAATGCCCGGAACCACCGTGTAGTGGCTGAAGTTGGCGTCGATGGCGGCGATGGCTGCGTCCTTGATGTGGCGCGGGGTGGCAAAATGCGGCTCGCCTGCGCCGAAATCCACCATGTTGGCGCCCTGGGCGCGCAGCTTGGCGGCCTCGGCGGCCACAGCCATGGTTGCGGAAACCTCAATCCGGCCAATGCGGTCGGCGAAAATCTTGGGAGAAGGGGCAGCAATCGTCATAGTACCTTCTATTTTTACAGATTTTGGGGCTGAGGCAAAATGCTGCGTCCCTGGTCCCGATATTGAGCGTGTGGATTCGGCCTCAGTTAGTTTTGCCGATGCGGCTTTGCAGGCGCTTGAGGACGCTGGGCGGGACAAAAGAAATAGCCTATTCACGCAGCTTCGTCGAGGCTAAGCGTAACCTTGCGGCCGAGCGCCGAGGCGATATTGACCAGCGCGTCGAGGGAAAAGCGCGAGATACGTCCACGCAGCAGGTCGTTGATGCGAGGCTGCGTCACTCCGCAGCGCTTGGCGGCCTCGGTCTGAGTCCAGCCACTCTCTTTGATCAATTCCTCGATCTTCATCATGAGATCCGAGCGCAAGCTGAGGTTAGCCGCCTCTTCCGGAGAGTCTTCAATCGCATCCCATACATTCGCGAATTCTTCGTACTCCAGCTTCTTCATCATCGACCTCGCATCAAGCAGCATCCGGAAATTCTTTCAATGCCTTTCGGGAATCGCCGAGAAAGCGGATCACCTTCATGCTGACCTTATATCCGATTGGGTATAACCTGCAATCGCAATTTTTAGATCTGGATTCCGGCGTCAGTTCTTGCCGATGCGGCTTTGCAGGCGCTTGAGGACGTTGGGCGGGACGAGGCCCGAGACGTCGCCGCCGAAGGCGAAGACTTCCTTTAACATGCGCGAGCTGACAAACGAGTAGCGGCCTGCCGGTTGCAGAAAGACCGTCTCGACATCCGGAGCCAGGCGGCGGTTCATCAGTGCCATCTGGAATTCGTACTCGTAGTCACTGATGGCGCGAATGCCGCGCAGCACAGCCTTGGCTCCCTGCTGGCGCGCAAAGTCCACCATCAGCCCGTCGAAGGTGGCCACCGACACATTGCTCATATCGCTGATCGATTCCCGCAGCATCTCCGCCCGCTCCTCGACGGTGAAGAGAGGATCTTTCACCGGATTATTGAGAATGGAGACGATGAGGTGGTCAAAGAGCCTGGCGCCGCGCTGGATCAGGTCGAGGTGACCGTTGGTCGGCGGGTCGAAGGTGCCGGGATAAAGGGCGGTTACGCTCATAAATGCTCTCAGGAGATTCTAGCAGCAGGCCCGCGCCCCTTTGTGGAATGCAGCCAGCCACAGCGGTTAAAGCCTCGCAGGACTCCGGCGATTCGCCTATCGCTTCAGCAGGTCGATGGGCCTCGTGAAGTCTGTGACGCGAATGTGCCGAGCGAGCGATGGATGCTGGCGCTTGAGGGCCAGGAACATCTCCCATGCAACGCGGCGATAGCTGAAGTGGCCGGCAGGGCCAGAGCGCAGTTCGCAGATGTACTGGGCTTCAGCGAAGTCCATCTTGAACATGCTCCGGATGCGGGTGGCCAGAGGCAACATGTAGAGCGCCGACTGGGCTGCTTCAGGAGCCTGGCTGGCCGCGATTTGTGCGCTGGCCCGGTGGGCCTGCTCGACGGCGGAGCGGTAATCGGCCAGAATGCCGGCTTCAGCGAGGATGTTCACTTCCGGGCCAAAATCGCCGGAGGCGGGCGTCTCGTAGCCGTGCAGGGTCGTAACGGGTTGGATAATCTGCACGCAGCGGCGATGGCGGTGCATGTCGCGGAAGCCGCCGATGTCCATGAGGATGTCGAAGCGGAGAGACGCGCCGGCGTGGAAGGCGCGCAGCGCCTCATCATGCTTGCCGCGGTGGCGCAGGCCTAGTTCGACGATTTCGTTGATACGGGCTTCAGGCATCCCGGCAACGAGAGCGCGAATCTGGCGGTAGGGATGGTGACTGACCGAATAGAGAAGCGTCGAGGCCAGTTCGACTTCGAGCGATTCGGTGCGTTCGACCAGATCGACGACCGGCGCATCTGCGATGGGCAGACCGCTCAGAAGCTCGGCGGCGGCAAGGGCCAGTTCGGCGCGGGTCTGGATTTCGTAGCCGCTGGGTTGGGCGTATTTCACCAGCGTGGGAGCGGTGCGGACCTCGCCGGTGAGGAGGCTGGCGGCTTCGGCGGCGAGTGCGGGGTCGGCCGCGGCAATCTTTTCCACAAGCGCGGCGCCAGCCTGCGCGTTGACGTTCCAGGCAGGGCCGGTGGCGGCCTCGCGGAGCCTGGCCCCCAGGTCGCGAACTTCGGCCGCGGGGTGGGAGAGCAGGCGGGAAACCTGTGTTTCCAGCGTGCGCGCATTCACAATCTGGCCGAGCGAGGTGTTGGTGGCCAGCGGAAGCAGGTAGCGGGCCAGGTCGAAGGCGCGCGCCTTGAGCGTGCGCTCGTAGGTTTCGGGTTTCATCTCCTCAGGGCAGGGAACGCGCCGGCGCAAGGCTTCAAGAACGGCCGCGGTGGTGCGCTGATAGGTGGCAAAGAGGCTTGTGATGGTCTCTGCATAGAGCTGCGCGGAATCGGAATCCTGGCCAAAATCCGGGAAATACCAGCCGGATTTGAGGAAGTTCTGGTAGCGCGTGGAGCGCTCCTGGCCGTCCCATCGCTGTTCATCCACCAGCACAATGGCGGCCAGCAGGCTGAGGCGCTCGATGGCGAAGGCGACGTGAGCCAGGTCGGCAATGGAGCGGTGGCCGTACTGGAAGTAAAAAGTGTTGAGAAACTGCTCGGCGCGCTGGTGGCTGATTTCGGCCAGCGACTCGCGCATGGAAAGAGCGGAGCGGGAATACTTGGCCATGGCGTAGGCCAGCACCTCGGGGTCGGCGCCGTGGACGGCGAAGACTTCGGTCTGGTTGCGGGCGCCGGAGGGCATGGAGGGTTGGCTGGACATGACTGTGTGCTCGGGAACAGAATACGTCATGAGGGGTGAGGTTTGATGCGAGCGCCTTTGGCTCTCTCAATCTCCCGCGTTTCAGAGTGCGTTTCAAGCAGGAGCGATCAGGCCATGGAGGAATATCTGATCCGCACATCGCACAAGCCGCGGCCGTTGCCTTCGGGCCGCTGGCTGATGAGGCAGCGCTGGAACGATCTGCTGTTTGCGCACTGGCCGGTTCCGGCCGCGTCGATTGCGCCGCTGGTGCCGGAGGGCTTGCAGGTGGACACCTTCCAGGGCTCTGCCTGGCTGGGGGTGATGCCCTTCTGGATGGACCGGATCAAGGTTCGCGGCATCCCGCCGATACCGGGGGCGCGCAGCTTTCCCGATCTGAGTTTGCGCACCTATGTCCGCGAAGAGAAGACAGGAACGCCGGGCGTGTATTGTCTTTCGCTGGATGCCAGCAACCTGCTGGCGGTGGCGGCGGGGCACGCTTTCTATCATCTGCCTTACCATTGGGCTGAGATGCGCCTGGAGCAGCGGACGGAGCGTGAGTTTTCATTCTTTAGCAGGAGGCGGTTTGCTTCCCGCCCGGTGGTGTTCAAGGCGCACTACCGCGGGCTGGGTCCAACATCAAAGCTGGCGGAGAGCTGCCCCGGCACGCTCGAGTACTTTCTGATGGAGCGCTGCTGCCTGTTTTCGAGGAACCAGGCAGGACAGCCCATCCGGGCCAACCTGCACCATATCTCATGGCCGCTCGAAGAGGCCGAGGCGGAGATTGAGCAGAACGATCTGGCGGCGGCAATCGGGATACAGTTGCCCGACGTCGAGCCAGTGCTTTACTACTCGCGGCGGCTGGCGGTGTATGTGTGGCCCGCAGAACTGGTGCGGCCGGCGCTGGTGCCGCGGCCGGTAACGGTGGCGGCTACGCCTGCGGGGTAAGGGCAGGGACTAGGAACTAGGGACTAGGCTCTGGCGGCTTGGGCTTGATGGGCCATCCGCCGGCAAGCTGGACCGTCGCCCCCCCCACCCCTATTTTGTAAACAAAATCCTTGTTTTCTTTGGTTTACGGTCATGGTTGCGCTGTAAAATCTTGAAAACAAAGAAGTTCCCTGCAAAATCTTCCAGTGAAAGGAGTTATGCCCACTTTCGGCCTCTGCCAGCAGCTTTTGGCTGGAAGGCGGCACGAAGAGGACTCGCCCGGACAATGATTGAAAAAAAGACTTCCTGATTCATTGTGCAACGGAGGAGAAAAATAATCTGCAAGCACTTGCGAAGGAATGCAGTTTTCCGGGTCTCAGAAGCGAGATCTGGGGCATCCGGCACCCGTCCGCCCGCTCATCACGATAAGACCGCGATGAACGGGGCACAGCTTTTCAAGATTCGAAGTGATTCTTCGGAGTTAATGAACGGGCCACTTGCCTGAAGCCCTGACCTACCAGTCGTGCCCTTTCAAAGCTGGCCCTATTCAGAGCTTTCCTGGCGGCCATCGTTGCCCTGTTGCTCTAAAATTGTTGTGTGCGCCGGGAGTCTCTGCGTCATTGCGAGCGACTATGATCCGGCCACAGCATCAAAAGAGATTGTGATGATTTTTCACCACAGCTCATCCGCGAGAAAGCGAAAAGGGAACTAAATTGAAAAATCCAGCAGGCAAATATCCTCCGGCTCGCACGGTTCAGTTGAATGATCGCCGCTGGCCAGGCAGAACCATCGACAAGGCGCCGATCTGGTGCAGCGTTGACTTGCGTGATGGAAATCAGGCGCTGATTGATCCGATGGATGCGGACCGCAAGAACAGAATGTTCGATCTGCTGGTCAAGTTGGGCTTCAAGGAAATCGAAATCGGATTTCCCGCCGCATCGCAGACGGATTTTGATTTTTGCCGCGGGCTTGTGGACGCTGGACGCATTCCGCCCGACGTAACCGTGCAGGTGCTGACTCAGGCGCGCGAGCCGCTGATTCAGCGCACATTTGAGGCGTTGCGGGGCGTGCATCGGGCCATCATCCATCTCTACAATTCAACTTCGACGCTGCAGCGCAAAATCGTCTTCAAGATGGATCGCGAGGGAGTGAAGCAACTGGCCGTGGATGGCGCGCGGATGCTGCGAGACGCTGCTGCGGCGCATCCGGGATCGGACTGGATTTTCGAGTATTCGCCGGAGAGCTTTACGGGGACGGAGCTGGATTACGCGCAGGAAGTTTGCGAGGCTGTGCTGGCTGTGTGGAAGCCCACGCCGGAGCATCGGGCCATTATCAATCTGCCGGCAACGGTTGAAAATTCCACGCCCAATGTCTATGCGGATCAGATCGAGTGGATGGGCCGGAAGTTCAAGAACAGGGATTCAGTCATTCTCAGCGTGCATCCGCATAATGACCGCGGCACCGCAGTTGCCGCAACGGAATTGGCGATGCTGGCGGGAGCGGATCGCGTCGAGGGAACGCTGTTTGGGAATGGAGAGCGCACGGGCAATGCTGACTTAGTTACTCTGGCCCTTAATCTATATACCCAGGGCATTGATCCCAAACTGAATTTTTCCGAGTTGCCCAGCGTCATTGAGTGCGCCGAGTATTGCAACCAGTTACCCGTGCATCAGCGGCATCCATATGCGGGCGAGCTTGTGTTTACCGCATTTTCCGGTTCGCACCAGGATGCCATCAAAAAAGGATTTGCTCTTCAGAAAGACAAAGTCTTATGGGAGGTTCCCTATCTGCCTTTGGATCCCGCTGACATTGGCCGGACTTACGAAGAGATCATTCGAGTTAACAGCCAGTCGGGCAAGGGCGGGGTGGCATTTATTCTGGAGCGCGATTATAAAGTCTGCCTGCCGCGCAAATTGCAGGTCGAGTTCAGCAGTGTCATCCAGAAGATCAGCGACGAGACAGGCCGCGAGATACGCCCCAAGGAGTTATGGGATGCGTTCGAGGCGGAATATCTCAATCAACGAAGCCCGTTTTCCTGCATTCAGTATTCCGAGAAATTAAGCGCGGGGAAGGTGAGTATTTCTGCAACGGTCAAGGAAGGCAGCTTGAAACACTCGATCGCGGGGAAGGGAAATGGCCCGATCGATGCGTTTGTCGGAGCCATGAACGAGAAGTTCGATCTTGCTCTGCGAATCGTGAATTACCAGGAGCAATCCATGGACGAAGGCGCCTCCAGCACCGCCATGGCATTCGTCGAGATCCAATTCGGAAAATCGGAATCGGTGTTTGGCGTGGGAATGAATTCGAATGTCGTCAAGGCTTCACTTGATGCCATCCTGAGCGCGATCAATCGCGCGCTGAGGCAGGGAAAAGTGGCTTTGCCGCTCCACGGCAACCCTGCGTAGTGTCATGACTGTATGAATTGGTCATTATTGATCCGGCCCAAAAGATTTGCATCGTGCTCTCCCACCCTTGCGACAAAGACAAAAACTTCGCAAGGATGGGGCACCCAATCAGTGTTGCAGTTGATAAGGGCCGGGTCAGTAGCCATGGATAAGCGCGGGTTGAAGCAGGCCTGATCTCGGAAGAAATCAAACCGCTGCATTTACAATGAGGAAGAAAGGGCGCGAAGTTGCGCGCGCGAGGTTGACGAGAAATATATGGCGGATTTACAGGGAAGAATTGCGCTGGTTACGGGAGCGGCGCAGGGCATTGGACGCGCGATTGCGCTGGAGCTGACAAAGGCTGGAGCAACCTTGGCGCTGGCCGACATCAACGAGGCCAAGCTGGCCGAGGTGGCGGCAGAGATTGAGGCCCTCGGCGGCACGGCGGCGACCTTCCGGCTGGATGTTTCCAGCGAAGAGTCGATCAAGGATGGCGCCAAGGCGGTGCTGGATCGCTTCGGCAAGGTCGAGATACTGGTGAACAACGCGGGCATTACGCGCGACGCGCTGATGATGGCCATGAAGCGCTCCGATTGGGATCTTGTTCTGGCCATCAATCTGACCGGGCCATTTCTGCTGACCCAGGCTCTGCTGCGGCCGATGCTCAAGAACCGCTGGGGGCGGATCGTGAACATGGCCAGCGTGGTGGGGCGCGCGGGGCAGGCGGGCCAGGTGAACTACTCGGCTTCCAAGGCCGGGCTGATTGGGCTGACCATGTCGCTGGCGCGCGAGGTGGCTTCGCGGGGAATTACCGTGAACGCCGTGGCGCCGGGCTTCATTGAGACGCCGATGACCGCGGTGCTGAGCGAGAAGCAGGTCACGGACATGGCGGCGCAGATTCCGCTGGGCCGGATGGGAACGGCACAGGACATTGCCCGCGCGGTCAAGTTCCTGGTATCGGATGACGCAGCCTACATTACCGGTCACGTGCTCGACGTGAACGGCGGAATGTTGATGGGATGAAGAGGCTGCGGCGGAAAGGCTGACGGATACCTCCGCCAGCCTCCGAAGTTCCCTTTGTGGCCCGCAATCACTCTGGTTGCGGGCCACGGGCTTGCGGCGGCCAATCTTAGTTCACTGAAGTTGACTGTTGGGCTTGTCCACGCGCACCAGCAGAACATCGTGGCTGGCCAGCTCCAGCGGCATATTGTCGGTCAGCTCCACGGTTTTTCCCGTCCACAAATTCTTGCCAGTCTGTTTGCCGGTTAGGCCGAGCTTGTGCAGGTTCAGGTGGAAGGGGTGGGTGGAGTAGCGGCTGTCGCCAACGGCAACGACGGCAATGGCCAGCGCGCCTCCGGCCAGATGCCGGGTCCAGACCTCAACTTCGCCGTCGGAGTAAATGCGCGCGCCTTGCTTGCCCAGCCGATCCTGATCGATGGCGATGACGTCGCGGTTGGTCAGGATGGCTTTAATCTCTGGCTTCATGTTGGGCAGGTCGTTGCCGGCCAGCAGAGGCGCGGCGAGCATGGCCCACATCGTAAAGTGCGTCCGGTTTTCCTCGAGGGAGAGCTTTCCGTTGCCCACTTCAAGCATGTCGGGATCGTTCCAGTGGCCGGGGCCGGCGTAGGCTTCCAGGCCCTCCTGCTGGCTGACGATAGCATAGATGCGGTCCCATTCGGGCGTGACATCTCCGGTGGTGCGCCAGAGGTTGGCGCCGACGGAAGGCCCCCACTCCCACACCGCGTCCCAGCCGTATTGGCAGAAGGAAAAGACGATGGGCCGGCCGGTGACCTTCAGGGCCTTGTCCATCTTGGAGTAGGCGGCGATCATCAGGCGCATCTGCGCGGGCTTGTCGTTGGGGGCCTGCTTCTCCATCACGTCCGGAATGAAGCTGCACATGTCGTACTTGAGGTAGTCGATGCCCCACTCGGCATACATACGGGCATCCTGCTCCTCGTGGCCCAGAGAGCCCGCGTAGCCGCCGCAAGTCTTGGAGCCCGGCGAGGAGTAGATGCCGATCTTGAGGCCCTTCGAGTGCACGTAGTCGGCCAGCGCCTTCATGTCGGGGAACTTGGCGTTGGGATGCAGCACGCCGCTGGCATCGCGCTCGCCCTCCCAGGTGTCGTCGATGTTCACGTAGATGTAGCCGGCGTCCTTCATGCCGGTGGCGACGACCTGATCGGCGGCGGCGCGGATGCCCTTGTCGTCCACTCGCCCGGCAAAATAATTCCAACTGTTCCAGCCCATAGGCGGCGTCTGCGCCACCACCTGCGCCACCTGCGGTGTGGCCAACTGCGCCTGCGGCGCCACCTGCGATTGAGCTGTGAAAGAGGCCATGACGAGAGCGGCAAGAGAGAGAGAAGCGGAGATGTGCATAAGGGTTCCTTCTGAAAACGATTTCAAGCGAAATTCTATGCCGAAGGTGCGGTCATCGGCAACCACGGAGTTTCCGTCTGCAAAAGGGATGAGGGACGGCGGTCCATACAGTGAGCAAATACGCGAAAAACCGGCGTACTCTACGGATAAGAAAACTTTGCGAAGGAGTGTTGCCCCCAATGACAGACATGGATGCGCATGTAACCACGCTTTTTCTTGAGTACTCACGACAGAAACTGATTGAGCAGGATTGGCCCCGGCTGCGGGGATGCGTCGAGCCGCTGACTGAAGAGCAGATTTGGTGGCGGCCGAACGCCGCAAGCAACAGCATCGGAAACCTGATTCTGCATCTGAACGGCAATGTGGGGCAGTGGCTGGTGGCCTCGTTCAACCGGCAGGAAGACAGCCGCAACCGGCCAGCGGAATTCAATGCGCAGGGCGCGATTCCAGCTGCCGCGCTTCTCGATCAGCTCGGTGCAACGATGCAGGCTGCATCGCAGGTTCTGGCGCGACTGACTCCGGCTGACCTGCTTGTGAAATATGAAATTCAGGGTTATAAAGTCAGTGGCCTCTATGCCGTTTACCAGGTGGTGGAGCACTTTGCCATGCACTATGGGCAGATTCTCTATATTGCCAAGAATATGAGCGGCAAGGATCTGGGATTTTATGGCGATCTGAGCAGGGCCGGCCGGGCTGGTTTCATGACTGCATGAATTGTTGATTAGCCATGGACAAGCGTGGGCGGGGACGCCCGCGCTACAGCCGGCCGGGAGGCCGGCGCTACATTCATGCAATTACCAAACCACGCGGTCACGGTACTAGCTGAATTAGCTGGTCCGTCGCGCGCATGCGACGCGGGGAATGCCCTGCAGATCGGGGACGAATTCGATCTGCTCAAAACCGGGGCGGGCGAGAAGTTCCGTGATCGCGTGCGATTGGCCGTAGCCAATTTCGAGAACGACATAGCCGCCGGGGATGAGCGCGTCGAAGGCTGCGGGGATGAGACGGCGGTAGATTTCAAGTCCGTCGTCGCCGGCAAAGAGCGCCATCTCAGGCTCGTAATCGCGCACTTCGACAGAGAGCGTGGAGCGGTCGGCGCTTGGCACGTATGGCGGATTGGAGACGACGAATTCAAACTGCTCGGAAGCGACAGGCGCGAGCAAATCCCCCAGAAGAAAGCGAAGGGCAACGGAGTTGCGCTTCGCGTTTTCCGTGGCGATAGCCAATGCAGCCGTAGAGAGATCGATTGCGGTGATGCGCGCGTCTGGCAGCTTGTGGGCCAGCGCCATAGCAATCGCGCCTGAACCCGTGCCCACATCCACAATGCGCGGGGCGGTGAAGTTGGAGGCCAACTCAAGAACCTTCTCGACCAGATGCTCGGTCTCGGGCCGAGGGATCAGCACATCGCGCGTAACGTGAAAGGGAAGCCCGTAGAACTCCGCTTCACCCGTAATGTATTGGATCGGCTCGCCCTGGAATCGCCGTTCGAGCAGCTCGGCATAGCGGGTTGCGTTGTCGCCGGAGAGTTCTTCCTCCGCGTGGGCGATCAGCCAGGCTTTGTCTTTGCCCAGAACGTGCAGCAGCAGCGTCTCGGCATCCTGGCGAGCGCGGGCCGGGTGCGGCCCTGAGCGCAGGCGCGCCGCGCCGTTCAGAACGATGCTGCTTAGCGGGAGCAAGACTCAGGCCGCCTGGCTGCTGTCAGCCTTCAGTTGCTCGGCCTGGTAGTGAGTAATGAGCGCATCGACGATGGGTTGCAGGCGGCCCTCCATCACCATGTCAAGCTGGTGCAGTGTCAGGCCAATGCGATGGTCGGTCATGCGGTTCTGCGGGAAGTTGTAGGTGCGGATCTTCTCGCTGCGGTCGCCGGTGCCTACCTGCTGCTTGCGCTCGGCCGCCAGTTCGTCCTGCTGTCTTTGCCGCTCCATCTCATAGAGGCGGGAGCGAAGCACGCGCATGCCCTTTTCGCGGTTCTTGATCTGCGATTTTTCGTCCTGGCAACTGACGACTGTATTGGTGGGCAGGTGTGTGATGCGGACGGCGGAGTAGGTGGTGTTTACCGACTGGCCGCCGGGACCTGAGGAGCAGAAAGTGTCGATGCGAATGTCCTTGGCCTCGATCTTGACGTCCACATCTTCGGCCTCGGGCAGTACGGCAATGGTGATGGCCGAAGTGTGAACGCGGCCCTGCGTCTCGGTGACCGGAACGCGCTGCACGCGATGCACACCGCTTTCCCACTTCATCTGCGAGTAGACCCGCTCGCCTTCAATGATGGCGATCACTTCCTTGTAGCCGCCTACGCCGGATTCGGAAAGGGTGAGCACTTCAACCTTCCAGCGGTGCTGCTCGGCAAAGCGCGTGTACATGCGAAAAACTTCAGCGGCAAAGAGCGATGCCTCGTCGCCGCCCGTGCCGGCGCGGATTTCCAGCACGACGTTCTTTTCGTCGTTGGGGTCCTTGGGCAGCAGCAGTACCTTGATCTCTTCTTCCAGAGCCGATTCGCGCGGAGCGAGATTGGCGATTTCCTCCTCGGCCATCTCCTTCATCTCGGGGTCGGCGAGCATCGAGCGGGATTCGGTGAGACTCTGGCGCACCTGCTTCAACTCGCGGAACTTCAGGACCGCGGGTTCCAGGTCGCTGAGCGCTTTGCCAGCCTTCTGGTATCTTTCGTGGTCGTTGAGGACCTCGGGCAGGGCGAATTGGGATTGCAACTCTTCGTAGCGCTGCTCCATCTGTTCCAAACGGTCAATCACGGCTGAACCTCCACTGCGTGGGGCGATGTCTTGGTTTAGAGAATCGGAAAGGGAAATGGGCGGAAAACGAGTGTCGGCGGCGGGCGCCGCTAGAGGAGGGCCGGAATGGGCTGATAGAGAGTCATGCTGCTATTTCCATTTTAGCGCGGAATTGGAAGGCTCTACAGAAACGGATTGACAATCCGCACGCCATCGATGATTTGCTCGTGCTGCAAATCTTCAGTTAAAAGAACGCTGCATCCGCTTTGGCTGGCGCAGCGGATCACCAGCGCATCCCAGTAAGAGAAACCGTGCAGCCGGTGCAGGTCGATGGCGGCGAGAACATCGCTGACAGTGGGCTCAACCAGATAGAAGCGCGCGTACGCCTCCACCTTCTGTCGAGCCATGCCCGGATCAAGCCCCAGCTTTCGGGTAGCATTGACGAAATACTCCTGAAGTACCTGGAGCGAAATGACCCCTGTTCGCTGAATCCTGTGCGCGATGACCAACTCCTGGGCCTTCGCCCGCTTTGCCTGATCCGCGGAATCATCGCAATAGAGCAGGATGTTGGTGTCCAGGAAGGTCCGGGGAAGCCGCTGACTCTCGGAATTCATTGCCGGGGCCACCGCAGCCTGTCTTCATAGGCATCCTCACGGTTGTATTTCCACCCGTTCGAGTTCCCAAGCCCTGCCGTGCGGCTGAGGAACTCAATATCCCGTTCCAGTAGATCGTCTCCGGCAATGTGCTGGAGATGGTCGCGAATCTCCTGATTCAGGCTCTTGCCCATAGCGCGGAGCCGCTCCCGTGCCCGCTCGGCAATCTGTTCGTCGACGGAGAGAGTGATATTCATGAACACAGTATATGTGCGCACATATACTGTGTCAATAAACTCGCATCTTCGCGTGGATTCACTCGCCCCCGCCCATCAGCGGCACCTGAAGCGTGGAGTCATGCCCTGGGCCGGAGTAGATGGTGATGGTAGCCGGCTTGAAGTCCGCGGGTTTGGCGGTCATGATGCTGGGCACAAAGGTCTGCGGATTGCGGTCGTAGAGCGGGAACCATGTGCTTTGCACCTCGACCAGCACCGTGTGGCCGGCCTTGAAAACGTGGTCCACGCCATGCAGCGAAAACTTGTATTCGTGGATCGAGTCCGGCTTCAGCGCTGTTGGCTTTTCGAAGCTGTCGAGATAACGCCCGCGGAAGATCTCGGCGTTGGTCATCAGTTGGTAGCCGCGCATTTTAGGGTCAGGGTCGTCGCCGGGATACTGGTCAATGAGCTTGACGACCAGATCGTTGTCTGTGCCGGTGGTGGCGGCGTAAATGTCGGCGACCACCTCACCGGTGAGCAACAGGTCTTTCTTGAGAACGGGCAACTTCCACACGGCCACGTCCTTGCGGCCGGTGACAAAGCTCTGGTCTTCGGTGAGCCAGTTGTACCACTGCGAACCCTGGCCATACGTCGGCTGGATGGGCCGAGGCCGATACGGAACAGGATTGGCCGGGTCGCTCAGGTAGCTGGTTTGGGTCTGCACGGTCGAACCGCTCCAACTGAGCAGGCCCGCGCCCTGGAGATGCAAGCTGGTGGGCCGGGATTCCTTCGGCGGAAAGTGCGAATAGTACTTCCAGGTGTTCGAACCGGTTTGGAAGCTGGCTGTGTCTTCGAGGTCGAAGCCCGGCTCGTCCTTGAGATAGTGGGCGAAGAATTTTGCTTCGATTCCCGCGCGGAACTCCTTGCCGATAGGCTCGGTGTAGTCGAGGTTGCCCAGGTGGCGATCCGACGACGACCAATAGCCGTGGCGCCAGGGACCGAGAACGAGGAAGTTCTGATGATTGGCGTCGTGGGGTTCGAGGCTCGCGTACTCCTCCTGCGGGCCGTACATGTCTTCCTGGTCGTAGTAGCCGCCCACGGTAAGAGTGGGCACGGCAACGGCATTGAGGGAGTGCTCCACGCCGCGCGTGAACCAGAAGGAATTGTATGTAGGGTTTTCCAGAAAAAGCTGCAAGTAAGGGAAAGCAGCAGTTGCGCCGGAGCGCTTCACGTCCTCGGCAAAGTTTCCCCGCTCCAGAAAAAAGTCGAAGCCGTCGCGCGGCTTGCCATCCTTCTCCTTGCCGTAAACCGCGATCTCTGAGTCCGTGCTGGATTCCATTCCCACGATGTAGTCGTATGCGTAGCTTTGGCGGAATGCGCCGTTGTGGAAGAAGTCATCGCCCAGCCAAACATCGATCATGGGGGCCTGGGGCGAGATGGCCTTGACCGCCGGGTGCGGATCGATGCCCGCCATCATGGTCAAAAATCCGGGATAGCTGGTGCCCACGAATCCGGCGCGGCCATTATTGCCGGAAATGTTCTTCAGGAGCCACTCCACCGTGTCGTAGGCATCGGTGCTTTCATCGATAGCCTTGGGATCGCCGTGAGCAGACGTCGGGCGCACATTCATCAGCACGAACTCGCCCTCGCTCTTGTAGCGGCCGCGGATATCCTGTTCCACGTAAATATAGCCGTCGCGCGCCAGTTCCGGACGGCCGGCGAAGAAGGAAGCGCGGCTGTTTCCATCTGCTCCGTACGGTGTGCGATCGATCAGGAACGGCAAAGGCATTTTCATGTCGGCGGCCTTCAGAATCACCGTGTGCAGCTTGACCCCGTCGCGCATGGGAATCATGGCTTCGGTGCGCTGGTAGTCGTGAAAGGAATGATGCACCGGCTCTCCAATGCGCGTGTAGGTGTATTTCCCGTCGTAGGAGATAACCATGCCGGTGGCGCGACCAGTTGAATCCAGCGTGAAGGTGAATCTTGCCTTCGTTTCTGGAGCCTCGAATTCAGTCGCAGAGGTCGCCTTCAGTTCCGTGGGAACTCTCCGCTCGGACTCATAGAAGAGTTTGCCGTCTTGCATGAAAAAGTTGAGCGGCGTGTCGGGCTCATGGGGATCGAGGTACTCGCCGGCGAGGGCTTCCAGCGGATGAACGGAAGGGACAACATCGTTTGTATCTTTGGAAGCTGCCTGTGCCCATCCAGACAGGGATGGAATCAAGGCAAGGCAGAGAGCAAAGAGAAGAACGCGACGACGATTCAAAGCGAAAGGCCTCCCGAGTTATGAGGAATCATCTGACGGGCATTGCCGTAATGCTAATACGTATGCCTTCAATGGCCGTGTTCATGCTTGTGGCTGGGGTTGCACGCCATCTCTTCCATGGAAACGACGCAGCCGTCGAGTTCCTTGCAGCACCGGTTCTCGAACTGAATGGTGGTATGGCCAATTCGGAACTGCTCCTTGAGCATGTGGTTGAGTTTGACCAGGATGCAAGCGCTCTCCGAGGGCGGAATGTCGGCGATGGTGACGTGGCAGGCCAGGGCACTGGAGTTTGAGCCGAGGCTCCAGACGTGCAGGTCGTGAACATTGACCACTCCCTCGACGGCCTCCATGCCGGAGCGAATCTCAGTGAGCGAGACGCCGCGAGGCGTGCCTTCGAGCAGAATGTTGAAGGTTTCGCGAACGATGCTGGCGCTGGTCCAGAGGATGAGCGCGGCGATGAGCAGCGAGAGAACAGGGTCGATCCAGTTCCGGCCGGTAAGGTAGATGCCCGCGCCGCCAATGATGACGGCGGCTGTCGAGAGCGTGTCTCCGGCCATGTGGATGAAGGCCGAGCGCAGGTTCACGTCGCGCGCCACGCCCCACAGCAGGATCGCGATGACGCCGTTCATGGCCACGCCCGCAGCGGCCACGATCATCATCAGCCTGGGCTGCACGGCCACTGGAGCCGAGAGCCTGTGAATGGCCTCGATGGCGATCCAGATGGAGATTGCGATGAGCGTGGTTGCATTGATGAAGGCGGCCAGCACGCCGGCCCGCTGGTAGCCGAAGGTCTTCGTATCGTCGGCGGGGCGGGACTGGAAGTAGACGGCGGCAAAGCTGAGCAGCAGGGCCAGGAAGTCGGAGACGTTGTGGCCGGACTCGGACAAGAGAGCCAGCGAGTGGGCGCGCAGTCCGGCCACGAACGTGAGCACCACGTAGGCGAGCGTCGCTGCCAGCGAGAAGCGCAAGACGGATTGAGTCCTGTTTGCGCGGTACGAGGATTGCGCCGCATGGAGGTGCATGAAAATAGTGTACCGGGGGTGGGTATTTGACACCAACTGGCTGGCAAGGAACTCGTGCGAGCGATCAGCGAGCGACTAGCCGCACCGCTGACCCAATGTGGCTGGCAAGGAAGCGTGTGCGAGCGGATAGCGAGCGGTTGGCCCCACCGCAGGTGGCTACTCGTTGGCCTCGATGCGACGCCCGTGCGTGTCCTGCGACTCGCGGGTGTTCATCCGGAAAATCGCTGTGAAGGCGCGCGACTGGTCGCGGCTCAGGCTCAGCTCCTGCTCGAGGACGAACCAGCGCACCCCTTCAGTGCAGGGCGGGGTGGTCAGCGAGCCCATGTAGGTCCAGTAGCCGCGGTCGGCAGGCAAAAGGCCACCCGCGTTCACCATCTCCGTAACCTTTTCGGTGGCGCCGGCGGTTTGCGGCAGGTGAGGCCACAGCGCGGCCAGAACGGCGTTCGGGGCATCCATGTTTTCGCGCATCCGCACGGCCAGGATGGCCAGTTTGCCGTCTGCCGCGCGGTGCAGCAGTTGAACCTCCATTTCGGTCAGCTTGCCCCGCACAGCCGTTTCGCTGGGATGGCGGAAGCTGAACTCGACCAGGTCATAGCGCACCCCGCCGGCCACCATGTAGCTGCCGGGGTTCACATGGGCCACGATGGTGTGGCCGTCGTTTTCCAGCCTCATCGAACCGGCGATGTAATGGAACTGGATGGGCGCGAGCGACTTGTTCAGGTGAGCACCGCGAATGTCGAGCGGCGACTGCTCATGGCCCTTCGAGCAGGTTTGGTAGGCCGGGTCCAGTTTGCCCCAGAGCAGCGGGCCGGTCTTGCCGAAGTAGCTCCAGTTCGCGGTGGTCTGTGCGGCGATCTGCGTGGCGGAGATGGCGGCCACGCCCAGTGCAAAGGCGGCAAGTGCGGGAAAACGCATGAAGGTATCCTCGGTCGAGAAGGCGGTTGCTGTCCCGCAAGAATTCTATTGCATAGACGCATCGCCGGGGAAAAAGAATGGGACCCTTCAGGCGAAGGGTCCCATTTTGTAAAGCATCAGATTGAAACAAGCTGTGCAGCCGGTTTACTTGGCCTCGGCAGCCTTCAATCCGGCCTGCTCGGCCAGGGTGGCGGCCTTGTCGGTGGCCTCCCATGTGAAGTCAGGATCGTTGCGGCCGAAGTGACCGTATGCGGCGGTCTTCTGGTAGATGGGCCGGCGCAGGTCCAGGCTCTCGATGATTTTCTTGGGAGTGAGTTCGAAGTTCTTGCGAACCAACTCGGTCAGCTTGGTCTCGCTGATCTTGCCAGTGCCGAAGGTTTCCACCAGCACGCTGACTGGCTCGGCCACGCCGATGGCGTAGGCAAGCTGGACCTCGCAGCGCTCGGCCAGGCCGGCAGCGACGATGTTCTTGGCGATGTAGCGGGCCATGTAAGCGGCCGAGCGATCGACCTTGGTCGGGTCCTTGCCGCTGAAGGCGCCGCCGCCGTGACGGCCCATGCCGCCGTAGGTGTCCACGATGATCTTGCGGCCTGTCAGGCCGGTGTCGCCCATCGGCCCGCCGATGACGAAGCGGCCGGTAGGGTTGATGAAGTACTTGGTGTGCTCGTCCAGCCATTTGGAGGGCAGCACGGCCTGGATGACGTACTTGAGAATGTCGGCGTGCAACTCCTCATTGGTGACGCTGTCGGAGTGCTGGCTGGATATGACCACGGCATCGATACGGACGGGCTTGCCATTCTCGTCGTACTCGACGGTGACCTGGCTCTTGCCGTCGGGGCGCAGATAGGGCAGCTTGCCGCTCTTGCGCACTTCGGTTAGCTTGCGGCAGAGCTTGTGGGCCAGTGAAATGGGGGCCGGCATCAGTTCGGGGGTCTCGTTGGAGGCGTAGCCGAACATCATGCCCTGGTCGCCGGCGCCGCCGGTGTCCACACCCTGGGCGATGTCGCCGGACTGCCGGTTGATGCTGGAGATCACGGCGCAGGTATTGGAGTCGAAGCCATAGAGGGCGTTGTCGTAGCCGATGGAGGCAACGACGCCGCGCACCAGGCTCTGAAGATCGACGTAGGCCTGGGTGGTGATTTCACCGGCGACGACGACAAGGCCGGTGGCTGTCAGTGTTTCGGCGGCGACGCGGCTATAGGGGTCCTTCTCCAGGCAGGCGTCCAGAATGGCATCGGAAATCTGGTCGGCAATTTTGTCCGGATGGCCTTCGGTGACGGATTCAGATGTAAACAAAAAACGATCGCTCAAGTTAATACTCCTCCCGTTGCAGGGATTTCAATTTTGGCAGCCTGCCACGAGGACCGCTTCACGCTGGATCACCGTTGCGGAGAGCAAGAATTTCTCTCTGGCATCGGACCCACTCTCGCACAGCATATGCCAGCACCGTCAGGCCATGTGCCTTGGGATGCATTCTTTCATGGTAATTGTCCCGGCAACGGGGGGCAAAGGCTCTTGGGCGAACGGGGAGGATTGCGCGCTCAAGGGGGTTGCAGGCTATGTGAAGCGTAACGCGCGGCTGTCAAGAGAACAGCCGGGGGGGCGATCAGAGCTTAATTCGGGAGAGAATGTGAACAATCAGCGCGTGAATCGAGGCCGCGTGAGTGGGCAGCAGAGTGGGCCACCAGCCGGCGCGCAGGCCATAGTAGCGCACGGCCAGAAAAGCGCATGCGATCCCTACCAGCAACAGCAGAATCGCGCCTATCCAGCGCAGCCGAATATCCATGGCGCCGGCGCGCTGGGAGCGGGCCTTGCCCACATTCGACGCAAACTCCATCCAGCCGTTGTCGTCGCCGGTTTCTTGCTGGCTGGCGCCAGAGGCCCGGAGAAACCGCTCTGTCCACTCGTTCTGGTCCAGCCCCACGGCGGACGCGTAGCCGCGCACGATGCCCTTGCTCAGAATCCCGCCGGGCAGTTGAGCGAAATTCTCCTGCTCCAGCGCCTGAAGGTACCGGGTGCTGATCTTGGTCTCTGCCGTGATGTCTTGAAGCGCAACGCCACGAGATAAACGCGCCTTGCGCAGGTCATTTCCAAAGCTGCCCATCGCCGACCTGAAAACGGTTCAAATTCCTTGGGATTTCCCCCTTCACGATAAACCCGGCTTTCGCTCAGGTCAAAGGGTTTGTTGGCTTTCCCTTTTCTTTTCAGAAATCTGCGGTTTATTTGGGAAGAATCGGAGCGGATTGACGAATCCGTATCGCTCCCGGCATCTCTAACCCGACGCGGGATCGAGTCTGGCCCCGACGGTAGCGATCTGAATCCTCGCCTGCCAGCCCTGGGCTGTTAGGCTTGAAGTGAAGGCTTTTTTGAAGCGCCTTCGAGCCTAGGGAGCCATCGTTGGGAATGAATAAGCTCATCTTTGCCAATCTGTTGCACCGCCCCATGCGCTCGCTGATCAGCGTGCTGGCGGTGGCCATTGAAGTCGTCATGATCTTGTCCATTGTTGCCATCTTCATGGGCATGCTGAATGACCAGAAGCAGCGCACCAACGGCATCGGCGCCGACCTGGTGGTGCGCCCCTCCAATGCCAGCTTCATGAATGGCGTAAGCGGAGCTCCGATGCCCGCCAAGATTGCCGAGGTCTTCCGCCGCATGAAGCACGTCGCCGTGGCCTCGCCGGTGGTGACCAACTTCTCCATGGCCGGTTCGGTAGAGATTATCTATGGCATTGATTACGCGAGCTACAACGCGCTGAAGCCCTTCACCTGGGTTGCGGGCGGGCCGTTTCAGGGGCCTAACGACGTGATTGTCGACGATGTGTTTATTCGCACCGGCAAGGGCCTCCATGTGGGAGACACGATCGAGATTCTCAACCACCCGTTCCGCATCTGTGGCGTGGTGGAGAGCGGCAAGGGCGGGCGCAAGCTGGTGCCCATCCAGACGCTGAGCGCTCTGACTGGCTCCGAAGGCAAGGCATCGGTCATTTACCTGAAGAGCGACAATCCGGCCAACCAGAACGCGATCCGGCAGGAGATTGCCACGACACGCGGGCTTGAAAACTACAACGTGCAAACCATGGAAGACCTGATTTCGCTCTATACGCCGTCAAAGTTTCCCGGCTTCGATCTGGCGTTGAGGGTGGTGATCACGATTGCCGTCATTGTGGGCTTCCTGGTGATCTTCCAGACGATGTATACGGCGGTGCTGGAGCGCACGCGCGAGATCGGCATTCTCAAGTCGATGGGCGCCTCCAAGCCGACTATCGTCGGAATGTTGCTGCGCGAATGCATGGTGCTGGCCCTTGCGGGGGTGCTGGTGGGCATTGCGGCCACCTTTGGCGTCCGAACGCTGCTGAGCTTCAGGTTCCCCTCTTTCAGCTTCGAGCTGACCGCGGCGTGGATGGTCAAGGGCGCGGTGATCGCGTTTGCGGGAGCCGTCTGCGGAGCTCTTTATCCAGCCTGGATGGCAGCCCGCAAAGACCCCATCGACGCGCTGGCCTACGAATAGATTTCTTTCCGGGAACCGGCGGCGCCCCTCCTTTTGGAGGAGGCCGCGGCTCCGTTGCCGTCGTACACTGGAATCGATTTGACAGGATTCCGCATGAAGAAATTCGCCCTCGGCCTGTGCGCCGCGGTCACCGTGGCCCTCATGGCTTGGGGCTTCTACCAGGCTATCTACGTTGCCCCCGACGAACAGACGATGCATGAAGTGCAGCGCATCTTCTACTACCATGTGCCTTCGGCCATGGTTGCTTTCCTGTTCTTCGCCATCAGCCTGACCGGTTCCATCTGTTTTTTGGCCTTCCGCCGCAACCATCCCGAGCGGGCGCAAGCCTCCGACGCCTGGGCGTTGGCCGGCGCCGAGGTGGGCGTGGTTTTCTGCACAGTCGTACTCATCACTGGGCCGCTCTGGGGCCACCGCGTCTGGT
>Ga0255356_1000604_pt1 | contig 24334 bp, 8 predicted proteins | sample HBST100metaG_FD_189944 | JGI IMG/M metagenome (GOLD analysis project Ga0255356, IMG submission 189944) | Peat soil microbial communities from Stordalen Mire, Sweden - H.B.S.T100 | ecosystem: Environmental > Terrestrial > Soil > Wetlands > Peat | place: Sweden: Norrbotten County, Stordalen Mire...
ATCCACTTCAAATTCAGATCGGCAATATGGGGGTGGTGGCGGGATGCGCGGGAAATGCGGGAGGTCAGGGAACAAGCGGAATAGGCGTCGAAAACACGCCAGGCTTTTCCTTGGTAAGTTATTCTCTCAGCGCCTTCAAGAACAGCGGTACTTGCAATACGACGAGTCTCAATATGGGCGAAGTGGACAAGCCCGAAGGCATTACGGCGGATGTCTACGGCAACGTTTACTATGCGGATAGCGCGGCCAGTCGCTGGCGGGTGGTGCTGGGGCCGCAGACCTATAACGGAGTTACCAATCCGCTCTACACCATTCTGACAAAGAACACGGCCTGGACATCGGTGACAGCCGGTTATGTGTATACCATCTCGGGCTATCCTTCCACGACTGCGACGGTCAAGGGGAACAGTTGCAATGGCGGCGGAACAGCCACGGACACATACGGCGATGGCTGTCTGTTTACCAGCAGCGTCGGCATGGGCGTATCAGGCTACCCGACAGGCATGGGCGTCGATGCTGCCGGTAACATGATCTATACCGACTTGAACCGCGGCCTGCGCGTCTTTTATGTGAGCGATGGAACAAACTTCGCCGCCGGGACGGCTGGTTACATCGCTGGTCAGCGGATGAAGAACGCGATCATCACCAATGGCTCTTCTTATGTGACGACGCCAGTGACGGGCTTCAACTATATTCTGGCGGGGGGACTTCTCAGCGGTGGCGGTGGCACGGCAATCAGCACATCGACTCCGGCGACACTGGGCTCAAGCTTGAACCTTTCGGCAGATAACAAGATGTTCAAGCTTGCAGTCAGCCCGCAGGGACATGTTTTCGTTGGTGACAGCCTAGCACCTGCAAGGATGTATTTCTACGACATCAACACAGGCTATATGAGAACCTTGTTTGCCGGATCCGCAAACATAACTGTCGGGAATTATTGCAATGGGACTTCCGGGTTAAAGTCACTGAGCGCCTATAGCGATGGCTGTCCGGCGACCAAATCCTTGTTTACGAATGTAAGTAGTCAGAGCGTTGGTGTCGATCCGCAGGGCAACCTGTATATGTACGACGGAACCGAACCTGTCATACGCAAAGTGCTGGCGCAAGGATTTTCGCCGCAGGGAATCGGCACTCCCGGAACCGCGCTGACGCAGACCTTCCAGGTTCACCTGCCTGAAACAGCTACGGGAACCGTATCTCCGGCGACAGCGACTATTAGTTCCAGCCCGGACATCACCGTGGCTTCGGGGACAAACCCCACTACTCCGGCGTGTGCGCAGAATGCCGACAAGACCGTCGATTGCACCGTGACGGTGACCACTGCGCCTTCCGCTGTTGGCCAGCGGTCTGCGGCACTGACGGTGGCTTTGCCGAGCGGAAGCTGGCAAAATGCCTCGGCGACCATCAACCTGAGCCAAACGGAAACTGGCTCGGTGCTGGCCGTCGACAACGCAGTGATGGGCGGTTCCAGCGAAGCGCTTACGACCAATGCGCTCCTGACGGGGACGACTCCGGCCAGCGTGGCTCTGGATGGCGCGGGAAATCTCTACGAAGCCAGCGGCACAAGCATTCTTGAACTGGCCAGTGGAGTTACCAGCACGCTGGCTACTTCCTTGGCGTCTACACCCAGCCAGATTGCGGTGGATCCGGTAGGCAACGTCTTTGCGGTCAACAGTGGAACTCCGACGATTACGGAACTCGCGGTGACCGCCGCAGGTGCGCCCTCAAGCTACGCGACGGCCTCGGTTTCCTACACGTCCAGTGGAAGCGCCGCCGCTCCTCAGGCCATTGCCGTCGATCAGTTCGGCAACCTCTATGTGGCGGACTATCAATCGAGCGGTTCTTCTGTGTACAAGCTGTCCCTGTCGCCGCTCACACAGCAGTATCAGAATCAGTTGACGGTCGCTAGTGGCCTGAATAATCCGGTCTCGCTGGCAGTGGATGCTTCTGGCAATGTTTTTGTGGCGGACAAGGGGGCCAGCGCAGTCTATAAACTGGCGCCGGGAGCAACTGGAAGCTACACGCAATCGACAATGGCGTCGGGCATCGTCCCGGTCGCCGTGGCCGTGGACGCGGGCGGCGATCTCTATGTGCAGGCTGGCACGACGGTCACGGAATATCCGGTGAGCGGTCCGACTGCCACCGGCGTCACGGTGCTTTCCGGCTTAAGCACGCCTGCGGGTCTCGCGGTCGATGGCCTGGGAAATGTTTATAGCGCGGATGCAAGCAATACCTACGTGACGCAAGTTGTGCGCGACGCTGTAACGGCAAATTTTGGCTCGGACTATTCTTTGGAATTCGCCGCGACACTGACCAATGTGGGCAATCAGGTTTCCACGGCACAAACTACAAATGGCGCTGAGGGAGATTTTCTCTTAGCCGGTGGCTCTTCCAATGGCTGCACATTTGCCAGTAACCTTCTGGCTGCGATGACCGCTGGCGAGGCCTGCACCATGACCGCGTACTTCCCGGCCATCGGCAATTCTCAGGATACCGATGCGATCAAGTTTACGCCTACTTCTCCTGCTACCTCGGCTGTGGGCCAACTGACGCTGACAGGTCTGGCAATCTATACAGGTTATGATACCACTACAGCGATCGGATCAACGACAACAACGAATCCGTCTTATGCGACCAGCGGCACGGAAATCAGCTTCCCGGTTTCGGTGACCGCGAGTTCAACATCCTCTGATGGCAAACAGACGGGCAATACCGTGGGACCGACCACATCCAACTACGTTTCCGTCAGCGTGGATTCCGGTGCCAGTACGACCTACAACTTCACAAGTGCGAGCGGACTCACTGCCTCTCTCACGCTGAATCTCTCCGGCTTGAAGGCGGGCAGCCACTCGTTTACTGTGACCTTCCCGCAACAAGGATCGTTCCTTACTTCCAGCGCCTCGTTGGGTTCGTTCAGCATTGGGCAGGCGAGCACGTCAGTGAGCGCTTGGACCCCCGCCGCAACCACCCAGCAGGTCAGCCAGGCCATCGGAACCAGCGTGCTGAATGCAACAGCAAGTACGGCGGACAGCTCTGTAACCAGCATTGCAGGAAACTTCGTTTACACGGCGCTCTGCACCAGCACCGACACTAACTGCCAGGCGTCCTATTCGAGCGCGGTCGGTATTGATGCTTCCACCTATCTGCCCATCGGCACCTACACCCTAAGCGCGACCTTTGTTCCGACCGACACCACGGACTATTCGACGAATTTGACGCCGGTCACGGTTGCCGGTTACACGGTGACCAAAGCCAGCACTACGGCTACCGTGGGCGCAACCACAAATCTTGTGGCAAACGACGGCACCGGCAATTACGCGACTCTGTCGGCTGCGCTGGCGGCCCTGCCAGTTACCGGCGGAAGCATCTACCTGAAGCCTGGCACCTATACAGGCCAGAATGCTATCAGCTACCCCAAGGTTTTCCTGCGCGGGCTGGGCGGCGATCCGACGGCGGTGATTCTTGCTGGCTCGAATGGCGCCTTCTCCACGCCCCCCACAGGCTTCACCCTCGGACCGGCGGGCAAAGGGGGCGATGAAGGCTCGGCAATCCTGGATGTGAGCAAGAACGGCTACATGGGCACTACGGCGGCGAGCGGTTCGTATTCGCCGTATGGCTTTTACGCCGATTATCTAACCATTCAGAACACCTACAACACTGATCCGACAGCGACCTCCGTGAATAATGGGGTCACCAGCAGCGGCACGTGCGCGACGACTGCGGCAACCTCTTTGCAAGCCCTATACAACTTAGGCACGGAGTGCGGTTCGCAGGCGTTGGCGGTTTGGCTCGGCGCCGATCAGGCGATCCTGAACAACGTCAATCTGAGCAGCCAGCAGGACACACTGTATGCCGGCTATCAGGGCACCAGCGGCAGTACTTACGTTCCGGCTCGCCAATACATCTGGAAGGGCCTGATTACCGGAGATGTGGATTACATCTTTGGAGATTCGGCGCTGGTTCTGGATCATACAAACATCTTCACCACCTGGCATGGCACAGCGGCCACCGGCACTGAGACTATTACGGCGCAGAACAAACGTGCTGCGAACGGCAGCAGCGGCGATTATTTGAGCGGCTACATCTGCAATGCCTGTACGCTCATGTCGCAGAGCCAGGGCATGTCCAAGCTTTACTATGGCCGTCCTTATGGAGTCTATTCGACTTTTGTCTTGTTGAACTCTCAAGTGGATCAGGTGAATGCATCTGGTTGGATTGGATGGGACGGTGCCTCGGAATATCTATCGACCTCGACCTATGCCGAGTACAACACCCAGCCGTATACGGATCCTGTGGTCGGAGTGTCTCCATATCCGGCGACCTTGGCGGGTGGCGTCACTCCAACGGGTGGCAATTCCGGCTCAGGTGCAATAACCTATAGCTCTCGTGAGTCCTATGCGCTGCAACTGACGGCGGCGCAGGCTGCACCCTACTACCCGATCAACTTCCTTTCTTCGACGGTGTCGACGACGGGTGGCTACAGCGGCATGCCGACCACTTGGAACCCGGTGACTGCACTGGCAAATGCGGTGAACGCTTTTGCCTCCACGGGTACATCCTTGTCGGTGGCTTCTGGCACCAGCGTCACCATCCTGGTTCGTCCGCAGACTCCGGGCGCGGGCGTAATTCCCACCGGAAACTATACGATCTATGACGGCAGCACGCCTCTGGTCAGCAACGGCACGCTCGATGCCAGCGGTGAGGCGTATTACTCCACCTCAACGTTGCCGGCGGGCACGCATCTGATCACGGTGAACTATAGTGGCGACGGCAATTTTGCCGCTTCAACTTCCGCTACACCGTTTGTTCTGAACGTCACAGGCAGCAGCACGGTATCGCCGTCGATCACGATTGCCGCCTCGTCTGTGACCTATGGCTCTTCTGCCAGCGCGACCGTCAAGGTCGCGGCCAGCAGCGGAAATTCTGTTCCATCGGGTACGCTTTTGATCACTGTAGACGGCGGAATCGCGCAGACGGCTACGCTCTCGAGCACTGGTACATATAGTTTGACGCTGTCTTCATTGGCCGCCGGAACGCATACCCTCAGTGTGATCTACGAGGGCGACAGCAACTTCCTGGGAGGCACGGCGACCGGAACTCTCACCGTCGCCAGGGCGCCGCTGCAGGTTGTGGCCAATAACGCCACCATGGCCGTGGGCGGTACGTTGCCCAGCTTTACCTATGCCATCTCCGGCTATGTGAATTCGGAGACCTCCAGCGTGTTGAGTGGCATGCCTGTACTGGCCACCAGTGCTACAGGTAGCGCTGTGGGCGAGTATCCCATTACCATCACGACCGGCACGCTGTCGGCCAGCAATTACACGTTTCTCTTCACCAACGGCATCCTTTACGTTACGGGGACATCACAGGCGACAGCCGTGGCCACTGGCGATACCCGTACAGTGAATGAACCTGTCTTCCCTGCGGTCTGCCAGCAGTTGACGGCTGGTATCACCATGGTTAACGACGACATTCCCGATGCCATCGACAACCCCAACACCACGGCTGGCGTGAGCACCAATCCGGACGGCGCGCGCATTCAGACCGCTTTGAATGCTTGCTCGGCGACTGCGGTTGCGGCTGGTACGAATCTGGCGGTGCAATTGTCCGTGGACGGAGCAGGGCACAACGCCTTCCTTACCGGTCCGCTGTCCATGCCGTCGAATGTCACTCTGCTGGTCGATCCGGCGGTGGTGGTCTTCTTCTCGCGCAATGCGCAGGACTACGACAAGGTTGCCGGTACGCATACCTGTGGCACGATTAACACGAGCAGCGCAACCAGTTCCTGCTTGCCGCTGATCGACATTCCGAAGACTTCGACGAATGTCGGCATCATGGGGTTTGGCAAACTGGATGGCCGTGGCGGCGATGCGCTCATTAACGCCATTGACCCCTACGAGGGCTATAGCTGGTGGGGCTTGTCGGCTGCCTACTCGAGCCCCAATAGCCAGCAGAATCCGCGTTGGATCCTGATCGAGAGTGGATCCAGCAACATTACCCTCTACAAGATCACGCTGCGTAATTCTCCGTTGTTCCACATTTCAACTTCGGGCGCCGTCTCTGGCCTTACCGTCTGGGACGTCAAGGTCGTGACGCCTACCAGTGCACGCAATACAGACGGCATCGATCCAGGAAGCGTGACAAACGCCACGATTACCCGTTCGTGGATCTCCGATGGCGACGATAATATTGCCGTCGGCGCATCCTCCAAAGCATCAGCGAATATTTCAGTGACCAACAACCATCTCTTCGCGGGGCATGGAGAGTCCATTGGCAGCTATACCGGCGGCGGCGTAAGCAATATTCTTTTTGACGGCAATATGGCCGTCGGCAATGGCTTTGCTGGTGCTGGCAGTACTGTCAGCAGCGCCGGAACCTTGGCCAGCAACGGCAGTACGACTGGAACAGCCGACAGCAACTCGACGGGCATTCGCATCAAGACAGCCAATGATCGCGGCGGTTTGGTCACTGGAATTCAGTATTCCAACTCCTGCTTCCTCGATCACAAGTCGGATGTCCAGTTCACCCCTCTCTACAACACCAACTCCGGGACGCTGACTCCAGACTTTACGAACATCCTGCTGCAGAACCTGGTTTTTGTGAACGATTACACAACGGCCAGTACTGGCACGTTGCAGTTCACCGGCGCTGCGAACGGAACCACCATCAATCCATTGCAGGTCACGCTGGATAATGTGACATTCCCCAGCGTGCTTTCGTCGTCCAGTTTTGTGACCACAGGAACAGCCGGAACAGAAACCAACGCCCAACTCACGTACGGACCGGGCCAGATATCGAGCAACTTCGTCACGGCTTGGGCAAGCTTCGCCGGTTCCAATGGCGATACGGTGACAGACAATCGCACGGCCACCAGCCTGCTTCCGCCAACCTGCAACTTCACTTACATTGCGCCGGAGTTAACTGGCCCCAGCGGTCTGCCGCAGACAATCACTTACGGCCAGAACGCTACGGCGATCGTCATTCTGACGCCGGCAGTTGGAGGCGCGGCCTATCCCACCGGCACCGTCAAACTGACTGACGCGCTGACCGGCAGCACGTATACGGGAACACTCTCAGGCTCATCTGATACTCTTTCGATTCCTTTGACGGGGCTGTCCGTAGGAACACACACATTTGCGGCCGCATATTATGGCGACACGAACTATGTTCCAACCACGACGGGCTCAGCCTACACAACAGCGGGACCGTATGTCATTACAGTTACCCCGGCATCCTCCGGAAGCCTGAGCAGCACCTCGACGTCGCTGTTGCTGTCCAGCACCTCCGCAACCTACGGCACAAGCGTTACTGCCACCGCGACCGTTACGGGGAGTACTCCGACAGGCAGTGTGCAGTTTGTGGTCAGCGGCGGCGGCAGCACGGGCAGTTACACCTACGCCACAGTGAATCTCACCTCCGGGACAACCTCCGGAATTGCCACGGCAAGCATCAGTCTGCCGTACAACGCCACCGCTTACAGCATTACCGCCATCTATAGCGGCGATGCCGCGAATGCCGGTTCTACATCGTCGTCGGCTTCGCTCACCGTTGGTGCGGCTGTGACCACAACTTCTCTTACGGCCAGTGCCACGAGCGTTGCTCAAGGGCAGCCTGTGACTTTGACCGCAAGCATTGCCTCTGTGGCCGGAACGCCGACTGCTGGAACGGTCACTTTTACCTACTCGACCACCAGCGGCGGAACACAGATCACCATGGGAACGGCTGCGGTCAGCAGTGGCGTTACCACCTTCTTCACCGACAGCCTTCCGGTTGGCACCGCCTATGTCAAGGCGACCTATGCTGGCAGTGGGAGCTATGGCGGATCCGCTACCCTAGCACCCATGCAGATCACGGTCACCGCGGCGTCAATCACCGCGCTGTCTAGCAATCCCCTCCCGCTGCCTTACACCATGACTACGATCGCCGGCGGTTCTTCGCTTACGATTCCAAGCAGCGGGAACATGGCCTGCACCGGCGCTACCGATAAGTATGGTGACGGTTGTCTGGGCACAGCAATTGCCTTTACCTCCGGCGACGATTTGCGCGCTGTTGCGGCCGATCCCTTCGGCAATGTCTATCTTTCTGACATCAGCGCCCTGCGGGTGCGGCGTATCGCTCCGAATGGCATCATTACCACCTTTGCGGGCGGTGGATCGACCTGCACGCCTCCGGCATCTACGGGGGCCACGGGGACTGGTTGCACACCCACGCTGGCATCTCTCAGCAAAGCGCGCGGCGTCTCCACGGATGCTGCCGGCAATGTCTTCATCGCCGATTACAGCGCAGACAAGGTGTATGAGGTCAAGGCTTCTGACGGCCTGATGTATCTAGTCGCTGGCACGGGTACGGCCACCTCGACTGGCGATGGCGGCCTTGCGACTTCGGCGACAGTTTATGCGCCACGCAGCGCAGTGGCCGATACTTTGGGGAATATCTACATCGCCGATACGAGCGGCAACAGAATCCGCGTCGTTGATACGGCCGGATACATCCATGCCTTTGCTGGCACGGGAACCAGCTCTTCAACCGGCGATGGCGCTGCCGCCACCTTGGCCACGATCTCCAATCCGCAGGGCGTGCTGACGGACGCCAACCTGAACGTCTACATTGCTGATGGCGGAGGCAGAATCCGCGTGGTCTGCGTAACCTGCGGAACCAGTTCGCCGCTGGACTATCTGCTGCAGAAACTGGGCGCTACCACGACGCTGAATTCAGCAACGAATGGCTTCATCTACACCATTGCTGGCAACGGCTCATCCACGGCCTCAACATCGACCTACACCGCGCCGGTTCTTTCCACCTCGGTCCCCATGGCAGCACAAAAGCTGGCCATGGACAACAGCGGCAACCTTTACATTTCCGATGGCAATGGCTTCATCTGGTTCCTGGATTTCAGAACCGGATACCTGCGTGCCATTGCAAGCAACTCCTCTACGGTATGCTCCAGTGCCACAAATACCGTGGGCGACGGCTGCCCGGCTACCCAAGCCAGTTTTGGCACCGGTACCGGCGGTGGTCTTGGCGTGGGCAGTGATGCGTTGGGCAACATCTACATCTCTGACTCGACGAACGGGCGCATTCGCAAGGTCGTCACCGGCTTGCAGTCTTCTTCGACCGCAACCGCTGCAACCACGACGCTGCCCGTCGAGCTTCACTTCATTCCAGGAGAAACTCTGGCGGCCAGCAACGGGTTGGCGATTACTTCCAGCGAGTGGACTCTGGGCACGGCCTCCTGCACGACAAATACGGATACGACTGCTGATTGTCTGTTTACTTCAGGCTTCGATCCTGCGGTTCCCGGCCTGCGTTCCACGCCGCTGACCGTGACCAGTTCGCTCGGCAACACCTTCTACTTCGGCCTGTCCGGATTGGGCCTTGGCGCTGGAGCCACGCTCGATCCTGCCAGCCAAATCAGTTTCGGCACGAGTCTGTCTGTAGCTGGCTTGGCCACCGACAACACGGGTAACGTCTATGTTTCCGACGCTACCAGCAAGAGCGTTCTTCGCTTTGCTTCCAGCGCACAGACGGGAGGAAGCGGCGCGGCGTTTACCACGCTGGGCACCCTCACTGCACCGGGGGCTCTAGTGGTCGATCAACGCGGCTACGTTTATGTGGCAGATACCTCTGCTGGCACAATCACGCAGATCTCTCCTGCGGGTGTTGCAAAGGTGGTCGCTTCTGGATTTACGGCTCCGGCAGGTCTGGCGGTGGATGCGCAGAATAACATCTACCTGTCGGACTCGTCGGCCAAGGCTGTTTATCAGTACAGTGGCTTGACCGGCGTCTCCAAGACGCTGTCACTAGGAACGCTGGTTACGCCGAAGGGGCTGGCCATCGATCCATCCGGCAATCTCTTGATCGCCGATCCGGGCGCTCCGGCGCTCTATCGCTACAGTTTCTCCACCAACACGCGCAGCACGGTGACAACTTCCGCGACTGCTCCTTCTGCCGTGGCAAGCGATGCGGCAGGCAACCTGCTCGTTGCTGACAGCGCGGCGATCCTGGCCGTGCCCGCCAGCAGCAACAGCGTGTCTTTCACGGTTGCCACCCTTGCTCCTTCGGCCTTGGCGATCGGCCCTGCCGGCGATCTTTACACCGGCTCGGGTAGCTCTGTTCTCAAACTCGTCCGTACGCAGGGATACGTTTCGTACTCTACGTCCAACGCAGCGCAGGCCGTATCGCTGCTTGATTCTGGCAATCAGGCGTTGACTCTAGCTTCTGTGAGCCAGAGTGATACTACCGACTTCAGCCTGGCTGCTACGGCTTCCACGGACTGCACGCTTAGTGGTAGCTCACCTTCAGCCCTGGCTGTAGGCGGCGTATGCACACTCACCGCTACCTATACGCCCACGACCTATCTGACTACCACCGATACCGTTGCATTCAGCGGTAACTACGCCAATGCAACGCTTTCCTTGCCGGCTTCGGTGCAACTTGTTCTCACCGGAACGGTAAATCGAACGGTTTCGACGGCTGCCGTATCTTCGAGCAACAGCTCGGTCATGCTGCAGAATGCAGTGACCTTCACGGCTAATGTCACTTCGACGGCGGGGACACCCACTGGGAGCCTGACATTCTTTGATGGAACGACATCGCTGGGCACGGTTGTGCTTTCGTCGGGGACGGCGCAACTGGCTACCTCGTCGCTGCCGGCCGGTACGCACTCGATCACAGTAAGTTACTTGGGCGATACGAACTTTCTTCCCGTGGTCAGTAGCGCGATTACGGAGAGTGTGGTGGATTTCACTATCACTGCGAAGAACAGTTCACTGACGGTGATTCCGGGCAAGGCTGGTCAGTTTACCTTGACTCTCAGCCCGGTAAGTCCTGCCACGACCATGCCGGCGGCCATTACCTTCTCGGTTAGCGGACTGCCGACGGGAGCGACTTACACGTTCACGCCGACCAGTCTGGCGAGCGGCGCGGCTTCGAGCACGGTAACCCTGAACATTCAAACGGCGCTGACGACGGCCGCCGCAAAGCCAGGCGCAAGCGGAACCATTGCTTCGCTCTCGCTGGCACTGCTGCTGTTGCCTTTCGTTGGCAAACTGCGCAAGGCGGGTAAGCGCTTCGGCCGGATGTTGTCGATTCTGCTATTGCTGGGTGCGGGGCTTGCAGCCATGGCCGGGTTGAACGGCTGTGGCTCAGGTGGCTTCCTCAGCCAGGCGCAGAAGTCTTATACGGTGACCGTGACCGCAACCTCTGGTACACTGTCGCATTCCACTAGCGTCACTTTGACGGTTGAGTAACAAGGAGAACTTAGGATGCGTATTTCGATTCGCGGAAGGGTGCTCCTTGTGAGCGCAAGTATGATGGCTGGGGCTGTGCTTTGGGCCCAGCAGAGCCAGAAGCCGGTTCAGCCGGCTGCGGTTTCGACTGATCTGGCTGCAACGTTTGCCGTTGAGCGCGCGCAGACCGTCGCCAACCAGGATTTCTGGCTCAAGGGTGGCGGCGCGGATGCGGCGGTGACCTTCTGGAAAGGCCTGGGGCTGGCTGCGGCGTTCACCGGCGATCATGTCGGCAACGTCGAGAGCGGCGTGGACGTGAACAAGCTCTCTTATCTGGGCGGGCCACGCTTCACCTACACGGCGTGGAAGGCAGCAGCCGGTCCGCGGCGACTGCAGGTCTACGGGCAGGGGTTGTTCGGCGGCGTGCATGGCTTCGATGGTCTTTATCCGGCCAGCACCGGAGTTAAGTCCAACGCCAACTCGTTTGCTATTCAGGCTGGCGGTGGCCTGAACCTTTATCTCACCAAGCACTGGGGCATTCGCCTGCTGGAGGCCGACTATGTGCGAAACGACCTTCCTAATGCCACTTCTGGTGCGCAGAATGATCTGCGGTTGGCCTTTGGCGTCACTTATCACCTCGAATCGGCCGTACCAGCGCCGGTAACGTTGTCGGCGACGGCGAGTCCGTCGACGGTATATGCGGGTGATCCGGTGACGGTGACGGCGACAGCCAGCAACCTGAACCCGAAGCAGAATGTGGTTTATAGCTTCACGGGTGCGGGCGTGACGGCGAACGGCGCGACGGGTACGGTGGATACGCATTCACTGGCGCCGGGCACTTATACGGTGAAGGCGCAAGTCAAGGAGGGCAAGGCCGGCAAGGAAGGCCTGAAGCCCTGGCAGACGGCCGATGCGGACGCCAGCTTCACGGTGAAGCAGTTTGAGCCGCCGACGCTGAGTCTGACGGCCAATCCGAGCACGCTGAAGCCGGGCGAAACGAGCACCATCACGGCCAATGGCGTGAGTCCTCAGAATCGCCCGTTGACCTATAGCTACTCTGCGACGGCGGGCACCATCAATGGCACAGGGGCGACGGCGAGCTTCTCGTCGACCGGCGCACCGACCGGCACGGTGGCCATCAACGGCACGGTGACCGATGACAAGGGGCAGACTGCCACGGCGACGACGAACGTGACCATTGCTGCGCCGTATGTTGCGCCGGCGCCGCACACGCAGGCGCTGCAGGTGATCAGCTTCAGCAAGGACAAGGAACACCCGACGCGCGTTGATAACGAGGCCAAGGCAGCGCTGGACGAGGTCGCGCTGAACCTGCAGAAGCAGCCGGACGCCACAGCCGTTATGGTTGGCAACTCGGATGCGAAGGAAAAGGCCAAGCTGGCTAAGGAACAGAATGCAGCCTCGAAGCACAAGCATGTCAAGGTTGTGGACCCAGCCGCCGAACGCGCCGTCAACACCAAGGATTACCTGGTGAAGGAAAAAGGCATTGATGCGTCTCGCATCAGCGTGGCCACCGGCACCGCAGACGAGCAGACGGTGGATACCTATCTGGTTCCCTCGGGGGCGACTTTCACGGCCGACGTGACAGGCACCACCCCGGTGGACGAGGCAGCCGTCAAGCCTCAGCCGCGCAAGCCGCTCGGCGAGCATCACCACACCAAGAAGGCTGAATAGTCATCTACAACAGCTCGCCGGAGCAGGCCAGCAAGCTTGCTTCTGCGATCCAACACAAGGTCCGGCTTCCACAGACTGAGCGGTGGGAGCCGGACAACTACCAAGTCCATGGATTTCTTGTGTAATCATTAGAGGTTGACCGGTGAGCCGGTCAGCCTTTTTTCTTATATGCCTTTTTTCGGGCAGATTTTTTAGCGCACGGAGCCTATATTCCGCATGAATCGTTTGAGAAGTTGCTTTGGTTTTACCTCTTGGTTTGGTCTTTTTGCGCAGAGTGCGCTCTTGCTGTTTCTGCTCGGCGCTCCCGGATTGTCAGCGCAGGCGCTTTGGAATGCGGTTGGCCCTGCGGGGGGTGATGCGCGCGCCTTCGCTGCGGTTCCAGGCCAGCCTCAACATCTGTACCTCGGCACCACGAACAGTTGGCTCTATGAGTCGCTGGATGGAGGTTCGTCCTGGCACCGGCTGGCGAAGCTGGATTCGTTCGATGACCTGATTCTGGATCAGATTGTTGTGGATCGAGCAAATCCATCGACTGTTTACGTGGCCGCATGGCGGCTGGATCAGCCGGGCGGCGGGCTATGGGTTAGCCACGACGGCGGGCGGAATTGGATCGCCGTCAAGGGGCTGCGAGGCCAGTCGATTCGCGCTTTCGCGCAGGCTCCCTCCGAGCCCAAGATGCTGTTTGCCGGAACCCTCGAAGGGGTCTTCCGCAGCCGTGATGCTGGTGATTCATGGAAGCTCATCAGTCCGCCTGGAAGCCGGGAGATTCACGAAGTGGAGTCACTGGCGATTGATCCGGCCAATCCCGACGTGATCTACGCAGGCACATGGCACCTGCCCTGGAAGACTACCAATGGCGGCAAGAGCTGGCGCAACATCAAGAAGGGTGTCATCGACGATTCCGATGTCTTCTCGATCATCATCGATCCACTGAAGCCGAAGATCGTCTTTGCTAGCGCCTGCAGCGGCATCTACAAGAGCGAGAATGCGGGCGAGCTGTTCAAGAAAATCCAGGGTATTCCTTCGACCGCGCGCAGAACGCGTGTGTTGAAGCAAGATCCGGAGAACCACGATGTCGTGTATGCCGGGACGACCGAGGGGCTTTACAAGACCGTGAACGGCGGCAAGAGCTTTGAGCGCATGACCGGGCCGGACGTGATCGTGAACGATGTTTTTGTCGATCCGCAGAACCCGAAGCATGTGCTCATGGCTACCGATCGCGGAGGCGTTTTCTCAAGCCAGGACGGCGCGGCCAGCTTTGTGGCGACCAATGAGGGCTTTTCCGGGCGCAAGGTTGAGGCTCTGCTGGTTGACCGCGCCAACCCTGCGCGGATTTTCGCCGGAGTGGTCAACGACAAGAGCTATGGCGGCGTCTTTGTTTCCGCCAATGGCGGCAAGCATTGGGAGCAAGTTGATAAGGGGCTGGATGGGCGCGATGTTTTTGTCTTGGCCGAGTCCCCAGACGGAACGATTTTGGCCGGAACCAGTCATGGCATCTTTGCGCTGGACCAGGACGCTGAGGGCCATCAGGCCGACACTTGGAGCCCAAGAAACACGATTCAGAATACGCTGGTGAAGAGGGGCACCGAAACCCACTATGGGAGGCGCATTAACGTCGAGAAGCAGGTGAAGGACACCGCGCGCACCATCGAGGCCCGCGTCTATGCTCTGGACCTTTCTTCCGATGTCTGGCTGGCCTCGACCGCTGGAGGCCTGTTTACCAGCCAGGACAAGGGCGCCAGTTGGCAGGGCGGCCCCGTGCTGGATTCGGTCGAGTATCTTTCCGTGGCCGCGCACGGAGCGCAACTGGTTGCCGTGCGGAAGGATCAAGTGCTTCTTTCCACAGACGCTGGGCAGAGTTGGATGCCGATCGGTGTTCCGGCCATGCTGACGCGCATTCATGGCGCGGCTTTTTCTGCGGACGGGACGTTGTGGCTGGGAGCACGCGAAGGCGTCTACTTCACGCACGATATGGGAAAGACGTGGTTGTGGGTTCACAGGCTTCCGTTGAGCGACGTGGACGAGCTGACCTATGACGCGCACATGGACAGAATCCTTGTCAGTTCGCGGTCGAGTGACCAAGTTTATGTCATCAATCCGAAGTCGCTGAGTTGGAAGTGGACTCAGACCGGCTACCGAATCAATCGGGTGCGCGCGGCGGGAGACAGGTTGCTGGCGGCCTCGCTTTATGATGGCGTGATTGTGGAGCCGAGGACGGCGGGGACACAGACAGGACAACGGTAAACGCGCGGGTTGCACCGCCGGTCAAGGCAATTTCAGGGTTGCCGGGATGGGCCAACGAACTGCACTGGCTTTTCCATCGAGGAAAAGCCAGTGTCGATTTTGCAGGTTTATGTACGGGCTAACAGGCTGCGGAAAAAGGCCTGAAGTTGATTCAGACTCTCCAAAAACATTCCTCAGGACTGAAAGGTCTTTGTGTTTTTGCGGCACAACTGGCACGACTGAAGTCGTGCCCTTTCAAAACATTGAGTTTTTCCGTGGCCTGTATAAAGCCCTTACTCTTCAAAACGACGACTTGTTCAGATCTCTAGGCGGGGTTGGCAGGCATGGAAGAGTCTCGTGCGCCATGGGGTCCATTGAACCAGGCTGCCGCCGCGCCGACCAGTGGCGCCGAGTCTTTGAGCGCGGAGGGCAGCAAACGGAAATTTGGATCTTTCAGCTCGGCTTGAGCAGCAGGCAGAAACAGATGCGCGGAACGGGAGATTCCTCCACCCAACACCACGACTTGAGGGGCAAACTCAGAGAGAATTCCACGTAATGCCCGAGCGAAATGACGGCCGAATTCCGTAAAAACCGCTGCTGCATGCGGATCGTTCGCGGCTCTTTCGGCTATTTGGGCCACTTCTGCCGTCACGCCAGTCTGGTTCTGATAATTTTTCTGGATTGCGCGGGTCGAGACGAAATCCTCGATGATTCCCCCCTCATAGGGAAGATTCCAAATTTCTCCACCGGAAGGAACGCCGCGTCCTTCGGTCACCAGACGGCCATCGATGGCAAAGGCTGAGCCAACCCCGGTTCCAAGGGTGATGCCGACGGCGCGGGAAACGCCCTGGGCCGCTCCAGCCGCAACTTCGCCCAGCAGAAAGGCCGCGGAGTCGAGAAGAAAGCGCACGCTGGCAGGCTGCCAGCCGAAGCGCGCGGCCAGCAGTTGCCGCAGGTTCACGCCGTAAAGATAAGGCAGCTTGTGCCGCATTTGGCTCACGCCGTTTTTGAAATCGAAAGGGCCGGGAATGGCCAACTCGGCGCCGGATACACCCTCCAGGCCGGCAGAAGCTTTCGTGCCGAGAGAATAGAGGAAGTCTACGAAGGCGTCGCTGGTGTGCTCAGGCGGGTGGAGGGCACTGACGACCGGGCCGAGCCGATAGCTGTTTTCAAAACAGATCGAGGCTGCGACATGGCTACCGCCAATATCGAAAACGAGAACGGGGAATTTCAAATCTACAGTCACGAAAGTCTCACGGTTGGTAGCGTTATCACTGACAAGCATACACCCGGCATTTCATGGGCGTCTTGTTCAGGAGTCCTGAATAGTTACGGATTGCCGACCGCCTCAGTTCCACAGGGTAGCGATATCAGGGAAAGACGGAGTCCATGGCGGGGCCGGAGCCCTTTACGGACAGAAAGATAGCGAGGGCTATTTCAGGTTTGTTGCACTTGGACTTTGTGCGCTGCTGCCCTAATGAATGACAACTGGGGTGCGGTTTTTGCATCCGCAGGAGCGGCGCAAGACAATTTCGACCGGCAAAACGATTCGATTTCCGGTCTGCGGCAGTTCGCCACGCGTGATGCGATCAAATAACTGATTTGTTGCCACCCGTCCCATCTCCTGCGTTGGCTGACGAACCACGGTGAGGGGGGGCGAGGTCAGATCCGCCAGATCGAAGTCATCGAAACCGGCCAGGGCAAGATCGCCAGGGATTTTTACTCCCAGGTTCTGAAGCGAGGCAAGAACATGATGCGTTGTCAGAGTGTTCGCTGCGAAGAAGGCCGTTGGCGCATGGGGTCCATGTAGCTTGTCTTTGATGGCCTGCAGTGTGTCTTCCTGCGAGTCGGAGCCGAAGAAGGCATCCTCCGGCAAGCCCGCTTCCTGCATAGCGTGCCGGTAGCCAAGAAAGCGAGCGTTGATGGTAAACACATCCCGGCTGAATCCCATAAAACCGATGCGCTGATGGCCGTGCTCCATCAGATGCTCGACCATGCGGCGTGAGCCAGCCGTGTTCTGCACCAGCACGACATCGAAGGCCGGATCGAGGACAGGACGGTCAAAGATGACAACTGGAGTCTTGCCAAACAAGGATCGCGAAAGCCGCGACTGGCGGAATCGGGCCGGGATGATCACCATGCCGTCCACATGCCACTGGAGCATTTGCTCCACTTCGACATATTCGGCATCAGGATCTTCGTTTGAAGTGGTGATGATGACCGAATATCCGTGTTCCTTGGCGACGGTTGTGACCGCATGAGCGCAGTTGGCGAAAAAAGAATCATAGAGGTAAGGAAGGATGAGGCCGATCGTATGGCTCCGCTGACCGCGAAACGCGCGGGCCAGCTCATTGGGGCGATATTTCAACTGGTCAATCGCGGTTTGCACGCGCCGTGCGGTTTCTTCCGAAACATGGGCCGTCCCATTCAGTACGCGTGAAACAGTCATGGTGCCGACGGCAGCCAAACGCGCGACGTCGCTCATGGTGGGCTTTCGCGTTGCAGCCTGTGCCTGTTCGCTCTGTTTTGCGCCGTTGGTTTTTGGAGATTCCGGCATTTTGATCGCCTCAGATACACTGAATTTCGCAGCAGGATGAATCTGCATCCCCAGATTCATCCAATTTTCTACTTTATGCTATCCATTTGGTTTTTTTGCCTTGTCGCTGGAGTTTTTCCTGTTGGGCGGTTTTCGGCGGCTCACTGCACGGAGTCGATTGCCAGGCTCAGCGTCGCCGGGTCGATTTCCGCCTGCGTGACGTCGGGGAAAGATAACGGGAGGTCGGGAGTCATGGCTGCTCTGGATCGAAGTCGTCAGGTAGCGGCGTGGGCTGCTTGATGAGCAGGTTGTCGAGCGGGACGGTCGAGAGGACGCGGGAGATGGTTTCGGCGGCGGTTCCATTGCCGTATGGGTTCGCCATGCCGCGCAGGGATTCCCTGAACTCCGGATCAAGCGCCTGTGTGATGGCGGACAGGATCGCAGCGGTCTCCGCAGGTGCGTCGAGGATGTTTCGGGCGCGTTCGCGGCCTTGCTGGCGCATGCCGACGTTGACCGTGGGCAGGGCGAAGGAGGCGGCTTCCATGATGCCACTGGAGGAGTTGCCGACCATCGCGTCGACCTGGCCCAGCAGGCTCCAGTAGGTGACAACGTCCAGGTTGACGAAGATGTGCGTGCCGGAGCGCGTCGCCGCCAGAGACCGTGTGCGCTCGATCAGCGCGTAGCTGCCAGCGTCGGAGTTGGGATAGACGAAGAGAAGCTGGCCGGGAGCCGCCGCGAGGGCACAAAAGAGAGCATCATACTCGGCGGTTGTTTCGCGCAGAATGGTGACCGGGTGGTCGGCGACCAAGATTGCCGGTGGCGCAAAAGTGATGCCGAGCCGGGCTTCCAGAGTCGTGCGGTCGAGAAGCTTGGAGCGGCGCAGATGATCGAGCGACGGCGCTCCGGCGTGCGTGACGCGCCAGGGTTCCTCGCCCATGGCGATGACGCGGCGGCGGGCAGTCTCGGTGGAGGTGAAGTGAATGTGCGCCAGCTTGGTCAGCGCGTTGCGTATCTGATCGTCAATGGCCCCCTGGCTGATTTCTCCGCCTTCGATGTGCGCGATGGGAATGCGTAGGGCCGTGGCGACGGATGCGGGCGCCAGCATCTCATAGCGGTCGGCGATCAGCAGCAGCAGGTCGGGGCGCCAATTGGTGAGCGCGTCAGCCAGGCCCAGGATGGCGATGCCGATGGTCTTGGCCATGCCGGTGTCGGTGTCCGAACTGAGCAGGCACTCGATGCGCGCTTTGATCGGGAATCCGTCGCGCTCGATCTCCTGAATGGTCGAGCCGAACTCCGGCGACAGATGCGCGCCCAGCACGAAGACGCCCAGCTCGACGGCTGGATTCGCGGCCAGTTCGCGCAGTGGCCAGTACAGATGGGAGTAGTCCGCGCGCGAGGTGGTGACGACGCCGATGCGCCGTTTGCTATTGGTTTCGCTCATAAACAGACCCTTGAGCCGCATCGCGCTGCGAGCGCCAGCACGGCGCGGCTGGGCGTGTAATCGGGAACAAGAGCGCGCAAGCAGGCGAGCGCCGCCGCTGTGTCGCGTTCCGCCAGTGCGACGAGCAGGTTGGCAAGCAGGCTCTCGCGCCTGCCCTTCGGCAGAAGAAGCGTTTCGACGGCAACCATGCCTTCTAAATTGACCTTGCGGGTACGCTCACGGGCGGACCATAAGGCTTCGATTTCCTTGTCGCCGGGGCGATTTCCTGTGATTTTGAGGCTAATTTCGTGCTCCGGCCGAAGCGCGTGCGCCATGAACCGCGCCAGTTCCTGAATGGAATGCGTGGCTGGCAGGACGGGCGCCAGCAGGGTTCCCGGTTCCGGATACGAGGCGGCGTTCAGTAGCAGATTGACGGCCTCGTCGAGGGTGAGAAAGTAGCGCCGCGCTGCTGGATCTGTAATTGTGGCCGGTCCGCCCTGCGCAATCTCGCGCGCAAAAACCTGGGCCACGCTGTCCCGTGAGGCCAGCACGTTGCCCAGCCGCAACGCCGTGCCGCCGCTGGCCAGCACAATCTGTTCGGCGACCCGCTTGGTGGCGCCCATCACCGAGGAGGGCGCAACGGCCTTGTCGGTCGACAGCAACACGACGCGCGCACCGTGCGCGGTGGCCGTCCGGGTCAGGGCTTCTGTGCCGAAGATGTTGTTTCTGATGGCCGCCATCGGCTGCTGCTCCATCAGCGGCACCTGCTTGAAGGCGGCGGCGTGGAAGACAATGCTCGGCGCGTGCGCAAAGAAAATCTCCTCAAGCAGCGCCTTGTCGTCCACGCTGCCGAGAATGGGCGTCACGGGGCAGGCAGTGCCGGATGTGTTCCAGTCGCGCTCCAGCGTGTAGAGATTGCTCTCCGAAGCCTCCAGCAGAACCAGATTCGGCAGCGCCAGCGTGCCCAATCGCAGGGCGAGCGCGGAGCCGATGGAGCCGCCAGCGCCGGTAATGAGAATTGCCTGTTGCGCCAGCGCATCGAGCGCTTGCGGTGGCGGCGAGGGCAATTGCGGACGAGCCAGAAAGCTGCGCCAGTTCAGATTGTGGAGGGATGAAAGCACACCAGAAGTATAATCTGCGCTGCGGGTGGGACAGCCAGCACGGGATGCCGGGTCCTGGCGCGATGCGGCGCGGTTGGCCGCTCGCTTACACTGGAATGGATCGCGGCGCCCTTCAGCAGAAGGAGTTTTTGGCCGCAATGGGGAAGAGAACGATGAGGATGACTGGGCCGTTGGCCTTTGCTTTTCTGTTTGCAGCCGTGACAGCGGCTGGAGCGCAGGCGCAGTTTGACGCCGAGGCAGTGCGGCTGAACAATCGTGGCGCGGCGCAGATGGGCCAGCAACTCACCGAGCGCGCGGCAGGCTCGTTTGCCCAGGCCTTTCAGAAGGATCCCAAGCTGGCGCAGGCGGCGATCAATGAAGGCATTGCGCAGCTCTATCTTCAAAAGCTGGACGAGGCCAAGAAGGCACTTCGTGCGGCTCTCGCTTTGGACGGGAACAATGCCCAGACCTGGTACAACCTGGGCCTTGTGCAGCACGCGGGCAATGAACTGGAGCCGGCGCTTGAGAGCTTTCAGCATGCGGTCAGGATCGATCCTCGGGACGCGGATTCCTTTTATTACGAGGGCGTTTGCTACCAGGAACTGAAGCAGTACGACAAAGCGGTTGCCGCCTTGCACGAGGCGATCAAGATCAACCCTCTGCACGCCTCGGCGGAGTTTGCCACGGCGCGCGCCTTGCAGCGCATGGGCCGCGCGGCCGAAGCCAAGGAGCACTTCAAGGTCTTCCAGCACCTGACCAGCACCAAAGTCTCCTCGCCCATCGGTCTGGCCTACGGCGAACAGGGCCACTACTCAACGGTTGTGCCCATTTCCGAGCCTGGAACGGCCAAGCGCTCGATGATTCCGGTAAAGCTGGTGGGGACGTCAATGGTCTCCCAGGTCTCAAAATCGAGACTTGGGGCACCCAAGTTCACGACGACTGGCGGTGCGTGCAGTCTGGACGTGACCGGCTCGGGAAGTATGGACCTGGTGCTGATGCAGACGGGCGCGCAGGCCATTCGCGTCTTGCACGGCAAGGGCGACGGCAGCTTTGAGGATTTTGACGCTGTGGCGGCGGGATTGAAGGCCAAGGGACACGCCGTGGCTTGCGCCGTGGGCGACTTTGACGGCGATGGCCTGAATGATCTGGCAGTAGCGTTGGACGATGCGGTTTTGCTGTTCCGCAACCTGGGCAAGGGAAAGTTTGAAGACGTGACGGCTGCGGCGGGGCTCACACCGCGCAATCGGCCTTCCGGCATTACGTTTGTCGACTACGACCATGACGGCGACCTGGACCTGCTGCTGACCGGCGAGCCAATCAACCACCCCAACGACAAAGACCCGTCGTTGGGGACCCCGGCGAAAACAGGCGACGAGTCCAATGTTTTGTGGCGCAACAATGGCAACAAGACTTTTACGGAATGGACCGAGCCGGTCGGATTTGGCGGTAGCGGCAAGACGGCTGCGGCGATTCTCACCGACTTCAACAACGATCGCGCCGTGGACATTGCGATTACCGGCGATGGACCTGCGCCGCTGATCTATGTGAATCCGCGCGAAGGGGAGTATCCGACGCAGCCGTTGTATTTGGACAAGAATTTGCCGGCGACCGTGGGCATTGCCATTCTCGATTACAACAAGGACGGCTGGATGGACATTGCCGTCACCCACGCCTGCGCACCGGGGCTGACGCTGTGGCGCAATGTTGCGGAGCCGCAAGGTGTTGGCCGGCGGTTTGAGCCCGTCGAGCTTCCGTTGCACGGCGCGTTGCGCGGATGGGGTCTGACGCCCATCGACATCGACAACGACGGCTGGATCGATCTGGCTGCGATTGTCGAAACCAAAGCGGGGCCGCGCGTGAAGGTCTTCCGCAATCGCGGCGATGGCAGCTTCGAGGATGTGAGCCAGGCGCTCGGCCTGGATCGCGTAAAGCTGAGTGCGCCGCGCGGGCTGATGACCGGCGATTTTACGGGCAGTGGCGCGGCGGATTTGATTGTGACGCAGTTGAATGCGCCGCCGGTGCTGTTGCGCAACGTGGGCGGCAACAAAAATCACTCTGTCCGGCTTGATCTGACCGGCTACGCCGACAACAAGACCGCCATTGGCACGAAGGTCGAAATCTTCGCTAATGGCCAATGGCAGAAGTGGGAGCTGGCCGGAGCTTCGGGCTACCAGACACAAGGGCCGCCGCAATTGCTGGTGGGCCTGGGCGATGCGGAAGGCATTGAGTTGCTGCGGATGCTGTGGCCGACCGGCGTGCTGCAGGACGAGATTGACCTGCCGCATCAGCCGGTGATCGCCATGAAGGAAGCCGACCGGCGCGGCAGCTCCTGCCCGGTGTTGTTCGTGTGGGATGGGCACAAGTTCAAGCTGGTCACGGACGTGATTGGCGCGGCGGTGGTGGGCCATTGGTTCACGCCGCAGCGGCGCAACATTCCCAATCCCGGTGAGTGGATCAAGGTTGACGGCGACAAGGTCGCCATGGTGAAAGGCAAGCTGAGTCTGCGCTTCATGGAGCCGATGGAGGAGGTCAACTACATCGACCAGTTGCGGCTGGTGGCGGTCGATCATCCGGAAAATGTCGAGGTCAATCCCGACGAACGCTTCCTCGACGAGCCTCCGTTTGCCTCCGGGCGCGTGGTGGCCTCGGAAGGAGCGCGGCAGCCGGTTGGCGCGTGGGATGGCGAAGGGCGCGACGTGCTGGAGCAACTGCGAGGCCGCGATCACCAGTTTGCCAGCGGATTCAAGCCGCTGCCGTATGACGGCTTTGCCAACCTGCACGCGCTGACGCTCGATTTGGGCACGCTGGACGCGCACTCTCCGCTGCGGCTGCTGATGACCGGCTATGTGAACTACTTTAGCGCGACATCGCTTTATGGAGCGTGGCAGGCGGGCATCAAGCCGATCGCGCCCTATGTCGAGGCCGAACTGCCCGATGGTTCGTGGCGGCGCATCGCCGACGAGGCAGGTTTCCCCGCAGGGCTGGAGCGCACGATTGTTGTGGATCTGACGGGCAAACTGCCGGCGGGCGCGCATCGCATCCGGTTGGTCACGAACCTTGAAATCTACTGGGATCAGGTGCTCGTCGATCAGAGTTCAAACGCGGAAGCAAGAACGGCGGAGCTGCCGCTCGCGCTGGCTACGCTGCATTTCCGCGGCTACCCGACGCAGATTGACGGCGCAAGCCCTGGCGATCTCGATTACGACTATGACCGCGTGAGCTTGACCGGGCCGTTCCAGCATCAGCGCGGCAACTATACGCGCATGGGCGACGTGACGCCGCTGGTCAAGGGCATCGACGACCGCTACGTGATCTTCGGCAGCGGCGAGGAGATCGCCGCCGAGTTTGACGCGACCAAGCTGCCCGCGTTGCCCTCGCATTGGAAGCGCGACTACTTCTTCTATGCCAACGGATTTGTGAAGGATATGGACTGGTGGGACGCGTCGCCCTTCACCGTGGCCCAACTGCCGTTCCACGCGATGAGCAAGTATCCCTATCCAGTCTCTGAACAATTTCCGCAGGACGCGCAGTCCCTGGAGTACCAGTTGAACTGGAACGATCGTTTCGACTCGGGCGAACCGGTGCGCTCGTATCGTTTTGACTATCGGCAGTTGCCATCGACTCCGGCAGACGACACGGCGGTGCAACCACCTGCGGTGGGGCTGACGGCGCCTTCGGCGCAAGGGGCAGGGAAGTGATGGATCAACTTGTATTGCAACCGGCAGTGCGGCAACTGGAGCTTTTGCGCTCCGGCGAACTTTCCGTGGTGGAATTGGCCGAGGCGTACATTGAACAGATTGCCCGGTTGAATCCGCAGTTGAATGCTTTTGCCGACTTCGACGCGGAGCGCGTGCGCGTGCAGGCTCGACGGTTAGATGAGACGAAAGAGCCGCGCGGCCCATTGCACGGACTGCCTGTCACAGTGAAGTCTTGCATTGCAACGTCGGGCTATCGTTGCGAAATTGGCAGCCTGCTGCACAAGGGCGAAATTCCGCGCGAGGATGCGGTCGTTGTCGCGCGGCTGCGCGCGGCCGGCGCGTTGATTCTGGGCACCACCAACTGCCCGGAGTTCCTGATGGCATACGAAACCGACAATCTGCTGCACGGGCGCACGAACAATCCCTGGGATCTGGAC
>Ga0255356_1000606_pt1 | contig 24327 bp, 22 predicted proteins | sample HBST100metaG_FD_189944 | JGI IMG/M metagenome (GOLD analysis project Ga0255356, IMG submission 189944) | Peat soil microbial communities from Stordalen Mire, Sweden - H.B.S.T100 | ecosystem: Environmental > Terrestrial > Soil > Wetlands > Peat | place: Sweden: Norrbotten County, Stordalen Mire...
GGCGGGTTCCTGCTGCTGCACCATCAATTGCCGCTGCTGTTCGACCACATGGCGTATCAGAGCTTCCTGCAAGGCTTGTACGGCAAATTGCCGTATCACTTATGGAGCTACCCGCCGAGCTACGCGCTGGTCGCCGCCGCGTTCGGCTGGCTCGCCCCCTGGCATGCGGTGCTGGCCTTTGATGCCGTTACCCTGCTGCTGCTGGCCCTGGCGCTGCGGCTGGCGGGCAAGGGGTGGTGGTTCATCGCGGCGCTGGCGCTGGCCCCGGCCAGCCTGGAGAATATGCTGGAACACCAGAACGCGGCGCTGATGACGGCACTCATCGGCGGCGGGTTGCTGCTGACCCCGGCACGCCCGCGCCTGGGTGGCGCGCTCATCGGCCTGGCCACGATAAAGCCGCAGCTTGGGCTGGTGCTGCCGCTCTATCTGCTGCGCCGCGCCTCCATCGCCTTCATGTACGCGGCGCTGGCGGCGGCGGTGCTGGCGGCGGCGTCGCTCTGGGCGTTCGGCCCGGCGGCGTGGCAGGGGTTTATCAGCTTCACCAGCCCGGCCATGAGCAACGTGCTTCTGACCGGCCAGCCGCCGGAGTTCGCGGGCGGGCTGATCAGCGTGTTCGCGCTGGCCAAGCCGTATGCGGGCGTGCAGGGGGCACTTATCGTCCAGGCGGTGGTGAGCGTGCTGGCGGTGCTGGCTGGGCTGAGGACACGCTCGGTCCCGGCGCTGCTCATCCTCTCCGCCCTCGCCAGCCCGTATCTGCATGATTATGACCTGCTGGGCGCGGCCCTGGCCGTGGCGCTGCTGGTGGAGCAGCGCCTGGTCACCGGCTTCCTGCCGGGGGAGGGCGTGCTGTTCGGCCTCGTCTGGGCCGGGCCTGGGCTGCTGCCCTGGGTGCCGCAATACGCCCATGCCGCGCCGTTGCTGCTGGTTCTGCTCTTGGCAAGCGCTTGGCGGCGTGGTGGTGTCGCACCATGCGACTCCTCACCGGCTCAGCCCGGCTCGCCGGTGTCCTCGGCTGGCCGGTCGCCCACTCCCGCTCTCCCCGAATCCACGGCACCTGGCTGAACAGGCACAATATAGACGGCGCCTACGTGCCGCTGCCCGTGGCGCCCGAGAACTTTGCCGCCGTGGTGAAGGCCCTGGCGCATGCCGGGTTCATGGGGGCCAATGTCACCATCCCGCATAAGGAGGCGGCGTTCGCCGTATGCAGCCGCGTGGATGAGACCGCTCGCCACGCCGGGGCAGTGAACACGCTGGTCTTCACGCCGCAGGGCATAGAGGGCCGCAATACTGACGGCTACGGCTTCGTCGCTAATCTGCGCGCGCACGGGGTGAACCCCGCCGCCGGCCCGGCGCTGGTTCTGGGCGCCGGGGGGGCTGCGCGGGCCATCGCCGCGGCTTTGCAACAGGCCGGGGCGCCGGTGACATTGTGCAACCGCACGCGCGACCGCGCCGAGGCCCTGGCCGCCGCCCTGCCGCCCGCCACCGTGCTGGACTGGCAAGACCGCGCCGCCGCTTTAAGCGATTACGCGCTGCTGGTGAACACCACCTCACTCGGCATGGTGCACAACCCGCCACTGGAGATGAGCCTGGAGCGCGCCGCGCCTAGCCTCGCGGTGGCGGATATCGTCTACGCCCCGCTGCAAACCGCTTTGCTGGCCGAGGCCGCCGCCCATGGGCTAAAACCCGTGGAAGGGCTGGGCATGCTGCTGCACCAGGCCGTGCCCGGTTTCGCCGCCTGGTTCGGAGTGACGCCCAGCGTGGACGAGGAACTCTACAGGATTGTTTCCGCATGATGGTTGTTGGCCTCACCGGCGGTATCGGCATGGGCAAATCCACCGTCGCCGCCATGTTCGCGGCGTGCGGCATACCCTGCTTCAACGCCGATGAGGTGGTGCACCATCTGCAGGCGGCGAACGGCCCGGCCATTCCCGTGCTGGCCCAGGCCTTCCCCGGCACGGTGCGGAACGGCGTGCTGGACCGCGCCAAGCTCCGCGCCCTGGTGCTGGCGGATACCGAGGCGATGCGCCGCCTGGAGGGGATCATGCACCCGCTGGTGCGGGCGGCGCAGACGCGCTTCGTGGCGGTGGCGGAGGCGGGGGGTAAAAGTGCCGTGCTGCTGGATATTCCGCTGCTGTTCGAGACCAATTCCGCCGCCGGGTTTGACAAGGTCATCACCGTCTCCTGCCCGCGTGATATCCAGATCGCCCGGGTTCTGGCGCGCGGCGTGCCGCTGGCGCAGATCGAGACGATCATCGCCCGGCAGATGCCCGATGCCGAGAAGCGCAAACGCGCCGATTACGTCATCGAGACCGGCGGCACCTTGGAAGAGACGAAGCAGGCGGTCACCACCGCCATTGAGGAGCTTGGATTATGAGCCGTTCCGTTCTGTTCGACACCGAGACCACGGGCTTCGAGCCACTGACCGGCGACCGCGTGATCGAGATCGCCGCCATCGAGCTGATCAACGACCTGCCGACCGGCGAGCAGTTCCACACGCTGCTGGACCCGGAGCGGGAGATTCCCTCGGACAGCACCAAGGTCCACGGCATCACCAGCGCGCATGTCGAGGGTAAGCCGAAATTCGCGGACGTGGCCGACAAGATGCTGGAATTCTTCGGCGACTCCCCGCTGGTCGCGCATAACGCGCCGTTCGACTTCGCCTTCATCGACCATGAGCTGGAGCGCATCGGCAAGCCCAAGCTGGACCGGAGCAGGATGATCGACACGCTGGTGCTGGCGAAAGCCCGCTTCCCCGGCATGCCGAACAGCCTGGACGCGCTGTGCCGCCGCTTCGAGATCGACCTTTCCGCCCGCACCACCCATAACGCGCTGCTGGACTGCAAGCTGCTGGCCGATGTGTATGTGGAACTCACCGGCGGCCGGCAGCGCGGGCTGGTGCTGGAAACCGAGCAGGGTCTGGCCTTTGCCCAATACGACCCGCCCGCGCAGCGTACCCCACGGCCGATTGCGGTTAGCGCCGAGGCGGAGGCGGCGCATGCGGCGTTCATCAGTAAGCTGAAGGAGCCGGTCTGGCTGAAAGAGTAAAAAAAGCCGCCCGATGAGGGGCGGCTTTACAAGGTCAGAGCAACTCAGCGCGGTGCACCGGGCGCACCCAATGCTTGATATGCGGCCACAGCTCATGGTCGGAGATCTTGGCCAGATCCTTGTCCAGCGTGCCGATCACCTTCGCGGCGGCTTGCTTGTTCAGGTGCTCGCGGATAACGCCGAGCGTATGCGCCGGGGCCACGAGCACCAGCTCGTCATAAGTGGCGGCGGCGTGGTTCAGCTGCTCCGCCACCCAGGCGGCGATTTTTTCCTTGTCCTGCGCATGCGGGTGGTCGGCGGAACCGGCATGGCCTTCCTCGGGGTTGGCGCGGCTGAAGGAATGCAGGGTATTGTCCGCATCGGCCGGGCGCACGAAGCGGGCGTGCTCGGCATCGGCGACGGCGAACAGCAATTTTACTTGAATCGGCATGTGATAGGCTTCCTTTACGTCTTATCTTCTTCGCTGAAGACTCTGCCCCCGCGCCGGGTGGCGCTCATTGATCCTCGTCAAATTGCCAGGGCTTTGGCAATACCGTCCAGCGCCAGAAACCCCATGGCATTGCGCGTCTCCACCGTGGCGCTGCCAATATGCGGCAGCAGCACGGCGTTTTCCAGCGCCAGATAACCTGGGTTCAGATTGGGCTCGTTGTTGAACACATCCAGCCCCGCGGCGGCGACATGCAAGCTGCGCAGGGCGGCGATCAGCGCCTCGTCATCCACCGTGCTGCCGCGCCCGGTATTCACCACAATGGCGCCGGGCCGCAGCATGCCTATGCGTTCGGCATTCAGCCAGTGCCGCGTCTGTGGCCCGCCGGGGGCGTTGATGGAGAGGACGTCGATGGCGCCGAGGAAGCTCGCATCGTCCGCGTGATAGATGGCCCCCGCCTCCAGCGCCGGGTCCAGCCGGTGGCGGTTATGGTAGTGGATTTGCATATCCAGCCCGCGCGCCATTTCCGCCAGCCGGCGGCCGATGCGCCCCATGCCGAAAATGCCGAGCGTCTTGCCCGTCACGCCCCGGCCCAGGTTGAAGGTGGCGGAAAAGCCTTTCCACTGCCCGGCGCGGAGCAGGCGCTCGCCCTCCCCGGCGCGGCGCGCGGCCATCAGTATGAGCATCAGCCCCACCTCCGCCGTGGCGTTGGTCAGCACATCCGGGGTGTTGCAGATTGTGATCCCCCGCGCGGCGGCGGCTTCCAGGTCGATATGCTCCAGCCCGACGCTGACCGTGGCGATAACCTTTACCGAAGCGGGCAGGCCAGCGATCAGCGCGGCGTCGAATTTATCGGCGGCGTTGCAAAGAATCGCGTCCACGCCGGCGAGGTTGTCTAGAACGGATTGCGGCGCGAAGGCGCCTTGCAGGTGCAGCTCCCGCACCTCGTGCTCACGCTTCGCCCGGGCCAGCACGTCTGGCGGCACGTCTCTCGTTATCAGCAGCATCCGGCATCACTCCCATCAGTGATGCCGGTTTAGCAGATGTCAGGGGCCGGATAGAACCGGCCCGCGTTTTACACCACCCGGAAGTTCTTGAACTGCCAGGGGTCGGCTCTGTCCACATCCTCGGCGAACAGCACGCCGCGCGCCAGCAGGGGTGTCCAGTCCGAATACGCGCCCGCCATGGTCCCGAGATAAGGCAGGGTGATCTCCAGTACGCGGGCATGGTCGATGCCGTCCGCTTCGACCACTCCGGCATTCGGGGTTTCCATTGCCCAGATGACGCCCGCCAGCACGGCGGCGGTCACTTGCAGGCTGGTGGCGTTATTGTGCGGGCAAAGGGCGCGGGCCTGGCTGATGGAGAGCTGCGAGCCGTACCAATAAGCGCCCTTGGCATGGCCCATCAGCAGCACGCCGAGCTCATCAATGCCGCTGATGATCTCATCCTCCAGCAGCCGCTGTGCGGGCTGCATCTCCCAGTTCTTGCCGGCCAGCTCATGCACGGAGAGCACCGCGTCGTCGCACGGGTGGTAGGCGTAATGCACGGTCGGCCGGTATTCCGCGCCGCCATTCCCCGCCACCGTGAAATAATCGGCGATGGAGATGGCTTCGTTATGCGTGATCAGGAAGCCGTGGAACGGGCCTTCCATCGGCGTCCAGCTGCGCACGCGGGTGGAGGCGCCGGGGCGGTTCAAATAGATTGCCGCGCCGCAGCCGAATTCATGCGCCGCGCCGTCGGGCGGAAGGTTTTTTTCATGCGTGCCCCAGCCCATTTCGGCGGGCTGGCAGCCCTCGCCCACAAAGCCGTCAATGGACCAGGTGTTGACGAACTCGCCGCGCAGCTTCGGCGTGTTGGCCACCTGGGTGTCGCGCTCAGCGATGTGAATGACCTTCACCCCTAGCGTCCGCGCCAGCTCGCCCCAGCCGTTGCGGCTGGTGGGCGTTGCCGTGGCAACCCCTGTATCCGCCGCCAGATTCAGCAGCGCCTGTTTGACGAAATGCGAGACGAGGCCCGGATTGGCGCCATGCGCGATGACCGCCGTGGGGGCGGTGGCATCATTTTGCAGCGCCAGCATGCTCTCGCGCAGCGCGTAGTTGGAGCGCTGCGAGGGCGTGAGCGAGAGATCGGTATACCCCCCGGCCCAGGGCTCGATGCAGGTGTCCAGATACAGCGCGCCGATCTCGCGGCAGAGTTGCACCAGCGCCACGGAGGAGACATCCACGGAGAGGTTGAGCAGGAAATCGCCGGCTCTCAGCCGGGCGCCGAGCACCTCGCGGTAATTCTCGCGCGTGACGGGGAGGATCTCCTCCCGCACACCGAATGAAGCCGCCACCTTGCTGCCGCGCGCATCGGCGGTGAGGATCGAGATGTTCTCCGCCGGCATGTCGAGGTGGCGTAACAGTAAGGGCAGTACGCCCTGGCCGATGCTGCCGCAGCCCAGCATGAGCAGGCGGCCAGAAAAACGCACATGCTTTATCGCGATGTCATTGGGCATCGTTGCGGGACTCCTGATGAAAATGACGCAAGGGAAGCTGCCTGGGCTGAAGCGATGCTTCAACCCAGGGGCGGCAGGTTTAAACGAACTGTCTTATATCGCGGCGAACTGGTCCATTGCCTCGTAACCGGCGGTTTCCAGCATCGCGCGGTCGGAGACTTCCACCAGCATGGCGCGGTCGAACCCGTTGAACGCGGTGCGCAGGCAGGTGCCATAGGCGCCGAGCTGGCCGATCTCGATCCAGTCGCCCTCCGCCACGTCATCCGGCAGGATAAACGGGCCGTTCATAACGTCGAGGGAGTCGCAGCTGGGGCCGAAGAAGCCGAAAGCGGCATCCGGCGCCCCCAGAGTCTGGCCGCGGCGGAGCAGCCGCACGGGGAAGCGGAAGCTCAGCGCCCCGGCATCGCCCAGCGCGCCGTACACGCCATCGTTAATATAGAGCATGTCGCCCTTGCGGAGCTGCACCTGCACCACCACCGAGCCGCCCCCGGCGACCAGCGCGCGGCCCGGCTCGGCCCAGAGCTTGATATGCGGCATCTCCAGCCGGTCGAACGCGGCGTCAATCTCGGCCATGAAGGCGCCGAGCGGGGGCGGGTCCATGTCCGGGTAGGCCACGGGGAAACCGCCGCCGACATCAATCACATCCACCCGCACACAAGCGGCGCGGATGACCTCGCCCGCCAGCGACATGGCGTCACGCCAGGCCAGAGGGTCCATGCATTGCGAGCCGACATGGAAGGCCACGCCGAGCTTGCCCGCCACCGGGCGGGCGGCGCGCAGCAGCGCCACGGCGGTCTCAAAATCCGCGCCGAATTTCTTCGAGAGGTTAATGGCCGCCCCGGTCTCTGGCAGTGCCAGGCGGATGAACAGGCCCGGCTGCGCGTTCAGGCGCTGCGCGTCCGGGGTTGCGATCTCCTCGCGGATTTTTTGCAATTCACTGGCGGAATCCAGCACGAAGTCACGCACGCCGTGCATGATCCAGGCCTCGCGGATGGCGGCGCGGGATTTGACCGGATGCATGAAATGGATCTGCGCCCCGGGGAACAGGCGGCGGACGAGTGTCACCTCGGAGATGGAGGCGCAATCGAAATGCCGTACCCCGCCTTCCCACACAGCCCGCAGCACGGCGGGTTCCGGGTTGCACTTCACGGCGTAGAGCACATCGCCATTAAAATCGCGCACAAAAGCCTGCGCCGCACGGGCGATAACGCCGGGGCGGATGCAATGCAGAGGCTCTTCCGGACGTAGGGTTTTCACCATGCTGGCGGCATCCGGCAAGGCCTGCGCTTCGGGGCGGAGGGAGATGTGACGGTGCAGCGGGCCCACGGCCGCGCGGGTTTCGATCAGGCTCATTTTATGAAAATCCTTGCATAGCGCCGGCTGGGCAGTGGCCCGCCGATTGTTTGTAAAAACAAAGCAACACACGGGGCGCGCCTTTAGGGGGCGCGGCGTGGTCAGGCGATGATGCGCGGACTTCGCATCGTTATGTTTCGCTCCAGTAATCTGGGTAGCAACATCAAGCGTCTCCCAATTGATCCCGGTCCTCGCGGACCGATTTTGACCTACCAGGATGCGTCTCGTCGTTGCTGTACCTGGAATGACCCAGGTTCGCGGCACGTGCGATGCATCTTTCTGCTTTCCCCGGGGGGCGAAGCGGAAGAGGGACTTAAGGCAAAAGCTTATAGATTTGTTATGTTATAAATGCATAACTCTCTCGTTCAGTTATGCATCTCAGGCGATGGCGCGGGCCTCCAGGAGCGTGTTGCGCAGCGATGGCTCGGCCGCGGCATCCTGCCGGTGGTCGATGACCATGTAGCCGCGGCCCCAATTGGTCTCGATGAAATCCTCCACGCCGAGCGCCTGCAGCTTCTTGCGGATTTTGCAGATGAACACGTCGATGATCTTCGGGTTCGGCTCGTCCAGCCCGCCATAGAGATGGTCCAGAATGGCCTCCTTGCTTAGCACCACGCCTTTGCGCAGAGCTAGGATTTCCGCGATCTGGTATTCTTTCTTGGTGAGGGTGACAGGTTTGCCCTTCGCGTAGATTTTCTTCGCGTTCATGTTGATTTCAACGGCGCCGATACGTAGCGCGTTCTCCTGAAAGCCGCGGCTGCGGCGGATCAGGTTCTGCACCTTCATGAACACTTCCTCGTGCGAGAGGGCATCGACGATCAGATCGTCCGCGCCGGCTTGCAGCACGCGCAGGCGGGCGGCCTCGTTCATGGTGCGGGCGACGGCGACGATGGGGGCGCGCACGCGGGCCAGGCGAAGCTTGCGGACGATCTCCAGATCGCCCAGCCGCTCTTCCGACAGGCGGAGCAGGATTACGTCGTAGTCATAGAATTTAACGAGGTCGAGGGCCTCCTCCGCGTCATTCGTCTCATCGACGATCGCGAGGCGGGAGCGCAGAAATGCGGTCAGCAAGTCTTTTTTATTTGAGGCAGTCTCAAAAGATAAGATTTTCATCAGAACCCCCGTTCGTTTGAGGCAAAGATACAACCATGGGAAGTATTCGTCAATAATTTTGTTTAACCTTCGCGCTAAACGTGTTAAAATTAAGATTTTATAAATGAAATCGGACTGCCGTTTTTTGGGGCGGTGCAAAATTACAATTATAACAAGAGTTTAATTACATAGCCGCAACCTGAGGCGGGCGCGCGTGGTGCCTTGTCCACGGTGTCGCGAGGCCTAAATCATGGTGGTAAGATCTCCATTGGAAGGGCGCGCCGGTGGCCGCTGATATAAAAAGGCGCGTGCGCGCGGGGCAGCCTTCCCCTCTCGGCGCGGTGTGGGACGGCAAGGGGGTGAATTTTGCCCTTTTCTCCGCCCATGCCACGAAGGTGGAGCTATGCCTGTTTGACGCGCAAGGCGGCGCCGAAACCGGGCGCATCGAACTGCCGGAATATACCGATCAGGTGTTCCACGGCTGGGTTGAGGGGCTCGGCCCCGGCCAGGTTTACGGCTACCGCGTGCATGGCGCTTACGAGCCCCAGGCCGGGCATCGCTTCAACCCCAATAAGCTGCTGTTGGACCCCTATGCCCGCGCCCATGCCGGGGCCCTGGTATGGAACCCAGCCTGCTTCGGCTACAAGCTGGGCGACCCGTTGGGCGATCTCAGCTTCGACCCGCGTGACAGTGCCCCCTTCGTGCCGAAATGCGTCGTCATCGACCCAGCTTTCCCCTGGCAGGGCAAGGCGCGGCGCCATCCCGTGCCGTGGGGCAGAACCATACTCTACGAGGCGCATACGCGCGGCTTCACACGGCTGCATCCGGGCGTGCCGGAGCCGCTGCGCGGCACCTATGCCGGGTTCGGCCAGAGGGATGTCCTCGACCATATCAGTGAGCTGGGCGTGACCTCCGTCGAGCTGCTCCCCATCCACAGCTTCGCCGATGACGGGCATCTGCTGGAGGACGGGCTGGCGAATTACTGGGGCTACAATACAATCGGCTTCTTCGCCCCCGATACGCGCTACGCGGCGGACAAGGCGCACGCGCTGCGCGAGTTCAAGGAGATGGTCGCGCGCCTGCACGATGCCGGGCTCGAGGTGATTCTGGACGTGGTCTACAACCACACCGCCGAGGGCAACGAGCTTGGTCCCACGCTGTCCTTTCGCGGCATCGACAATGCCAGCTATTACCGCCTGCCGCCTGCGGACAGGCGGTATTACCGCAACGAATCCGGCACCGGCAACACGCTGAATCTGGCCCATCCCTTGGTCATGCGGATGGTGATGGATTCACTGCGCTACTGGGCAGGCGAGACGCATGTGGACGGCTTCAGGTTCGACCTGGCAACCATATTGGCGCGCGGCCCGCATGGCTTCGACCGGCATGGCGGGTTCTTGCAAGCCTGCGGGCAGGACCCGATGCTGCGCATGGTCAAGCTCATCGCCGAGCCGTGGGATTGCGAGCCGGGCAGCCACCATGTCGGGGGCTTTCCCCCCGGCTGGGCCGAGTGGAACGATAAGTTCCGTGACACCGCCCGGGATTTCTGGCGCGGCCACGCCAATGCGGGGGCCATGGCCGCGTGCCTTGCCGGCTCGGCGGAGGCGTTCGCGCATCAGGGCCGGCGCCCCTGGGCCAGCGTGAATTTCGTCACGGCGCATGACGGCTTCACCCTTAACGACTGGGCTAGCTACAACAACAAGCACAACGAGGCGAACGGTGAGGGCAACCGCGACGGCGGCACGCATGACCGTTCCTGGAATTGCGGGGCCGAGGGGCCGGTGGACGATCCGGGCATCAACGAGCTGCGCGCCCGGCAGCGGCGCAACATGCTGGCCACGCTGCTGCTGGCGCGGGGCACGCCCATGCTGCTGGCGGGCGACGAATTCGCCCGCACCCAGCATGGCAACAACAACGCCTATTGCCAGGATAATGAGACCAGTTGGGTAAACTGGAAAATCGACGCGGCCGGGGCGGCGCTGCTCCGCTTCACGCGCAAGCTCACCGGCCTGCGCCGGGAGTTTCCGGCGCTACGCCATGGCCGCTTTCTCTCCGGCGCGGGGGATGTCGCCTGGCTCAGCCCCAGCGGCGCGCCCATGGCGGCGGCTGAGTGGCGCAGGCATTGCTTCGGTATGCGGCTGACCGGCCCTGGGCCGGCGCTGCTGCTTATCCTCAACGGCTACCAGCATGAAGTGCCCTTCACCCTGCCCGGCCAAGCGGGCTGGCGGCTGCTTTTGGACACCGCCAACCCCGAGGCGGAGGACGAAAACCTCCCCGCCTCGCATGTCCGCCCCCTGGCGCCGCGCAGCGTGCTACTTCTTCAGCAGGTCGCGGATTTCGGTGAGTAGGATCTCGGTCTGCGTCGGCACCGGCGCGGCCTCGGCCGGCGCCGGTGATTTGTAGACTTTCTCGACCAGACGGACCATCCAGAAGATGGCGGCGGCGACGATGAGGAAGTTGATGACGGCATTGAGGAACACGCCGTAATTGATCGTCACGTCCCCGGCCTTCACCGCGTCCGCCAGCGTGGCGGCGGCGCTGCCCTTCAGGATGATGAAATGGTTGGAGAAATCCACGCCGCCGGTGATCAGCCCGATGATTGGGGTGATGATGTCCTTCACCAAGCTGCTGACAATGGTGGTGAAGGCCGCGCCGATGACCACGCCGACGGCCAGATCCACGACATTGCCGCGCATGATGAAGGCCCTGAAATCATCCACCCAGCCGGGTTTTTTTAGTTTTAGCGAGGATTTTATCAGCTCGGACATGGGTGCCTCCTTTTGAATGTGTACTGAACCACAAGTTATTAATGGTTTTCGCCAAACGCGCAAAGCAGAGAACCATGGCTATTGCATGACCATAGAGTGACCGGACCGGCTTTCCTCAGTCCAGATATGTGCTAAACGCCGGGTCCCATGCGCCAATATCTCGAATTTGAAAAACCAGTCGCCGAGCTCGAGGGTAAGATCGAAGAGCTGCGGCGGATGACGTCCCCCGGCGAGATCAACATCGCCGATGAAGTGGCGCGGCTCTCCGCCAAGGCGGACAGCCAGCTCAAGGCGATCTACGCCAAGCTCACGCCCTGGCAGAAGACGCTGGTGGCGCGCCATGCCGAGCGCCCGAAGGCGCAGGGCGTGATCAGCGCGCTGATCGAGGATTTCACCCCCCTGGCGGGCGACCGCGCCTTCGCTGATGATGCCGCCATCATCGGCGGCATGGGCCGTTTCCGGGGGGAGCCGGTCATGGTTATCGGCACCGAGAAGGGCACGGATACCGAGAGCCGCATCAAGCATAATTTCGGCATGGCCAAGCCCGAGGGCTACCGCAAGGCCCGCCGCCTGATGGAGCTGGCCGGGCGCTTCGGCCTGCCGGTTCTAACCTTTGTCGACACCTCTGGCGCGTTTCCGGGCATTGAGGCCGAGGCCAGAGGCCAAGCCGAGGCCATCGCGCGCGGCATCGAGGCCTGTCTTTCCGCGCCGGTGCCATTCATTGCCAGTATTATCGGTGAGGGCGGTTCCGGCGGGGCCATCGCGCTTGCCGCCGGCAATGTGGTGCTGATGTATGAGCACGCGATCTATTCAGTGATTTCGCCGGAAGGCTGCGCCTCCATCCTGTGGCGTGACGCCGCGCAGGCGCCGGTCGCGGCGGAGGCGATGCGCATCACCGCGCAGGACCTCAAGCGGCTGGGGCTGATCGATGAGATCGTGCCAGAGCCGATGGGCGGCGCGCATCGCGACCCCGAAATTGCCCTGGCGTCGCTGGGCGATGCCATTGAGGCGGCGCTGGCGCCGCTGAAGGGGCTCGCCCCGGAGGCGCTGAAAGCCCGCCGCCGCGATAAATTTCTCGCGATGGGGAAAATCGGGCTCTAAGCAGCCCGCCCCGAGACCAGGCTCGCCCAGGCGAAGAGCCCCAGCGCCGCGCCGGCAATGCCGGTTGTGGCGTTGTAGTTCACCACCGCCGCAATGCCGGCCCCGAGCGCCAGCGCCCCGGCCAGACGGTTGCCGCCGAAGAACGCCATCATCCCCAGGGCCAGCGCGGCCCAGCCGAACACCCCGTGATATTGGCCGGAGAGCACCCAGCCGCGCGGCACGCAGAACCCCGGCGGGTTGGCGGCGGCGCAGAGGCCCACCGTTGCGCGCGGCACGATGGCGAGCTGCCGGAACGCGAACATCCCCCCGCCGATGAGCGCCACAAGGGCGGTGCCCAGCCAGTCTAACCCGCTCCAGCGGATGGTTTTGCTCATACTGAATGTCCTTCGCGGTTGCTCTTCGCCGTGCGGGGCCGTATTGCTGCGCCGCGACAGGCTTCACATACTATACAAGGGTCCATGACAGTCCAAACCGCCCCGGGGCGCCCTAAAAGTTTTCAGGATATCATCCTGACCTTGCACGATTTCTGGGCCAAGCAGGGTTGCGTGATCCTGCAACCCTACGATGTGGAGATGGGGGCGGGCACGTTCCACCCGGCGACCACGTTGCGCGCCCTGGGCCCGAAGCCATGGAAGGCCGCCTATGTGCAGCCCTCCCGCCGCCCGTCGGACGGGCGCTACGGTGAGAACCCCAACCGCCTGCAACACTATTACCAGTATCAGGCGCTGCTGAAGCCGAGCCCGGACAACATCCAGGAGCTGCTGCTGCAGAGCTACGATGCCATCGGCATCGACCGCCATTTGCACGATATCCGCTTTGTCGAGGACGATTGGGAAAGCCCGACTTTGGGCGCCTGGGGCCTGGGCTGGGAAGTCTGGTGCGATGGCATGGAGGTGACGCAGTTCACCTATTTCCAGCAGGTCGGCGGCATTGCCTGCGTCTCCCCCAGCGCGGAGCTGACCTATGGGCTGGAGCGCCTGGCCATGTATGTGCAGGGCGTGGAGAACGTGTACGACCTGGATTTCAACGGCCAGGGCGTGACCTATGGCGACGTGTTTCTGCGCGCCGAGCGCGACTACTCCAAGCATAATTTCGAGCTGGCCAATACGGAGATGCTGGCCAGGCACTTCGCCGACGCGGAGGCCGAGTGTGTGGCGCTGGTGGCCGGCGGCGTGGCCCAGCCAGCCTATGATCAGTGCATCAAGGCCAGCCATTTGTTCAACCTTCTGGACGCGCGCGGCGTGATCTCCGTCGCCGAGCGGGCGTCCTATATCGCGCGGGTGCGCAATCTGGCGAAAGCCTGCGCCGAAGCCTGGATGGCGGGCGAATAATGCCTGAGTTTTTTCTGGAAATTTTCTCGGAAGAGATACCGGCCCGCATGCAGGCGCAAGCCGCAACGGAGCTGGAGCGCTTGCTGACCCCGGTATTCGCGGAGCTGAAGGCCGGGGGCGTGAAAACCTATTACGGTCCGCGCCGGATCGCTATTTCCGCCACGGTGGCGGCGGAAAAGCCCGGTAGCGCGGTGGAAGAGCGCGGCCCGCGCGATTCCGCACCGGAGCAGGCTCTCGCCGGGTTCCTGCGCAAGCATAATGCCGCCCGCGAGGATCTGGTGGCCGAGGGCGGGTATTACGTGCTCCGCCGCAATCTGGCCCCTGTGGCGGCGGCTACCTTGCTGCTTGAGGCCCTGCCCGCCGCATTGGCCAAATTCTCCTGGCCGAAATCCATGCGCTGGGGTTCCGGCGGGGATTTCACCTGGGTACGCCCGCTGCGTAGACTGGTCTGTCTACTTGATGGCGAAGTCATCCCCTTCACCCTCGGCCCGGTAACCGCGGGCAATGAGACCGAGGGGCACCGCGTGCACGGCCCCGGCCCGGTGGCGGTGTCCTCCGTTGCCGTGTGGGAGGAAAAGCTCCGCGAGCATTATGTCGTGGTTAACCAGGTGGAGCGCCGGGCGAAGATCGCTGCCGGCATGGCCGAACAGGCCGCCGCACTCGGCCTGTCGGTCGCTCCGGATGAGGGGTTGCTGGACGAGGTTACCGGGCTGGTGGAGTGGCCGGTGCCGCTGATCGGCCAGATTGACGCGAAATTCATGGATTTGCCGCCGGAAGTCCGCGAGCTGTCCATGAAGATCAATCAGAAATATTTCGCTCTTCGCGATGCCTCCGGCAGGTCAGCGCCATATTTCGCCTTCATGGCGAATCTGGCCGCCGATGATGAGGGCAAGGCGATTATCGCGGGCAATGAGCGCGTGCTGCGCGCCCGGCTCTCGGATGCAAGGCATTTCTGGGATTTGGACCTGAAGACCCCGCTGGGCGCGCTGCTGCCGAAGCTGGAGAAGATCACCTTCCACGCCAAGATTGGCACGCAGCGCCAGCGCGCGGACCGGATTGCGGATCTCGCCGCGGATCTCGCCACGCTGCTGGGCGGCACGCCGGAACAAATCGGGCAGGCGGCGGATGCCGGGCTGCTGGCGAAGGCCGATCTCGTCACCGGCATGGTGGGGGAATTCCCCGAATTGCAGGGGGTCATGGGCGGCTATTACGCGGCCAAGACCCGTGGCGCGGCCGTGGGCGGGGCGATCCGCACGCATTACCAGCCCAAAGGCCCCTCTGACGAGGTGCCCTCGGGCATTGTGGCCGTGAGCGTGGCGCTGGCCGATAAGCTGGACACGCTGCGGGCATTCTTTGCCATTGGCGAGACGCCGACCGGCTCGGGCGACCCGTATGCCCTGCGCCGCTGCGCGCTGGGTGTCATCCGTATCATCCTGGAAAACGAGCTGCGGCTGAATCTGAAGCCCCTGCTGGGCGGGAATGAGGCGCTGTTCGACTTTATCATCGAGCGTCTGCGGGTGAAGCTGCGCGGGGAGGGCAAGCGGTTCGACGTGCTGGATGCCGTGCTGGCCGCCGGGGCGGATGATGATCTTGTCCGTCTGATGAAGAAGGTGGATGCGCTGGGCGTCATGCTTGGCACGGATGACGGCAAGAACCTGCTCGCCGCCTACAAGCGGGCGGCGAATATTCTGCGCATTGAGGATGCCAAGGACGGACCGCATACGGGCGAACCGAATGCGGGGAGCTTTGAGCAGGCTGAAGAAAATGAGCTCTGGCTCGCCATGGGGGCGGTTCAGGCTGACCTTTATGCACCGCTTGAAGGCGGCAAAGAGGGCTTGCTGCACGCTGAGCAATATGGCGAGGCCATGAGCATTTTTGCCACACTGCGCCCGGCTGTTGATGCGTTTTTCGAAAAAGTGACTGTTAACGCCGAATTGCCTGAATTGCGCCGTAATCGTTTGCAACTGCTCGCGCGCTTCCGGGATACGGTTAACGAAATAGCAGATTTTACCAGGGTTGAAGGTTAGGAGTTACGCTATGACCAAGTGGGTTTATAATTTCGGCGCCGGGGTTAACGACGGCAATGCCTCGCTCCGCAACCTGCTGGGCGGCAAGGGCGCGAACCTGGCCGAGATGGCCAGCATCGACCTGCCGGTGCCCCCGGGCTTTACCATCACCACCGAAGTCTGCACCGCGTATTACGACAACGACCGGAACTACCCGGCCGAATTGCAGGCGCAGGTGGATGCGGCGCTGGCGCGTATCGAGGAAGCCGTGGGCCGCAAGTTCGGCGACAAGGACAAGCCGCTGCTGGTCTCCGTGCGCTCCGGCGCCCGCGTCTCCATGCCGGGCATGATGGACACCGTGCTGAACCTGGGCCTGAACGACGTGACCGTGCAGGGCTTGGCCGTCGGCTCCGGCGACCCGCGCTTTGCCTGGGATTCCTATCGCCGCTTCATCCAGATGTACGGCTCCGTGGTGCTGGGTGTTGACCACCACCGCTTCGAGGAGATCATCGAGGGCGTGAAGCTGGACGCCGACGTGATCGAGGACACCGCGCTGACGCCGGAGCACTGGCAGCGCGTGGTGGAAGGCTACAAGGCCATGGTGCAGGAAGAGATCGGCAAGCCCTTCCCGCAGGAGCCCTCTGACCAGCTCTGGGGCGCCATCAGCGCCGTGTTCGGCTCCTGGATGAACCCGCGCGCCAACGTGTACCGCCGTCTGCATGACATTCCGGCCAACTGGGGCACGGCGGTTAACGTGCAGGCCATGGTGTTCGGCAATATGGGCGAGGATTGCGCCACCGGCGTGTGCTTCACCCGCGACCCCTCCACCGGCCTGAACGAATTCTATGGCGAGTATCTCGTCAACGCCCAGGGCGAGGACGTGGTGGCGGGCATCCGCACCCCGCGCCCGCTCTCCAAGGCCTATGCAAAGCCGGGCGAAGTGAGCATGGAAGAGGCCCTGCCGGAGGCTTACAAGGATCTGCACGACGTCCGCGCCATCCTTGAGAAGCACTACAAGGACATGCAGGACATCGAGTTCACCGTGCAGCAGAACAAGCTGTACATGCTCCAGACCCGCTCGGGTAAGCGCTCCGCCGCCGCCGCGCTCCGCATTGCGGTGGAGATGGCCGAGGAAGGGCTGATCGACAAGAACACCGCGATCATGCGCGTCAACCCGGCCTCGCTGGACCAGCTCCTGCACCCGACGCTCGACCCCAAGGCGACGCCGAAGCTGTTCGCCAAGGGTCTGCCCGCCTCGCCGGGCGCGGCTTCCGGCGCGGTGGTGTTCTCGGCTGACGAGGCCGAGCTGCGCGCCGGCAAGGGTGATGCGGTCATCCTGGTGCGTATCGAGACCTCGCCGGAAGACATTCACGGCATGCACGCCGCCCGTGGCGTTCTCACCACCCGCGGCGGCATGACCAGCCACGCGGCGGTGGTGGCGCGCGGCATGGGCCGGCCTTGCGTGGCCGGTGCCGGCGGCATTTCCATCGATTACGGCGCGCAGACACTCTCCGCCAATGGCGTGGTCATCCGCGCTGGCGAGATTCTGACCATCGACGGCGCCACCGGCGAGGTGTTCGCTGGCCCGGTGAAGATGATCGAGCCGCAGCTCTCGGGCGATTTCGGCACGCTGATGGGCTGGGCCGACGAGACCCGCCGCCTGAAGGTGCGCGCCAACGCGGAAACCCCGCTGGATGCCGAGACCGCGCGCAAGTTCGGCGCCGAGGGCATTGGTCTCTGCCGTACCGAGCACATGTTCTTCGACCCGGCGCGTATCGGCGCCGTGCGCCAGATGATCATGGCCAAGGACGAAGCCGGCCGCCGCACGGCGCTCGCCAAGCTGCTGCCGTTCCAGCGCGAGGATTTCATCTCGCTGTTCAAGATCATGGAAGGGCTGCCGGTCACCATCCGTCTGCTCGACCCGCCGCTGCATGAATTCCTGCCGCATGGCGAGGCGGAGCTGGCGGACGTGGCGCATGCCCTGGGCATGGACGCGGCGGCCATCAAGGAGCGCGCGGAAGAGCTTTCCGAGACCAACCCGATGCTCGGCCACCGTGGCTGCCGCCTCGGCGTGAGCTACCCGGAGATCTACGAGATGCAGGCGCGCGCCATCTTTGAGGCCGCGATTGAAATCTCCAAGACCGCCAAGGCGCCGGTGCCGGAGATCATGATCCCGCTGGTTGGCACCAAGCGCGAGCTGGATATCACCCGCGCCCAGGTGGAGCGTGTGGCCAAGGCCGTGTTCGCGGAGACGGGCAAGACCATCGAATACTCGGTCGGCACCATGATCGAGCTGCCGCGCGCGGCGCTGACGGCGGATGCCATCGCGGAATCGGCGGATTTCTTCTCCTTCGGCACCAACGACCTGACGCAGACCACCTTCGGCCTCTCGCGCGACGACGCCGGCAAGTTCCTGCCCGCTTATGTCGAGCAGGGCATCTTCACGAAGGACCCGTTCGTGTCCATCGACGTGGACGGCGTGGGCGCGCTGGTGCGCATTGCCGCCGAGAAGGGCCGCAAGACCAAGCCCGGCATCAAGCTCGGCATTTGCGGTGAGCATGGCGGCGATCCGGCTTCCATCTCGTTCTGCGAATCCGTGGGCCTCGACTACGTCTCCTGCTCGCCATACCGCGTGCCGGTGGCCCGTCTGGCCGCCGCGCAGGCTGCCATCGAGACCAAGGAAACCCATTTCCGCGACAAGTAAGCTGATTGAGGGAAGGCGAGGGGGCGTTGCCCCCTCGACCCCCACCAGGGGCCGAGCCCCCCTGGACCTCGCAACGAGGCTATAAAAAATGGCCCGCTCTTGCCGTTTCACCGGCTGGGGCGGGCCATTTTTCTATTGAGATCCAAGGGCTTGGCCCTTGGCGGGGGATCAAAGGGGGCGGCGCCCCCTTTGCCTTACTCTGGCAGCATGCGCGCCCGGACGCGGCCCCCGGCCTTGATATGCTGTTCCAGCACCTCATCCACGGCCTCGAAGGAGTCGAGCTTGTACCAGATGCCTTCCGGGTAGAGCACGGCGCAGGGGCCGAGTTCGCAGCGGTCCAGGCAGCCGGCCTGGTTCACGCGCACGCCCTGGAGGCCTAGCTCCTTCACCCGCGCCTTCATGTAGTCGCGGATTTTGTCGGCGCCCTTGGAGGCGCAGCAGCCGCGCGGGTGGCCCTCTGGCCGCCGGTTACCGCAGACGAAGACATGGGTGGAGAAGTAGAGTGCCGGATCGTCCGGGTGCCGTGTGCCCAAAGCCATTGCTCCTGAGAATTTGTGCCTATGTAAGCTGTTCACCGGGGCGCAGGCAAAAGGCACGGGCCGGAGGGGTGGTGATATGAAACGCAGGGCGATATTGCTGGCCGGTATTGCTCTGGCCGTGGCCGGGCGGGCGCGGGCGGCGCCGTATGAGGTGACGCATAGTGACGCGGAGTGGCGCAAGCTCCTGACGCCGGGGCAGTATGGCATTTTGCGGCGGCAGGGCACGGAGCCGGCATTTTCCAGCCCGCTACTGAATGAGCATCGCACCGGTATTTTCGCCTGTGCCGGATGCGCGTTGCCGCTATTCTCGTCCAGAACGAAATTCGACAGCGGCACTGGCTGGCCGAGTTTCTACGCGCCGCTGCCGGATGCGGTGCTGACCTCGGATGACACATCGCTGGGCATGGACCGCACGGAGGCGCATTGCCGCCGCTGCGGCGGGCATTTGGGGCATGTGTTCCCGGATGGCCCGCCGCCGACGGGGTTGCGCTACTGCATGGATGGGTTGGCGCTGGTGTTCACGCCTGCTCCTGCCGCTCCTGATGATACGCAAACGACTCATTGATCTTGTCCAGCAGGTGCTGCCCGGCGGTGGTGGGTTTGTATTTGGGCGCTTCGCCAGGGGGCAAGCAGGTGGGCAAACATTCCACCGGCGCGTAGAAATCGGGGTCGAAGAAGAACGGCAGCGAGTAGCGTTCATGCCCTGAGATGTTGATGACCCGGTGCGGGTTGGATTGGAACACGCCGTTGGTCCAGCGCTCCATCATGTCACCGATATTAACCACGAAGCTGCCCGGTATGGGCGGCGCGTTCAGCCATAACCCGGCGCGGTTTTGCACCTGCAGGCCGCCGGAATCGTCCTGATGCAGCAGGGTCAGGCAGCCGTAATCGGTGTGCGCGCCGGCACCCAGCCGGGCCTCGGTGATGCGCCCGGTCTGCGGCGGGTAGTGCAGGGGGCCGAGCGTGGTCATGGTGATGCCCAGCCAGGGCTCGAAATAGGCTTCCGTAAGCCCCAGCGCCAGGGCGAAGGCGCCGAGCAGCTTGCGGCCCAGGGTGACCAGACGGTCGTAATAATCCTGCATCACCTCGCGCCAGCCGGGCAGGGCTGGCCATTGGTTGGGGCCGTGCAAAGGCAGCCCCGCCAGCACGCGCGGATGGGTGGGCGGCAGGTCGCGCCCGATCTTGTAGCCCTCCTTCAAATCCCCGGCATGCCGTTGCTTCGCCGGGTCGAGATTCTCGCCGCCCAGCCGGAACCAGCCGCGATGGCAGGGAGAATGCTCGATGGCGACTTTTTCCTTCTCAGCTTCCGGCAGGGCGAAGAAGCGCTTTGCCTCGGCATAGACCTGGGCGATGAGCGCCTCCGGCACGCCATGGCCAGTGACGTAGAAGAACCCGATCTCGCGGCAGGCATGGCCGATGGCGGCAACGGTTTCGGCCTTTGCCGCGGTGTTGGCGAGCAGCGGGGTGATGCCGATGACCGGAATCTCCGTGCGCGGGAGGTGCGCGCCGCGCAGGCTGGGGTCGAGCTGTATGGTCTCGGGCATGGGGTGGATGCTAGTCTTGGGGGCATATCGTTTCCAGAGGTGGGCGTGATGAAATTTCTCCTAGGCATCGACCTTGGCGCCGGCAGCCTGAAGGCGACGGTCATCAACGATACCGGCGCGGTGCTGGGCGAGGCGAGCCGCCCGGTAACGACCACCATGAGGCATTTCGGCTGGTCCGAGCAGGACCCGGCGGAGTGGTTCGCGGCCCTGTGCGGCGCGGTGCCGGAGGCGCTCGCGGCGGCGGGGGTGGAGCCCGCGCGGATCGCGGGCATTGGCATTTCGGCTGGCGCGCATATTCCGGTGCTGACGGACGCCAAGGGCGTGGTGCTGCGCCCGGCGATCATGTGGAACGACCAGCGCGCCGCCGCCCAGGCCAAGGCGCTGCATGCGGCGGCGGGGGAGCGGATCATCGCCACCGCGCTGAACCGCGTGAACCCGACCTGGACGCTGGCAATGCTGGCCTGGGTGCGCGAGAACGAGCCGGAGGTGATGGCCGAAACAAAGCGGCTGTATCTGGCCAAGGATTATCTGCGCTTCTGCCTGACCGGCACGTGGGAGACGGATTTCTCCGATGCCATCGGCGCGCTGCTGGCGGATAACGCAACCAAGGGCTGGTCCCCGGAACTATGCGGGCTGATCGGGCTGGACATGACGCTGCTGCCGCCGATTGTCGCCCCCAGCCAGATTGTGGGCGGGGTGACAGCGGAGGCCGCCGCGCATACGGGGCTGGCGGCGGGCACGCCGGTGGTGTGCGGCTCTAACGATACCACGGTGGAGTTCTTCGGCGTGGGGGCGGTGAAGCCGGGTATTGGCGGGGTGAAGCTGGCCACCGCCGGGGTGCTGTATTTGGCCACGCAGGGGCCGAGCGTGAACCCGCCCATCTCCTGCTACCCGCATATTGTGCCGGGCATGTATTACACCGCCACGGGCACGAATTCCTGCGCCTCGGCGCATCGCTGGCTGCGGGATCTGATGTTCGCGGAAGGCGGGTTCGAGGTAATGGACGCGCTGGCCGGGGCGGTGGCGCCGGGGGCGCACGGGCTGCTGTTTCACCCCTATTTGCAGGGCGAGCGGGCGCCGTATTGGGACCCGCTGCTGCGGGCGGATTTCGTGGGGCTGACGATTGCCCATGGCAAGCCGCATTTCGCCAGGGCGCTGTATGAGGGGCTGGCCTTTTCCATCCGGGATTTGTTGCAGGCGGCGACGGCGCTGGGGCTGAGCTTCGGGGCCATCCGGCTGATGGGCGGCGGGGCGCGGAGCGCGGTCTGGCGGCAGATCATCGCGGATGTAACGGGGCTTCACGTGGAGCGCACCGCGGCGGCGGATGCCTCCTTCGGCGCGGCGCTGGTGGCGGGCATTGGCGCGGGCGTGTTCACTGGGCCGGAGGATGCCGTGGCGCGCTGCGTGCGCCTGCTGGACACCACCGCGCCGGATGCCGCCCGGCATGAATTCTATGGGCGGCTATTCGGCGTTTATAAAGATGCGCAGGCGGCGCTGGCGGAGATCAACCACCGCCTGCACGCGCTTACGTAAAGCTGTAGGTATCCATCCGCAGAAAGCCGAATTCCACGGAGCTGTGCAGGCGCTTGGGTGTGGCGCCGGGGCCTGCCGCGCCCAGGGCGACGTGGAGCGGCAGCAAATGCTCATCCGTGGGGTGTTCGTCCGCGGCAAACGGGGCCAAGCGCCGGTAATCCGCCAGGGCGGCGAAGTCGCCCGCCATGATCTTCTCGTCCATCCAGTCCGAGAAGGCGGTCACGTCCGGGGTTTCCGGGGCGTCGAACCCGGCGCGCAGGCTGCGGAAGCGGCGGAGGTCGTGCGTGAAGCTGCCGCTGCCCATGATCAGCACGCCCTCCGCCCGCAGCGGGGCCAGGGCGGCGCCGAGCGCCATGTGGTGGCGCGGGCCGAGATGCGTCTGTAGCGAAAGCTGCAATGTGGGGATGTCAGCCTCGGGGTAGGCCAGCAGGAGCGGCATCCAGGCGCCGTGGTCCAGCCCGCGCTCGCGGTCTATGCCGCAGGGCATGCCCGCCTTTTGCAGAAGCCCGGCGGCGCGCTCGGCCAGTTCCGGCGCGGGCGGTGCCGGGTATTGCAGCTGGTACAGGGCTGGGGGAAAGCCGTAGAAATCGTGGATGGTGCCGTTATGCGCGGGGGCACTCAGGCAGGGGGTTTCGGTCTCCCAATGCGCGGAGATGGCGAGGATGGCTTTCGGGCGCGGGAACAACTCGCCCAGGGTTTCCAGAAAGCGCCGCGCGGGCGTGTCCTGGATCGCGGTCATCGGGGAGCCGTGGCTGATATAGAGACTTGGCAACATGGGCGGCAGTTTGGCGCGCGGCGGGGCGGGGCGCAAGATGCCGCTTGCCCCTTGCGCCGGGGCCGAAAACGGACAATCTAATAGCGTATCAGGACCGTATTTGTCCGCTTTTGGCGGAGGAGCAAAAATGTTTATTGAAACCGAGGGCACGCCGAACCCGGCGACACTGAAATTCTTGCCGGGGCAGAGCATCCTCGGCGACAAGACCGCCGATTTCGCTGATGCCGACGCGGCGCTGATCTCGCCGCTGGCGGAAGCTTTGTTTGGCCTGGAAGGCGTGGCGCGGGTGTTTCTGGGCGGGGATTTCGTCACCGTGACCAAATCCCCCACCGTGGAGTGGGTGGCGCTGAAGCCGCAAGTGCTGGGGCTGCTGATGGAGCATCTGGTGGCCGAGCGGCCGATTCTGCGTGAGGACGCGGTGCTGGAAGCCGAGGATGTGGACCCGGCGGATGCCGAGATCGTGGCGCAGATCAAGGAGCTGCTGGACCAGCGTATTCGCCCGGCTGTGGCGGGCGATGGCGGGGACATCATCTTCCGTGGCTTCCGCGACGGTGTGGTCAGCCTGAGGATGCAGGGCTCCTGCGCGGGGTGCCCGTCCTCCACCGCCACGCTGAAGCATGGCATCGAGAACATGCTGAAGCACTATATTCCAGAGGTGGTCTCGGTTACACAGGCCGCCTGAGAGCTTAACCTTGGGGGCATGAATGGCATTGGATGACACGGCGCTGGATGCGCTGTTCCGCAACGCGCGCACGCATGCGGCGTTCTCGGATGCGCCGGTCACCGATGACGAGCTGAAGGCGCTCTATGAGCTGGTGAAGTTTGGCCCCACCTCGGCCAATTCTCTGCCCGCGCGCTTTGTGTTCGTGCGCACGGCGGAGGGCAAGGAGAAGATCAAGCCGGCGCTGAGCCAGGGCAATATCGAGAAGGTGATGGCCGCCCCCGTCACCGTCATCGTGGCTTATGACCCGCATTTTTATCTGAGGCTGCCCACGCTGTATCCGGGTGTGGACGCCAAGGGGTGGTTCTCCGCCAACCCTGACTTCGCGGAGGAGACCGCGTTCCGCAATTCCTCCCTGCAAGGGGCGTATCTGATACTGGCGGCGCGCGCGCTGGGGCTGGCTTCGGGGGCGATGTCCGGTTTCGACCGTGCCAAGCTGGACCGCAATTTTTTCGCCATGAACGGGTGGAAGTCCAACTTCCTGATCAATCTCGGCCATGCGGCGGTGGATGTTGAGTTGCCGCCGCGCCTGCCGCGCCTGGGCTTCGACGAGGCGGCGCTGTTCGCGTGAGCTGGCTGGCGCTGGATGCCTCGGGCGGCCGCGCCGGGCTGGCCGTGCTGGGCGAGGATGGCGCGGTGCGCCACCGCGTGTTCGCGCCGCTGCGGCCGGGGCTGATCGAGACCCTGCCGGTGCTGCTGGCCCAGGCCGTGGCGGGGGAGCGTATCTCCAATGTCGCCGTTACCATCGGGCCTGGCAGTTTCACCGGGCTGCGCACCAGCATCGCGCTGGCGCAGGGCTATGCCGCCGCCGCCGGGGTGCCGCTCTGGGGCGTGCCGGTGGAGGATGCTTATCACGTGCCGTTCCCGCAACTGCACCGCCCGCTCTGGGTG
>Ga0255356_1000611_pt1 | contig 24189 bp, 19 predicted proteins | sample HBST100metaG_FD_189944 | JGI IMG/M metagenome (GOLD analysis project Ga0255356, IMG submission 189944) | Peat soil microbial communities from Stordalen Mire, Sweden - H.B.S.T100 | ecosystem: Environmental > Terrestrial > Soil > Wetlands > Peat | place: Sweden: Norrbotten County, Stordalen Mire...
GAGCGTGAGCCGCGCCGCGCGGAACCACGCCGTGAGGAGCCGCCCCGCCGCGACGAGCAGCCGCGTTACGAGGAGCGCCCCCGCCGGGAGCCGCGCAACTACGACCGTCAGGACCGCCAGGATATGGGCGCGCCCGTGCTTGGCTTTGGCACGGAGATTCCGGCCTTCATGCTTATCCGCCGCCGTGGGCCGCAGCCGCCCACCCCGGAAGATGATATGGCGGAGACCGAGGCCCCGGACGTGGTGCACGGTGAGGATGGCGGCGAGGGCATCGCTGCTTGAGTGGTGCGAAGGTGCCGCGAGGCGCCTTCGGGCCGATTTCCCGTTGCGTATGACGATTGGCTGAAACCCAAGGCCTAAGCGATATGTTTGCGCATTTCGCACCTTTGACGCTACCGGAGTAGCCATGACTCACTGCCAGCATTACGGCATTTGCGGCGGTTGCGCCGTGGATGACCGCCGCGCCATCGACAAATTTTCGCTCCTGCAAGACGCCCTGGCGCGCGCGGGGTTTTTGGACGCGCCGGTGGCGCCGTTGGTGGAAGTGCCATTGGCCACGCGCCGCCGGGTGGATTTGGCGGCGACGCGCAAGGGCACGGACATCTTGCTCGGCCTGCACAAGGCGCGTGGCGCGGATGTGGTGGACATGCGCGAATGCGTGCTGCTGCTGCCCGCGATCTTGCCGCTGCTGCCGCCCTTGCGCGACCTGCTGCGCAGCTTGCAGGCGTTCCGGCGCGCGGGCTCGGTGGTGATTAATTATCTCGATAACGGACCGGATATTCTGCTCCGGATGGATGCTGAATTCACCCTCCCTGACCGGCGTAGGATTATTGATTTCGCGAAGGCGCATGGCGCGCCGCGCATAGGCATTGCCGTGGGGAATGATGTACCGGAACCAGCGATTATTCTGGCGAATCCGGTGGTTGATTTCTCCGGCGTGAGGGTGGAGCCGCCGCCGGGCGGGTTTCTGCAAGCCAGCCGCGAGGGCGAGGCGGCGATTCTGGGCGCGGTGCTGGCGGGCTTGCCGAAGCTTGCCGCCAAATCCCGCGTGGTTGAATTATTTGCTGGCTGCGGCACGCTCTCTTTCGGGCTGGCCCAGCATGCGCGGGTGGAGGCCTATGAGGGCGACGAGGCCGCCGTGGCTGCGGCGGAGAAGGCGATCCGCGCGCAGAACCTCACCGGGCGGGTGAGCATCGCGCGGCGCGACCTGCACCGCCGCCCGCTGCAAGCCGCCGAGATGGCAAAAGCCGCCGCCGTGGTGCTGGACCCGCCTTTCGCCGGCGCCGCCGCGCAGATGCGCTTCATTGTGGCCAGCAATGTGCCGCGTGTTATCTACGTGAGTTGCAACCCGGAGGCCCTGGCGAACGATATTTCGCTCCTGCGCCGCGCGGAATATTCAGTGCTGTCCGCAACGCCTATCGACCAGTTTCCGTTTTCGGAGAATTTGGAGAGCGTGGTGGTGTTGGGGAAGGGGAAGTGATCATTGTTTTAATTTTGCATGAAAGTGGCGAACTCAGCTATTTTTCCTTTTGAGTCGACCATTCTCGTTATGAAATATTTTTGATCTTCCTTGATTAATTCAGGAATCTTATGTGATCTCATTTCAGGCAGGCAGTATAAGCTGGATTAACTGAAGACCATTCTGAGTGAATTCGATGGCAGCGTACGAAAGTGATTTCATTGTTAAGTCGAAATGAAATGGCAACAAGGTAGGCTTCCCCAGTAAGGGAATAGTGTTCTCCCTACCCCTGCTTCCAGGGCAGCCCGTCAGCTTTCCACCCCGCCACCGTTCCCCGGTGCCCGCGTGCATCGGTTGGTCCCTCAAACCCATCCTTCACGTTATACACGTGCTTGAACCCAGCCGCCTTGGCGGCTTGTGCGGCTGCCATGCTGCGCGCGCCGGAGCGGCAGATGAAGTAGATATGGTCATCCGGCTGCAAATTCGCCGCCGTCAGCGCTTCCACGAATTTCGGGTTTAGCTGCATGGCGGGGTATACCTGCCACTGCACCAGCACCGGCTGCTTGCCTGTCTGGCTCAGCTCCGGCAGGCCGGTAAAGCTCCACTCCGCATTGGTCCGCACATCACAGAGCACGGCGCCGGGGTTGCTCATCAGGGCTTCCCAGACCTGTCGCGGCGCGACATCTTCGATCATACTATCCTCCGGCGTATAGTCTTTAAGGTAGCATAGCGAGGACGCGAGGCGATGGGAACAGTGGCGGACGGGCTGATCGGGGCAATTGGCGGCACTCAATTGATACGGCTGAAGCGGGCTTCCGCTGCCACGGGGTGCGAGATTCTGGGCAAGGCGGAGTTTCTCAACCCCGGCGGCTCGGTGAAGGACCGTGCGGGGCTGGCCATTATCCGCGATGCCGAGTCTCGCGGCGTGCTCAAACCGGGTGGGGTTATTGTGGAGGGCACGGCGGGCAATACCGGCATCGGGCTGACTCTGGTGGCCAATGCGCTCGGGTATAAATGCATTATCGTCATGCCGGAGACGCAGAGCCGCGAGAAGATCGACTTCCTGCACATGATTGGCGCTGACCTGCGCCTCGTCCCGGCCAAGCCGTTCAAGGACGCGGGCAATTACGTCCATGTCTCCCGCCGCTTGGCCGAGGAGCTGGGGGCTGTGTGGGCGAACCAGTTCGACAATCTGGCGAACCGGGAGGGCCACCGCGCCACAACGGGCGAGGAAATCTGGGCTCAGACCGGCGGCAAGATCGACGCCTTTACCTGCGCTTGCGGCACTGGCGGCACGCTGGCGGGGGTGAGCATGGCGCTGAAGGCGCATAACCCGGGCGTGAAAATCGTGCTGGCGGACCCGGAGGGCAGCGGCCTCTATGGCTGGGTGAAGAATGGCGATCTCAGCGTGGCGGGTTCCTCCATCACCGAGGGCATCGGCCAGTCTCGCGTGCCGGGCAATCTTGAGGGCGTGGCCATCGACGATGCTGTGCGCATCCCCGACCCCGAGGCGCTGGAGCAGGTGTTCGACCTGCTGATCCATGAGGGCATTTCCGTCGGCGGTTCGGCGGGCATCAACGTGGCGGCGGCCATCCGTGTGGCGCGGGAGATGGGGCCGGGGCACACCATAGCCACCATTCTGTGCGACGGCGGGGCGCGCTACCAGAGCAAGCTGTTCAACCCGGAGTTCCTGCGCTCCAAGAACCTGCCGGTGCCGGCATGGATGTAACCGAGCCCGCGGCGCTGGATGCGGAGGAGCTCCTCGCCGCCTACGCCGCCCAGCAACTCACCCCGCTCGCGGCCTTGCAGGCGGTGACGGAGCGCATCGCCCGCCGCAACCCCGAGATCAACGCCTTTGCCGTGATGAACGGGCAGGCCTTGCAGGCGGCGCGGGAGAGCACCGTGCGCTGGGCGCGCGGCGAGCCGCACGGCGCGCTGGACGGCGTGCCGGTGACGGTGAAGGATCTTGTGGACGTCGCCGGGTTGCCCACGCGGCGCGGCAGCAAAACCAGCTCCGCCGCCCCCCTGGCGCAGGACGCACCCTTGGTGCAGGCCCTGCGCGCGGCCGGGGCGGTGATTATCGGCAAAACCACCACCACCGAGTTTGGTTGGAAATCCCCGGGCGACAACCCGCTCACCGGCATCACCCGCAACCCGTGGAATACCGCGCACACGCCGGGCGGCTCGTCTTCCGGTGCGGCGGCCGCGGCGGCGGCGTTCTTCGGCCCGCTGCATGTGGGCACCGATGCCGGGGGCAGCATCCGCATCCCCGCCGCTTGGTCCGGCGTGGTGGGGTTGAAGCCCACATTCGGGCGCGTGCCGCAATGGCCGCTGGGGGCGTTTGGCCATGTGGCGGTGGCCGGGCCGATGACGCGCTCCGTGCGCGATGCGGCGCTGATGCTCTCCGTCATGGCCGGGTTCGCCCCGGCTGACCCGTTCTCCCTGCCGGAGCCAAAGCGTGACTTCCTGGCGGGCATAGAGGATGGCGTGGCGGGCCTGCGCATTGGCGTGCTGGAAAGCCCGGGCTTTGCCGCGAGCGTGGATGCGGGCGGGCAGGCGGCGCTGGACGAGGCGCGGCGCATTCTGGAAGGGCAAGGTGCACGCGTGGAAAGCCTGCGCGTGGCGCTGCCGGATGTTTCAGATATCTTCGCGAAAATTTGGGGCGTGGCGTTGGCCCGCGCGGTGGATTTGGTGGCGCCGGAGGAGCGCGCGCTGCTCGATGCCGGGCTGGTTGACGTGGCGGAACGGTTTCGTTCCACCTCCGGTCTGGAGGTTATGGCAGCCGAGGCGCTGCGCGTGCAGGCCGCGAACGCCATGGCAATGCTGGAGGTGGACGCAATCCTCTGCCCCGCCGTGCCGCATGTGGCGCCCTTGGCGGATGCGCCGCTGGCGGACCCCGTGGCGGCACTCTGGCAGGACTGGGCGCCCTGGACGTTCCTGTTCAACCTCACCCGCCAGCCGGCGATCTCACTCCCCATGGGCGTGGATGCAACCGGGCTACCGACGGCGGTGCAGATTGCCGCGCCGATTTACCGTGATGATGTGGTGTTGCGGGTGGCGCGGGCGGTGGAGAAGGGGATGGGGTGAGTTTAGTGTAGATGTATTTTTGTGTTTTTTGAAGCTATAAAAATGCAGTCGGTCTTGATGCAAATCAGAGCTAATTTAGCAGATATTCTTGCGATTTTTGGTTGCGCGGCAGCTGTAGGTGTTTTGCTGGTTGGTTTGCTGAATAATACTGCCTTGGGGCTCCGTGGTTATGCAGGGTTTTGGTGTGTTGTTCTGACCTCTTTTTGTTCTTTGATGGTTTTTGTTGCGATTCTTTCAAAGAAGCACATATTGTTAATGCACCTGTTTGAAGCGGTTATGCAGCTTCCATTCATCATTATTTTTTACGCTGCATTGTATTATGATTGTGGTCTTCGCGGCCAAATATGTTTTGATTCGCTTCCAAAGTGTGGTGTGCAAACCTTACATGATGGTCTAAGTTCAATTTATTTTTCAACGATTACTTTGACTACAGTTGGGTATGGAGATTTTATTCCAAGCAACCAATCAGCTCGGCTGGCTGCATCGTGTGAGGCTCTAACAGGCTATTTGGTTATGTCGTTTCTTGTTGCTGCTATTCTGAGGTTTGCTCAGAATAGCAAGGAGTAGTTTCATGTACACGTGCGCCTAAAGTTTGTTTAAGGTGTTTGATTGGTTGGTGCCGTAAACGCATGCAACCTACCCCCCCGCCTCCCGCGCCACCTTCACCCGCTCCACGCGCCGCCCGTCCATTGCCAGCACCTCGAACTTCCAGCCGCCGAACACAATCGCGTCGCCCTTGCGCGCGGGGCGCAGCAGCAGTGCCAGAATCAGCCCGCCGAGCGTGTGGAACGATCCTTCATTCGGCAAAGCCGGCAGCTGTAGCCTGGCTTTTATCTCATCCATCGGGGTCAGGCCGTCCAGCTCGTACACGGTGTCAGAGGGTTCCTTCGTCCCTTCCCTAGGCCCCGCATCCTCGGCGTCGCCGACAATGGCTTCCAGCACGTCGGCGGCGGTGATCATACCCTCGAAGCTGCCATATTCGTCCAGCACAATGGCGATGCCGAGCGCGTCCGCCTTCAGCCGTTCCAGCGCCTCCAGCGCCGAGACCGAATCCGGGATGGCCATGGGCTGGCGCAGCGCCGCCGCCAGGGAGAAGTCCTTGCCGTCCAGCATGCGGTCCAGAATATCCTTCGCCTGCACGATGCCGGCAACATTATCGATCGCGCCGTCGCATACCACGAAGCGCGAATGTGGTGCCGCGCGCAGGGCGGCGATGATGACGTGCCTCGGCGCGGTGCGGTTGATCCAGGCGATCTCGGTGCGCGGCGTCATGATCGCGCGCACCGGCTTGTCCGCCAGACGCAGCACGCGTTCGATGATGTCACGCTCCTCGGTCTCCAGCACGCCGATCTCAGCGCCCTCCACCAGCATGGCCTTCAGCTCTTCCTCGCTCATTGCCCGGCGGTCCTCGCCAGCCGGGCCGAACAGCCGCAGCACTAAATCCGTGGCCTTGCCGAGCAGCCACACGGCGGGGGCGGCGGCCGTGGCCACAATCGCCAGAGGCTGGGCGATGGTGGCGGCCACGCGCTCCGGGTGGCGCAGCGCCAGTTGCTTGGGCACCAGCTCGCCAAACACCAGGGTCAGGAAGGTGATGGCCAGCACGGTCACCACCATCGCCGCCGGGCTGGCGTAAGGGGCAAGGTGCGGGATGTGCGAGAACGGCACCTCCAGCCGGGCGCCGAGCTGGTCGCCGCCGAACACGCCGGTGAGGATGCCGATGAGCGTGATGCCGAACTGCGAGGCCGGCAGGAAGCTGTGCGGGTTGTCCGCCAGCGCCCGGGCCCGCGCTGCCCCGCGCACGCCTTGGCGCTCCAGCAGGGTGAGCATGGCCCGGCGGGCGGAAACCAGGGCAAGCTCGCTGAGCGAGAAAGCGCCGTTCAGGAGGATAAGGACAGCAAGGATGAGCAGTTGCAGAACGAGGGGCATGCAAGCGTTCTAGCTAAAAATTCCGCCCTGCGCAGCCGTGGGAGGTACGAAATAAATAGAGGGCTGCCTTAGTTGGGCCACAATCGCGCCCAGCGGGCGCCTTACTGAAATGTCATTGAACGTTACACACGGGGCTGGTCCCGGGGAATTTTTGGACGAACGCAATGACGTACCATTCGCAAATCCATCGCCAGGAAGCACAGGTTTCCACGCAAAAGGCCCGCCGGGGCTGGGCCAGCCCCAGCTCCTGGGCCGCGGCGCTGGGCGTGGGCGTGGTCGCGTTCGGCCTGTGGGCCGGGGTGAACCGCCCAGTCACGAACATCGCCCCCTACCATGGGGAAATCGGCGGCTTCGCGTTCTCGCCCTTCCACAAGGGTGAAAGCCCCGAGACCGGCAGCTACCCCAGCACGGCGGAAATCAAATCCGACCTCACTTTTGCCGCCAAATACACCCACAACATCCGCACCTACACGGTTGAGGGCGATCTCGGGCAGATCCCGGCCTTGGCCGAGGGCATGAAGCTGAACGTGACTCTGGGCGGCTGGCTGGACCGCCACCCGGACGCCAACGCCCAGGAACTGGCCAAGCTGGTGCGGGTGGCCAACGCCAACCCGGACGTGAAGCAGATTATGGTCGGTAACGAGACCGTGCTGCGCGGCGACATGACCGTGCCGGAATTGATCGCGGATATCCGCCAGGTGCAGGCGCAGACCCATGTGCCGGTTTCCACCGCCGAGCCCTGGCATGTGTGGCTGAAGCACCCCGAGCTCGCCCGCCAGGTTGATTTCATCACCGTGCATCTGCTCCCGTATTGGGAGGGCGTGCCCGAGAATATCGCCGTGCAGGACGCGATGAACCGCCTGACCGCGGTGCACGACAAATTCCCCAACAAGCGCATCGTCATCGGCGAGATCGGTTGGCCGTCCGACGGCATCGACATCGGCGCCGCCCGCGCGAACAACGTGAACCAGGCGCGCTTCCTGCGCGACTTCTTCAACCTCGCGCAGAAGGATCATGTCGACTACTTCGTCATGGAAGCCTTCGACCAGCCCTGGAAGACCAGCTTCGAGGGCCGCGCCGCCGGGTATTGGGGCATGTTCACGCTGGACCGTCAGGCCAAATGGTCGCTGACCGGCCCGGTTGAGAACCATAAGGACTGGATCTTCTACGCCCTTGGCGGCGCGTTGCTGAGCCTTGCCGCCACCATGGCGCTGCTCTCCCGCCGTCCGGACATCCGCTTCCCCGGCAAGCTCGTCTTCGCAGCGCTGGTGGAAGGCTTCACCGCCACCCTCGCCATGCTGCTGATGAACATGGGCTCCACCTATCTCTCGCTGGGCGCCGCCGCTGTGTGGGGCACGCTGGCGCTGGGCCAGGGGCTCCTACTCTTCTTGCTCATCGCCGACAGCTTCGACCTCGTCGAGACCATCTTCGGCCGTGTGCAGAAGCGCCATTTCGAGCCCATCCCGGCGCCTTCCGGTGCGAACCTGCCGAAGGTCTCCATCCACCTGCCGATCTGCAACGAGCCGCCGCACATGGTGCGCCAGACGCTCGATGCCCTGGCCGCGCTGGATTATGACCGCTTCGAGGTGCTGGTCATCGACAACAACACCATGGACCCGCACGTGTGGGAGCCGGTGGCCGAGCATTGCGCCCGTCTGGGGCCCAAATTCCGCTTCTTCACCTTGGGCAAGTACAAGGGCTACAAGGCCGGCGCGCTGAACTTCGCCCTGCGCGAAACCGCCCCGGATGCCGAGATCATCGGTGTGATCGACTCCGACTATCTGGTGACCCCGGACTGGCTGCGCTGCATGGTCCCCGCCTTTGACAACCCCAAGGTCGGCTTCACCCAGTCCCCGCAGGACTACCGCGATAATGATGGCAGCATCTTCAAGCGCATGATGTTCTGGGAATATGCGGGCTTCTTCCACGCCGGCATGGTCACCCGCAACGAGCGCAACGCCATCATCCAGCACGGCACCATGACCCTGGTGCGCAAGGACGCGCTGGTGAACGAGAATGGCTGGGCCGAATGGTGCATCACCGAGGACTCCCAGCTGGGTCTGCGCCTCTTCCGCGCCGGGTATGAGGCTGTGTACTCCAAGAAGAGCTTCGGCAAGGGCGTGATGCCGGATGACTATAACGCCTTCCGCAAGCAGCGCTACCGCTGGGCTTACGGCGCCATGCGCATCGTCCGCGCCAATGCCGGCGCGCTGCTCAACCCCTTCAACAAGGAGCTGACGCAGGGCCAGCGCTGGCATTTCGTCACCGGCTGGCTGCCCTGGTTCGGCGATGCGCTGGGTCTGGTCTTCGTCACCCTGGGCCTGGCTTGGTCGCTCGGCCTGATCCTGGACCCGGTGCGCTTCGAGTTCCCCATCGCGCTTTTCATGCTGCCCTCCATCGGCCTGTTCTTCTTCAAAATCGTGCAGATCCTCGCTCTCTATAAGAACCGCGTTCCCTGCGGCTTCATGGACCGGATCGGCGCGGCGGTGGCGGGCCTCGCGCTCTCCCACAGCATCGGCAAGGCGGTCTGGAAGGGCCTGTTCACCAACAAGCTCCCATTCCTGCGCACGCCCAAGATGAACAACGCCCCCGCCCTAGTGCAGGGTCTGGTGATGGCCCGCGAGGAACTCGTCCTCCTCGCCCTGACCTGGGGCGCGCTGCTCGGTGTCGGCTTCGGCCACCACTGGGCCACGCTGGAGACCAAACTGTGGTGCGCCGTGCTCTTCACCCAGTCGCTGCCCTATCTCTCCTCAGTCGGCGTCTCCATTCTCGCCGCCATGCCGGCCAAGGCGCCCAAGCCGGTGGTTCTGCCCGCCGCCGCACGGCAGCCCGCGCGGCTCGGCGCCATGCATCCGGCGGCAGGAGACTAGGAACGGAAAGGCCAGGGGCTTTGTCCCCTGGCAGCCCAAGGGCCGAGCCCTTGGAACTCACTCATTCGGTTTATAAGAAAGGGCCCCTTGCGGGCCCTTTTTATATTCTCAAGGCTCTACCTTGAGCGGGGGAAGCCCTGGCCTTCCCGCCGCAGCCTCCGCGCGGCAGGGCTGCGTGATTGTGCTTGCGTTGTGCGGTGCGGCACGTGCATAAGGCTTGCACTAGCCGCGAATGCGCGACCAGGGCATTTTTGCCATGGCCTTGGCGGTTGGGTTGTCTTTTGGGGGCGGGGACGCCCCTTCTCGGGCATTTTTATACCCGTCCTTTTCCAATATCGCGCGTGGAAGCCGGACAATATCGCCATGGAGTATTTCCCTGGCGCCGGAGACGTTTGTTTATGACTGAAATTACTTTTGCATCCTTTGGTTTCGCTGGTTCGATTCTCGGCGCGCTGAAAGCCGCCGGCTTTGAGAAGCCTACCCCGATTCAGGAAGGTGCTCTGCCCGCCGGTTTGGCGGGCAAGGACGTGCTGGGCATCGCCCAGACGGGCACCGGCAAGACCGCTGCCTTCGCCCTGCCAATTCTGCAGGCGATGGCCGCCAACAAGCTGCATTCCCGCCGCTTCGCCACTCGTGCGCTGATTCTGGCGCCGACGCGTGAGCTGGCCGTGCAGATCGAGCAGGAATTCAAGAAATTCGGCGCCGGTCTTGGGCTGAACACCGTGCTCGTCGTCGGCGGCGTGGGCCGCATGGGGCAGGTTAACCGCATGTCCCGCGGCGCGGATATTGTTGTCGGCACGCCGGGGCGCATTTGCGACCTGATGAGCACGCGCAACCTGCTGATCGACCAGTGCCAGTTCTTTGTGCTGGACGAAGCCGACCGCATGCTGGATCTCGGCTTCATGCCGGACATCCGTAAGGTTGTTGCTGCCCTGCCGACACGCCGCCAGTCGGCGCTGTTCTCCGCCACCATGCCGGCGGAAATCTCCGGCCTGGCCGAGGGCCTGCTGCGTGACCCGGTGCGGGTGGCCATCCAGGCCATCTCCTCCACCCCGTCGCGCATCGAGCAGACGGTGCATTTCGTGGATGCCGGGGCCAAGCGCGCGCTGCTTAGCAGCCTGCTGCATGATCCCTCCTTCACCCGCGCCATCGTCTTCACCCGCACCAAGCGCGGCGCGGACCGCGTGGCCCTGCAGCTGAACGCGGAAAAGATCTCCGCAGCCGCCATGCATGGCAATCTTGGCCAGAATGCCCGCCAGCGTGCGCTGGAAGCCTTCAAGTCCGGCGATGTGCGGGTGCTTGTCGCCACCGACCTGGCCGCCCGCGGCATCGACGTGACCGGCGTCAGCCATGTGGTGAATTACGAGCTGCCGAATGAGCCGGAGAGCTACGTGCACCGCATTGGCCGTACGGCGCGTAACGGCGCGGACGGCATTGCCGTGGCGTTCTGCGACGCGACCGAGCTGCCCTTCCTCAATGCCATTGAGAAATTGACCGGCATTAAAATGGAGGTGGCCAGCGGTACCCGCCCGGCCCACGCCCAGCCGGCCCGCAAGCCGCAGCGCCACCCGGACCTGGTGGTGCGCAAGCCCAAGCCGCATCGCCCGCAATATGGCGAGCAGCGTAAGACCCGCGCGGCTTAATCGCGGTTTAGAAAAAAAGCCGGCAGTCGTTCAGACTGCCGGCTTTTTTGTGTCAAAATAACAGGGTGCTCAGTCCAATCCGGCCTCGTCACTCACCAGCCCCACTTCATGAATGCCATCCATGGCGCTGAGGGCGGCGATCAGATGCGAGACCGGCCGCTTGCCTTTGACGAGCATGGTGAGGCTCACCGTGCGTTTCGGTATTTCGTGGCTGGCGGCATGCAGGGGGCTTTCCCCGCTTTCGAGCAACTGATCATCGTGATCCAGCCGCACGCGGTCAATGGCGAAGCGCAGTTCCGTGCATCGGATGAGGATGCCGCGCAGCAATCCCCGGCCACCCTCATAGGAGATCTGGATTTCCGATGCGAGCCTGCGCGAGCGTGGCAATTGGCGGGCCAATACGGGAAACCCCACCATGATAACGCAATAGCCGATCATGGTTGCCAGGGCGAGCGCGAACAGGCCGGCGCCGCAGGCCATGCCCAGCGCCGCCGTGAACCATATCGAGGCTGCTGTCGTCAGCCCGCGCACCACGTCCCGCCGCATGAAGATAACGCCGCCGCCAATGAACCCGATACCGGACACCACCTGCGCCGCGATACGCGAGGGGTCGAGCACGATCTTGCCGGAGGCGAGAATGTCCATGAACCCGTATTTGGAAATCAGCATGAACAAGGCGGCGGATACGCCGACGAGGGTATGCGTCCTCAGCCCCGCGCTCTTCTGGCGGATTTCCCGTTCCACCCCCACCACGGCGGACAGCGTGAAGGCGAGGGTTAATTCCTCCAGTTGCAGCCATTCCTGCCCGCTCAGGCCAAATGAAAACACCCGAAAACCTCATCAATGTGCTAAATGCCTAGCAGGCGGCCTCGTCAAGCGGCACGTTTTCATCCTGAGGCAAAACGCTCTACGCTATCTGCCATGCGTGAATTCCTGCAGAATCTCAAGGGCGGCCTGCGCCATGCCCTCATGTCCGCCGCCGCAGCGCTGCTCGCCTATTGGCCCGTGCATGCGCTGGGTTACACCCAGGCGTTCTGGGGGGCCATCACCGCCATTGGCGTGGTGCAGACTGAGTTCCATGCTTCCGCCAATTCCGCGCGCAACCAGCTTGTCGGCGGGCTGGTCGGCGGGCTTGCCGGGCTGCTCCTGTTCGTCATTTTTGGTGATGAGCTGCCGGTCTATCTGGGCGCCGTGATGCTGGCCGTCACTGCCTGCTGGGTGCTGCGCGTGCCCACGGCGAGCCAGCTTTCCGGCATCACCGCCACCATCATCCTGCTGGTGCCGCATGTCGGCACGCTGGAGGCCATGCTGGCCGAGCGTTTGTCTGAGGTCGCATGCGGTATTTGCGCGGGTATCGCCATTGTCTGGCTCGCGGCACGGGTGCCGTTCGGGCGCCCGCGGAGTTAAATGTTTCTGAAAAATATCATTTTATTTAGGGGTAAAATGATTCGATTCGGTTATATGTAAATCTGAGTTTTGTTGGATAGCCGCTAATATTCGTTCCGGAATAGTTGCGGTCATTTTGCGATGACTTGGAAGGTAAGGAACTGTTGCGCCGGCTTCAGGTCATTCTTCTTTTCTGCCCGGATAAAATGCTGAACTTGTTGTCTGATGGGAGCGGGAGGAGAAAACATGGCGACAATTGCCGAGGTGCTGGATAAAAATAAACAAATCGGCCCCGGGTTTGACTTCATGCGCGTTTTTCTGGCGCTTTCGGTTGTTCTTCTTCATTCCCTTACAGTAACAAATCAGTATTTCGTACCGTATAACCTGGATAATACGCCCCTCTGGATCGTCCATTATTCCCTTGTGCCCATGTTTTTCGCTCTGAGCGCTTTTTTGGTTTCGGCCAGTGCGGAGCGGTTGTCTCCGAAAAACTTCCTGATCAACCGGGTGATGAGGATTATTCCGGCTCTAACGGGCGTTACGTTTGTTAGCGCCCTGATTATCGGTCCGCTTTTTACCTCTGTCAGCTTGAGGGATTACTTTTTTAGTTTTCAATTCGCGGCGTTTTTTTTGAACATCATAGGGTGGGTTCGTTTTACGCTGCCGGGCGTGTTCATGACTCATGCCGTGGCGGAAGTTAATGGTTCTTTGTGGACCGTTCCGTTTGAACTGAGCTGCTACGTCATGGTTTCCGGCCTCATTCTGTTGCGGGTAATGCAGGTGCGCTGGCTGGTTCCGGCTTTTCTTGTTGTCTATCTGGTGGCAAGTGTTCTGGTTCAAACTCTGGATATTCCGGATGCCATCCACTGGCATGGGGTTGGGAAGATCATTTCGGTGGCCTTCATTGAGCATGAATCGCAACCGGTTACGGCATTTCTGTTTGGGATCGTTCTCTACCAAAACCGGCATCATATCTTATATAGCCGTTGGCTGTTCGGAACGTGTCTGGCCCTTGTTTTCGGCATAGTGTTTGCTTTTCCAAGCATGACAGCTGGGGGCGGGGTGGTTTTACGGTTTATTTTGATGCCGGCGCTGGTTTATATAACTGTTTTCCTGGGGCTGACCCCGTTGCGCTTGCCGCGCTTCTTCAGGACGGGCGATTATTCCTACGGCATCTATTTGTATCACCAGCCCTTTCTTCAGGTTGTGATGTCACTGTTTCCCGCCATGGCGCTGGTGCCAGTAACAGGAGTCGCTTTTACGTTCTTGGCAGGCCTGCCATTCTTTTTTGGGGCTGCATGGCTGTCCTGGCATCTGGTGGAGAGGCCCTTATTGAAATTGCGCAAGAACCTCTCTCTAACCGTGCGAATACACAATCTGGAGGCTGTTGAGCCCGGCGAGACGGCGGCCGTTCCCGTTGTTCAAGCCCAGGTCTCCCTTACCGGCAGTCCGTCCTGAGTAAGATACCCGCTTCCGTCGCCACCGCGTGCAGCGGCAGATCCGTATCTGCCGCCGGCACCTCGGAGACCTCCTGCGCCGCGAAGGCGCAACCCAGGCGGAAGGCGTTCGGCAACTCGGCCAAGCTACGGTCGTAATACCCGCCGCCATAGCCCAGCCGGTTGCCTTGCGCATCGAAGGCCAGCAGCGGCACCAGCAGCAGATCCGGGCGGATAATCTCGCCCAAGGGGTGATAGGTGCCGAACCGCCCCGCCACCATGTCTGCCCCTGGGGTCCAGGCGCGGAAGATCAGCGGAAGGCCCATTTTCGGCGTTTCCGGCAGGCAGATGCGGTGTCTGCGTTCATGCAGCGCTTCCAGCAGAGGGCGGATGTCGATCTCCCCGGCCATGGGCCAGAATCCGGCCACCACCGCGCCCGGCGGCACAATGCAAGCCGCCAGCACATGCGCCGCCAGTATTGTGCCCACGTTTGGGTCCCAGCCCGCGCGCAGGCCGGTCATTTCCGCCCGCAAGGCGGCTTTTCGTGCCGCCAATTCCATTAGGGCGCGGTCAGCCGGAATTCGATCCGGCGGTTCTGCGCGTAATCCGCGGGCGCGGTTCCCGGCGCGATCGGGTTATTCGACCCCATGCCGGAGGTAACCAGCCGGTTCGCGGGCACGCCATCGGCGATCAGCAAATCCAACACCGCCAGGGCGCGGGCGGAGGACAGGTCGAAATTCGATTTGAACGGGCCGCCTTTAATCGGCTGCGCGTCGGCGTAGCCATCTACTGAGAGCACCCAATTCACGTTGGGCGGAATCTTGCCCGCGATCTCTTTCACCGCCTCGGCCACCTGCGCGATCTCCGCCTGCCCCGCCGGGGTGATCGTCGCCTCGTCCACGGGGAAGAGCACGTCGCTCTCGAACACGAAGCGGTCACCCACCACCTTGATGTTCTTTTCGCCCTTCAGGCTCTCGCTCAGCGCGCGGAAGAACACGCTCTGATATTGCTGTAATTCTTCCACCTTGCGGGCCAGCGCCTCGTTCAGCTGCTTGCCCAAATCCACGATCTGCACCTGATCCTTCACATCCGCCGCCTTGGCCGCGTCCAGCGCCTGGGCCAGGGCGGCAAGCTGCGCGCGCAACGCCGCCATCTGCTGGTTCAGCAGCGCCACCTGGGCCAGTGCGTCGGCGGAGATTTTCTGCTGCGCGGCCAGCTTGCCCTGCGTGTCGGTGAGCTGTGCCTGCATCTCCGGCGAGCCCTCCACCGCCTCCATCTGCGCCTGCAGGGCACTGATGCGCCCGGTGGCGGAGGCCATCTGCGCCTGGGCATCGGAGAGCTGCTGCGTCAGCCCCTTCTGCGCCGCCTGCAGGTTGGCGATGGTGCTCGTATCCCCCGCCAGCTGCTGCATCAGCCCGGTATTGGCCGCCTGCGCGCTCGCCAGCTGCGCGTTCAGCGCCGCCAGCTCCTGGCCCAGGGTGGTGTCCTTCGATGTCTCCATCGACAGGCTTTCGGTCAACTGCGCGATCTGTTCCTTCAGCAGCGCGATGGTGTTGTCCGACCCCTTCAGCGCCGAGGAGAGAAACGCCTCGGCCAGCACGAACACCAGCAGCACGAAGATGGTGACCATGAGCAGGGTGGACAGCGCATCCACATAGCCCGGCCAAGCCTCCAGCCCGTTGCCGCTGTTGCGCCGCCGGCTCATGGCCGCGCTTCGTCCGCCCTGGCGGCGATGGTGCGCGTCAGCACTTTGAGGTCACTGCGCAGTTCGGCCAGCCCCTGGGTGCGGCCCTGCTCGGTCTCGGTCAGCAGGCGGCTCATCAGCAGTTCGATATTGCGCAGATGCGCCCGCGCCACGTCATCGGCCGGCTTCTGCTCGCCCAGGCGGCTCAGCGCCGTCTGCCCCTCGGCCAGCTTCTCCATCAGCTTCTGGTTCACCTGCAGCGTGTCCGCCAGATATGCCATGCGCTCGCTCAGCGAGACCAGCGCCGCGTTGCCCTGCGCCCGGCCTTCCTCGCCGCGCGTCAGCAGCCTTTGCAGCGCCTCCATGTTTTCTGCCGTCTGCTCCAGCAACGCCTGCACGTATACTGGCACGCTCGCCTCGCCATCGCCCGCCAGCACGCCGGTGGAAAGCCGCGTCAGCCCCGCCAGCCATTCTTCCAGCTCGTTAAAGAAGCGGTTCATCGCCTGCCCCGCCGTGAGGTCAAGGAAGCCCAGAATCAGCGCGCCGGAGAGGCCGAACAGCGAGGACGAGAACGCCGTGCCCATGCCCGCCAGCGGTCCCGCCAGCCCTGATTTCAGCTGCGCGAACATGGCGTTCACATCGCCGCCCGCCAGGCTCATGCCGTTAATAACCTCGGCCACCGAGTTCACCGTATGCAGCAGCCCCCAGAAGGTGCCGAGCAGACCCAGGAAGATCATCACCCCGGTAACGTAGCGCGAGAGCTCGCGGCTCTCATCCAGCCGGGTGGAGATGCCATCCAGTATCGTGGTCATTGCCTGGCCGGAGAGGGTAAAGCGCCGCTCGCCATCGGCCCGCCCGTGCAGCATGCGCGCCATGGGGGCCAGCAGCACTGGCGGGGTGGCGGGTTCCAGCTTCTGCCGGTTGCGGCGGAATTCCTCCACCCAGGCGGCTTCGGGGTATAGCCGCTGCACTTGGCGCAGGTTCCAGAACACGCCAAATGCCTCCACCGCCACGATGACCGAGTTGATGAGCGGGTTGGCCATATAGAAGCGCACGAGCTGCGGCGAGACCAGTGCCGCGACACCATACACCACGACGCAGAACACGATCATGCGGATGAGGTAGCTGGTCGGTTTCGTCATTATTGCCCTGAGCTCCCAAGCACGGCTTCGTCCTCGTTCTGGCCCGGTACGGCGCCCAAAGCGCGGGGCAGGATGTTCTGCGCCGGCACGCCGCAGGCTTGCAGCGCGTCATGTACCGCCAGGGCGCGGGCCAAAGAGAGCCGCATGGCGGCCGAAGGGTCGCCCGGTGTGGCCGGGGCGCGGGCATCCACGGTGACATTGCCGCTCGCCGCGCAGAACGGCTTGATCAGCGCCGCCGCATCGGGCGGCAGCTCGGCGCTGCCCGGCGCGAATTTCACCAGCACCGGCGCCGGGGGGGCGGCAACAGCGGCAGGCTTGGGCGCGGCGGGAGCCGGTGCCGCGGGCTTGGCTGGCGCGGCCGCAGCCACGGGCGCCACCGGCTTTGCGGCTTCGGGCGTGGCTGCCGCGGCTTGCGGCGCCGCCGGCTTGGGTACGGGCGGCTTGCGCGCCGCCAGGGCCACATGGCGGTGCCATGGCTTATGCGGCGGCGGGGCCTTTGGCGCCGGTGCCGCTTGCGGTGGGGGCGGTGGCGCGATGCCGGCCAGTTGCTGCAAAGCGGCCGGATTCACTGAGACCTGCGCGCTTGCGCAACCCGGTGCCAGCACCGCCAGACAGCCAAAAAAATAGAGAGCTTTCACAGTGTGAAAGCTTAGCCTCAACCCCGGGAAGCCGCCAGACCGTCCTGCACCACCTCGAGCAATTTGGGGTGCATATGCGGGTTCCCCGCCACTACGGTATTGGCGATCTCGTCCTTGCCCTCGCCATCGGTGGCATAACCACCGGCCTCGCGCACGATCAGCATGCCGGCCGCGATGTCCCATGGCTTGATGCCGGTCTCCCAATAGCCATCGTATCGCCCCGCTGCCACCCAGGCGAGGTCCAGCGCGGCGGAGCCAAAGCGGCGGATGCCCGCCACCTGCGGCATCAGCGTGCCCAGCGTGCGGGCGAAGGAGAGGCGGGTGGCGCCGGAGGACACCGCGAACGGAATGCCGGTGGCGAACACCGCCGTATGCAGCTCCCGCCGTGCGGAAACGCGCAGGCGCTTGTCGTTCAGATACGCGCCCGAGCCCTTCTCGGCCCAGAACAGCTCGCCATTCACCGGGGAATACACCACGGCGGCGGTAATTTCGGTGCCGCCCTCGGGCAGGCGCTTCTCCAGCGCGAGGGAAATCGCCCAATGCGGAATGCCGTGCAAAAAGTTCGTGGTGCCGTCCAGCGGGTCCACAATCCAGCGCCAGGTCCATTTATCGCTGCCCGATGCTCCGGACTCCTCCATCAGCATGGCGTAACCCGGACGCGCCTTTTCCAAATCCTCCCGGATGCTCTGCTCCGCCCGCAAATCCGCCTGACTGACGAAATCCCCCGGCCCCTTCATGGAAACCTGAAGATTCTCAACCTCGTTGAAGTCGCGCAGAAGCCGCTTCGCCGCCTTGTTCGCCGCAGCGTGCATCACGGTCATATGCGGGGAAAGACGTGGCATCATGGAAATGGGTTCCTAGTGTTAAGTAAGGCCAAGGGGCTCTGCCCCTTGGAACCCCGCTGGGCCTGAGGCCCAAACCCCATTAGTCAGGTTCTGGGAGAGCGGAGTAACGCGCCGCGCAGCAGCCGGAGAAAAGATCAAGGCCCTGGGCAGCGCGTTACTCCGCTCTCCCAGAACCTCAGTAGCGGGGCGCTGGGGCCTCAGGCCCCAGCGGCAGAGCCCCTGGCCTTGCTTAGCCCTTGGCCCGTTCCACGTAGCTGCCGTCTTCCGTGCGTACGACGATACGTTCGCCGGCTTCAATGAAGGGCGGCACCAGGGTTTTGACGCCGTTGGAGAGTTTCGCGGGCTTGTAGGAGGAGGAGGCGGTCTGGCCTTTCACCACCGGGTCGGCCTCGACGATTTCGAGGGTGACGTGCGGGGGCAGGGTGATGCCGACCGGGTCGCCTTCGACGAGGGCGACGGAGACAGACATGTTATCCTGCAGGAAGGGGGCGGCGTCGCCGAGGATGGCGGCGGGGACCACGAACTGCTCAAAGGTCTCGGGATCCATGAGCACGAGGTTATCGCCGTCAGTGTAGGAGTAGGTGTAGTCCCGGTCCTCGGTGGTCAGGCGTTCCACGGTGTCGGCGGTGCGCCAGCGCTCATTGGTCTTGTTGCCGGTTTTCAGGTTGCGCATTTCCACCTGGATGAAGGCGCCGCCTTTACCCGGGGTGATGATCTGCTGCTTCAGCACGGTCCAGCGGTTGCCTTCGTGTTCGATGACCTGACCGGCGCGGATAAGGTTAGCCTGCTGCTTCATGGTTCTGCCTGCGGATAAAAAACTTGAATGATCGTAGGGCGGGGGCTTACGCCGCCGCGCCCCTTTCGGCAAGCCACCCCGCAATTTCCCGCCGATTCTCTCAGCCGCCGGGCGGGTAATTATTACCAGGATAAAATTTTATTCCCGTTTTTTGGCGGTCCGATTAACGGGCGGTTCAGTCTCCGGTTCCTAGAATTAGACAAATTCCAGTCGTGAAGGGTCGCAAAAGCCGCCCGCCCCAAGGACCCATGACATGAACACGCACATCCCCGGCCGCGTTTCCCTTCTTGCCCTGCCGGCAGCGCTCTCTTTGGCTGCCCCGGCGCTAGGGCAGGGGGTCATCGGCACCAGCCAGACCAACGGGGTTAATCTCGCCTCATACGGTCCCGGCCCGGTGAGCATTACCTCCGGTGTCAGCATCACCTCCGCCGGCTGGGCGGCGGTGTGGGGAGAACAGCCGGCGCAGCTCGCCAATGCCGGTGTGGTGCGGGATGATAACGGTGCCGGCATTTATCTTGGCGCTGGCGGCGGCGTTACCAATACCGGGGTTGTCAGCGGGGTGGACGCCATCCACCTCAACGGTGCGGGCAGTGTGGCCAATAGCGGCGTCATTGGTGCCACCGGTTATGGCGTGCTGGTGAATAACGGCGCCGGGAGCGTGACCAATACTGGCCAGATTGCCGCCGGGTTTGACGGTGTCAGCCTTAATCATGGCGGGCAGGTGGATAATTCCGGCTCCATCTTTGGCGGCCATATCGGCATCTATACCGGCAATGGCGTGGGCAGCGTCAGCAATAGCGGCGTCATTTCCGCCCGCTCGGGCGATGCCGTCTCGCTCTATGCTGGCGGCAATTTCACCAATACCGTCAGCGGGCGGCTGCTGGGCGGGTATTCCGGTGTTTATGCCGGGGGCAGTGGCGCGGTGATTCAGAATGCCGGGAATATCAGCGCCCCGGAATTCGGTGTGTACCTCACCGGTGCGTCCTCGGTCAGCAATAGCGGCACCATCGTCAGCGGAGTGGTGGGGGTTATCGGCACTGGCAGTGGCGCGGTGGTGGAGAGTAGCGGGGTTATCAGCGGGGGGAATACCGGCGTGAAGCTCGCCGGCAATGCCGGGCTGACCAATTCCGGCACCATTACCGGCGGTGTTACCGGTGTGCGGATCGGCAATAACGGCACGCTCGCCAATCTGGCGGGCGGGTTGATTGAGGGCGGGGCGGTAGGGCTGCAGGCCGGCACGAGCGATGTCATTTTCAACGCCGGCACTATCCTGGACAACACCCAGGCTGGGGCCGTGCTCGGGCGCGGGGATGCGCTGGTGAATACCGGCAGCATCGGCGGCGTGACCGGTATTCTCGCCAATGGCGCGGTCAGCATCGTCAATACCGGCACCATCACCGCCGCTGGCGGGGGCGATGCCATCAGCTTCAACAGCGGCGCCAGCACGCTCACCTTGGGCACGGGCTCGGTCATCAGTGGCGATATCGCCGGTAACGGCACCGCCAGCCAGATCAACCTGACCGGCACCGGCACACTGGATAATGACATCACCGGCTTCAACGTAGGCGGGGCGCTGAGCGTAGCCTCCGGCGCGAGCTGGGTGGGGGGCGGCACCTGGACCATCGCGCAGGTGACGAATAGCGGAACCTTCACGCCAGGGCTGCTGAGCGCGCCGCTGACCGTTAACGGCGATTTTGCCCAGACCGCTGGCGGCACTTTGCGCGTCGCCGTCACCCCCACCGGCATCGCGCCCTTTACCGTGAACGGCACGGTGCGGCTGGCGGGCACGCTGGTTTATGTGCTGGCGCCGGGCAGTTATACCCCGGCCACGGAGAGCTTCCTCACCGCTAGTGGCGGCGTGACCGGCGGGTTCACCACTGTCACTGGCAATGGCCAAGCGCCGCAGACACAACCGCAGACACCGCCAAAGTCACAACCGCAAGTGCCCGTGCAATCGCAGCCGCAAGCGCAAACAGACGCGCAGCCGCAGGCAGCGGCAGCGCCCCTGGTAACCATTGCGAGCGCCACGGCGGCCCCGGAGCTGGTCATCACGCAGCGCCTCACGGTGGCCCCGGCTGATGCCACGCTGGTGCCGAATATGAGCCAGGCCATGGCGCTGGGGGTGCAGGCGGGCAGCTTGGCGCTGCTCGACCATGCTGCCGCCGGTAATCAGGCGGCCTGCCAATCCCCGGTGGCGCACAGCCCGGATGCCACGGCAAACGCCGCCGCCGCCCTGGCCAGCGGGTTCTGCGCCGTGGGGGGCTGGGTGCAGGCTTCTGGCGCCGCCATTTCGGCGGATGGCGCTTATAACCTGCGCGGAGGCGGGTTTCTGGGTGGGGTGGACAGAGCTGTCTACACTGGCGGGCGGCTCGGCGTCGCCGCCGGATATGACGCCATGAACATGAAGGACAAATCCGGCAGCCGGGCAGAGATGGATACGGTGCGGATAGGCCTGTATGCCAGCCAGCCCATTGGGCGGGTGATGCTCAGCGCCGATGTGATGGACAGCATCGCCAGCACCAACAGCACACGCCAGACCGGCGCGGGCGGGGCCATTGCCAAGGGCAACGCCAATATCATCTCCGGCGCGGTACAGATCGCTTCCACGCTCAGCTTCCAGGGCACCAGCATCACCCCAGCCTTTGGTATTGTCGTCGACTCGGTGAATATGGGCAGCCTCTCAGAGGCCGCCGCCACCCAGGCTTTCGCCGTGAACGCGGGAGGTTCGGGCGGGGTGACCGTGGCGCCGTATCTGCGGCTGAGCGTGGCGAAGACCTTCATCACCGCCAGCAGCCTTGCCATTACCCCGGCGGTCAGCCTGGGGGTTACCGACAGCCTGAGCAACCCCGGCAACAGGGTGATGCTCACGGCGCAGGATGGCACGAGCTTCATCGTTTCTCCGTATCATCTGGCGCCGCTCTCCGGCCAAGTGGCCGCGAGCCTCGCCATCAGCCGGGGCAGCTGGTCCTTCACCGCCGGGTATAGCGCCAATCTGGCCGGAAACTGGACAGCCCAGGCCGTGCAGGCCGGGGTGGTGGCGAAATTCTAGAGCGGGATTTTGCCCAGGCCGCCGGGGCGGTCGAGTATATAAGTGGGCAAAGCGGTGCCGCTGATTTTGCCGCGCAGATTGCGCAGAATTTCCCGCCCGCGCTCGGGCTCCACATGGAAGCGCGCCGTGCCGGGGGCGGGGTCCAACTGGTGCAGGTAATAGGGTTTGATCCGGGCGCGGAGCATGGCGCGGAAGAGGTCGCCTAAAGCCACCTCATTATCATTCACCTTGGCCAGGAGCACGGTCTGCCCCAAGAGTGGAATGCCCAGCCGGGCCAGGGCGCGGCAGGCGGATTCGGTGGCGGGGGTGATCTCCCGCGCATGGTTGGCGTGGATGGCGAGGTAGAGCGGCTTGTCGATATCCAGCGCCGCCAGCAGCTCGGGCGTGATGAGCGCCGGGTCCGCCACCGGCACGCGGCTATGGATGCGCAGCAGCTCCACATGCGGAATCGCCTGCACCCGGCGCAGGATCTCGCCCAGGCGGCGGGGGGAGAGGATCAGCGGGTCGCCGCCGGTGAGGATGACCTCGCGGATGCCCGGATGCGCGGCGATGTAGGTGTAAGCCCCCTCCAGCTCGGCTTGGGAGAGGATGCCGCCATCCGGCCCCACCTGCTCGCGCCGGAAGCAGAAGCGGCAATAGACCGGGCAAGCCAGCAGCGGCTTCAGCAGCGCGCGGTCCGGGTAACGGTGGACGATGCCGGGCACGGGGGAGAGGGCTTCGTCAGCGATGGGGTCGGTGCTCTCATGCGGCGCGGTGATGAGCTCCGCCGCATCGGGGATGAATTGCAGGCCGATCGGGTCTTCCGGTGTTTCGATGAGCGCGGCCAAGGCGGGGGGAACGGAAACGGCGTAGCGCGCGGCCACTGCCTCGACCGCGGCGCGTTGTCCGGCGGGCAGCAGCCCGGCCTCGACCAACTCCTCCACACGGCGCAGCGTGCGAGGTTTATGTGAAATACCATCCGGCATCGGCCTCGTGTATCCTGCCCGCCATGCGCTCTCAACCCTGGCAGACTTTGCCCGACCGTTTTCCGCTCCTGCTCCGCCGCCAGAGGCTTGCCGCCGCTATCCGCGCCTTCTTCGCCGCGCGCGGCTATACGGAGGTGGAGACCCCCTATGCCGTGACGGCGCCAGGCGAGGAGGTGCATCTGCGCGCCATTCCGGCGGGGGAAAAATGGCTGAACACCAGCCCGGAATTTGCCATGAAGAAGCTGCTGGCGGGCGGGGCCGGGCCGATCTTTCAACTGGCCCGCGTGTGGCGGGACGAGCCGTGGAGCGACACCCATGCGCCGGAATTCACCATGCTGGAATGGTACTCGCTGGGGGCCGATATGCGGGCGCTGATGGACGAGACGTTCGCGCTCTTATGCGCCACGCTGCCGCCGGAGGTGACGTGCCGGGGCATCACCACGCGGCTGGACGAGCCTGAATTTTTGACCGTGGCGGCGGCGTTCCAGCTTTACGCGGGGGTGGATGTGCTGGCCACCGCCGATGACGCCCCGGCTCTGGCGGCGCAGGCCGGGGTAAAATTGCGGGAAGGCGAGGACTGGGAGGATTTGTTCTTCCGCCTGCTGCTGGAGCGGATTGAGCCGCATCTGGGCCGGGAGCGCCCGACCTTTCTCACCCATTGGCCCGCCGCTCAGGCGGCGCTGGCGCGGCGGGCGCCGGAGGACCCGCGCGTGGCCGAGCGCTTTGAGCTTTATGTGTGTGGCATAGAGCTGGCCAACGCCTTTGTGGAACTCACGGACGCTGATGAGCAGCGGGCACGGTTTATCGGCGAGCGCGCGCGGCGGCATGCGCTTTATGGCCCGGACTGGGAGATGGATGAGGAGTTCCTCGCCGCGGTGGCGCAATTGCCCGCCTGCTCGGGCATTGCGCTGGGGTTTGACCGGCTGGCGATGCTCGCCACCGGGGCGCGGCGCATCGCGGATGTATTATGGTTGCCGGACTGATGTTTTTTATCTGTATGCTATAGAGGGATTGTCAGGAGAGAGCCGGAATGCGCCGTGTTGTTAGTTTTATCCTCCCCCTTATCGCCCTGGCCGGATGCGCGCTGGGGCCAAGCCTGCAATCGCGCATGGCGTCTTATATAGGCGCGCCGGAGGCGGTGCTGGTGCAGAGTCTGGGCGTGCCGGACAAGCAGATTACCGTGAGCGGGGTAACCTACCTGGCCTATGTGCGGCGGTATGAGCAAATAGAGCCGGACGATTACGCATGGGGCGGGCCATGGGG
>Ga0255356_1000612_pt1 | contig 24187 bp, 21 predicted proteins | sample HBST100metaG_FD_189944 | JGI IMG/M metagenome (GOLD analysis project Ga0255356, IMG submission 189944) | Peat soil microbial communities from Stordalen Mire, Sweden - H.B.S.T100 | ecosystem: Environmental > Terrestrial > Soil > Wetlands > Peat | place: Sweden: Norrbotten County, Stordalen Mire...
CAAGGTAATCGACGAGACGCTCGACCAGGATCGGCATCGCAAGCTGGTAGACGACTTTTTGACGACGATCGGCACGCCGCAGCAACAAACGTCCGCTTCAAACGGCGCTTCCTCAGGCAGGGCTTCTTAACCAATGGCTCAGGACATAAGAGTGGCGCGACGTTATGCGGCGGCGCTTTTTGAGATCGGGAAGCGCGACGGCGTGATCGAGCAGATTAGCACTGACATTGACCTTGTCGATCTTGCGCTGCGAGATGTCAAGGAATTTAGTGCCGTGCTTGTGCAGCCGCTGATTTCCGATGTGCGAAAGCGCAAAGTGATTGTCGACGCATTTGAAAAGCGCGTTTCGACGTCGACATTGAACTTGCTGCTGTTGGTAGTGCGAAAACGCCGCGAAAATCTCCTCGGACAGATAATCAAGGAATTTCGTGCGTTGGCTGACGAGTCCGCCGGAAGGGTGAGGGCTACGGTCAGTTCCGCTATCCCGCTTTCGTCAGATCAGTTGGCCAGGCTAACTGACACTCTCTCGAAGCGGACGGGCAAAACAGTTCGGCTGAGTTCGGATATTGATCCGGCAATGATCGGGGGGCTTCGGGTGCGAGTTGGTGACGATGTCATCGACGGTACTGTTCGAAGTCGCCTGCATCGTTTACGTCTTCAGCTTCTCGGTAATCGATAGGCATTTTTAAGGAGTTCACAAGTCGTGGCAATTAGACCCGAAGAAATTACATCCATACTCACCAAAGAGCTTGAGTCATACAAAAATGAAGTTGAGGAAGTGGGTGTCGGCACGATCCTCTCCGTTGGGGACGGTATTGCGCGAATATACGGTTTGCAGGACGTGATGGTCGGCGAGTTGCTGGAGTTTCCCGGCGACGTCCATGGCGTCGCCCTCAACCTTGAAGAAGACAACGTCGGTGCGGTGATCCTTGGCGTGGACACGCATATCAAGGAGGGCGACACCGTCAAGCGGAGCGGCAAAATTATCCAGATTCCCGTCGGTGAGGCCATGGTTGGGCGCGTTGTCAATGCGCTTGGTCAGCCGATTGACGATAAGGGGCCGATCTCAACCAGCGAATTCGCGCTGTTGGAAACCAATGCTCCCGGCGTTGTCGCTCGCCAGCCGGTGAAGGAGCCTCTCCAAACCGGAAGCAAGGCTATCGACGCGATGATTCCAATCGGTCGAGGTCAACGCGAGTTGATTATCGGCGATAGACAGACCGGCAAAACGACGATAGCAATCGACACGATCCTTAATCAAAAGGACACCGATGTCTTTTGCATCTACGTCGCCATCGGTCAGAAAGCTTCTACAATTGCCAATGTCGCGAGAACCCTGAACGAGCATGGCGCGATGGCATATACTACGATCGTTGCCGCTGCGGCGTCGGAGCCTGCTGCACTTCAGTACATTTCGCCATATACGGGATGCTGCATAGGCGAGTGGTTCCGCGACAATGGCAAGCATGCTTTGATTATTTACGATGACTTGTCGAAGCAGGCTGTGGCCTATCGCCAAGTATCGCTGTTGTTGCGCCGTCCGCCAGGACGCGAGGCTTACCCTGGCGATATCTTCTATCTGCATTCCCGGCTGTTGGAGCGTGCGGCAAAGCTCTCGGATGCGCATGGTGGTGGATCGTTAACCGCACTTCCGATTATCGAGACGCAAGCGGGAGATGTGTCGGCGTACATTCCGACAAATGTTATTTCAATTACTGACGGCCAGATATTTCTTGAGACCGACTTGTTCAATTCCGGAGTTCGTCCGGCTGTGAATGTTGGAATTTCTGTGTCGCGAGTTGGCGGCAACGCTCAGACGAAGGCTATGAAATCTGTGGCAGGCCGACTAAAGCTCGAGCTCGCGCAGTTTCGAGAAGTGCAGGCGTTTTCGCAATTTGCGTCAGATCTTGACAAGGCCACACAGGCGCAGTTGGCACGTGGCTTGCGCATTGTGGAGATATTGAAGCAGCCGCCTTACGAGCCGGTGCCGCTGGAGAAGCAAGTGGTGGCTATCTACGCGGCGACAAACGGTTACTTGGATGATCTGCCTGTTGGTTCGATAAAGAAGTTTGAGGCTGAGCTTATTTCGTATTTGGTGGAAAAGTATCCAGACGTGCTGGAAACAATCGCCCGAGAAAAAACGGTCAGCGATTCTACCGGAGCGACACTTAAATCTGCGGTTTCTGCGTTCAAGCAGCAGTTTCACATTTAAATTGAGATAAAGGCTGGGTTTTCGATATTCGATTGCCCAGCCCTTTTTCTATCAATATGCCCGATGGGCTGTAACGCATATTGGGAGCGGAGAGCATACAACAATGGTAATACCATCGCAGCGGATTGGAAAGAACGGGCCGGAAGTGAGCCGGATTGCGCTCGGATGCATGCGCATGTCGTGCGGATGGCAACCGGACCAAGGACACACGAAAAATGTGGACGATGCAATTGCCGCATTCGACGCGGCTCGCGCTAGCGGCATAACGTTCTTTGACAATGCAGACATATATGGCGGCACGGGATGCGAGAGCATATTCGGCGAGTGCCTCCGTGCTGTTCCGGGAAGCCGTGAGAAGATAGTTATCGCCACTAAGTGCGGCATAAGATCCTCGAACTACAACCTGACTCCGGAGTATATCAAGGCCGCTGTGGATTCGGCGCTCAAACGTCTGGGCACTGATTATATCGACATTTTTCAAATGCATCGTCCAGACCCACTGACTCATCCTCGTGATACGGCCGCTGGATTGCGGTCAGTAGTTAAGAGCGGCCTCGTTCGCCACGTCGGCGTTTCTAACTACTATCCGGAACAGGTTCGGGCGTTGCAAACCTACCTTGAGGATTTGCCTATCGTGTCCAACCAGATCTCGATCTCCCTGAACCGTCTTGATCCGATTTACGAGGGCTGGGACGGCGGTGACGGCGTACTTGACCAATGCATGGCGCTAGGTATGACGCCGCTGGCGTATTCGCCGCTCGGCGGCGGATGGATCAGCGGCCGGCGCGAAATTCCAGGCGATCACGCGCAAAAGCAAAAGCTCGAGAGAATACTTGCGGAATTGAGCGTTCAGGCTGAGAAGCACAATGCGAAGCCTGGCCAGATCGCCGTTGCTTGGCTTTTGGCACATCCGTCCGGCATCGTTCCCCTTATTGGTTCCAACAATCCGGAGCATATTCGTGAGGCTGCGGAAGCGACGAAGGTACAGCTTTCGCGCGAAGATTGGTACGCGCTTTGGATGGCTGCATGGGGACGGCGCATCCCGTGACGTCTGTCGAGGGTGTGATCGTCTTACGTACGCAAAATGAAGCTCACCTTGCAATTTTGCCGGGAAGCGACTCTGGTTTTGACTTTATCAAGCATGGAATCCAGCCATAATACTGCCATGAATCCACTATCCTCGAATTGGGACGAGATTGCGCAAAGGTCATTAGCAGGCGAAATCGCTCCCGAGCATGCGCTTTCCGTGCTCACTGCCCCGTCTACAGACTTGCTTGCGATGTTGCACGCTTCATACCGCGTGCGCTATCAGGCATTTGGCAACACTGTCCAGCTTTACTACCTGCTGAACGCCAAAAGCGGCCTCTGTCCCGAAGACTGCCACTATTGCAGTCAGTCAAAGGTGTCGACCGCATCCATCCCTCGGTATCCGCTCATGTCCAAGGGTGAGATTCTCGAAGCGGCCGCGCGTGCAAACGACCTTCGGGCATGCACATTCTGCATTGTGGCCAGTGGACGGAGCCCGGCTGAGCATGAGCTAGATCACGTGATCGATGCCGTGGTTGAGGTAAAGCGTCGGTACAACATGCGCATTTGCTGTTGTCTTGGCATCTTGAAAGATGGCCAGGCACAGAAGCTTGCGGCCGCCGGAGTCGAGCGATTCAACCACAACCTTAACACCAGTGAGGCATATCACTCCGAAGTATGCACCACGCATACGTTTGCAGAGCGTGTGGCAACCGTTCAAAAGGTGAAGGACGCAGGTATTTCCCCGTGTTGTGGGGGGATTGTAGGAATGGGCGAATCGGACGAGGACATAGTGTCTATGGCATTCTCCCTCCGGGATCTTGGATCTGAGTCCATTCCTGTCAATTTTTATCATCCCGTGGCGGGCACGCCGTTTCAAGGGCACAATTATCTGACCCCGACAAAGTGTCTTGCTGTGCTTGCCATGTTCAGGTTCGTCAACCCAAAGGCTGAGATCCGCATCGCCGGTGGCCGCGAACTGCATCTGAGGTCCCTTCAGCCGATGGGGCTTTATCCGGCGAACTCGATCTTCGTGAGTGATTATTTAACCACGGAAGGTCAGCCCGCAGACGTTGATTTTGGGATAATCGAGGATCTCGGCTTTGAGATTGTCACATTGTCGACGGCGACAACGGGGTGACATACTGCTCGGTGCGAATGCGAGCAGGACGTGCTGGCATGCATCTGGGCGGCGCTGAGCGTCTTGTCCCCGTTGCGAAGGCGCAGGATGTAGGCGACCAGATGGCGATGCGCTCACGCGGCTATGAGCCACAGCCATCGCAGGTATGGATGACGTTCGAGTCGATTTCGCCTGCGACAATAACGCATGTCCCTTGCCTTCCTCTCCATCTACCGGACGTCGGCGACAACGCGGGAGCATTTGATATTGCGCGTTCCCTGTTAATCCCTTTGGTTTCCCCACAGGTGCTCGACGAGGCGTTCATCGGCCTTACTAACGGGTTTGCAAGCGATCGGCGTGTCCTCCGCGGCGCCGCAATCTGGAATCAGCGAAACGGGGCGCGCCTTGATACGATATTTGACCGAGGCATTCGTGTGTCCGTTGTTGACTATGCTCCCGAGGCCGAACCCTTGATCGACGACGTGTTGTTTCAAGCTGGCCTGCAGCATGCACGAACGAGAGAAGCAATTGCCATCGCTTCAAAGGTAGTGTGGGCCGGGGTTTTGGCCGAAATCTGCTGGTCCGACGATGCTGGCTACGATACGGGATATGTTTCGCGCGCGGATTTAGGGTATGTTCGCTTGCCGTGCTTTCGCCCAAAAGGCGCAATAGGGGGCCGTGTGTTTTTTGTTGACGGAGCATCTGCCAAGATGGGCGCGCTAGAGCATAGGTTGAAGAGAGAGCCGGTCCTGATCGATGCGCCGCTTGTTGTTTCGTACGACCTGGAGAAAAGCCTTAAACGATGAACAAAGCCGATCTGAACCATGATGAGTTCGCAAATCTATGGCACCCATTTACGCAAATGCAGACATGGGCAGAAGACGACCCGCTGATTATTGTCGAAGGAAGCGGCGTTAAGCTCATCGATATCGATGACAATGAATATTATGATGCCAACTCGTCGCTGTGGGTCAATATCCACGGTCATCGCCGTTCTGAGATAGATGAGGCAATTGTCTGTCAGCTTGGCAGAGTGGCGCACTCGACAATGCTCGGTTTGACTCATCCACTTGCCGTGGAACTCGCGGCACGTTTGGTTGATATTGCGCCTCATGGCCTTAGCCGCGTGTTCTATTCCGACAGCGGCTCGGAAGCGGTTGAGATTGCATTGAAGATGGCGTTTCAATACTGGCGGCATCGTCAGCAGAAGCGGTCGAAATTTGTCGCCTTAGGGTCTGGTTATCATGGTGACACAGTTGGTTCCGTCAGTGTAGGCGGCATTTCGTTGTTTCACGGGATTTTTCGGGACCTGCTGTTTGACGCCGAATTCGTGCCAAGCCCTTATTCGTTCCCTGATGCCGATTCCGCCCTCGCTCCGGTGAAAGATGAGCTTATAAGGAACGCGGGGAAGATTGCTGCATTGATTGCAGAACCGTTGGTACAAGGCGCCGCAGGGATGCTTGTTGCGCCAACTGGCTACCTCAGCGGCTTGCGCAAGCTCTGCACGGAGCATGACGTGCTGCTGATTGTGGACGAGGTCGCAACCGGATTTGGTCGAACGGGAACCATGTTTGCCTGCGAGCAGGAAGGCGTTTCGCCCGACTTGATGTGTGTGGCCAAGGGAATTACGGGCGGATATCTTCCTCTTGCCGCGACTATGACGACGGAAGAGGTTTTCTCGGCGTTCCTAGGCGGGCCGGCCGACGGCAAGACCTTTTATCACGGCCATTCTTACACAGGCAACCCGCTTGGGTGCGCGGCTGCACTCGCGTCCCTCGACATATTTGAGAAAGATGGTACGCTCGAACATGTCAGGGAGGTTTCGGCCATTGCCAAGTGCGAGCTTGAACGATTTGAGCGACTGACGCATGTTGGCGAGATACGGCAAAAGGGCTTAATGGTCGGAATAGAACTGTATGACGATGTTGCAGGCCGTTGTCCATATCCTCCTGCTGCCACCATGGGAGCCCGCGTGTGTCGTCGTGCCCGTACCATGGGATTGATTACGCGTCCGCTTGGCGACGTTATCGTGTTTCTTCCGCCATTGGTTTCCACGGCGACCCAAGTTGTGGAAATGCTGGCAATTATTGAAAACGCGATTCAAATGGAGACCGATGCGTGAGCGGATTCGTCGTCGAACTGCTGAGTGATCTTCAGAGAAACAAGGACGCGGGGCTGTCGCGCTCTCTTTCCACCATTGGCCCTGCAGCATCCGCGCATGTTTCCCGACATGGCCGAACGATGCTCAATCTCGCCTCAAATAATTACCTGGGCCTCGCCCAGCATGGCGACGTTGTGCGCGGCGCATGTGACGCTGCGCGGCGCTGGGGGGCAGGTGCGACCGGATCCGCGTTGATCACCGGGCATACCGAGCTTCATGAGGAGTTGGCCCGTGCAATAGCATCGTTGAAGAGAACCGAACGTGCCCTCCTTTTTCCATCTGGTTATCAAGCGTGCGTAGGTGCTGTAGTTGGGTTGTGCGGCAAAGGCGACCTCATATTGAGCGACTCGCTCAACCACGCCTCATTAATCGACGGCTGTCGGCTAAGCCGGGCAGACGTTCGCGTTTACCGGCACGGGGACGTAGATCAGGCAAAGCGGCTGCTTGCCGATCGAGCGAAGTATCGTCGGTGCATGATTGTTACCGACGGTGTGTTCAGCATGGACGGTGACTTGGCGCCGCTGGTGGAGTTACGTGCGTTGTGTGCCGACTGTGATTGCCGCCTCGTGGTCGATGATGCGCATGGAACAGGGGTACTTGGCGACAGAGGATCGGGCATATCTGAATTCCTAGGCATTGCTGGCCGCGTCGACGTGCAAATCGGAACACTTAGCAAGGCGATCGGCTCGCAAGGCGGATTCGTCGCTGGCAGCAAGCCTCTCATCGACGTGCTGACGGAGTCGGCCAGATCCATGATGTTCAGCACCGCTCTCGCACCTCCGGCGGTTGGTGCCGCATTGGCTGCCCTTAAGATAATTGAAGCCGAGCCGGCTCGCCGCTCTCATCTTGCTGCGCTGGCCGCTGCAATAAGGAGCGGTCTGTCGAGCCTTGGACTGGAAATTCGCGACGATCCGACTGCTATAGTGCCTGTGATCATCGGCGATCCTTGTCGGGCGATGCGCATCAGCGAAGTCTTGGCGAAATCGGGAGTATGGGCACCGGCAATTCGTCCTCCCTCGGTTCCGGACGGGCTTTCGCGGATACGCTTGTCAGTAACGGCCGAGATGACCCTTGATGATATAGACGTCGCTGTGAATGCGATAGGGTCTGCATTTGCGTTAGAGCACGATAAAGGGTAAGCTTCACAATTATGGAACGTGGCATTATGATTACAGGTACCGACACAGGAATCGGTAAGACGGTCTTCGCTGGCGCGCTGGCTGGTTGCCTGCGGAGCGAAGGTTGTAATGTTGGGGTAATGAAGCCAATTGAGACGGGCTGTGAGCAAGTGGACAGCGTGTTACGGGCGCCTGATGCCGAATATTTGCAGCACATGGCGGGCACAGAAGACGAATGCGACGAAGTGTGTCCGTATCGATTGGTCGAACCTGCCGCACCGATCATCGCGGCAAAGTTGGAAAGTGTGGACATATCGCTTAGATGGCTGCGCCAGCGCTTCGAAAACCTTTCGGCGAAGCACGAATTTGTGATTGTGGAAGGTGCGGGAGGGCTGGCTGTGCCAATTTGGGCAGGGTTCACATATGCCGATCTCGCCCGCTTGCTCGGCCTTGATGTACTTATAGTTGCGCCCGCAAGGCTAGGAACGCTCAACCATTCGGCTCTGACTGTCAATTACGCGCGATCTTGCGGATTGCGCGTGTTGGGCGTCGTCATCCAAAACTATCCTGTAACGCCGTCGCAGGCCGTAATGACCGCCATGGACCAGATTAGTCTGCAAGCCCACGTCAGGGTGTTTGGCTCACTTCCCAATGATCCACTTGTCGAGCCAAGCCGCCTTGAGCCGGGCAATACGGTTGAAACGCTTTCCAAAGTGGAATGGTGGCCAGTGCTTAGGGCGGCCCTCTTTGGTTAACTTGGAAATGTCCTTCGAACGAAACTGTGACGACTTCAGTAATCGCCTTCAGATTGCTTTGCCCCGCATATTGACTTGCCTAAGGCCAGGTGCTACAATCCTGAGGCGCCGGGGGCGCACACACGGGAGTGTAACGATTGCCTGATCCGCTTAGCCCTGACGATATCGAACAATTAAGGCAGCTCTTGCAGTATTTCTCAACGAGCGGCCTTTCCGAACTTATATTCAAGGATCAGGCCGGCTACACCGTTGGGATCAAGAGCCCTTCACAGGTGCTTTCGTGGGATCGCGAGCCGCACGTGTTTGCGGGGCAGTCGCCAAGTGTCGGCACTGACGCGCAGTTGCGCCCTGCCTCCACACCATCAGGTTCCGAGGGCATTGCCGCTGCCCAGACTTTACTTCCTCCGACAAACACCAAGGCGCTTGTGGCGCCAATGGTTGGTATTTTTTATCAGACGCCAGGGCCAGGGGAGCCGCCTTTTGTTAAGCCAGGGGATATCATACAGGACGGTCAGACATTTGGCCTCATAGAGGCGATGAAAGTATACAGCGAGATCCCGGCAGACTTTGGCGGGCGCGTAGTGTCCATTGTCGTGGAGAGCGGAAAGTTAGTGCAGCAGGGGGATCCGCTCGTATTGTTAGAAGCGTTATGACGGGAAATAGTATCAACGTTGGACTGCTCGGCTTTGGAACCGTGGGCAGCGGGACATACGACGTGCTCACGCGGAATGCGGAAGAGATCGCGCGCAAGGTCGGCGTCCCACTCGTGGTTCGCAAAGTTGCCGTTCGCGACAAGACCCGAGCACGCGCCGTGCCAATCGATCCTGCCCTCATTACCGATAACCCTGATGAGATTATTGACGATCCTAAAATCGACATCGTCTGTGAGCTGATAGGCGGGGTCGAGCCTGCGCGAAAATATGTGCTGGCTGCACTTGAAAACGGCAAGCACGTTGTAACTGCCAACAAGGAAATGATCGCCAAAGCCGGACATGATCTCATGCTTTTTGCCGAGGCGCATGACCTGGACTTTTTGTTCGAGGGCAGTGTGTGTGGTGGAATTCCGATTATCCAGCCTCTGAAACAAGCATTGGCCGGTAACAGAATCCACGAAATTGTCGGCATTGTAAACGGCACGACCAACTATATCCTTACGAAAATGGCGCGGGACGGATCAGCTTTCAGCGACGTCCTTGCCGAAGCTCAGGCGCTAGGATATGCCGAGCCTGATCCTACGAACGACGTGATGGGGTATGACGCACAGTTCAAAATTGCCATACTTGCCAGCATTGCATTCAATTCTCGGGTCGATATATCCGACGTGAACGTCGAAGGCATCATCAGGCTGTCGCCAAGGGATTTCGAGATGGCGTCGGTGCTCGGGTATGTCATCAAGCTGATCGGTATCGGGCGTGAGACGGCACAGGGCCTCCGTGTCCGCGTTCATCCTGCGTTGCTTCCTCGATCTCACGCTCTGGCGAACGTGAACGACGTGTACAATGCCGTTTATGTGCGAGGCGATGCAGTTGGCGATGTCATGTTTTATGGACGAGGAGCCGGTGCAGATCCTACGGGAAGCGCGGTTGTTGGGGATTTGATCGAAATTTGCCGCAACATGCGCTCCGGCGGCGCTGGCAGATTGGGCTGTACATGCTTCCATCAGAAGACCATGCTTCCCATGCGTTCGCTCAGAGCTCGATACTATGTGCGCGTCGTGGCTTTTGATCGGCCAAAGGTGCTTGCCAGTGTTGCAAATGTGTTCGGGGACTTCGACGTAAGCATTGAGACGGTAGAGCAGCGCACCCATCCAGGCGGCGAAGCCGAAATTGTCTTACTGACACATGAAACAGTGGAACAGAACTTTCTTTCTGCGTTGGAAATTCTAGGCCGTCTTCCTGTAATTGTAGGCGTGGAAAATTGGATTAGAATTGAAGAATGACGGTATATGACGACGAAAAATGCGGCTAGCCAACGGCTGCGGACATGGGACTAATGAGACAGGGAATTATTGAGAGGTACCGAGAATATCTACCGGTTTCTGCAAAGACGCCGATAATCAGCTTAAGCGAAGGAAATACGCCGCTGTTGCCAGCGCCACGCCTATCAGCGGCGATCCATCCTAATCTTACTATCTATTTGAAGTATGAGGGAATGAACCCAACGGGGTCGTTCAAAGACCGTGGCATGACGATGGCCATTTCGAAAGCGGTCGAGGCGGGAGCTCACGCCGTCATGTGCGCTTCGACCGGCAACACTTCTGCTTCGGCTGCTGCCTATTCCGCGAGAGCAGGGCTAGAGTGCATTGTTCTGTTGCCGAAGGGCGAAGTGGCGCTTGGTAAGCTCTCACAGGCCCTTATCCACGGTGCTAAGGTTCTCGCGGTGGACGGCAACTTTGACGATGCCCTGCGGCTTGTGCGTGAGATCTGTGATTCATATCCTATCACGCTGGTAAACAGCGTCAATCCCTTCCGAATAGAGGGGCAGAAGACTGCGGCATTTGAAATTTGCGACGATCTCGCTGGGCCTCCGGATTATCATGCCATACCCGTGGGCAATGCGGGGAACATCACGGCATATTGGCGTGGCTATCAAGAACGTGCGCAGCACTATGGTGGACGAACGCCATGCATGCTTGGCTTTCAGGCTTGGGGCGCGGCACCCATTGTAGACGGTGCTCCCGTTGCAAACCCAAACACGATCGCGACCGCCATTCGTATTGGCAATCCCGCGTCATGGAAGGCAGCAGAGGCCGCTCGCGACAATTCAAATGGACTGATCGACAAGGTCACCGACGCCGAGATCATGGAAGCATACGAAATGGTAGCTTCACTCGAAGGCGTTTTTGCCGAGCCAGCAAGTGTGGCACCGTTAGCGGGCCTTAAAAAACTGGCGGAACAAGGATTCTTTAAAGTGCCTTCCGTGGTTGCCGTCACGCTGACCGGCCACGGGCTGAAAGACCCTGATCGGGCCATTAAGACGGTGTCAAAGCCTGTCACCGTTCCGCCTGACCGTGATGCGATCCTGGCTGCCATCGGCCTCTGACCCCGAGGCGGGCGCGCCGTGGCAGACGTTTGATGTCAGGTAAGGTGATACGAGACAAGTTCGGTGGTAGTGATCTTGGGTTTCCTACCACCGGTGTTAATGTACGTTTCAGTCTTTACGACCCCCACGCCAGGAGCGAGCCAGTCAACCCAGCGGTCTGCAGGTGCTTGTCTGGGATCTTCGATAAGGATCTTTACGCATCGTTGAAACGTGCCTGCCGGAACAGTGACCTGTTCCACGCCTACGACCCGCCCCGACTTGTATGTTAAGGCGTTTGACGGAATTGTTGGGTCCTTGATGACCTTAACTTCCCACTCCTGCCCCATCTCAAATGGCATTCGAAACATCAGTTCAGGCGGCGATAGCAGGTCGGCCATGTTTGGATTGTCTGGATCGCCTGATCCGTATTCATAGACACCATACGGCGATTTGGCAAGATACGAGTAGGATTGGCCGATGGAAAGAGCATAGGTTGTTATGCCTGAAATAACCCGTGTGGCAAGTATCTGGCTGGTGTAAGTGTAGCGTCGCGGTGCCATGACATAAGTCCACTGATCTCCAATCGCCAACGGATAGTAGTTCGCCTTTGTGTCCGCCTCTTGAAGTGAACGGGGCTCTTCAACCATGGCGTACAAGGCAAGCAGCACTCCGACCAGAATGATGGCAGGCAGCGCATATTTCATGTTGCAGACGCTTTCACGTTTCTTGCAACGAGCTCCGCCATTAGCATTTCAGTGGCAATCTGCGCGTTTGCATTTCGCTCGCACGTCACCTTTATAGCCTGGATTATCGCGATGCACTGCACAAGGGTGTTGGCCGTATAGTCTCCTGCCCTCACCCTAAGTTCCTTCAAACGGTCGGTGTTTACAATCTCAGCCTTGTCGGGGCGGACGCAAAGGGAGAGCAAATCGCCATACCAAGTGCTAACGATATCCAACCCAGAAGCAATCGCGGACCGCTGGCCGGTTTCTGCGCCATGTTCCGATTTTCGAGAGGGCAACAAAGCCGATGACAGTTGGCGAAGCTCTTCGGCCAGTCCTAGGCAATATACCGGCGGATTTGGAGCGCTGATTCGGTCGGCGAGGTCAAGCAACGCTTTGCGGGCGTCCATCAAGCCTTCCTCTTTAGTCAAGTCGATCGCTAATCCGATCTTTCCCTGCACATAGGTTGCAAGAAAACGTGCCATATGATCCTGAATGCCGTATTGTGCCATCAGATGTTGTTCAATCGCTATGGCAGGAACCAGGTGAAACGGCACCGCATGGCAGCGCGATGCGATTGTCGGAAGCAACGCGTACGGTTCCGGCGCGGTAAGAATGAACTGGGCATAAGTTGGCGGCTCTTCGAGCACCTTGAGCACGCTGTTCGCCGTATCCTCGTTCATCGTTTCCGCATGCTCGATGATAAACACGCGAACACGGCCCTGAGCTGGACCAAAATGGAGGTCGCGAAGCAGTGCCGCATCGGGTGGAAATTCCTTCACACCGTCCCGAGGCCAGATTTGCGGAGTGCGCAACATGCGGGACGGGCCAACGGGGCTTGCAAATCTGACGTCTGGATGATGTCGCTCACGAATAAGGCGGCAAGATGCGCACGCTCCGCAAGGCTTCGGCCCCTGGGAAGAGTCACAATTGAGGGCCGCCGCAATTTCGAACGCGGCTGTGGTCTTTCCGATATGGTCTGGCCCGCACAAAATGAGGGTGGGGGGCAATCCGCCATGGTCTAGCATGTGCACCAGCAGTGCGCTTGGCTTCTCTTGTCCGATTAGGCTTGCAAGCATGTTAAAACCTGTGGAACTGCATAACGTCGACTACGAACACCACGGCACCTCCCGCTTCGGTCTTCACCGGTTGCGGCGGAATGGCACCGACTGCAAGTGGCACAAAGTTGTCCGGGGGCAAATTAAGATAGCTTTCGCACGTGCCACAGCAGTCTTGGACGATATCAACCGCACGTTGCACCTGGTCATCCTCAACACCGATAAGAACGGTTACATTTCCTTGGCGCAAGAATCCTCCCGTGCTGCCGAGCTTTGTAAACTGGAACCCGTTGTCTAAAAGTGATTGGGCGAGACGGTGCTTGTCACGCTCGTGTGCAATGGCGATAATGAGCTTCATAGGCTTTCCAAACGGCATCCCGAACTGATTCGACATCGAGTTGTGTGGAATCTATCACAACATATCGGTCTGGCTGTTTCTGGGCAGCATCAAGAAATCCCTGACGAACTCTCAGGTGAAACGGTAAATCCAACAGTTCCATCCTGGTTTTTTGTGCCTGTCGGCCTAGGCCGATCTTAGGATCAATGTCAAGCAGAATTGTTAAGTCCGGAACCAGCCCCAGTGTAGAAAACCTGTTGAGCCCATCGATTAGCTCTAGGTTGATACCTCGGCCATATCCCTGATACGCGATGCTTGAATCTGCATACCGATCGCAAATCACGTGAGACGATGCGGCGAGAGCGGGTTTAATGACCTGAGTAACGCACTGCACACGATCTGCCATCATGAGCAACAGCTCGGCTTCTGCTGACAGCCCATCGTCATGTCGTGATATCAATATCTCTCGCAACTGCTTCCCTACGTTGTCACCGCCTGGCTGCCGAGTTCTAATTACTGGCATGCCGATTTGTGTGAGACGGTCTGCGAGCAAAGCCGCCTGTGTGGATTTGCCAGCGCCGTCCGGTCCTTCGAACACTATGAAATAGGCGCGTGGCGCGATTGGTTCGGTCACGCTCTGCTTATCCTTACGCGTCGGTTTGGTTCGACACCAACACTTTCCGAGGCGAGGTTGTTCTGCTCGGCGACCTGATGCTGGAGCCTGCGCATGTATGCATTTTGAGGAGCGAGCTCAAGCGAGTTCAATCCTCCTTTTGCTTCCGCGAGAATTTCCGCCACAGCGTCATCGGCTTCACGAATCGCGATTTCCTCGTCGGTCAATCCCCCCCCGATCTGAAATATCTCCCGAAGCACGCTCTCGATTTGTATATAGGTGTTGCTTTTGATCACATGAGTAGGAATGTTGCGCGCGATACCTTGGCTTAGGCGCGCTGGCTCCTTGCGATAATTCGCCTTAAGCGCGATAAGCACGTCGGCATCTTGGATTTCGCGAGTGATATACGCTGGTACTTTTAGGCTGCGAATGGCCCGGTCAAGTCGACTTCTGCTTACGCCGTACGGAAAAAGTCGAACGACGCTGGGAAGAGGCTGGTCGGCAGTTGGCGGCGGCTGTGGAGGCTCTATTGTCCTCGCTTCATTCTGCCCGGATGAACGGACGAATTGGGTTGCTGAACGCGGTTCGTGAATGATCGACGCGCGAGCCTGCCGTATGTCCACATCTCCTTGCTGGGCTATTTCGACCTCGCCCTTTTCATTTCTGACTCGGATTTCGGGTCGAGCCTGCCCGCCCCGCAGCAGACGGTCAACTGTTTGGATCACGTCATGATGAATCGCAAGTTTGTCGACTTCCATTATCTCTATAATGACGTCAAATGTTGGTGGGGCCTTGCGCTCAAGCACAGTCTTTTGAGTGCCGCGCTTCTTTGCTTCCTCATCCGAGAGTGTCACTGCCTGTATTCCCCCTACGAGGTCCGAGAGGGTGGGATTCATCAAGAGATTCTCGAGGCTGTTGCCATGGGCCGTGCCGATAAGCTGCACGCCTCGCTCGGCGATTGTTCTCGCTGCAAACGCCTCCGCCTCGACGCCGATTTCATCGATGACGATTACCTCGGGCATATGGTTTTCCACGGCTTCAATCATCACCGCGTGCTGGTCCTCGGGCACGGCTACTTGCATGCGGCGAGCGCGACCTATTCCCGGGTGCGGAATGTCGCCATCGCCCGCTATTTCATTGGACGTGTCGACAATAACGACTCGTTTGTCGAATTCTTCAGAAAGCACCCGCGCGATTTCGCGGAGTTTAGTTGTCTTGCCGCGGCCGGGGCGCCCCAAAAGGAGAATGGACTTCCCCGATTCGACCACGTCTCGAATGATGTCGATCGTGCCATAAACGGCACGGCCTATACGACACGTCAGCCCTACAATGCGCTGGCGGCGATTACGGATGGCCGAGATGCGGTGCAGGGTTCTTTCAATGCCCGCGCGGTTATCCTTGCCAAACTCACCGACACGCTGAACGACATAGTCGATATCGGCAGCGGTGACGGGCTGGTCTGGCCTGAGGCGCACGACTTCGCCAATGGAGTACCGAGCTTCCGCACCACGTCCGAGATCCATAACGATCTCAATCAATCCCTCTAAGCTATTGCGGGCCTCAAGCACGGACCTGAGATCCGGTGGAATGACGTCCAGCAACTGCGACAGATTGTCCGTCACCCTGAGTTGGTTGACACCAACTGGCGGCAAAACAGACGGCGGGACATGAGGGTCAGAAGCTGGGGGCGCAAACGATAAGTCATCGGAATTCGTTTCAATCATATGTAGTTGGCAAAGAGGCGATACAAGCGTGCGTAACACAATCGTACGCAACCCAATCTCGTTCATTGGGCGACACCATGGCCATGCATATATGTTACCCAATTCCTTTGACCCGGCGCGTAACGGTGCCGCGCTTCGCTTAATGAAACTTTGCGATGGTATACTTAGCCCGAATGTTGATTTCGCCCGCGCTTTAATAGATAACATTGTTATCATTGGCCCGCATGTTGGCCCAAGCTGTGGGTGTCTTCCTCGAAATGCTCGTAGCGGGGATATCGTTAAAGGATGTCTGCACCAAATTACGTCGACCAAGTTTCCATATTAGCTGATTTGCCGGCGCTCGCCAAGTTCGTTAAGGACGAACGAGAGAAGCTGCTGCACAGCGGATCGGCGACTACAATCGGTCGAATGCTGCAAGTGGAGTATACGCTCCTTATCGATGCGTGCATCGGGCGCCTCTACGAAATTGCCGTCAGCCGAGAAGAATTATCCGAACCAATGCCGGCGTTGGCGATTGTTGCTACGGGGGGGTACGGTCGCGCGGAACTGGCACCTTTTTCTGACGTCGATGTTACATTTGTCCCTGAGCGAGAGGACGATGATCGGCTTAATTCTGTCATAAAACACATGTTCCAGTCCGTTATGGACGTGTTTTTGTATGGGGCTGAAATGAAGGTGGGTTATGGCTATCGGCCAATAACAGACGTGCAGCATCTGGACCATCAAACACAGACGAGCTTGCTAGATGCAAGGTTTGTAGCGGGTGATCATGCACTTTTCAACAAGTTCACAGTGGCGTTTCGCTCTGCTGTCCTAGTTGCGGATTTTCTGTTTCAGAAAGCCGCTGAGCGATCCGGCGTCCTTGCACGGTTTGGCGGAGACGTTCCTTATCTCGTTGAGCCGAATGTGAAGGAGGGGGCGGGTGGTCTGAGGGACGCACAGTGCGTGGAATGGGTCGCAGAGGTCATGCACGGCGTTTCCCGCGAAGATGCCCTCCCAGCCCTTGTCGCCTCGGACGTTATTTCCGCCGAAGAGGCCGACGCCATTACAAGATCCTACGCCTATCTATTGGCCGTGCGAACGGCAGTACACTGCGAAGGCAAGGCCGCCAGAGACAATTTGACAGCGGACAAGCAGGAAGGCGTTGCCTACCGGCTGGGTTATGCGGGTGACGAGGACCATCCTGCGGTTGAGGTCTTCATGGCAGACTACTATAGGTGTACCGCACAAGTGAGGCGCATTGCACGTAAGGCGATGCGACGTTGTCTCAATAGCCGGCTTTCATTGGTAGTGGGAGGACTGGTGTCATGCGACCGGAGAATCTCGCTGGACTCGTCTGCTGATCGAAGGCATGATCCGGCCCTGCCAGTTCACGCATGCGAGCTGGCTCAGGCGTACAGCTTGGATTTTGCGGACGCCTTTGACGGTGACCTGGCCAAATACATGCGTAACTATCCTGTGCCGGAGAGAATGGATCTTTGCGGTCGTGTGTTTTCCCGAATCTTGAACTCCACCACTGGCGTCAAATCTGCGTTGCGTGAAATGACAGAGCGGGGAATACTTGGATGGCTTATCCCAGAGTATGTCCCCCTTATGGTGCAGATCCCTTATGACGTCGCGCACGACTTGACCGTGGGTGAGCATTCGGTAAGAGTTGCCGGATTTTTGGAGTTTCTTCGTGAGACTGATGATCCGCGCTTTTCTGACTATCGACGGGCGTGGACAAGCGTTCAGTCTCCTGACGTGCTGTTTCTGGCTGGCCTTCTTCACGATATTGGGAAAATGTGGCCAGACCCTAAAGGTCACTCCGAAGTCGGTGCAGAGGTGGGCTATAGGATCACAATAGCGTTGGGTTGGGATGAAGAACGCGCCCGTAAGGTCGAATTTCTTATCAGGTACCATCTTCTCATGGCCGAGACATCGCGGCTTCGCGATCTCCGCCTCGAAGAAACCATCCGCGATTTCACCAGAATAGTCGATGATCAAGAGAAACTGAGCATGCTGTTCCTCCTTACTTGCGCCGACACGAGCGAAGTTGGTGTTGGTATCTGGAGCGAAATGAAGGGCAAGTTTCTCGCCGAGTTGTTTGAGCGAGCTTCCGGGATTTTAGCCGCTGCGGAAGATCTGGGGGGCGACCAGGATGCAGTGTTTGGATTTGTTCCGGATCTGACGAAGCAACGCGAGCGAGTGGGCAAGCAGCTCCTCAAGCAAAACCTGCCGGTCGAAGCTGTACATGAGCACACTCAGCGCATGACTGCGCAGTATCTTTTGACCACGCCATTGGAGGAGATTTACCTCCATATGGCCATGATCAATCGGCTGCGCCAGACTGGTGTGCCCACTGTTGATTTTCGAACGGAAAGCGGGTCCGACTTTACGGAATTGACCATCGTCGCGTATGACGATCCGTCGCCCGGCCTCCTCGCGAAGATCTTTGGCGTGATGTACGCGCTCGATATCACTGTGCATGCAACGCATGTGTTTACGCGTGAATCTTCTGTGAGAATCGCGATTGACACGCTTTGGGTCGATTTTCGGGGCCGGCCGTTCTCATCTGGCAAAAAGGCGGAAGTCCAAGACACGCTAAGGCAGATTCTAGGCGGCGCCACCTCGGTGGACCAGTTGCTGGAACGCAAGAAGAAACCGAGGAAAGATCAGTCTATCTATGGCGTGAGGATTGACGACACCGCTTCAGATCGCTACAGCCTCATCGAGGTGCGCGCGCCTGACGAAACTGGGGTCACCTACAGGCTATCTCGCGCAATGTCCCGTCTTGGCTGGAACATTGTGTCGGCCCGTGTGTCAGTTTGGGGAAGCAGAGTTCGGGCAGCCTTCTATATTAAGGACATCGAGGGCAGGAAAATCCCCCAGTCAGAGGTCCCGAGGTTGCTTGCAGCGCTGCCACAGATCGAATACCACCCTAGAGCAACGACGCATCACGGGTATAATGGATGACTTTACAATGCAGACAAAAACTTCATCAACGCACGACTATAGCACGACACTTAATCTTCCCGAGCCAGACAGGAAAAATCCAAATGGACTGGACACGAGCCAAAGCGGCATTCCTCTGCGCGCGAATCTTGCGCAGCGCGAGCTGCAGTTCCTTGACTTTTGGTCAAGAGAGAACGTCAACGCCGAAAGACTGAACACTGATACCAGCCAAGGCAGCTTCATTCTGCATGACGGCCCTCCTTATTCAAACGGTAACATACATATTGGCACCGCTATGAACAAGATCCTAAAGGACATCATCGTCAAATACAAGGCGATGCAGGGGTTTTATGCGCCTTACGTCCCAGGATGGGACAATCACGGACTGCCAATTGAAACGGCGGTTACAAAGGAGTTCCGCGAGAAGAAGCTAGTGCCGACGTCGACGGAGCTTCGCAAACGGTGTCGCGAGTATGCTGCGGATTGGGTTCAGAAGCAAAAGGAGCAGTTTAAGCGCCTTGGGATAATTGGTGACTGGGACAATCCTTATTTGACCATGCATCCGAAGTTCGAGGCTGCCATACTCGACGTTTTTGCGGACCTAGTGGGCAAGGGGTTTATTTACCGTGGCGTGAAGCCGGTCCATTGGTGCGTCACGGATCGAACGGCGCTTGCCGACCATGAAGTAGAATATGCGGACCGCACAGATTCTTCAATTTATGTCCGTTTTCCGGTCGCAAACGATCCGCACAATGTGTTTGATGGGTATTCGCTGGGCAAGTGCTATATAGCGGTTTGGACGACGACGCCGTGGACTATCCCAGCCAATGTTGCCCTTGCCGTGAACCCGGACTTTGACTATGCCGTCATCGAATACAAGGGCGACAGATACGTCGTCGCAACAGGCAGGTTGCAGAGTCTCGCACAATGCTTTGGCGACGAACCAACGGTTTTGCGGATCGTGCCTGCGCAAGACCTCGCCGGGATGGTCTCTGTTCACCCGATCCTTCCTCGCAAGTCGCCGGTTGTTTTTGCCGATTACGTTACGCTGGCAGACGGCACAGGAGTGGTTCACACGGCGCCCGGACATGGTCGTGAGGATTTCATGACCGGTCAGAAGTACGGATTGCCCACTCTTTCTCCGGTAGACGATGCCGGTCGATTTACGGTCGACGCCGGCAATTCGCTGGAAGGACTAACTATCTGGGAAGGGAACAAAGCCGTTATCGACTTGCTTGAACAAGCCGGTGCCCTTCTTGCCCGTGAAGAGATCACGCACTCTTATCCGCATTGTTGGCGGTGTCATCATCCGGTGATCTTCCGCGCGACGGCTCAATGGTTCATGAGCATCGATCACGACGGCTTTCGTGCAAAGGCGCTTGCATGCATAAAGGACGTCGCTTGGTATCCCTCGGAAAGCGTCAACCGCATCAACGCCATGGTAGGGGGACGGCCAGACTGGTGTCTTTCGCGGCAGCGGGCATGGGGAGTTGGAATTCCGGTATTCTACTGCGAACAATGCGATGGTGAAGTGTTGTCAAAGGAAATCATCCTGCATGTTCGAGACCTTGTTGCCGAGCACAGTTCCGATATTTGGTTTGAAAAGGCCGCCGAGGATTTGTTGCCAGTCGGGTATTGCTGTCCAAAATGCGGCGGAAGCAAGTTCCGTAAAGAGACGGATATTTTTGACGTTTGGTTCGACAGCGGTTCTACCAATGTCGCAGTGCTCGCGTCCGGTCGCTGGCCCGAGTTGTCTTGGCCGGCAGACGTCTATCTCGAAGGTGGGGACCAACATCGCGGCTGGTTTAATTCTTCCCTGATGGTAGGGGTTGCAACCAAGGGCAGCGCACCTTATCGCCAGGTTGTTACACATGGGTGGACATTGGACGAAAAGGGCAAGGCGATGCACAAGTCTGTGGGCAATGCCGTTGCGCCAGACGAGATCGTCACCAAGTTTGGGGCCGATGTTCTCCGGCTGTGGGTTGGGAGCTCTGACTACCTTGCCGATGTGCGCCTCGGCAAGAACGTGGTCGAACAGGTTGCGGAAAGCTATCGGCGTCTCAGAAACACCCTCCGATTCGGCCTTTCAAACCTATACGACTTCAACCCCGACTTTGATGCGGTCGCATACTCCCATCTGCCGTCCATCGACAAGTACGCCCTGCATCTCTTGGCGAAGCTGATCGCTGATGTGACGTCGTTTTATGATGTTTACGAGTTTCACCGTGCCACACAGGCAATCCATCAGTTCTGCACTACGGATATGAGTGCGTTTTACATGGATATTGTCAAAGATCGGCTTTATGCAGATGGCACCTCGTCCTTAAGCAGGCGCTCTGCGCAAACTGTGCTGTTCGAGGTGACGTCCTCGCTATCGAGAATGCTCGCGCCGGTATTGTCATTCACTTCGGAAGAAGTTTGGCAAAAATTGAACTTGCCTGGAAAGCCGGCATCCGTCGCTCTGGCCGCTTTCCCGACCTCGCGTGTCGAATTCATAAGTGAGGAACTCGACAGAAAGTGGTTGGAACTTAGAAGGTTGCGGGAAGAGGTATTTAAAGTCATAGAGACTGCGAGGCAAGCTAAGGAGATCGGTAAGCCGCTTGAGGCGTCTGTGACCGTAGCCGCAGATGGCGATACGTATGAACTGTTGACGAGCATAGAAGGTGAGCTGAGCGCATTGTGGCTCGTTTCGGAGGTCATAGTTGAGCGGTCTCCGGGAGCAACTTCCATCTCGGTGAAACCGGCTACAGGAGTTAAGTGCGGAAGATGTTGGCTGGTTAAACGGGACGTTGATGAAGGTTCCGCGCTATGTGGCAGATGTCGCAACGTCTTGGAGAACGATTGCCCGGAGTAATCCGGGGAGGAACGACGATGAACACTGACAGAGCAGTCGACCGTTTGCGTAAGTTAAGGCGCGACACGCTATTGCAGCTCGAGGAGATCCGTGCCGCAGTGGGCGTTGCTGTGTCTGCGGCAGCACCGGCGATGGAACAAAGCGAGGGAGGATCTCTAGATGCTGATGCCGGGGCGATTCTCTTCGAACGTGACCGCCAATTGGCGTTTGAGCTTGAGTACTCTAATCTGCTGGAAAGCATCGACCATGCGTTGACCCGCGCCAATTCGGGCGGCTATGGCACCTGTGAGATATGCGGCAACATCATTGCGGCGGATCGCCTAAAGGCTATTCCATATGCGGTTCGCTGCATAAAGTGCCAAGAACTTGAAGACGGGACGTAGCCGCGCACAATGAACAGAGCGTTATTCTTAAGCGTGGCAGTTGTCGTTTTCAGTCTTGATCAGTTTACCAAGCATTTGGCGTGGCGCACGCTTGACGGGTTCGTGAGCATGCCTGTAGTAGCAGGTTTCTTTTACCTCACGCGAACGACGAACACAGGGGGTGCATTTGGGCTCTTTCCTTCCAGCGCCGTCATGCTTGCCTGCATCGCTGCGGTGGCCATATTTTGCATTGTCTGGTATGTTGCGCGCACTCGATGGCCTTTAACGAGAGTTCAGGGGGTCGGACTGGCCCTTGCGCTTGGAGGAGCCGCCGGAAACCTAATCGACCGCGCTCGTTTGGGTTTCGTGGTCGACTTTCTGGACTTTAGGCTTGGAAGGTTCGCTTGGCCTGTGTTCAATCTGGCGGACAGTGCAATTTGCATCGGAGTCGGTCTCTTGGCTCTCTCACTGCTGTTGCAGCGGCACACCTCGACAGAGGTTGCTGGAACGATCCGCTCGATTAACTGAGTAGCTCTATCTATGTACCCCATATTATTGCACGTCGGCCATTTCACTCTGCACACTTACGGGGTCGTGCTGATGATCGCGTTTTTAACAGCACTTTGGCGCGCCTGCAGAGCAGTACCTCGCTATCAAGATTCAACCGGCTCGGGCATTACGGTACAAGACGTGCTTGACGTGTCGATTTGCCTCCTTGTATCAGGCATTGTGTTCGCTCGCGTTGCTTTCGTGCTCCTGGATCCCGTGCTTCGTCGAGGTTCAATTTCGGAAGCGATCGCTATCTGGAACGGAGGGATATCATTCGACGGCGCTCTTTTTGGTGCATTGCTGGCGATTGTCGTTTACTCCATTGTTAAGAAGATCCGATTTCTTGACCTTGCGGATCTTATCGCCCCCTCGGCGATGTTGGGGTACGCAATCGGCCGCGTCGGGTGCTTTTTCAATGGCTGCTGTTACGGCGGACCGACTAACCTGCCTTGGGGCGTCCGTTTTCATGACGTGAATCAGTATGGAGTGCCAATACTTACGGTCCCGAGCCATCCGGCCCAATTATATTCGACACTAATGAGCTTGGCGATCTTTGCCTTCATGGTATATCGGGAACGCAAGGGCAGGGCATTTGCCGGCGAGCAATTTTCGATATATTTCATTGGCAGCGCGATTGAGCGGTTCATGATGGAGTTTTGGCGCGCAGGTGTAACGAGTGACATGGTGCGTGGAACACCGTTCACCACGGCACAGTTCTTTTGCATGTTGCTGCTGGTCTTTGGCGGTTGTGCCTACGCGATTCTCAAAAAGCAGGGGCGTGTTCTCGCGCCTGTATCGGGCCGTGGCCAAACCGTTGTTCCTCTGCCGTGACGAATATGGAAAGTGTGATGCGGTTGTTGTATGTTCTCGATCATGAGGCGAATATCCGGCTTGATGTGTTTTTGACTGACCGCCTTCCCGAATTGTCTCGATCACATATCCAAAAGCTTATGGTTACGCATTCGGTAACCGTGAACGGGGCAATTGGCAAACCTGGTTACAAGACCAAGGCTGGCGACAAAGTGGAAATTGACATCCCGCCAGCACGTCCGCTCACGACAGTAGAGCCGGAAGACATTCCAATTGACGTGATATATGAGGACGCGGACTTGATCGTCGTCAACAAGGCGAAGGGCGTTGTGGTTCATCCCGCGCCTGGGGCCGAAACCGGCACGTTGGTTCATGCGCTGCTTGCCCACTGCAAGGACCTCAGCGGAATTGGAGGAGTTCTAAGGCCCGGTATTGTACACCGGTTGGACAAGGACACTTCGGGTCTGCTCGTCGTCGCCAAGAACGATTCTGCCCACATCAGTTTAAGCGAGCAAATTCGGCTTAGGGTCGCTGTCCGCAAATACCAGGCGCTTCTTTGGGGCAGGGTGCCGTTTCATCATGCCGTGATCGATGCGCCAATTGCACGCCATCCCGTAGACCGCAAGAGGATGACCGTATACGAAGATTTTGAGTCGAGCAATCACTATCCCCAGCGCCAAATCGATCATAGAACGCCCCATCGAACCATTCGGCCTGCCGGAACAGGAGAGGCCGAGGGAGTTGTTTCGGATTTGGGTTCTGCTGGTGAAAAAGAAGATCCGACACCTCATGCCGGCCGGCCGGCGATCAA
>Ga0255356_1000615_pt1 | contig 24082 bp, 10 predicted proteins | sample HBST100metaG_FD_189944 | JGI IMG/M metagenome (GOLD analysis project Ga0255356, IMG submission 189944) | Peat soil microbial communities from Stordalen Mire, Sweden - H.B.S.T100 | ecosystem: Environmental > Terrestrial > Soil > Wetlands > Peat | place: Sweden: Norrbotten County, Stordalen Mire...
TTTTTCCGTGGTGCCGAGCAAAACGCGAACGCGGCCCGCGCGCATGGCCTGTTGAAGGCCGAAGAACTCCTTGCCCTTCTTGTAGTCGTGAACGATGGCAACCTGTTCTCTGGGCACTCCGGCAGCGATGAGCTTCTTCTTCATGTCCTCGAAGAGATTGAAGTCGCCACGCTGGTAACGGTCGGCAAAGATAATAACGGTCCCGCGTTCGGCTTCCGTGCGGCGCAAGACATCGAGCGTGGTGCTCACGGCTGTGTTGGCTTTGCTGTCTGGATCGTCCGGGCAGGTTGGATCGTACAGGCGGGCATCGAGCGATATGGCGCAGGCGTCGGAATCGAGTTTGAGCCAATTGTCTTCTGTTGGGTCAGGCCGCTCTGGATCGCTCATCGGAAGGCTCAGCAGTTCGCCGCGCTCGGCGATGCTCTGGAGTAATGGCTCCTGGGCCGGAGTCACTTTGACGAGCATGTCTTTGCGGACAGCTTTGGGCAGAGTGATATAGCCAGCTTCTTCGGCTTCATCCTGCATCATCACGTCGGCAAACTGCGACCAGATGGACTGGAGTTCGGGAACATTGACGTAGTTTGCCAGCGCGGTCTTCGGCTTGATGGTGACGCCATCGGTGGCGTATTCCATGCGCGTGACCGGCTCGGCGAAGTTGGCCGCCCAGTCGTCGAAATTGTTGATGTTGCACTTGTTGAGGATGTCGCGGGCCAAGTATCGCGTCATCACGAATTGTTCGCCGAGTGTATTGGTGATCGGCGTGGCGGTGGTAAAAATTACGCCTGCGCCGTTGTGCGTCTCCTGCATGAACTCGATCTTGGCGAGGATGCGCTGCGCCCGTTGGGACTCACGGGTGCTGATGCCGGCGATGTTCCCCATCTTCGTGACGATGGCCAAAGCCTTGTAAGCGTGGGCCTCATCGACGAAGAGGCGATCAACACCCAAATCGTCGAAGTAGATGGTATCGTCCTTCCGGCCCTGAGAGAGCTCTTTCAGCTTTTCCTTGTACTTCTGAATCTTGTTCTCGATCTGCCGCGTGGTCCGCTTCTCCGCTCTGGTCTTGGTGCGACCGTTTTCAGAGCCTTCGCGCAGCAGGTCTTTCATCTCTTGCATCTGAGCGTTGACAGTCTTCGCTTCCCGCTCTGGCGATATGGGCAGCATATCGAACTGGGAATGGGGAACAATGACGGCGTCCCATTCGTTGGTGGCGACGCGGCTGAAGAGGCGCTTCCGGCTGAGTGGAGAATCAAAGTCGCGTTCGGTGACGGCTAGGACGTTGGCGGAAGGATAGGCTTTCTTGAACTCCTCACGCCATTGCTGAATCATGTTGTTCGGGACGACGTAGAGATTCTTGCGCGAGATTCCGATTCGGCGCGACTCCATGCCGGCAATAATCACGGAGAGGGATTTCCCGGAGCCTACGAAGTGGTCGAGGAGGGCGCGGCCTTCGACCATAACGCGCCAAGCGCCGCGCATTTGATAAGGCCGCGGAACGATGGTGGGATTCAGACCTGGGAATGATAGGTGCCCGCCGTCGTAGATGCGGAGGCGGTTGGCGTTGAAGGTTTCGTTGTAGATGCGCTCGATCTGTGGATGAATGTCGGCCTGCTTGTCGTCTTTGATCCATTCGGTAAAGGCATCTTTGATCTCGCGCAGTCGGGCGCGCGCAGCGATCGTTCGTACCGTGTCGATGACAGGCTTGCCATCGGCATTGTTCTCATAGAGCGTCGGCTCCTGAAGGTTGAGGCCATATTCGAGCAGCTTGTGTCCAGACATTCCTCCGCCAGCCCACTTATGGGTCAGCTCGAATGTGTTGTAGCAGGACGGAAGATCGACGCTCCAGCGACCATTGATGTCTCTGGTGATGGACGGTGCGCGGTCGCCGGATGCTGGGCGTTGCTCGGCCAGATGCCGGTTGAGAAACGCGATGTACACCTCGGTCGGAACCCATGTCTGCCCAAGGCGCACGTCAATGTCGATGAACGGAACGATCTCCGGCTGGACAGCTTCGAGCGCCTTTACGTTCCGTTCATACGCCGGGTCGAGAAGCGTGGCCCCTTGAGCGTCCCTCAGCTTCTGGCGCACGTTGCCGGATAGGTATTCGTCGGCAGTCTGATATTGCTGTGAGTTTGGCTCCTTGTAGATCAGGTCGGCGGCGATAAGCTGGGCAATAACATCCGCCTCTGGCTTGTCGAGGAGACGAGACATCAGGCCGGTGTCCAAGCGGCCGCACTCGGCCAGCACCTGGAGCATGGCTGCTTTCGGATCGCTCGGAAGTTCCCGCAACGGTTCGTAGGGCCGGATCGTGCGCTTGGTAAAGATGTCGGCGAGAGAAATTCTCGAAGTCTCCGGATCGACGTTTTCGAGCGCAGTCAAAAGGGGATACTCAGGGTCATCTTCAAAGACTTTGGCCGTGCTGACGTTGTTGAGCGGCCCAAAATTCGCACGATAGCTTTCGTAGTGTTGTAGGAGTTGCTCCTGGCATTCGGCGAGTTGGCCTTCATTCGCGGATTGGAGCTGAAGCCGAATCACTTCCTTCAACGAGTCCCTGAGCGCAACGAGAGATTTCAGTTGAAAGAGGACGCGCCCACTCGACAATGCGCGTGGGAGCGGTGTCCGTGCGCCGTTGTCGTTGAACCAGACGGTGCCTTCGTCGATGAAGTACGAATGATTCTTGATTGTGTTGGGTGCGGGAACAAGCGAGGATGCATTTCGGCTGTTCCGTGAATCCTTGGAGACAGACGGATCGTAGGGTGTAAAGATGTTTTCAGGTAAGGTGTCGATAGCTTTTTGCAGGCGATCCGTGATGCTGAGATCGTCTTCAAAGGGCTTCAGCGTGTAGTCCTTCCGCCCGTACATCCGGCTTTCCGCGCTGTGAACTCCGAGGATCATCTCAGGATGCTCGTCGAAGTATGCGTTGTAGTTCACCGCCGCCGGGTCGCCATAGCCCGGAACTATGTGCGATACGCTGTCGATCCAAACCGGGTGCTCCGGTTGGGGTTCGTTGGGAAGCCGCTTGCGGAAAAACAGAATGTCGGTGGTGACCGCTGTGTTGGCGTTTTTCTGAAAGGTGTCGTCGGGCAGGCGAATTGCGGCGACGAGATCGGCCCTGGCAGCCATCGCGCGGCGGGCGCGCACGTCGAGAGAATCGAGCGTGTAGTGCGAGCTGATGCAGACGGCAATTCCGCCCGGCTTGAGTTTGTCGAGAGACTTTACAAGGAAGTAGTTGTGAAGCGATAGCTTCGGGTCGGAGTATTCGGGGTCGGCAATCTTGATGTCGGCGAATGGAGGATTGCCGATCACCATGTCGAAGGAGTTGTTTGGCAGACGCGTGTCTTCAAAGGGCTGAACGAGGATTTTGGCGTCAGGATAGAGCATGGATGCGAGCGCCCCGCTGAGGGGGTTCTTCTCGACTCCGAAGAGTTCGGACTCATGGAGAAGCTGGTCGGGAATGCGGGCAAAAAAGTTGCCCACTCCCATGCCCGGTTCGAGGATGCGCCCGCCGGCGAAGCCAAGGCGGTTTGCCGCCGCCCACATCTGGTCCACGACCTCAATGGCGGTGTAGTGGGTGTTGAGAGATGTTTCCTTGACCGCATCAATCTCGTCCTCAGTGAGGATCTCCGCAAGACGGTTGCGCTCCTCGTAATAGCGGTATCCTTGATCCCACAACTCGCGGAGCCCGCCGAAGTCGATGTACTGCGCGATGCGATTCTGTTCGTCGGTAGTCGCAGTGCGCTGCTCGGACTGGATGGATTTGAGCAGCTCAAGGATGTCGAGGTTGTTCTGAATGCGGGCTTTTGACCCGCCCTCGGCGATATGCGAGGCAACATCGTTGCTGAGGCGGAAGTTCCGGCTGTTGCGGGAAGGATCGGACGGAAGAATCGGCTTGGGTGTCGCAGGTTCGGCTTGGTCGTCTGAAGCGATGCCAAAGTCCAACTGGGGGGCTTTGGCATCGCTTTCCAGAATCAGTTGCCGTCTGACTCCAGCGGCGGGTAGACCAGTTCGGAGATCAGTTCCTGGGCCTGTTCCATCGGAAGGCCCGTCGAGCGCGCCTTGGCGAGGATCTCCCACGCCTGGGCCGCGCGTTCCTGAAGAGTGAATCGAATCGTCCCCTCCAACTCCAGATCCGCTGCTTCCTTCGGGCGGTTCCGGTAGAAGTTCGTCTCCACCTTGGCGAGCAGGTTCTGGAAGGCTGGGAGCTTCATAAACTCCGAAATGGAGTCGGGGTTCTGGGGAATGGTGCTGGACGCGTTGCTGGGAGCCATGTCGTTCCTCCTGGTTCAGTGTAGCTGTGGATTCGGATTCCTGGAACGTGCCAGACAACTCCGGGAACAGGGACTGCTGAAAAGGCCGAACTTGTGGCATTTCCACCTCGCGAAAGTGGGCTATTTGTAAGTATATTACATTACTGATATATTACGTATATTGCATCCTATTTACCAAAAAATCCTTTGCCTCGGCCCGGCTTTGTCCTGCCGGAAGAGGTTTCCGCATGAGTTCCGAGGGCAGCATCCCCCGCAGGTGATTGAAGCCCTCGGCGAGCCGCTTTCGATCCGTCAGGCCGCACGACTTATCGGTTGTTTGGCGTGGACGGTCCGTCATCGCTGCCTGCCGCAGGACTTGCCGCACTCCCGTTTTGGCCTGCGGGCAAGCTCGTCTTCTACTGCAACCAGGTCGTCACATGAATTCTTCGTGCGCAAAAGAAAGGGTCGGAGTAGGGATCATGATCGCTCATAACCCCCTCCCCAGATCCGGACGAGCAGGTTTCCCGCATCCTACTCTTACCTCAGGTAATGACGCCCATGCGGCGCAAGAGTTAAGGCGTAATATACGCGCACAGAAAGCAGCCAACGTACAATCAGACGCCGCATCCGGTCCACGGGAATGTGGCCTCTCCGACTACGGCGCGACAGGCTCGGGGCCAAAGCCATCCCACCTTGAACTGAAACATATTCAGGCCTCATCATTCATAAGCACTCCGTAACAGCGGATGTGTCCACTTACGACCGAGCGCAACCACTGGCCCACTTCCGGGACGGGATCATGTATGCGTCGCCTGAGGTCGTCTTTCACCTTATTCAGCTTCGTTTGCAGCCTCTTGCGAACCGTCTGCCGCCGCACCGTAAAGTTGCCGTTGCTCTGCTTCTTCCCGCAGATATGCGTGAAGCCAAGAAAACCGAACGTCTCCGGCTTCCCTTCTTCACGCCGCTTTCGGTTCTGGGCCGCGAGCGGTCCAAACTCCAAAAGCCGCGTCTTTTCGGGATGCAGTTCCAGACAAAATTTCCGAAACCGCTCGATAAGTTCCATTCAAAACTGTTTGGCATCTGCGTACCGCACGGCGATCACATCGCCGTGCGCTTGTTTTCGACGCCAGGCCTGTGCCCACAGATCGAAGACGTAATGTAGATAGATGTTCGCCAGCAACGACGATACACTGCCACCCTGAGGAGTACCTTCTTCTATTCGGATTCGCTTTCCATCCTCCGCATCCAGCGCGCTATGTTGACTGCGCTTCGGACGGTACCCGTACGAAAATCCAAGGAAGACGTTTTGTAGATAGCGTTCAACACCTCGACCGCCACGCGCTGAACGATATTCTCCAGCGCAGTAACTCCGAGCGGCCTCAGCCGCCCATCGGCCCTCGTTGGGATGTACACCCTACGCACCGGCTTGGCCCGGTACGCTCCTTGACTCAGTCCATGGAAGAGGCTCTGGAGGTTATCCTCAAAGACTTCGCTGTAGTGCCGCCGTCTCTCCGCGCCTACTGAGCGCGAGACCTACGATACTGACATTCGTCGCTTTCAGAAGGAGGTCCGCAAGCAATTCGCCGCCTGGGTCGCATCACTCGATAAACATCAGTCCCGGACCGACATTTTCGGCGCACTCGACGCCGCACGACAGGAGTTTATCATGTTGCCCAATGGAATGAACCGCAGGCTTATTGTCATGAGCGATTTCCTCGAAAACGACGGCACTTACCGCTTTGTTCCGACCGGTTCGCTGGCCAATCAGGCGCGCGCCCGCCAACTTGCCTAGCATATTCGCGAGCAGCATGGCTTCTCATTGCAAGGCGTGCAGCTCTGTCTTGGCCGCCTTGAAAGCAGCGACTTCACCCCGCTGTCCGCACAACGCAAGGAGGCGGTCCAGGCGTTTTGGGCTGCGTACTCCGCCGTAGGAGATCAACCAATCGAAATCCGATTCGATGGTACGGGAATCTTGACCGACTCGGAGCACTGGTGCTTTGATAGGAAACGATAATACGCTTTCCGAGGAGGAGGAGCGTAGAACAATCAACGAACCGAACTAAATGCAGGGGGTAATGCACTTCGCGGTCGCTCGTTCGCTCACTTCCGTTCATCGCTTCGCTATCCGGTAACACGGTAAAATCTCATCCGGCTGCGGCGTCTTTTCTAGTTTGGGCTGGTAACTGAGCCTTTCGGGCAAAATCGCCATTGGATCGCCCGGCGCTGTGCGTAGCAATACCTCGCCATATGGAAGATCGCACTGCGCATCGCGCCTTACACGAAGCACGGTTCCCGATGGCGATCTCAAAACTTCGGCTGTCAACGGCGAAAAGGGGCTGGGGTACTCATCGATCAGCCGCGCCAATACCGGTTCACCGTGAGCGGCGAAGCGCAACTCAACGAGAAAAACATCCTGGTTATACCCCCAAGAGCCGCGCAACAGGGTGCTGGTCGCTAGAAAGTGCACATGAGCTTTCTGTGCACGGACGTGCGCCTGCGCTCCAGCCGTCCCGACACAAGCAGCTACAATCGCCACAAGGGCCGCCATATAGATGAAGTTTGCGCGAGTCATAAAGATCCCTTTCATGTCGCCGAACAATATCTGCGTTTGTCCGTATTGCTGTCTAGAGTACTAAAGTTTCTACAGCAAAAGTTGCTGTAGCCGTTTTGGCTTTAATTTGGGACTGCGCAAATAATGAATTATAAGTACTCATAGGAGTCTGCCGACATAGTTTGTAACTAATCCGGAATCAACTACTTATAAAACCTACTACGCTTGGTAAGGGCACAGATTTATATTCGTCGGACTTGCAAAAGTACCAAGTGGCCTTGACATGGATCATCCAATGTGAAATAGAATGCCGCAAAACAGATTTACATGGATCGCAACATCACAAACCGGGTCAAAGAGTTGTGCGCCATATGCGGATGGACGCAGGCGCAACTGGTGCCGCCTGTCAGCGTCTCATGCCAGAGCATCAACTCCATACAACGAAACCGCGACTTCAAGGGTGTTCAATCCACCAGATTTCCTCGTTGCATAATATTTGGAAGCAAGCCACCATGATTCTCCCATAAACTTCACAAGCCGCACTCCAGTGTCAAGTACTGTACTTTGGAATAGCTGGTTCGTTAGATTTCGCCACTAACGTATTTGAGGTATTGATCTAACAACGATGACCAGTAATCGGCCACATTCAATGTTTCAAAGGCAAGAAAAGGGTGAGCCTCGTATGCAGATCCTAAGAACTACGCTCCTCAAGGTTTTCGCTGTTAGTGCAATTGCCATTTTGGGAGTCAATATTTGTGATGCACAAGGCATAGCGCCTAATGGAGTATCACAGGTCTACAGCCCAATAGATACCGTCGATGTTAAGAATGGAACGGCATTTATTCAGTTGCCGCTATTTTCTGTGCCGCAACGTGGCACAGAATCCTCACTTGATTTCATTTTGACAGTAAACACGTCGCCTTGGACTCCTCCAATTTCTGGATGCAACGATACATCCTGTACATTTCGCTATGTGGCCTCCCTTGGTGTAGGGCCTCAGATCAAAGTGAATAACTTTTTTAGTCTTGGAGAAAATGACGTTGACCTAGGAAGAGAAATACCACCGATGAGTGCTATAATATATCGTCAGGCAGTGCGTTATGCTATAGATGGAAATGGTTCACAGCATCAGTTATGGTTTGATTCAGCCAATCCAACGCATGCTAGAACTGTTGACGGTTCAGGTTATTTAGCGGTTTATCCAGCGAATTCTACTCCATACGACCCATTCTCTGGTACTCCCTATGCGACTCTGTATGATGCCAAAGGTCGCAAGCTAACCTATGATGCTTCAAGCCGCGTTCCTACCATTACCGATCAAGATGGTAATAGTGTTACACGTACTTCCTCTGGTGGCTCGAATGTCTGGACAGATACGATTGGTAGAACTATTACTGAACCGAACCCCTTATCTAGCACCAACACCGCGCAATGTCCATCCGCTCCGATCGGCGCGCCATCCCCAGTACAAAGCTCCACATGGAATGTGCCAGGTTATGATTCCCCTTTCCTTCTGTGCTATACATATGTATATATTCATACGAACTTTTGGGGGAACAACGGCCAATACTTTAAAGAATGTGATCCCAATTCATGTAGGTATTACGAGTCCTGGGAGGAAACAGAACAGCAAACGCTTGCATTGCAGAGTATTACCTATCCCGATCAAAGAGTCTATAAGTTTGTCTATGATACCGCACCTAATAGTTCGAGTAGCACAATCGCATACGGCACTGTTACTCGGGTCATATTGCCGACTGGTGGTTCTATAAGCTATTGCTATGATCTAGTGGACACCCCGCAATACGACGAGGCTATTCAAGCCAAATATCCATCCGAGCATTATGTCGACACGGTTCTACCCTTTGTCGTTCGCCGAGTCGAGAACACTACCGATACGGCTGTAGATTGTAGCTCTACTAGCGCAGGATGGACCTACACCCCATTCAGTTCGTCATCTGCTTCGACATATTCTGCTACCGAAACTGACCCCCTTGGCAATGCTATCGTTCATACTTTCGATTACAACACAAGCAATCTTCAAGGATACTCTTGGGAAGGGACACAAAATGAAGTCAGCCGTGATTATTATTCTGGAAGTTCAAAATCTGGAACACTACTTAAACATGTAGCGGAGTACTATGTTGTCGAGAATCTCCCTTATCCGAGCGTTGCGCCTTCCCCGGGATATCCCAGTCAAACGTGGCTACCGAGCGGTAATGATACTACAACGGATGGCATACTTACGACAAGTACTTCTACTACATACACAAACTTCTTCACGCCTATTGTATATACATGCCAATACAACCCAGGTAATCAATCTAGCGCATGCCAATCCACTACGGGGAATCAGTCCATAAGTCTTGGAATTCCAACTTCTACTGCCATTGGTGGCGTAACAACAACAACTCACTATATGTATGAAACAAATCCGACATTCCTGGCTGACAATATACTTACTTCTCCGTCATCAGTAAGTTACACTGATACGGCCTCATCTTTTAACACGAGTTGGACATACGATGACTCGTCCTATACAACTGCTAGCAATGGAGCTGGCCACCCTACCACTGTGACTATCAGCAATCCATCAGGCTCCAATGTCGTCACTCACACGCATTATGGCGAGTATGGAATGGCTGATGCCTGGATCGATGGGAATTTAGCCACTACAGCTAGTGTGGCGGCATGGGACAGTAATCATCTGTTCCCGTCTACAGTCTCAACTCCGTTAGGGAGTCTCTCTTATCTATATGATAGTGGGAGCGGGAGAATACAAAACTATACCGATATAAACGGATACACTACTTCTTACGCATATACCAGCGGTGGGCGCATCCAGTCTATCCGGTATCCTTCTATTACATCTGGGTACTCAGTATACTATTGCTATCCAGATCTGAACACAATCTACCAATATAATGCACAGAATAATGCTGTATCTAGTATATCTTCGTGTGGCAGTCCAATCCAAGGAGCTACCATTCAGTCAACTTTACTCGACGCATTTGGACGACAATCAGCGCAGGTTAGTGCAAGCGGAGCGACAACTACCACTGCGTATGACGCAATAGGACGAATCATTTACACATCTAACCCTTACTTTAGCTCGGACGGATCAATATACTACACTTCATACTCTTATGATGCTCTGGGACGAATCCGTTATATGTGTAACCCAGACAACGGAACGGCACCCACGTTATGCGCTCCAAATAGCAGCTATAGGCAATGGACCTATAGGGGCAATCTGACTACGCTCAACGATGAAAATAGCAACTCGTGGAAGAGATCCTTTGATTCTTTTGGACGTTTAACACAAGTTATTGAACCAAATAATGCAGTAACTCAATACACCTATGACGCGCGGAATAATCTGAGAACTGTTATTCAACATGGACTGACAGGGAATATTACTCTGACGCGTTCATTTAATTATGATGGATCATCTCGATTACTTTCAGCGTCTAATCCAGAGTCTGGCACAACGACATACACCTACGACGGAAACAGTAATCTGTTGACGAAAACCGACGCGCGCGGCATAGTCGTAACCTATGGGTACGCTGCTGCAAACCGTCTGAAAAGTAAAAGCTACTCGGATAATGTCACACCTACGTCTTGTTATCAGTACGACTCGTCGTCTGTTGCGAATGGAATTGGAAGACCTTCTAATCAGTGGACCCAGAGCGCGTCGGCGGGAGCATGTGCGTTGTCTGCGCCTTCAACTGGCTTTCTAACGAAGCGGTCGATTCTTGCTTATGATCCGATGGGACGTATTCTGAACGAGCAGCAGTACACCCAAGCTAATCTCGCAGGTGGAACTCCCTACGCGCTGGCATACACATATGATTTGGCGGGTAACCTGCTTACCTCCACCAGCGGGGTTGGCCCGGCGTCAACGCCCATTACCCTCACAAACACGTTCGACAGTTCGAATCGCTTGCAAACATTGACGAGTAACTGGAGCAATTCCGGCGTCTTTCCTGCAACGCTATTTTCGAGTCCATCCTACGCTGCGTCTGGCGGTCTTACGGGAGCTATATTCGGCAGTGGGTTGACCCTGAGCCGGGCGTATAACAACCGTCTGCGGATTACAGGCGAAACGGATACAGGCAGCATTGTTTCAGCTCCAACCCCAGGTTCAGCGACAGTGACTATCAACGGATCGGAGCAGAGCCAATGAGCAGCGCTTTTGGATGGGAGATGCCATGCAGCGACTCTATCGCTTTTAACAGGGCAAGACAAACAGTCAGTATTCCGGCAAAGCGCCAGTCAGGAATAGCCTCAACGATGCATTGCGGCGAGGAGCTTGTCATGAACGTGGGCAAGTCAGGAAATGAGATAAGATACGCTGAACGGAAGCATGGTAGGATCTCGCGACGCGGAGCCGTAGGACGCTGGTTAGCTGCGGGGTTACTCGTCTGTTTGGCATCCCTCACGGGAAGGGCATACGCCCAGACCTTCACGCTCTCGACTAACGGCGCTCCTGTCTCGGTATTGCCAGGTGGCCCTGTCATTGAGGTAGGGATCACTATCACCACCTCTGGCGGGTTCGCCGCTGAAGTGCCGCTTCATGCGAGCAACGTTCCCACAGGTGTCGCGGTCGATATTCCTCCCTGCTGGCAATATAGTTCACCAGCTTCCGGCAGCACCTGTTGGTTGACCGTCTCCGCTGCGTCAACGGCGCCCGGTGGAGGTTACAGCATTACGATTACAGGGACCGGCGGAGGCGTCACCTCTTCGACAACATTTGGGCTTTTTGTGGACAACTTCAGCATCTCCGCCTCACCTGCTTCGCTTTCCATGACGCAGGGCAGTAGCGCGACTTCGACGATTGCAACCAGTGTGCCTGGCTCCTTTCCGGGCATGAATACCATCAACCTGACCGCAAGCGGGCAACCGGCTGGTGTCACGCCCACTTTCAGCTCATCTCTGGGCCCCTATAACGGCAGCACGTCCACGTTGACTCTCGTCGTAGCCTCGACAACAACGCCCGGGACCTATCCGATCACGGTCACAGGCACGATGAGCGGGAGCTCCACTAGCGCGGGAAGCGGGAGCCTCACTCGCACCACAACCGTGACCATCGTCATGCCGACGCCGACGCCGACGATCAGCGTGGCCAGTTCCGGCAGCCCTTCGACCTACGGCAGCCCTGTGACCTTTACGGCCACGGTGACGAGTGGCGATGCGAATACGGTCACCTTCTATAATGGCGGCACTTCGCTCGGCACAGCCACACCCAGCAGCAGCGGCACAGCAACGCTGACAACGAGCAGCCTGCCCCGGGGCTCGGACAGCATCACTGCTAGTATCGCGGCTGGCGTGGGTTATACCGGGGCTACTTCCAGTGCAATCACACAGACGGTGATTCAGGCGACGCCAACCGTTTCGGCATGGCCGACAGCATCCGCCATTGCCTACGGACAGACGCTGGCTTCTTCGACGCTGAGTGGGGGGACGGCTTCCGTGGGTGGGACTTTTGCGTGGACCACGCCAAGCACGGCTCCCGGAGCGGGCACTCCCTCTGAGAGCGTGACCTTCACACCTAGCAGCACCGCCAACTACAACACGGTTAGCGGCACAGCGAACGTAACCGTGAGCGCGGCCACGCCGACCATCAGCATCAGCAGCCTTCCATCGAGCGCCAGCTATGGCGGCAGCTTCACGGCAACGTACAGCTACTCGGGCAACGGTTCTCCGACCGAGACGGTGGCGTCAAGCACCACGTCGGTGTGCACGGTGTCGGGCAATACGGTGAGCTATGTGGGCGTGGGCACCTGCTCGCTGACGGCCAGCGCCACGGCTACGACTGACTATGCGGCGGTAACAGGCAGCGCACAGAGCTTTACCGTGAGTCCGGCCACGCCGACCATCACTTGGAACACGCCAGCGCCGATCTCTTCCGGCACTCCACTAATGGAAACGCAACTGAATGCCACGGCAAATGTTCCGGGAACTTTTGTTTACACTCCGTCCTACGGCACGATCATCACCGCAGCGCAGACACTTTCGGTAACCTTTACGCCTACCGACACCAACCACTACACGACGGCCACGGCCACGGTTCCGATCACTCTTCGAACCGGGGCCAACGCGGATACCGGCACCGTTACGTTGGAAGTGAATCCCGGAACGGGGTATGTCACAGTCGCAACCTATCACTATGGTGCAACTGACACGCCTAGCAGTGTAGCTGAGGGGCTTGCCGCTGCGGCGTCCAGTCCTCTTGTCAGGGTGAAGGCGGTTGACGACGCCTTGTACATTGAGGCGATTGCGACAGGTTCGACTACAAACTACGCCTATAATCTCTCGTCAACGAATGTGAACCCCACGCTTTTCCCAGAGCCATCGTTCGTCCCCGCAGCAATCGGCGGCGGCCTCGATGGCGGAGCAGACGCCCAGAGTGCTGGCACAGGGGCCACGGTTTACAGCTTTGCGGGCAGCTACGATGGAGTTGGCAACCTCACCGGGTATACTGATTCGGTGATGGGAACGTGGAGTATGTTGAGCAGTAACGGGACCAGCGGCTACGATAGCCTCAACCGCCTGAGCGCGGCCACGCAGACGCCCGTTAGTGGCGCGGCTCAATCATTCTGTTGGACCTATGACAGCTTCGGCAACCGCACCAATCAGGCTATTTCAAATATGCCTTTCACGAATGCTGCAGGTGCAACCACCTGCCAGCTTGCTGGTTCGGCTAACCTAGTGGCAAATACCTGGGCGAATTACAACGCGAACAACCAGTTCACGGCGACCAGCCAAGCGCCCGGCGGTGTGTCCTACGACGTGGCGGGCAACGTGCTGAACGACGGCCAGAACCAGTATCTTTATGACGCGGAGGGCCGTATCTGCGCGGTAGCCAGCAGCCCGGTCCCCAGTATGACCGTGATGACCGGCTACCTTTACGACGCTGACGGCACGCGCGTGGCCAAGGGCCGCATTTCGACATGGAGTTGCGATCCTGGAGCCAACGGCTTCCAAACCACCAACGACTACATCCTTGGCCCCTCGGGCGAGCAGGTCACCGAGATGGGCATGGGCGGCACGAGCAACGGCGCCACCACCAGCGGCCTTGCTTGGCAGCACACCAACGTCTACGCCGCAGGCTCGCTTATCGCGACTTATGACAACGACGGCCTGCACTTCTACCTCAACGACCCGCTCGGCACGCGCCGCGCCCAGACCGATTACGCTGGCGTGTTGGAGCAGACCTGTTCCAGCCTGCCCTTTGGCGACGGGCTTGTCTGCACCGGCTCCACAACTTACCCCACCGAACACCATTTCACCGGCAAAGAACGTGATACCGAATCCGGCAACGACTACTTCGGGGCCAGGTACTACGCAAGCAGCATGGGAAGGTGGATGAGTCCCGACTTTAGCGAGTCGCCCGTGGGCATCCCTTACGGCGATATTGAGAATCCACAGTCTTTTAACCTCTACGGTTATGTATTCAACAATCCACTTAAGAACCGCGATCCCGATGGCCACGCTTGCGACCCGGACTACATGACCGCAGATGTGAACGGCGATACGGTAGTTCATGCTGGAGCGTGCCATCTTGATTGGTGGGATTTGCCCGGTCATGCTTGGGTTGGATTAGCAAACCTGATGATGGCCCGTACAGGAAAGCAAGCTGCAACCGGAGCTAGGCAGATGTTCTATGCCTACTCCATCGGTGTGCCGCTTGCTGGCGTTGGCGTTGGCATGACCGCTGCGGGAGGTCTGACAACTCTTGGGCTTGGAACTGCCGCAGCTGGAGGAACAGTTCAAGGACTGTACGGGGCGGTAAGTGTAGCTGCGCTACAACAGGCGGCTACGTCAGGTGGAGAAACCATAACAGTCGTAACGAATCTTGATGCGGCTCCAGCGGCTGGGCGAGCACTTTCGGTGGCAACAGGAGATGGAGCGCAATCGCTCGCAAGCCAAGCATCGGGAAGTACACAATATGTTGCGCAGATACCCAAAGCCCTGGTCAATCTCATGGAACAAAAAGGTCTCGCAATAAGGTCGTATACAAGCATGGGGGGCACGACGGCGCAGGAGATCAGATTTATGCCTCAAGCCACTCAGTTCATCACGCAGTTCTTCAAATAAATCAACTCCCGATATGCACTTGGAGAGCCTATGACGTTTTGCTGTGATGCTTTTAAGTCCAATTTCGAGATGGCAGGAACTCGCGGATTCGGTGTCTTCTCTGTTCAGTTCAATAAGGACGGAGTAGCCTTTATCCTTCAGAATCGAGCTATGGAGTCGGGAGTGGACGCTCCAGTAACCAGTTCGCCCTTGTCTCTCATATCTGAAATGCACATCCAATTTTGCCCGTGGTGTGGGACACAACTAGATCGGTTTTATGGAGCAAATCCAGCGATTATGAGACCCGATCTCAAACTCAGATGAGTGTGGATACAGCAAGCGGCGGCGGGTTCTATAAAAGGGGATGTCAAGAAGAAACACTTCACCTGATCTGCCGGGGAAGATATTTTTCTGACATCCAGTCCCTGCTGGCAGCCGCAACACTCTTTGCCAGGGCATGGTTTTGGTATCCGCTTTCGTGGGAGGTTCTCGGAGTCATATTCTTTCGCGTTTTTCCTGCGGCCGTGCCCCATCCTTTCCGCTTTTTACTGCGGAAAGGGTGGGAGACCACAAACCTCCATTGGGGATTCAGAACTATACTGATTCGGTGATGGGCACGTGGGGTTTCGGTTACGATACGCTGAACCGGCTGGTAACCTCGCAGAATACGGCCACCACACCCACGTCCACCCAATACGCCAGCAACTACGGCTGCTGGAGCTACGACGCCTTTGGCAACCGCCTCTCGCAGTCGATGTCTACTACGCCATGCATAGGTACACTGCCGATGATGAGTTGGGCGAATTACAACGCGAACAACCAGTTTACGGCGACCAGCCAGGCGCTTGGCGGCGTGCCTTACGACGCGGCGGGCAACGTGCTGAACGACGGCCAGAACCAGTATCTTTATGACGCGGAGGGCCGCATCTGCGCGGTGGCCAGCACGCCCATGCCCGGTATGACGGGCTATCTCTACGACGCGGCCGGCACGCGCGTGGCCAAGGGCCGCATTTCGGCATGGAGTTGCGATCCTGGAGCCAACGGCTTCCAAACCATCAACGACTACATCCTTGGCCCCTCGGGCGAACAGGTCACCGAGATGGGCATGGGCGGCACAAGCAACGGCGCCACCACCAGCGGCCTCACCTGGCAGCACACTAACGTCTACGCCGCAGGCTCGCTTATCGCGACTTATGACAACGACGGCCTGCACTTCTACCTCAATGATCCGTTGGGCACGCGCCGCGCCCAGACCAATTACACTGGCGTGTTGGAGCAGACCTGTTCCAGCCTGCCCTTTGGCGACGGGCTTGTCTGCACCGGCTCCACAACTTACCCCACCGAACACCATTTCACCGGCAAAGAACGTGATACCGAATCAGGCAACGACTACTTCGTCGAGCAGATGCGAGCAGGCCGCGCATGGAATAGCTCAATATATGCGGTAGAGAAAGCTGGAGCTTCTGTCCGATTCCTATGTACTCGCGTTGGTGACCCGATGCGAGTTTGCACAGGCATCATCGATGGATCCAAGTTATCAGATTCGAAATACGGGGCACGCGCGATAGCGCATGAATTGGGCCATTGCTGTTTATATGTTGATTATACTCGTTACTAAAGTTTATTTTATCTACTACTTTAGCTTGACAAGATTCAAACGCGCAGCGAGAATTTTTCCGACAATTTGTGAAGCTCGGCCCGGTTGTGAAAGTTGCCCTGTGATATAGCCTTTTATTGCTTTACCGTCGGCGTGCAATTTGAGAGCTTCCGTGCTCAACTAAGAAATCCCTGCTTACAGGAGAATTGACATTGAGGCGACAATTGAGAACATTGGCTATGAGACACTATGCAGGACACATATGGGAAACTGGCACCTTATTTCTTTTGGTCTCGTGTACACAGTTTCTACTTGGCCAAGCGACCGCGCATTCAAAAGTGATAGTTCGACGCCAGAAATCCAAATGCGCAGCCAGGTGGATTACAAGCATGATCGCCATAATAATTGTAATGTACTCTCTATCCTGCACTGCGCAGTCTACAGATACCACAAGCCAACTCCCATCAGACCCGCTTGTTGATACAGGAATGCGCGCGTCTGCGACATATGAAGGTGTACACGACAACGTCAGCCTCTCCAGCGGGAACCTGTCGCTCTGTATTCCGCTCTTCTCATTGCCGGGACGTCATCATCTCAACCTGACTATTCCCCTCTGCTATAACAGCCAGTTTACAGAGATGGTTCAACAGGCCGGAGCAGAACCGGTACCACTTGATGCTGTATCGTGGTTTCCGTGGGTGTGGGGGAAGACCACTCTGCCGATGGGGCCTGGATGGACGTTGACCGGACGGCCTGGACATTATGTCAACGCAGGCGGTGGCAATGTAGTATTTATGCCCGACGGAAGCAAACATACATTTCCCGAACAGGGTGGCGACGGCTATGACGGCCAAGGCACCGGAATTTCGCTAATTTCCAACGGGGATATTTTACTGAAAGACGGCACATATATTACTCCAGGGAATGCGCCAACTTATTCCTCGCTTGTATATGACACAAATGGCAACTATATAGATTTCGAACCAAGTTATATAACAGACACTGTTGGAAGGCGCGTCACTGTTACTGCATCAGACGCCACGAGCACCATACCAGCCTACATAGCATTTAAATACCCGGATTCAAATGGAGTCACTCGAACTGTAACCGTACAAATGGCCACCGTATCGTTGTCATGCAACATGGCGACGGGACAGAATATTGGTAATACACGAGCATATTCTATGCCGACAGCTGTCATTTTGCCAAGCGGGCTTACCTACACTCTCCAATACGACAATTGTGGAGAGCTTAGCAAGATAACATATCCAGGCGGTGGCTACACACGCTATGAATACAGCTTTCAACCTCGTGCGATGTACAACACCTCTGAAACACCCCCTGGGATATACGGCTATCAGACTAATGAGATATCAGCTAAGTATGTGTGTACATCTGCGTCAGCGACTATGGGGTCCACAAGTACGGGCTCTGGAAATACTTGTGCTGCAGCCGAGGAAGTGACGACGTATACCCCCTCTGTGCTTGGCAATAGCGAGGAGCAATTCAACAATACTCAGAATGTGGTTGTAGATCCGTTGGGTAACAAGACGATTTATCAATTCACGGAAGCAAGCAGACAAATATATGGCGCACCCGCGCTTGAAACATCGAGACAGATGTATGATGCGTCAGGCCATCTGATGAAAACCATCCAGACGCAATATACAAACACGACAATCCCCTATCAAAACGATCCGGCGGCTCCCGCAGCGTTTCCGTCAATACAGACTACCACTCTCGACAATGGAATGGTTTCTCAGATTCAATGGGACTATGACCTGAAAGCTCCTTGGGCGCTCGATACTGTCTTGACAGAACAGCGTGAGTACGACTTTGGGTCAGGAAGTCCCGGTCAGCTACTCCAGAGAACCAATTATACGTGGCTACACCGTGACAATACTCAGTATGCTGACAGCGCGGTGAACATTCTGAACCGAAAGACGAGTGAAGCCGTTTATAACAGCAGCGGCACCCTGATGGCAAAGACAGTCTACGAATATGATAATTATACCTCCGGTATATCTCAGAGCGGAGCCGCAACTAACAAGGCTGCTTATGGTGCCTCCACATTGCGAGGAAACCTGACCGCGGTAAAAAGATGGAGAAACACCGATGGTACACAATTGGTCACTCGTTATCAATACGATGATGCGGGCAACGTTGTGAGTAAAGCAGACCCAAATGGCAATACGACGACGTATAGCTATCAGGATAACTTTGCCGACGGTCAAAACCGTAGTACCGCGGCATTCCTTACAAAGACTACCTATCCTGCGGCTGGAGGTGTCTCCCATGTTACTCAGAGCCAGTACTACTGGGGCAGCGGGAAAGTTGCGGCCTCATGTGGCGAGAACTTCGCGGGAACATGCGCGGCAGGACTGACGTCGGCAGCGGACTATGCTACCTATTCGTATGATTTGACGGGGCGCACCATTTCCGCCAAGACAGGAGATGGCGGTCAGAGTACTACGTGCTATAGCGAAATGGGAGGAGGAGGCTGTGCAAGCGGATCCTATCCCCTAAAGGTTGTTTCGACCGAGGCTATTGCATCAAGCGTGGCAAAAGTGTCCACGGCGGTGCTCGATGGCGTAGGCCGTGTAATTCAAACACAACTCAATTCAGATCCGAGTTGCGCGGGCGGAACGGTGAGTGTAGATAAGACCTACGATCTGGATGGTCGAGTATCGACAGTCTCAAACCCCTACTGCTCGGCCAAAGCTGGTGCATCGACCTCCGGTATTACTACGTATACTTATGATGGGCTAGGCCGTACAACACGGTTAACACATCCCGACAACTCTTATGCTTTTAGTACCTATTTAGGTCGGGCTGTGTTGAGTGCGGACGAAGGAAATGGCACGACACGGGTGCAACGCGTCTCACAAACCGATGCCTTGGGCAGGCTCGCGTATGTTTGCGAGGTGAGTAGTACGACTCAGCAAGGAGCATCAAATACGCCCAGCTCGTGCGGCCTGGATATTAGCGCCAACGGGTTCCTTACGTCGTATAGCTACGACACGTTGGGAAATCTTACCTCCGTAACGCAGGGCGGCGTCAGCCGGGCTTTTGTCTACGATTCCCTGTCAGAACTGAGGTCAGCCAATAATCCTGAATCTAGAACAACGCTCTATAACAGCTATGATGGGGACGGCAACCTCCTCAGCAAGACTGATGCCTTGGGAAGGACGACCTCTTATAGCTATGACGGACTCAATCGCTTGACAGGGAAATCCTACTCAGACGGAACAGCATCAGCATGTTTTCAATACGATCAGAACGCCAGTGGCCACGGGATTGGGCGGCTGGCAACAGAGTGGACGCAGTCTGGAACTTGTTCGTCAACACCGCCCGCGAGTAGTGTCATCACACAGCGCACATTTGCATCTTACGACTTGATGGGGCGTGTTGCGGTCGACCAGCAGTGCGCATCACCAAACAACTGCAGCGCAACGCCGAATCAAGTCAACTATGGATACGATCTTGCAGGAGACGTGACACAATTTGCCAATGGGCTGAGCGGAAACTTGGCCTTATCATTCACCAGCCAGTCCGACTCAGCGGGCAGACTGGCTTTGTTGAACGGTTCCGAATCAGGCGGATCCTCCAACATGGTCAATCTGTTTTCGGCATCGGGCTATAGCCCGGCGGGCAGTCTGAGTGATGCCACGATAGGAGAAGGTATTACCTTTCATCGGTCCTACAACAATCGCCTTCTGCCTACTGCCGAAGCTGACACGGTTGCTACAACACCAGGAACCGCGAGCGTCGGTATTACCGGGGCAGAACAGATTTCGGCATTTTCGACGGGCAGCATCACCTTCTCCGGCAGCGAGCAGAGTACCTCCTCAGACGGACAGACTGTTTACGACAATGGAAGGTTCATTGTTTACGTAACTGATTTGTACGCCGCGCCGATTTATATCAATTATGGTCAGAACGATACGCCACAAACACTTGCTGCAAACCTGGCAAGTGATCTGACGTGTACGAGTTCTGAGAATGTGCGGGGAGTCGCGAGCGGTTCTACCGTATACCTCTTCAGTTGCGCGGCCGGTGTGAATACGAACTACGTAATCAATGCGAGTATTGATGGGCACTCGTCACAGTTTGCGCAAGCCTCGTTCGCCGTTACCACCTCCGGCGCCACGATGACGCCGGTGATCAATCTTCCTACGTCGACTGCTGCAACGGCGGTGACCTTTGCCGGGACGGAGCAGAGCGGGCAGACGGGAAATTTCTTGATCTTTGTTTTGCCGAGCGGAGGCGGAGCGCCGCTTAAAACAGTTATGGTCAGTTGGGGATCGACGAGCACCGCCAACTCGCTGGCCACAAGCCTAGCCACCGCTCTCGGAACGTGCTCTTCCGGTTCCACTGTCACCGGAACCGTAAGCGGCCCGACAGTATTTGTCTCAAGTTGCTCATCCGGAACAACAATCGTTGTATCGACGGCATTTCTTGGATACAGTGGCGGGACTAAGGCGTCCTTTGTGGCCGTAGCGACCACTCCGGCATGGGCGGGCGTCACATCCGCTGCGGTCTACGATGCAGGCACCGTGGCGCTCACCATCAACGGAACCCAGGTGGCCTACACGACGTATAATTCCGCCTCCACCGCAGCCAGTATCACCTCGGCGCTGGTCAGCGCCAGCAGCAGCAACAGCCTGGTGAATCTGACGGTGAATGCCGATAACCCGGCCTACATGAATATTGTCGCCAAAGGCGGCGGAACAGATTCAGATTACACTTACGCATTGAACACTACCTACGATACCGCGCATTTTTCAACGCCGTCCTTCGAAGCCTCCTCCGCCTCAGGTTCGCTTGTAGGCGGTGCGAACGAGCCGCTATATAGCTGGTCCATATCGAGTTATGCTCCCGACGGGGACGTGCTGGCGATGACGGAAGCGGTGATGGGCACATGGACGTATAATTATGACGACATGAACCGGTTGGTGAGCGGCACGGCAGCAGCGGGCGTTGACGCGGGCTTAATACTTGGCTGGACCTACGACCGCTATGGCAATCGCTGGGCCCAGAACGCCACCGGTACGGGCAACGCCACGGCTGTGCAAGGACAACTGACCTTCACCGGGAATAACAACCGCATCGACGGCTGGAGTTACGATGCGGCGGGCAACCTGCTCTACGACTACATTCACCATTACACTTACGACGCGGAGAACCGTATAGTGACCCTCGACGGCCAGCCCACTTACATCTACGACGCCGAGGGACGGCGCGTGGCCAAGCTGGGTGCAGGTGGAACCGTGACGGCCAGTTATGTTTTAGGCCTGGGAGGCGAGCAGGTTTCAGAGTTGAACGGCGCGGGGCAGTGGGTGCATAGCAACGTCTTTGCTGGCGGAAAGCTGCTGGCCACCTACGCTGGTCCCGGCGATACGTCAGCACTTGGGTATCACTATCACCTGACCGACTGGCTGGGCACGCAGCGTATGCAGACCAACGTCAACGGCAATGAAGAAGAACGTTGCTATAGCTACCCCTTTGGCGACGGCTTGAACTGCACCGGATCGGACGCCACCGAACACCACTTCACCTCGAAGGAAAGAGACGCGGAATCAGGGCTCGATTACTTTGGTGCGCGGTATCTCTCATCGAACCTGGGACGGTTCATGACGCCGGATTGGGCTGCCGCGCCGATCTCAGTTCCGTACGCGCAGTTCGGTGATCCCCAAAGTCTAAACCTCTATGCCTATGTGGGCAACAATCCGAATACCGGAATAGATCTAGACGGGCACGGTCCTCTAGATAACGGCGATGGGTATAATTTCGGTATTGTAGGTCTCAGTGGCTATGAGTTTCATGGGGATTACTTTGACCTCCAACATCCCAACCAGTTTGGGGGTAGTTCAAATTCATCAAATGGGGGATCTTCAAATTCAGCTCCACCACCGCCTGCACCTTCAAATCCAAATCCTGCAAACCCAGACCCTGCGGCACAACAGCAGAGGAACAACGGAAACGCTGCCATAAAGCCAACAACGTTTACCTTTGACCCGACGTTGCCGACAAACGTTCAAATTACGGGGTCTCCAACCCCAACTTACGGTCCTCTGCCCGACGGCATGGGCGCGCCAGCCGGAACGATATTCAGCGGCAATACTTTCCCAGAGCAAATCGTCGGCTTAACTGGACAGCCGGCTCAGGGTAACTTTACGGCTGTTGAGAACATACAGTTTTGGGGCAACGCAGGCCCGATGGTTACGAATGCATCTCCAGTCGGGCATACCTTCACCGACTACGTCGGGTTGACCTCTCCCAACGGATCGTTTTCAGGCGGTTTGACGGTCAGTATTGCCCGACAATCGTTTACCGTAACCTTGCAAAATGGAATAAGTTACGGTCTAAGCACTATCATGTCTCATTCTGTGTGGATGGTAAATGGAAGTATTATGCAGGCCACGTCTACGGTGATTATTCCGTGATGATCATCCACGGAAAGCTGAGGTCACCTGTGCCAAGGATGTAGCCAGATTTGCTGCGATGTAGGAGGCACGATCTAGGCGGAAGCATGAATGCTCGCTGAACTCTTGGTATTTTCTGTTTCCGATTTGTGTTGCAACCGTGGTGAAGTCTTACCAGACGTCGCCCTCAATAATCTTTTGAAGGAGGTACCTTTTTGTTAAATCGGGTAATTAAAAATTCTTTCGTTTTTTGTTTGTTCGCTCTGGAAGCTTGGGGGCAAATGGCAGATCCAAGGAACGCAGTTCAGGGTGTCCGAGAAACAGCGTCCACTGTCGCTACGGAATCGTCACTGCTGCCCATTCTGGAGCTTCTCGATAAGGCCAAACTCTCTGGTTCTCTCGAATTCTCGGGACACTGCGATTCGTTCAACAACCCTGGATTTCCAGAGTTCCCGCCATTGCGCGTCACTATCGCCAAAGGGAAGCCCCCTCTGCAAATCTTGCGCGAGATGTTCATCGATGATCCGAAAATGAGGGTTACACAAGATGCTTCTGGGATAGTTAGAATGGTTGAGCGCGGCGTTCCAAACGACATTCTAAATGTCAGGATTGGTCATATCGCGCTCGGTGGAGGGGAAGGTGGAGTATATAACGCAAATGCCGCCCTTAACTCTCTGGTGTGGGCACCGAATGTGCAATTGTTTTTGAAAGCGCATGACATCGAATGGCCGTTTACCGTCAATGCATTTGTCGGTAACGTTGCAAAAGTTTCTCCCGTTTGGCCCCACATATCCGGATACCAGGATACCCTCACTCTTTTGGAAGCGATGGATAATACCCTAAAGACTTTCCCGGGCATCTGGATATATGAGAATTGCCCACGAACTGACACGAAGAGTCGTTTTGTCTTTTTTCAGTTTTACCACCTGCAAAGGACAGGCTTCGAAACGATTGTTGAATAGGCCCAACAACCGGGTGCCCCAGGTTTGGATTTTCAGACCTGGGACACCACGAATCTAAATCGGCAGTTTTTGGATTTTGTAGAATTTGTCGATTTCGAGTTATGCTCCCGACGGGGACGTGCTGGCGATGACGGAAGCGGTGATGGGCACATGGACGTATAATTATGACGACATGAACCGGTTGGTGAGCGGCACGGCAGCAGCGGGCGTTGACGCGGGCT
>Ga0255356_1000617_pt1 | contig 24047 bp, 11 predicted proteins | sample HBST100metaG_FD_189944 | JGI IMG/M metagenome (GOLD analysis project Ga0255356, IMG submission 189944) | Peat soil microbial communities from Stordalen Mire, Sweden - H.B.S.T100 | ecosystem: Environmental > Terrestrial > Soil > Wetlands > Peat | place: Sweden: Norrbotten County, Stordalen Mire...
GATTCTCGCCGCACAGGTAGCCGCTGCTGAAGTGCTGCGCGCGGCGGGATTCAAGATTGGATTGCTGTTCGTTTCAGGGGAAGAACGCGACTCGGCCGGCGCGAACGCCGCCAACAAGGTATCCAAAGGGAGCCGCTTCCTTATTAACGGTGAGCCCACCGACAATCGCTTAGCACTGGCCTCCAAAGGTGCCTTGCGCGCGGCCTTCAAGTCTACGGGCAAGATGGCGCATTCGGCTTATCCTGAACTGGGCGATAGCGCGGTTCACAAGCTGGTCGAGGTGCTTGGTAAATTGTTAAAGTTGCCGCTGCCAGAGCTTGAAGGCATTGGCCCCAGCACGCTGAACATCGGCCAGATTCAGGGCGGCCATGCCCCCAACGTCATTGCCGACAAGGCCGAGGCGCAAGTGCTGGTCCGCACGGTTACTGACTCGGCACCGGTGCGCGCCCAGTTGACAGAAGTTGCCGGCGATCTGGCCACGGTGGAGTTTACGCTTGACACTCCCTTCGTTCGCCTGCGCGCCGTCGAGGGTTTGCCTACCATGGTGGCTAAGTTCTCCACGGACATTCCGCAGCTCTCAAACTGGGGCGAGCCGCTGCTGCTGGGGCCAGGGTCGATCCACGTTGCCCACACGCCGCAGGAGAAGATTGCGAAGAAGGAGCTGCTGGGAGCGGTCGAGTTATATGTCAGAGTAGCGAAGCAGTTATTGAGCTGAAGGTTCATCGGGGAAACTCGTGATTCTAAAAAAGGCACGGCTGACGCTGTGCCTTTTTTATAGTACGAAGACTTCCAAACGCCATTGTCATGACTGCATAAAATTGTCATGACTGCATAAATTGGTAATTCGCCATGGACAAGTGCGGGCGGGGACGCCCGCACTACAGCCGGCCGGGAGGCCAGCGCTACATTCGTGCAATTACCAATTCATGCGGCCACGGTACTGGGAGTTTTTTGCGGTTTTTGAGGCCGAGTTGAGATGTTTCTCAGACTAGTTGGAGTTGGCGGCGGCGAGCTGTACTCGTGATGGGGTAACCGCCTCACCCGCCAGTTCGGCGACGGTTGCTTTGTTCAGCACTTCCAACATTGCTTCCTGCGCTTTGGCCCAGATGGGGTGCGCTGGGCAGAAGGACTTTCGGCTGCAAGAGGCTCCGGAGACGAGGCATAGGTTCAAGCAGATAGGACCGTCGATGGCCTCGATCACTGCGCGGATCGATGCATCGCGGCCGGGGGGAAGAATTTCAAAGCCACCAGACTGTCCTCGCCGGGAAGCGATGAATCCGGCACGGCACAAAGCCTGGAGAACCTTGGAAAGAAAACTCGAAGGGGCCCCGGTGGCACGGGCCAGCGTGGGAAGCAGCGTACGCTCATGGTCGGGCAGCGTTGCCATGTGGACCATCACTCGAACCGCATAGTCGGCCGCCCGCGTAAGCTGCATGGTAGAACCGGATTGTCCCATTTCGATCGCTTCCTCCAACCACTATCCTAATTAATCCTAGCGCGTAAGATTGCCAACTGTATGCGGATCCTTGGCCAGCGGGCAGCCCTCGCAGTGAGCTGAACGGCCGCAATGGGCCTTGCCCACGGCGACTGTGAGTGCATGGAATTCGTTGAAGAGTTGCGCCTGCTTCTTCGGTGCATCGGCGGCGAAGGCCTGGCGGGTGAGGTCGACCAGCGATTCATACCCCTTGCGATTGCGGCCGGGCGGGGGAGTTATCAATCCGTGCCGATCAGCGACACGCCGCAGATATTCGTCAGCGACTGGAACAGGATGGCCGAGGGCGTAGAGCAGAATGGCGTCGGCGGTCTCAGGACCAACGCTGGAAAGGGCAAGCAGACGGGTGCGCACGGCAGATGTCGGAGTGGCGGCAAGGGTTTCGAGCGAGCCGGAAAATTCCTCGTCCAGCATGGCAACAAACGCTTTCAGCGCGGGAGCCTTGCGGGTATGAAAGCCTGTGGGTTGGATCAAGCGCCGCAGACCTTCGAGAGTTAGAGAGCGCAATCCATCTACGGTTAGCGCTCTTGCCGTGCGGAGGTTGGCGAGCGAGAGCTCAACGGCTTTCCACGCGGTGTTCTGGGTGAGATATGCGCCGAGGATAACTTCAAAAGGAGTCTTGGCTGGCCACCAGTGCTGCGGGCCATAGGCTGCGGCAAGCTGGTCGTGCATGCGGCGCAGACGCTGAGCGGGAGTGGGCTGGGACGAGGTCACGGCTGGTTTTAGGATAGAGGAGTCGGCGCGGTTAGCGGCAAGGGAGTGCGAGTATGGAGGGCGCGATGAAGAGTTATACGGAGTATTTGATATTCGAAACGAAAAAGCGGCGGGAGATGGTGCACATCACCGATCAGGTAGAGCAAATTGTGGAGCGCAGCGGTGTGAAGGATGGATTGTGCTTCGTCTCGCCGATGCACATCACGGCAGCTGTGTATGTGAACGACTTAGAGAGCGGGCTGATTGAAGATATCGGCAAGTGGCTGGAGGAACTGGCTCCGGCGCGACCCGACTACAAGCACCACCAGACGGGCGAAGACAACGGAGACGCGCATTTGAAGTCGCTACTGCTGCACCACGAGACGACTTTGCCAGTGACCAATGGACGGCTGGACCTGGGAACCTGGCAGCGGGTCTTCTATGCAGAGTTCGATGGGCAGCGCAGAAAGCGGGTGATCGTAAAGGTGCTGGGGGTGGAGTCGGTTTGATAGAAACTGCCCGCCACGGTTCGCAGCTTCGCTGTCTCAAAATTGAGGCAGGGAAATCAGCGGATGAGGTTACTTGGGCGATGAAGCTGCCGTGGGCTTCTGCGCTTCATTCAAAGCGGAAAAGATGTCGCGCTCGTGCTGGGCCTTTTCTGGCATCTTTGCGCGGGCATAGGCTTTGGCGAGGTTGAAGTGAATCTCAGGGCTGGCGGGACTTAGTTTGGCGGCTAACTCCAGTTCGCGCATTGCCGTTGTGAGATCGCCTGTTTCGAGAGATGCGCGGCCCAATAGATAGTGAGCATCGACAGAGTCAGGAGCGAGAGTGAGGGCGCGCTGCGACCAGGCGATTGCGGTGGTAGCATCCTGCTGACGCAACGCGATGGAGGCCAGGCGATCACAAGGTAATTCGCTCTTGGGCGAGATTGCCGCCTCCGCTTGCATTTGGACGGCGGCCTGGTCGAAGTTAGAGAGCGCGATCAAGGCGGTTCCGTATGCGTAATGCAGAAAAGGCTCGGTGGGATACTTTTCCAGCAGAAGTTTGAATTGCGGGAAGGCATCGTCGTATTCACTTTGTTGCAGAAGTACTGCGATGTGTCCTGCAGCTGTGACGAGGGCTATCTGTTGCGGGCTGGTGGTGTCTGGAAATTCCGCTTTGCGCAAAAGCGCCAACCCAAGCGCGTACTCCACCTTTGTACCCAAGGGGGGCGCTGCGTCTCTGGCCGTTGCCAGCACCTCGGTGGCCTGATCAAACTGGCCCGCATGGACGAGCAGAACACCGTAGGTGTATCTGGCGAGGAAGAGGTATTCGGGCTTGGCGCTCAAGCCGAGTTTCGCGCTGCGATCCAGGTGGATGAGGGCGTTGTCGAATTCTTTCAACTCGTATTCGCAGATTCCCAGCAGCGCCCAGCCATTACCGTTGTCTGGAGTTACTGCGAGCTCCGCCTTGAAATCTGCGCTGGCAGCGGAATACTGGCCTGCTGTGAATTCCACGAGGGCACGGTTCCAACGCTCTCGATTTGCTTCGGGAGCTGTCTTGGTTTTTGCGACGGTGGCTGCATTGGCATAGAGAAGAACGATACGCTGTTCGGGAGCTGGGCTGCTGGCGCTGGCTGGCGGCACGAATTTTCGCTCGATCGCAGATTGCTCTCGTCTGCCTGCCGCTTCCAAGGCTTGAGCGAAGATATGGTGAGCGTCCTTACTGCTTGGGGCAAGCTGCACAGCTTTTTGCGCTGCTTTGAGCGATTCACTCACTGCGCCCTGACGGAGCTCGATGCGGCTGAGCTCGATCCACGCAACTGAACTCTCGGGCGAAATCTTTGTCTCCGCGAGGAGTTGCTCCAATGCTTCTTTGCTTTTCCCTGCCTTTGCCAGAGCAAGTCCATACGCAGAATGCAGGTAGGGGATATTCGGATAGGTCTGTAACAATGCGGCCAAGCGGGCGGGTTCGTCGCTTCCGGCTATTGCGGCGCTTCCGGCGTCCAATACCAGCGCCTCGCGTGATGGGTCGAGTTCCTCAGGGAGCAAGGGGACACGCAGCATCGCGAGGCCCAAGGCAATCTTCGCTTGCGGCGACACGATACCGGTACCGAAGGTCGCAAGCAACAGGTCAGATGCGCGCTCGAATTCACTGGCGCGGACCAACAAAACTCCGAGGTGGTAGCTGGAGACGCGCGCAATCTCGTCGTCCTGAATTCCGAGGGACGCTGCCTTTTCCAGATGAGTGAGGGCGTTGCTGTAATCGTGGGTCTCGTATTCCGACAAACCGAGGACGCTCCAGGCGATGCCCAGGGTGGGAGCAAATTCGACGACCTTCTGAAATGTCGATCTCGCCTCTACGAATCGGTTGCTGTCATACTGCAACATTCCCAGGTTCCACAGACCCTCTTTCCACTCGGGCTGAAGCTCCAATGCACGCTGGTAGTCGCGGATAGCCTCGTCGGTCTTTCCCGTTTCTCCTTCTTCAAGCGCCTGCTTCCGCAGACTATCAATATCAACCGGAGCCGTGGCCGCGCCGGCGGCGGACTGGGGGGCAGGGAAGAGTTCTCCAGATGCAGCGCCAACACCGGCGAATGGAGAAAGAGCAACTCCCAGCAGAATCGATCGGAATATCGGCGTGCGCATAGACGGTACCCGCAAGCAAGTATACTTTGTACTGACTTGATGCCCTTCAGTATGCAGCAGAAAACTCTTCGCTCACTCGAAAACATTTCGCGTCGCAGGCTCCTTCGCGACATGGCGGCCGTTGCCGTTGCGTCTCCTCTCTGCGGGAGTTTGCTCAGCCGTGCGGCTGCTGCTCCCGCGCCCTACACCTTCGAGGAGGTGCCGGCATCGAAGAGTGGCATTCACTGGGTGCACAATGCGGGCAAATCCCCTGAAAAGTATTTGCCTGAGAGCAGCGGGGCAGGATGCGCCTTTCTCGATTTCGACAATGACGGCTGGATGGATATTTATCTGGTTAACAGCGGCAAATCGAACTTTTTCAATCCGCCCCATCCTATGCGCAATGCGCTTTATCGCAACAATCGCGACGGCACCTTTACTGATGTAACGGAGAAAGCGGGCGTTGGCGGTGGCGGCTACGGCATGGGCGTTGCCGTGGGAGATTACAACGGCGATGGCTTTCCGGATATCTATGTCACGCAATGCGGGCGGAACATACTCTACCGCAATAACGGCGACGGGACTTTTACCGACGTTACGGAGAAGGCGGGCGTTGCCGCGGCTGGTTGGAGTACGAGCGCTGTCTGGTTCGACTATGACAATGATGGCAAGCTCGATCTATTTGTTTGCCAGTTCGCCGAGTTCGACTTGTTGCACGGATGCGGAAAAGACGCCGCTGGCGTGCGCCACTACTGCATCCCCAAGATATTCAACCCCATGCCGAGTTGGCTCTTCCATAACAATGGTGACGGTACATTTACGGATGTGAGCAAAACTACCGGAATCGCCAACCATTTGGGGAAGGCGTGGGGCGTTGTGGCAACGGATCTGAATAACGATGGCAAGATGGACCTCTTCGTTTCAAACGACACTGTGCCGAACTTCCTCTACATGAATCGCGGTGGCAGCTTCGAAGAGGTTGGTTTAGCGGCCGAGGTTGCCTATAGCGCAGATGGCCGCGCTCGTTCAGGCATGGGACTGGATTCCGCCGATTTCAACGACGACGGCCTGATGGACCTCTTTCTTGCCAATATTGATGAGGAGTTTTTCTCCCTCTACCAAAACAACGGTGACGGAACCTTTGACGACGTCGCCACACCGCTGGGCATCGGCATGTCCACCCGCTGGATGAGCGGTTGGGGACTGAAGTTCTTCGACTACGACAATGACGGCAATCTTGACCTGATCGCAGCGAGTGGTTTTCCAGACGACCTGTTCGATGTGGCTTCTTCGTCTATTCAGTGGAGGCAGCCATTGCTGCTTTTTCATCATGAAGGAAAGGGATTTCGAGATGTCAGCGCAGGTAGCGGGCCAGTTTTCGGAAGAAAGTTTCCCGCCCGCGGTCTCGCCATTGGCGACTTCGACAATGACGGGGGAGTCGACGTGCTGATCAGCAACAATGACGATGCTCCGCTGCTTCTACGCAACAACGTCGGCAGACTGAATAACTGGTTAGGCGTGAGTCTGGTCGGACGCAAGTGCAATTCCGACGCGATCGGAGCCCGCGTCAGTTATCAGGCCGGGGATCTGAAGCGCTCAAGAATGAAGGTTGGTGGAGGCAGCTTTCTCTCCTCACACGATCCACGGATGGTACTCGGCATCGGCCAACGATCCAAAATCGACTCGCTGGAGGTCAAGTGGCCTTTGCCAAGCGGTTCCGCCGAGCGCTTCACCGATCTGCCCCTGAACCGTTACATCACCATCGTCGAAGGCTCCGGCAAGTGGAAATAGCAAGGCAGATTTGCAGCTCTCGAAGGCTCTCACTGGAAATGTCTGCGGATTCGATGATCGATGGAGTTGTCTTGCGTATTCGATAGCAAGGCGAAACAAAAGCGAATCTAGCATGTGGAAATTTGAGTGCAGACAGCCTCAAAAGCCTGGCCAGAATATTTGGAATTCATGAGGCGAACAGACATCGGGCGAGCTTGTCTTCATTGAATGAAATAGCTTATATCTTATTTTAAATCAACTACTAAACCAATATAAAACCCGGGTTCTTCGGTCGGTAGCAAAGGTATATTTCTTCAGCGCGCCCATGCTTCATTTACGGCCCATTTTGGACTCCGGAGGGTCAGAGTTCTCTTGGAGATTATTGTATTGACAGTCTACAGTGCCCCCGTTCACAATATTTGGCGAGTCGAAAAGCACCGGTACGCTGTCTTGTATGGGGCCTAATCTGCTGTTTTGGGACAAATCTTTCATTTCAAGATGATGTACTTTCTGCAAATAATTCGACCGGTTTTCTCACTGGGGAACAAATGAACGATGCCGGTGGGGAAATAGATGACAACTGTTGTCAGGAGACCAAATGATGCAAAAATGTATCGGAAGCAGTGGCCTTGCGTCCCGATTTAAAATTGGGATCTGCGCGCTATTCACGATAATCATGCTGGCGGCGATACCCGTCGCCTTGCATGCCCAAGCCTATTACGGCTCAATCGTTGGCAATGTGACGGATTCGACTGGAGCCGCTGTTGTCGGCGCCAAAGTCACCGCCACCGCCAACGCAACCGATGTCAAGGCCGCGACCACCACGTCGGGCTTGGGCACCTACTCGCTGCCGCAATTGGCGGTAGGAGTCTACACAGTCCACATCAGCGCGCCCGGCTTCAAGGAATTTGTTGCCAACGGCGTCGAAGTCCACGTTTCCACAAACACCTCGCTGAATGGCGTCCTGCAACTGGGCGCGGTCAGTGAGAAGGTGACAGTCCAGGCTGACGAAGTCCAGGTGGAAACCACCTCGGCTGCGGCTGGCGAAGTCGTTACCGGCGCTCAGGTTCGCGAGCTCCCACTCAACGGCGAAAACTTTATTGGCTTGACCCAACTCTCTCCTGGTGTTTCCGCTGCTGCTAGTTTCGATGGCGTTGGAAAAGGCCTCGAGGGTGGCGTTAACTTCTCCGTCAACGGCAACCCTTACACCAACAACTTGTTCCTGGTTGACGGCGTTAACAACAACGACGTTGGATCAAACCGCACCATTCTCGTTTACCCGGCAGTTGACACCATCGCCGAGTTCAAGATGATCCGTAACTCCTTCGGTGCTGAGTATGGCCAGGCTTCTGGCGCCATCATCAGCATCACCACGAAGTCGGGTCAGAACCAGTACCATGGTGGTCTCTTCTATTCGGGCCGCAATGACAAGCTCGATGCAAACGACTATTTCTCAAACCATAACGACACAGGCAAAGCCAAAGAGCGCAAGAACGACTGGGGCTACAACGTAAGCGGCCCGGTTCTGCCAGCTCTGAAGGACAAGCTGTTCATTTGGTGGAACCAGGAGTGGAACAGGGAGATCCAAGGATCTTCGTTCGGCACTTGCGTTCCCACGGACGCTGAAGGCAAAGGCGATTTCAGCGCATACGGCGCCTCTGCAAACGGTCTCGATCAGTGCGGAGCGTCTATTCCTGGCACCACGAACTCCGTGACCTCGGGTGGTGTAACGACCAACACCGTGAACCCGGGATTTCCGACCTATGACGGAACAGCCCAGAAGCTGAACACCTACGATCAGGGCGGCTATCTGCTGGGGCAGTTCTATCCGTCAGCCAACTACAATGCCGATCAGACCAAGGTTCCTGCCAGCGGTTACAACTGGGCATCTGCCATCAACAACCCGCTGCACTGGAGTGAGTGGAACGTAAGGCCGGACTTCGACATCAACAAGTCGAACCGCGCTACCTTCCGCTGGACCCAGGATTCATGGGACAACCCATTCCCGAATAACGGTTCGAACTTCTGGGGTGATTCCGAATACCCAACCATTGGTTCAAACTGGAGCCAGCCTTCCAAGAGCGTCATGGCCAAGGTGAGTTCGACCATCTCGAACAGCATGGTGAATGACGCAGAGTTTGGATTTGGCAATAATGCCATCATCACGACTCTTGCTGGTACAAGGTCCGCAGATGTTGCGGCGCTTGCCGTAGCCTATCCTGCCAGCTTCCCGTCCTCGCTCAAGCAGGCGGGCGAGTTCCTCGGCGGATGGGGTGGACTCAATCCCTACGGTTCTTCGCAGGGTGAGGCGTCCATGTGGAACATCGCGCCATACAAGAATCACGAGGATCTGTACACCGTTCAAGACAACCTGTCGAAGGTCAAGGGCAATCACCTGTTGAAAGCCGGCGCCTTCTATAGCAACAACATCAAAGTTGAAGATGCTGGAAACGGCGCAGGCCGTCCGGGTCTTCCCTCTTCCGTTGCTACTACCGCAAATGTCTATGCGGGCGTAAACACCAACAACGCCTTGGCAAACATCCTGATCCCGGGCGCGGCAAAAACTGCAACGAGTCCCGCAGGGTATCTGCCGCAGGGCTTCACCGGCATATCCGAGGCCAGCACTGATGCCACGGCTTATGTCAAATGGCATGACTTTGAATGGTATCTGACGGACAGTTGGAAGGTTCGCAGAAACCTCTCCGTCGATCTCGGCTTCCGCTGGTCCTTCTACCGTGAACCCTACGGAAAGGACAATCACTACACCAACTGGAGCCTGTCGAAGTGGTCTGCAACAGAGGCAACGGCCCAACCTGGTGATGCCTGCAACGGCGCCATCATCGTTCCCGGAACCACTCCTTGCGCAGATGCGGTCAAGTTAATGGCCAGCCTCGGCGTACCGATTACCCTGTCGAGTGGAACACCCGGCCCCAGCCGAGCGCTTGTCGACCAGAACAGTCATGACATTGCCCCGCGCGTTGGTATCTCCTGGGATATCTTCGGCAACGGCAAGACTGCGCTGCGCTTCGGCGGTGGTCAGTTCTATCAACGCGAATTGGTTGGTATCGACGAAGGCGCTGCCAAGGGCTCGCCTTATGTCCTCACCGCCAACTCAACCCGCACGATCGATACCGCTTCCCAGATCGCCGGAGCATCGGTATCGCCTAACTGGGCCAAGGAATCCAAGGGTGTAACCCCGAATTCCTGGCAGTGGAACGCAACCGTCGAACAGGAATTGGCAAAGAACACCACCATGGAAGTGTCGTATGTCGGCAACACCGGCATCCACCTTACCTCGATGGAGGCCTTCAACCCGATTCCGCAGAGCAACTGGTTGGCAGCAACGCTTGACTCGAATGGCACCGGCGTCAATGCCGAACGCCCTGCGTTCAACTTTGGCCAAATCCAGGGCTTCGCACGCCAAGGTCATGCGACCTATCACGCGTTGCAAGCACTCTTCCGCGCACAGGCTGGCGCATCAACCCTCCAGGCTGCTTACACCTGGTCTCACTCAATTGGCGACGTCCAACTGGACGATTCTTCGGGTACTGCCGATGCGCAAGCAAAGACGGTTAACGGAAGTTCCGCTCTGGACAAGGGAAATACCAACATCAACCGTCCGAACATCTTCGTGCTGAGTGAGGTTTACTACTTGCCGAAGCTCGCTAACCAGAACATCATCGCGCGTGGCGTCCTCGGTGGATGGCAGGTCAACAGCATCCTCACGGCCGTGCATGGCAGTTCTCTAACGGTCTTCGCTAACGGAAGCTATACCAATGCCGTTACCGAGAATGTTGGTGGTGTGGCAAAGACTGTCAGCCAAACGATTAGCCAACTCATCGGTACCGGATACAACGGCAACAACCGTCCGTTGACTGTAGCTGGCCAAGGCTGCAACAAGGGTCAATTCGACAATCAGATTCTGAATACCAATGCATTCACTCTGGTCGGATATACCCTGGGCACAGTACCGACGAACATCGAACGCCGCGGTTCTTGCTACGGCGCTCCTACAACAAACGTGGACGGCCAGTTGGCCAAGAACTGGGAAGTCAGAGAGCGGTATCGGCTTAAGTTCTCGATGGACTTCTTCGATCTTCTCAACCGCGCCAACTTCAACAGCAGCAGCATGGAAGGTGCAGGATGGGCTCCCGCGAATATTCAGTGCGGACCCTCCATCACCGTCCTCGGCACGACAACCACGGCTCCTTGCAGCGCTTCGAACAAGGTTATCTCTTCGAATAGCACACCAACGGGCTTTGGAGCGGTTTCTGCCTTGCAGTCTGGCAAGGGCTTCCGCGAAGTGCAGTACAGCTTGAAGTTCTCGTTCTAACGACGAACTTCAACAACAACGCAACACAACAACGAAGAAATCAAACTGCGGAGCGCTTGTACAGGCTCCGCAGTTTGATTGTGGTAGAGCAAATTCAATATCTCTGTCATGCGAGCCGATAAGTTCAATTGGCTTTTCCTTGAAGGAAAGACGTCACAAATTTGTGCTGCACTACCTCAAATCTGAAATTGCTCTAAAATCAATACAGCGCATACTTATGAAGCTTCGTCTCTATCAATTCGCACACCGAGCAAAGCCTCGTCCGATGTATTTCCACTGCGTCACATGGTGTGCGGGTCTGGTGCTTTCTTCGCTCATCTTTCTTGCTGCTGGAGCGCAGACCGCGACGCGCCATGCCTCTCCAACTCACAAATCACAGACTGCCGGGGATGAGCTTTTGGCACGCCTTGCAGCAGCCAAGGCTGCCCGCGAGGCCGGCAACTCGGCGGCCGTTGCCTCGGCGAACTATCTTGTTATCGCTTCTGCTCTCCGCGAAATCGCCGACCTGCGAGTGGCAGCATCGGACGACTCGAAGGCTGTCGAACTCTACCGAAACTCCCTCCAATATGAAGACATTCCAGAGACATACGCCGCCATGGCCTTCGCAGAGATCCAAGCCGGCGATTTCGACAAGGCCATCCAGTTTGCGCAGCAAGCTTTAGCTGCCGATCCTGGGAACCTCCGCGCAGTGAGGACTCTGGCCAGTGCTCTCGATCAGAAAGGGGAGTATGCCCAGGCTGTCGAGCCATTTACCAAAATTGCCCACGCAGACCCCACGGTAGAAAACCTGTACCCCTTGGCGGAGTGCCTGCTGCAAACCAGGAAGCCTGAAGACAAGGCTCGCGCCGTTGCGGTATTTGAGCAGATGACGAGGATCTCGGGCGACAACGGTTCGTTGCATGTTCTTTTCGGGCGCGCATATCGCGATGCCGGCGACATGCATTCGGCAGTCAGCGAGTTTGAGCGTGCCATTGCGCTCGATCCGCGCACCCCTCACGCCCATTACTTTCTTGGTCTCGCCCAGCTTGTTCTCAACGAGTGGAAGCCAACGCCTGCCGCCGAGGCAGCGATCCGAAAAGAGGCCGAGTATTACCCGAATGACTACCTCGCGAACTATATGCTTGGGTTCCTTACCTCAGGAGAACGCCAGTATGAAGATTCAAACAAGTATCTGCTGGCTGCCTCAAAAATCTCTCCCACGTTGCCTGAGCCCTATCTCTATTTGGGCTTGAACGCCTTTTCCCAGGGGCAGATGGAACTCGCTGAGAAGATGTTGCGCAAGGCCGTCGAGCTCACCGGTAACGACGAGGCTCGCTCAAACTATCAGATACGCCGGGCAGATGTAGACCTGGCTCGCATTCTGTTCAGTAGCGGACGTCAAAAGGAGAGCGAGGTCTTTGCCGCGAAGGCGCGCGATCTGCAGAACAAAACGATGGTGGAGAGCCAACAGAGTGTCTCCGCCGTGATGCTCGCGGGCGGAACCGGCGCAGCAGCCGCAGTGATGCCGCTAAGCCGTCAGCAGGAAGATCAATCCGCGCCAACCGTCAAGAGTAGCGATGATCCCTTTGCGCACAGCACGTTGCCCCCGGAGCAGCTCGTGGCAGCCGAGGCGCGCGAGAAGACGCTCCACTCAGTGCTTGCATTGGCGTTTAACGATCTCGCTACATCGGAAGCAGTTGGCGGGGAGTATGCCCTGGCTCTCGGTAACTATCAGCAGGGAGAGCGATGGGACCGTGCGCTTCCCGGACTTGAAAAGAATCTTGGGTTGTGTGCCTTCCGGGCCAAAGACTACGCGGAAGCGGTTCGCGCTCTCTCGCAGGCATTAGCGCTTGAGCCCGACTCGCCTTTACTCCACGCGATGCTTGGTATCTCTTATTTCGCCACAGACAAGTATCCAGAGGCGGCAAATACATTTGCGCCCCTCGGCACTCGCGGCATGCAGGATGGCGAGACCGGCTACGCCTGGGCGGCTTCTCTGACCCATATTGGCGACCTGGTGAAAGCGACGGAGGTGTTGGCTGCCTTCGAGTCTGAACCGCGCTCCAACGAGACGCTTGTTCTTGTCGGTCAACTGTGGACGGAGATAGGCGACTACACGCGTGCTACTGCGACTTTGCAGCGGGCGCTGCAGTCCGACCCATCGTTGTTGAAGGCGCACTTTCGCCTGGGAATTGCAGATATCCATTGGGAGCATTGGGCGGACGCTGCAAAGGAGTTCCAGGCAGAGCTGAATCTCGATCCTGGTGACCCCGTTGCACAGTATCATCTTGGCTTTGTATACTTGCAAGAATCAAAGATTGAAGATGCCAAGGCGCTTTTTCAGCAGGTTATTGCCGCGCATCCTGATTATGCCAATGCCCAGTATGAATTGGGAAAAATCTTGCTCGACAGTGGTCAACTCGCGGACGCGGTCGAGCATCTTGAAGTGGCAGCCCGACTCAGCCCCCAGACGGACTATATGCACTATCAGCTACAGGCCGCCTATCGTAAGTTGGGGAGGGGCGCTGACGCGGATCGTGAACTTGAAATCTACAAAGGGCTGAAGGCGAAATCTCGCGAGCGCATTGCGGATAAGCTAAAGCAAACCCCATAGGGAAGGACACGACCCGTTTGTTCACTCGCCGCTGTCATGTTAGCCTCTTGCGATTCCTTGCTGTCGCTTTCTGTGCTCTGAACGTCGCGGCTGCGCAGATGGGATCGGGCCATAACGCGGCGGCTCCTCCTCCGCCCGGCGCGAAGATGACCAAATGCAGCGGCCGTCAGGTTCCGCAACTGGAAGATGTTGCCGCCAAGGCAGGCATTACCTTCAAGCACGATACTGCTCCAGCAAAGAAATTCATCCCGGAATCAATGAGTGGCGGTGTTATCTTGATCGATTATGACCGCGATGGCTGGCCGGATATCTATTTCACGAATTCGCCTACCGTGGATCAGGCCCTCAAAGGAGCGAAGAGCGCGGGAGCGCTCTACCATAACAACCACAACGGCACGTTCACCGATGTTACTGCGAAGTCGGGCCTGACTGCCTCCTGCTTTGGCATGGGGGGCGCTGTGGGAGACTACAACAACGACGGCTGGCCCGACCTTTACCTTACTTGTTTTGGCGGCAACGTACTCTATCGCAATAACGGTGACGGCACCTTTACTGACGTGACGGCAAAGGCTGGTGTGGCCGATGGTCGCTGGTCGGCCGGAGCCTCATTCGGCGACTATGATTTGGACGGGTTCGTCGATCTCATGGTGGTCAACTATGTTGATTTCCATCTCAATGACATGCCCGGTTTCGGGAGCGCTTCTTTCTGCAAGTACCGCGGAATCGACGTGCAGTGCGGCCCGCGTGGACTGCGCGGGGCGGGTGACTCACTCTTCCACAACAATGGCGACGGCACTTTCACCGACGTTTCAAAGGTGGCTGGCGTAGGCGATCCGGATGGATATTATGGACTGGGCGTCGTGTGGGTGGACTTCAATAACACTGGCCGCCCGGATATCTATGTAACGAATGACTCTACTCCCAAGTACCTTTACAAGAACTTAGGCAATGGAAAGTTTGAAGATATAGGTCTTCAGTCCGGGACTGCCGTCAGTGAAGATGGTTCGGAACAGGCTTCCATGGGTATTGCGCTCGGCGATTACAATCACACTGGTCGCCAGTCGATCTTCGTCACCAATTTTACCGACGAAAATGTTCTTCTCTACCGCAACGACGGCGACTGGAACTTCAAAGAAGACTCGTTCGCGTCGGGTGTTGCGCTTCCCTCGCTTCCCTATGTTAAATGGGGAACTGCCTTCGTCGATCTTGATAACGATGGCTGGCTGGACATCATTCTTGGGAACGGTCATGTTTATCCGCAGGTCGATTCATTACCCTCCGGCGCGGGTTATCGCCAGCCGAGCCAGCTTGAACTCAACCAAAAGGACGGCACTTTTTGCGACGCCAGCGAACAAGCTGGAAAAGCTCTGATGGAAAAGCGCGTCTCGCGCGGTCTGGTTGTGGGGGATCTCTTTAACGACGGAAATATGGATGTCGTCATTGAAGACTTAGACGGAAGTCCGATGATCCTACGCAACCGCAGCATTCCCGGACGCCACTGGGTGAGCTTTGAACTCGACGGCACGAAGAGCAATCGCCTCGCGCTCAACGCGCGCCTGACGTTGGTTGCTGGCGGCATGACGCAAACCGCGGAAATTCACAGCGGCGGCGGGGGCTATCTCTCGCAGGACGACCTGCGCGTGCATTTCGGGCTGGGCAGCGCGACCAAGATCGACAAGTTGACGATCCACTGGCCATCAGGGCTGACGGAAGAGCTGAAGAATCTGGACGCCGACAAATACTACAACGTATTGGAAGGCAAGGGCATTGTGGATCCGGCTGTCGCGAGGCCGAAACCGGTCAAGCATCCGTAGAATAGTTTTCAATTTGTCAGATAACTTACCACACTGCGCGACCACCTCTGCGGTCACTTCGAGGACGCCGCCGGAAGATTTGATCTGATCCGCATCGCTTGCAGTTAGTGAATTGCAGCACTCACGGAGCCGACGGCTACTGGCATATCGAGGGTGCCGATGCGGTGGTTGCTCATATCGCTCACGCCCAGCCGGAGGCGGTACTTGCCGGGCTTCAGCGCGAGTGCCAACGGGAACGCGATGCCGCGCTCGGCTACTGCCTGGTATTGCTGCTCATCCAGATCGATGTTGAGCATGCCCGAGCTCTGTGGTGGCGCGTCGGGTTGCTTCGGGCCATCAACGAAGGCTACCAGCATCACTAGAATTTTGGTGTGCCGGTGGCCGGACGCATCGCTCGAAAACTGCACGTCGCTCGCATCAATGTTTGACGTGACTTGCACAGTGGCATGATCTTCGTTGGGTAGCTCTACCTGCGCCTTGAGACGCAGCATGGTCGATTCCGGCGTCTCCGGCTGAAGCGCAACATTCAAATCCTGGCGACTATCGCTGGTGGCTGGTGCATCTGGCAGCGCATAGTAGCCGCGGCGATAAGAGAGCGAATCGCCTTTCTGCGCCACTTCCACTCGAATCTGCCGGAACTGTCCGTTCCAGTTTGGGTTCTGCGGATGATAGGTGAGCGTGTAGTAGTTTGACCCCTCCTGAATGCCTTGCTGCAGCGCGCCGGCCAAGTTGTTGCTGCCGTAGAAAGCCTTGCCGCCCGTCTGCTGCGCCAGGTCATTCATGCCGGAATGCTGCACCTGCCGCCCTGTGAACTGGCCTTCCCGGTCTGTTCCGAGTTGATGGCCGAGCTGTTTGAATTCCGCTTCGCCGTTGGACTCCGCTCCCACATCCTCGATCTGTGTGCCCAGCACGCTGATGGGATAGACCGCGATCTGCGCGCTGGCGATGAGGTTTTCAGTCTCCTTCATGCTGAGCAGGCCGGCAGCGGTGTGTGCCAAGTCTCCGCTTGAGTACCTGTCGTATTCCATCTGCGCTCCAACGGCCAGTGGAAAGCTAGCCGAGAGCCACAACAGGTTCTTGCGTCCAGGGTAGCCGCTGGTGGCTCGCGCCAGTTCTGCCAGAGCTGCCAGCGTTAGGCGTGCGCGAGTATCTGTATTGATGGCGTCGTCACGGCCCAGGTCTCTTGCCAAATGATCGATGCTGCCGCCGGGATCGAGTCCGCCCAGCACGTCAGCCATCCGCTGCAGGTTGTCAGCCTCCAACTCTTGCTGCGTTTGCGAGCGCAGAAGATGGAAATCTTTTGGGTCCAGCATCTCTGCCGCAGAGGTCAGCAGATTTGAACTGCCGGTAAAGCCTTGCAGCATTTGCAGCCTGCCGGAGAGCACAAAGAGCGCCACGCGCTGGCCCGATGGCAGTTCCCGAAGAAACTTGAGCATCTGTCTGCGGGCATAAACCTGATCGCCGGACGGCGTGTTGAGCAGGTCGAAGAGCACAATGTTGATTGCGCCTGAAACCGTGCCTGGCGCGGAGACGTTGGAAAAGTTTAGTGTTCCCGTCTGCGCAGCGGGCGCAACGCTTGCCGCGGTTGCCGTGGTGTCATAGGCGTGCGTTTCAAAGGAGTCGACCGGTTGGGGTTTGCCGTCCTCCAGTACTTTGAAGTCCTGTTGTGTGAGTCCATGCACAAGCTGGCCATGCGCGTCGCGCACCACCACGTCCAAAACCACCAGCCGTGAATTTACGGTGAGCGTGGGTGTCTTTGGTGGGGGCGCCGCCTGCGCCGGTAGAAGTGCGGCAGAGACCAGTGCCAGAAGAAACACGCCAGAAACGCGAATCAGACCCTTCATCGTCTTGCCCAACCTCTCCAAAAGTGTGCCGATTCACTACTGGCTCTGAGCTTTTGTGCTCTCGCGTTCGTAGCGATCGAGAATCTCCTGCAGGTTTTTCGTCAATGAATCTTCGTGTTCTTGAACGGCCAGATCGAGCGCCTGGCGAATGGATTGTATGGCTTCAGCGAAATGACCAGTCTTGTCATAAGCGTTCGCCAATTCAGCGAGGCAGTGCCAATTCTTGCCTTCACTCAGTTCCACGGACTTCTGAAGTGGAGCTATGGCCCCCGTAAAATCTCCACGCGATTCAAGAACAAATCCAAGGTTGAACGAATACTCGGCAGAAGTGGGCTGAAGCGCAATTGCCTTTTGCAACTGATCCACCGCCTCGTCCATTCTTCCCATCTTTGCCAACGCGAGGCCGAGATGATTGTGCCCATCTGGAAATTTGGGAGCCATTTCGACGGCCTTCTTCAGGTGTTCGTATCCCTCATCAATGTGACCATTTTCAGACAAGACTGTCCCCAGATCGGTCTCCGCTCCAGGATCTGAAGGATCGAGCGCCAGCGATTTCCGCCAACTGGCCGCAGCCCCCTCCGGGTCACCGTTGAGAGCTTGCGATACAGCGAGGTGATCGAACCAGGATGCATTCTTGGGGTTGAGCTCGCAGGCCTTGCGGTATTCGCCCAGCGCCTCGCTCTCCTGGTTGTTTGCAGTCAGAGCTGTCGCCAGGCCGTAATGTGCCAGTGGATCGTCCGGATCCCGCTCGACAGCGCCACGCATGGCTTGAATGGCCTCGGGCATCTGGTTCTTCTCGATGAACTCATAAGCCTGATTGAACAACCGATAAAACTCGGTCGCCTGAGGGTCGATTTTCTCAATGCCGTCAAGCGGCATGTTTATAAACTCTGGGATATTCACTGCGCGGTTCGCTGCGGTCGTGTCGTCCACCATGATTGCGGGGGAGTCGTTGCCGTCGGCGTCAATGTGCGTCAGCATGAGCTGCGTGTAGGGTGAACGCGCTTTGGATGAAAATGCGAGCCACCGGCCATTAGGCGAAAACGAGTGCCACGAATTCATCCGCCACGTATTGCACTTCATCAGTCGCGGCGTGCCTCCCTCGAAGGGAACGATGTAGAGCTTGCTGTCGGGCCGCATCAGCAACCCATTTTTGTTCTGTACGAAGATGATCCAGCGCCCATCCGGCGATACCTTGGGAAAGTCATTGCTCATGCCGTTATTGGAAGCGCCTACAACCGGAACAGCCTTGCCGCCTTTGCCATCGTTGAACGGAATCTTGTACAGGTCGTATTGGATTTGCGTCTCATTTGGGTCATTGGCATACGTCGGCTTCGGAGCGCCGGCCGGAAACGGATCTTTGGCTACGGCACGGCTGTAGATTAGATACTTTCCATCCGGCGACCAGAACGCGCTGGTCTGCACGAATTGCGGGTCGTCGGCGCCGGGCAGAGGCCGCATCTTCTTTTCCAGACTGTCGTACCAAGCCAGGATGCCGCGTGTCGGATAAAAGACCTGAAGGAAGCGAACATCCCTGTAATTAATGCTGAAAAGGCGATTGATGACTCCTGGCGCAAAACCGGGAGCTTCGTCCTGATGGGTGTTCTTCGTGTCCGGTGGACCGATCGATGTTACAACGTACCGGCCGTCCGGCGAGACCTGCGACATGAACCCGAAGCGCTTTACTTCGGGCTCGGCGCCGAGGACGTCAGGGTGCTCCTTGAAGGAACTCCAGCGGAGCATATCCTGATTGCGGATGGTCATGTTCTTGGAGATCGGAACAAGCGCGTAAAGCCCCTTGTCGTTTCGCGGTCCATCCATATCGATCCCCAACTTCTTGCCGTCCCGTGAGAACGAATGGCAATTGGCACAGGTGGGGAGATTCTCCATTAAGGTGCGGCTCTTTGGCTCGGCAATATTCCGCAACTGCCATTTGATGAGCGGAAGGGCGGATGGCGGCAGCGGCGTGATCGGTCCCTTTTCCTCGGGCGGCGACATCATCAACGGCACATCGCGATAAAAAATTGGAGCGCCGACCGGATCCTGTGACGTTGAGATTGTCACCTTTCCAGCAGACACGGGCATTTTTGGATCATCGATCGCAAACCCGGTGATCGTGATCGTTGCCGGAGATTTCACACTCAGCCGTTTGATCTTCGACCATGTTTCCGCGTCCGGTTTCCAGGTCCGCGTAGTGGCCTGCTCTGGCGTCAACGCGGCGGCCTCGCCCGCACGTGGATCGCTCTCGCCGACGTGCATGTACTCGCCCGGAGCCTCGACGCGGATTCGATCGGAGTGGTTTGCAAAGGAGATCTCAACCACCCACCGTTTAGCTCCTTCGTTCGCATCGCGCCAAAGAAAAGTGGGCGGCGTGATCTCCGGAGGAAAGATCGAACCATCCAATGGGTAGTCGATAGAGATCTTCGTTGCGGGGGGTGCGGACGGTGCATCGTTGCCGGGAAATGGCGAGAACGCGGCCCCGCACGCCAGGAATACGGAACCTAAGCCGACAACCCCTGCCAGCAGAATATTTGCGGAACGGAACTTCATAGCCCTCCAGAGCGGCCCACCCACAGTTTTTCTCTAAGGCGAAGTCAGTGGAGGCCAATGAATAATGGAACAATATTCATCACTTGCAACAAGAATACAGCAACACAGAAGCATCTGGAAAATGGGCTGGATGACATCTGATATGCAGAGCGTTCATTAGCTGAAATCACAATTGTTCGCAATATTTATCTGAATGTGTGTCGAATCAAGATCGTCTTCCTGAAGAAGATGAAAAAGCGGGGCAGACAAAGGTGTCCTGCCCCGCTTTGATCACTTCTTCAGTCGGATTCGGCACTGCCGAGTTCAGTGCTGTCTGTTACTTGCAGGTCGTTCCATTAACTGCAAACGACGTGGGTACGGCGTTGGTGGTTCCGTTCCAGGTTCCGTTGAATCCCATTCCGGTATAGGTGGCACCTGCTGCGATGGTTCCGTTGTAACTCAGATTTTTCACCGTAACATTTGCGCCGCTTTGGGTTTCAGCGCCATTCCAGAGGGACGCCACTGTCTGCCCGTTAGCAAAGGTCCAGGTCAACGTCCAACTGGTCAGAGCAGTGGCTCCGGTGTTTTGGATGGAGACCGTCGCTCCGAAAGCGCTCGTGTTCTGCGGTGAGATCGTATAGACGACATGGCACGCGGAAGTGGTCACTGGGCTGGCCGTGAGCGCGATCGTTGTGGTCGCGGTTACGGTGCCGGATGTTCCTGTGATGGTGACTGTAGACGTTCCGGCAGTAGCCGTGCTGCTGGCTGCAAATGTAAGTACACTGCTGCCGGTGGTTGGGTTAGTGGCAAAAGTGACTGTAACTCCGCTAGGCAGACCGGATGCAGCAAGAGTTACGCTTCCGGTGAATCCACCTACGTCAGTGACGGTGATGGTGTCAGTACCGCTTCCGCCTTGAGTAACAGACAAGCTCGACGCTGAGGGAGCCAACGTAAAGCTCGATGATGGGTTGACCGTAAGTGCAATAGTGGTGGCCGCCGTCACTGTGCCGGAGGTTCCGGTGATGGTGACAGTAGATGTGCCGGTAGCGGCCGTGCTGGTGGCTGTAAACGTGAGTATGCTGCTGCCTGTAGTTGGGTTTGTGCCGAATGCAGCAGTCACACCACTTGGCAATCCCGAAGCGGCAAGAGTTACGCTGCCGGTAAATCCGCCGACGTCGGTAACCGTGATGGTATCGGTCGCGGTCTTGCCTTGTACAACTGTGAGAGATGTCGCTGAAGGTGCCAGCGTAAAGCTGGGCGTTGTTGTCCCACCATTCAATGCGAACTGGATGCTTTCCAACTCGGATTGCTTCAGGGAACTGGGAGGCGTTGCGTCATAGCTGTTATCCAGCAGACCGTAGGCATCTTCACCATTCAACGCCCAATAGGTCCAGCTGATGGACGGATTGTTCTGGAGATACGTGACCAAGCTTTCAAACCACTGTCCCTGGCTACCCGCTACGGAACTCTCAATGTCTGTGCTGGTATTGTCCGTGCCGAACTCACCTAGCCAAACAGGTGCGGTTCCGGCAGCGCTAATATACCCCCAATATTTATTCCAGACAGCATCCAGACTCGACGGCGTCGTGCTGCTGTTGAACCAGCTTTGCTGATAGAGGTTCGGTCCGTAGTCGTGCGCGGAGTAGACTAGCTGGTTGGAAACATTCAATACGACGGGGTGGCTTGCGACGCCGAGTAGGTTCCCGCCTTGCCAGTCGCAGACACCGCTATAGCAGTCGTTACCTTCGACAAAGATGAGCAATTTTGGGTTAATAGCGAGAACGGCGTTTCCGGCCGCCTCCGCCGCTACCGGCCAGTTTTGGGAGGTCAGGCTGGTTGGGCAGCCGTTGGTCGCGGTGTCACCGGTCCAACAGGAACCTGTCGTGGCGCCTGATCCGCTGAGATGAGGCTCATTGCGCAGGTCCATGCCAATGACTGTCGGGTTTCCGTTAAAGGTGAACTTGCTGGCACTATAGCGTGTAGCCATTGTTTGCCAATCAGCGATCCAATTCGACTGCGGATAGGCGCTGGTATACCACAGGCCGCTGGCCTCGTTGGTCTCCCCCGCCTCCGATCTGTGGTTGTCGAGAATCACGCGTAGCCCGATAGACCCTGCATAACTTACGAAGGTGTCCAGGTCTTGAAGAGCAGTTTGCCCAACTAGAGCCGTGTTGACTGGGCCGCCGTTGGCGTAGGAAGTATAGTTCGTGGGAACCGGATTGCTCTCCACCATCTGATTAGAGAATGGAATGCGGATTACGTTGTAGCCGAGGCTTTTTATTGTGTTCAGGACGGTTGTGTAGTCCTGCGCCCATAGTCCGTGGACAAGATAATCCGGGGTTTCAAAGCCATACCAGTTGATGCCGGCTATGCGCACGGTGTCGCCGTTCGCATCGAGGATTTTGTTACCGCTCGTATGCCAATAGCCCGCGCCTTGAGCCCATGCGCAAGGTGAAGCGAGAGCGAGCGCGAGAGCGGCAAGTGCGATTATGTTATGCACCACCTTATGCTGGGTGCGTGCCTGCTTGTTCAGCTTGCTAAATGCGAAACGCATCGATCATCCTCCATTTGTGAATTCCAATTGGGGTTGAATTACATTCGGCTGTCATTACCTTCTGGCAGTACACGCCTGTTTCTCCAGTGGAAGCTACAGAAGCACCACAGAGAGCGGGACGAGTGCTCAGTCCTTTTCATGCCAACCTGTATCTTTTCTGGTATCTGTCATGGAAAGGCTTGGACTTGGTCACCGAACGCATCAGGCTTGTATCTGGAAAGACAAAGAGATCTGCTCAGCCATGAAGCGCTCATTGCACTTTGAGATAAGTGCGGAGCAAGTAATATCTTGCCCCGCACTTAATGCTATCGCTTGCTATTTGCAGGTCGTTCCATTAATTGCGAACGACGTGGGTACTGCATTGGTGACGTTGTTCCAGGTTCCATTGAATCCCATCCCGGTATAACTCCCACCCGCCGGGATGCTGCCGTTATAACTCAGGTTGTTCACCGTTACGTTCGCGCCACTCTGAGTTTCCGCTCCATTCCAGAGTTGCGAGATCGTCTGCCCATTGGCAAAGGCCCAAGTCAGTGTCCAACTGCTGAGAGCGGTCGTTCCGGTGTTCTGGATGGTGATCGCCGCTCCAAAGCCGCCGCCCCACTGGCTGGAAATCGTGTAGACGACGTGGCAGGCAGTACCGGTAGTTGCGGGATTGACGGTGAGCGCAATGGTTGTAGTTGCGGTCGTGGTCCCGGAGGTTCCGGTGATGGTGACCGTGGCCGTGCCGGTAGTGGCTGTGCTGCTAGCCGTCAGTGTAAGTATGCTGCTGCCGGTCGTAGGGTTAGTGGCAAAGGCTGCAGTAACTCCGCTGGGCAGGCCAGATGCGGCAAGAGTAACGCTGCCGGTGAATCCGCCTACATCGGTGACCGTGATGGTGTCAGTCCCGTTGCTGCCCTCAGTAACTGATAGGCTGGTTGCCGAAGGAGCCAGCGTAAAGCCGGATGAGGGGCTAACTGTAAGTGTGATGGTCGTAGTTGCGGTCGTAGTGCCGGATGTTCCCGTAATGGTGACCGTGGAAGTGCCGGTAGTGGCCGTACTCGTTGCTGTGAACGTGAGTACGCTGGTGCTTGTGGCGGGATTAGTGGCGAACGCTGCCGTAACGCCGCTGGGGAGGCCGGACGCAGCGAGAGTGACGCTGCCGGTGAATCCGCCTACGTCGGTGACCGTGATGGTATCGGTAGCGGTCTTAGCCTGAGTAACTGATAGACTGGACGCCGAAGGAGCCAGCGTAAATCCAGTTGCGGTGCTGACCGTCAGTGCAATGGTTGTGGTCGCAGTTATGGAGCCGGAGGTTCCAGTTATGGTAACCGTCGACGCTCCGGTGGTGGCTGTGCTGGTGGCTGTCAGCGTAAGAACGCTGCTGCCGGTGGTGGGGTTAGTACCAAAGGCCGCAGTAACTCCACTGGGCAGGCCAGACGCGGCAAGAGTAACGCTGCCGCTGAATCCGCTTAGGTCGGTGATTGTGATGGTGTCAGTCGCCGTCTTGCCCTGGACAACTGTCAAAGAGGTTGCGGACGGCGCCAGTGTGAAGCCAGTTGCCGGAATCGTGATAGTGATCGCGGCGGATTGCGTGATTGTGCCATTCGTTCCCACGATCTTGATCGGATAAGATCCGGCCGGAGTGCTGCTCTGCGCGCTGAAGTTTGCAACGACAGTGCCGCCAGGCGCATTCACTGAGGAAGGAGAGAAGTTGGCTTGCATGCCAGAGGGAAGGCCAGAGGCGCTGACCGAGACGCTCCCCGTGAGTCCGCCCAAGAAGGTAATGGTGAACGAGTCAGTGGGGTTGGTTCCGATCGGCAAGGAAACGGTTGTGGAGGAG
>Ga0255356_1000618_pt1 | contig 24035 bp, 19 predicted proteins | sample HBST100metaG_FD_189944 | JGI IMG/M metagenome (GOLD analysis project Ga0255356, IMG submission 189944) | Peat soil microbial communities from Stordalen Mire, Sweden - H.B.S.T100 | ecosystem: Environmental > Terrestrial > Soil > Wetlands > Peat | place: Sweden: Norrbotten County, Stordalen Mire...
TCAGTCGCGGCCAGGTTCGCCTCGATCTCGGCGAGATGGGCGAGCTTGCCGTCCAGCTCGCCCTGCAAGGGGAACGCCTCGCCGACGCGCGGTTCGTAGCCGGCGAGCCGCGCTTTCGCGTCGGCGGCGCGGCGGCGATGCTCTTCGAGCTCGGCCTCCATGCGGTCGAGCGCATGCTCCAGCCGGGCGATCAGTCCGGCCGGCGTCGTCTCAGCGTCGATGTCGATTGCTTGCGCGAACTCCGTGCGTTCCAGAACGAGGTCCGGCTCCAGCCGCACGTCAGGCCGGCCGAGCCGGATGTCGCAGGTCAGGTCGAAGCCGCCGATGCGGCCGACCGTCCAGCTTCGGGGGTCGCGCTCGCGTGCGGCGATGCGGATTTTTGTCAGCAGCGAGGCGCCGGCGGCCTTGCGCTGCGTGATCGTGCGTCCTTCGACCTCCATGGTGAACTGCTCGCCACGGGTGGACACGCGGCGGGCGAGGTCGGCCGTGATCGCCCTGACCCGCGCCTCGGCGTTCTCCTGGTCGCGCTGTGCGTCGCGGATCTGCCGGCGGATGGCGTGCTGGTCGTCCACATGCGCCGCGCGCTGGCGTTGCAGCCGGGCGATCTCGCTCTCCAGTCCAGCCTTCTGCATCAGCCGGCTGTCGCCCGAGGCGATCGCCTTGGCCATGGCGAACTGGTTGGCCTGGCTGCCCGCATCCTCGAGGCGGCGGATGGCGCGGTCGCCGGACAGCGCCGCCTCGATGAACCGCGCCTTGCGCTCGTTGTTCTGCCACATCGTGGCGTCCATCGAGCCGAGCGTGGCGTAGGCGTAGATGTCGATCTCGCCGTGCTGGTTGCCCTGCCGCTCGATGCGCCCCTCGCGCTGCTCGATCTGGCTCGGCAGCCACGGCACGTCGAGATGGTGCAGTGCCTTCAGCCGCTGCTGCACGTTGACGCCGGTGCCCATGGTGTCCGACGAGCCGATCAGCACCCGGACGCGCCCGGCCCGGAAGTCGGCGAACAGGCGCTGCTTGTCCGCCGAGCGCTTGGTGTCCTGCATGAAGGCGATCTGGCCGGCGGGAACGCCGCGGGCGATCAGCTGCTGCCTGATCCAGCGATAGGCCGAGAAGCCGCGCGTGGCCTCGACGCTGATCGTGCCGAGGTCGGAGAAGATCATCTGCCCGGCGCCCGGGAGCGGATACGCCGTGCCGTCGGGCCGCAGGTAGCGCTGCGCCGCGGTCTCGGCCCAGATGCGGTGCACGGTGTCGATCAGCCTGTTGAGCTTGTTCGCCGGCTCGTCCTCGCTCGACGGCCAGACGAGGCGCATGTCGATCGCGGCGTGCCGCCCGTCGGTGATGACGGCGAGCAGGATGTCGTCGCCCTTCTGCACCCGGCCGGTGCGGGACTCGATCGCCTCGATCCGCTGCGCGAGGTGGCGCTGATAGTCCTTGAAGGCCGGGCTCGCCTCGGCCGTGACGAGCTGGCGCTGGCCGCCGCGGATGCGCGGCAGCGTCAGATGGCCGCGCAGGTCGGCCTTCTGCACCACGTCCGCGACCGAGCGGAACATCATCATCAGGTCGGCGACGTTGATGAAGGCGGCGAAGCGGGTCACCGGCTTGTAGGCACCGCTCGGCTGCAACTCCAGTTCGGTGCTGGTGTCGCCGAAGGCCGAGGCCCAGGCGTCGAACTCGTGCACGCCGCGTTCCCGGAGAGCCTCCGGCGCCAGGAACCGCAGCAGCGTGTACATCTCGCCGAGCGTGTTGGTGATCGGCGTCCCCGAGGCCTGGATCAGCGCGCGGCCGGGCTGCTCGCCACGGCCGTGCCGTTTGCGGTCGAGGTAGCGCACCTTGACGAACAGGTCCCACGCCCGCTGCGAGCCTTCGGGATCGACGCCCTTCAGGTTCACCTGGTTGGTGGCGAAGCTGAGCTTGCGGAATTCCTGCGCCTCGTCGACGATGATCTGGTCGATGCCGATCTCTTCTAGCGTCACCATGTCGTCGCGCCTTCCCTGCATCGCCGCGAGCTTCTCGGCCAGCTTCTCCTTCATGGCCTCGAGGCGCTTGCGGGTGATGCGGTCGTCGGCATCGGCGCGCAGCGCGATGCCTTCGCAGGCGGCGATCTGCTCCTCGATCATCGCCCGCTCGAAGGAAGTCGGCACCGGGATGAAGCGGAACGCCGCATGGGTGATGATGACGGCGTCCCAGTTCGCCGTCGCCGCGCGCGCCAGAAAGCGCGAGCGCTTCTCCTTGACGAAGTTGGTCTCGTCGGCGACCAGGATGCGGGCGGTCGGGTAGAGCTGCAGGAACTCGCGCGACACCTGGGCGAGGCAGTGGCCGGGCACGACCAGCAGGGCCTTGCTGATCAGGCCGAGCCGCTTCTGCTCCATGATGGCGCCGGCGATGGCGTAGGATTTCCCGGCGCCGACGGTGTGGGCGATGTAGGTCGAGCCGGACGCGACGATGCGCCAGATCACCCGCTTCTGGTGGTCGTAGAGGCGGATGATGGCGCTGGCGCCGGGCAGGGTCAGATGCCGCCCATCGAAGTGGCGCGGCACCAGGTTGTTGAAGCGGTCGTTGTAGATTCGCGCCAGGCGGTCGGTGCGGTCCGGGTCGGTCCAGACCCAGGCGGTGAACGCCTCCTTGATCTTCGCGAGCTTCTCCTTGGCGGCCTCGGTCGCCTCGCTGTTGAGGACGCGCTTCTCTACCCCGTCCTCGATGACGGTATCGAAGATCTGCGGTGTGGCGCTGTTCAGCGCGTCGTGCAGCAGCCAGCCGGCGTTGCGGCGGGAGGTGCCCCATTCGGAGGTGCCGGCGGCGCTCCAGGCGAACGGGGCGACATCCACGGACCAGGACGCGATCTCGACGGTGTGGCGCACCCGCGTGGCGGTGCCCATCACCTCGGCGGCGAACGCCTCGATGTCGGCGACGGGAATCCACGGCGCGCCGAGCCGCGCGGTGATGTCGGACGGCCGCAGGTCCTCGGGTTGCACGCGTCGCAACGCCGCCACGTTGCGCGCATACTGCGGATCGCGCTCGGCCGCCGCCTCGGCCTCGGCCAGCTTGGTGCGGACGGACCCCGACAGGTAGGCGTCGTCAGTCTCCCAGGCTTCCGTGCGTGGATTGCGGAACACGGTCTCGCCGAGTTGGGCGAGGGCGGTCTCGGGGTCGCGGTCCAGCAGTTCGGCCAGGTGGTCGATGTCCACGCGGCCGGTCTCGTTCAGCGTGACGGCGAGCGCGTCGGCCGCGGTCGCGATCAGCGGCGCGGATAGCGGGGCGATCACCCGCTCGCGGAAGATCGGCCCCATGCGGGCGAGATCGCTTTCGAGGTCGTAGTCCTCGATGCTGGCGACCAGCCAGCAATCAGGATCGTCGGCGAACGGCGCCAGGTTCGGTCGCCGATGCGTCTCCCGCTCCTCGCTGGTCTCGGGGTCGGTCGCGACCGAGATGACCGTATGGTTGATCGGGCCGAAGCCGCGCACGAAGCCGCTGTAGGCGATGCGCAGCCGGACCTGGGCGGCGGCCCAGGGCTGGTCGGCCGCCTGGGCGCGCAGGACATCGCGCACCGCGTCGCGGATCGGCAGCAGGGCGCGGATGACCTTGGCGTTGCGGGCGGCGATGCCGTCGCCGCTCTTTCTCTTTCCTTCCTTGATGGCGATGGGGCGTGGCTCACCGTCCACGATCTGCATCAGCCGGTCGGCCGTACCGAGAAGGTAAGAACCTTCCTTGATCGTGGCGCCATCCGCCGCAGTGCCGACGCGCGCGACCGTCCCGACTTCGCCGTCAGCATCGGCATGGGACTCTGCTGACGCGGCGAAGATGCCGGTGGGCAGCCGGTCGAGTGCTTCGGTTAGCAGGGTATCGAAGGCCACGCCGCCCTTGCGCGGGCGGCAGGTGTAGGCGAGGGCAGGGCCGTAGATACCGCGCCGGAGCGCGTGCTGGCCCAGCACCATCTCGGGGTGCTCGGCGAAGTAGCGGTTCACCAGGACGCCGGATGAATCCGCGTCGCTGTCGTCATCCACCGCCGCGTCGACCGCGGCGAGGTCGATCCAGGCCGCGCCGGCCGGGGGCTGGCCATCAGGACGGCGCTGGAACACCAGCAGATCGGCCACCACATCGGTGCCGGCGGTCGCGCGCATGCTGCTCTCGGGCAGCCGCACCGCGTCCACCAGGTCGGCCAGGCCGGCGATGTGCTCGCGTGCCGTGGTGCCGGCCTTGTCCATGGTGCCGGTGCTGGTGACGAACAGCGCGAGGCCGCCGGGGCGCAGCCGCTCGATCGAACGGGCGATGAAGTAGTCATGCAGCCGCAGGCGCAGCGCCCGTGTGGCGGGATCGGCCCGCACCACGCGGTCGGAAAAGGGCGGGTTGCCGATCGCCAGATCGAAGCCGCCGGCGAGCGGGCTGCGCGTGTAGTCCTCAGACCGCACCCGTGCCTCGGGATGCACGAGGCGCGCGATGCGGGCGGTGATCGGGTCGTATTCGATGCCGGTGAGGTAACAGGCCGGACGCAACCGGGCGGGGAGCAGGGCGAAAAAGAGCCCGGTGCCCATGCCGGGTTCGAGCACGCGGCCCCCGTTAAAGCCGAGGCGCTCCGCGGCCCGCCAGAGTCCTCGGATGATCGTCTCCGGCGTGTAGTGGGCATACTGCGTGGCGCGTTGCAGGGCGGCGTATTCCTCCGGCGTGACGGCGGTTTCGAGCGCCGCGCCAATCTCCTGCCAACCGGGCCGGAATTCCGCTTCGCCGGGGCGGCGGAAGCAGCTCTGCGCCAGCTCCGTGGCGCCGAAGCCGATGAAGCGCAGCAATTGCGCCTGCTCGTCCGCGGTTGGCGCGCGGCCCGATTGCTCAAGTTCCTTCGACAGGCTGATCGCGGCGATGTTGTCGCGCGCCCGGGCGGGCCAGCCCTGCGCCAGCTCGCGGTCGCCGGCGAGGTGGAAATTGCTGCCGCGCGCGGCCGGAACGGCCGGCGCAGCTGCCGGCGGCGGCGTGTCGTCATCGTTGTCATCGGCCTCCCACGGACCGGAATCGGCGGACGGCGAGTGGGGCGTCCAGCCCGACAACGCGGTGTTGTCGAACAGGCTGAGCGTGAATTCGCTGGTGTCGTTGGGCATGGTGGTCTCCGTGAGTAAGCAGCCGCGCGGCCTCGGCCGCCTGGAGGCGGTCGGGCCGGACGGCCATGGGTTGATCGGAAGGGACTGATCGGTCCCGGGTCAGCGCGATGGCGCTACGCCGCGGCCGGCATCGGCTCTGGCGCGTCGGCCGTATCGCCGTCGCCGGCGGCGGACACGCTGTCCGGCGGACCGGCCTGGCTGTTCGCGTAGTCGGGATGGAAGGCGAGCAGGTAGTCGGCGATGCGCTGCGCGTCCGCCGCCGCGCGGAAAATCTCCTTGCGGTCGGAGCGAAGACGCTCTAACCATGACGCGATGTAGGCAGCGTTGTTGGCAAAGTCGCTGTCGGAAACTGCAATCCCGAGTTCGCCGCAGACCATCATCTGACCGATCTCGACCCTCAATTCTTCCCTCGCGTAGTCATGCGAGCCGAACCGGTTGCGCAGATCGCGGTTGAGTCGTGATTCTGCTCCGGTCCAGTGTCCAGCTTCATGAATCACGGTTCCGCAAAATTTTTCTGCTGTCGCGAAGGCCGATTGCGGCGGCATCTGGATGTGATCCGTCGAAGGCGAATAGAACGCGCGATCGCCGCCGATCCTGATGACAGCGCCGCTGTTGGCGAGGATGATCTCGGCGGCCTCCGGCGCGCGCCACGGCGCTTCCTCGATCGTGGGCGGGACATAGTCCGGAATGCCGTCGATCTGGCTGGCGTGAAACAGGGTGAAGGCGCGCAGCAGCGGGATGCGTTTGACCGTGTCTTCGTCGTCCTCCGGTTTCGAGTCATCGCGCAGTTCGAGCCGCTTGAAGAAATACCCGGTCGTGCCGCGCGCGCCCCGGCGCACCTGCCAGCCGCGGTCTTTCGCCTGCTTGTAGGTCGCCCAGCGCGGATCGCCGCTGTTGAAGGCGAGTGGCGACATGCCGAGCGTCAGCACGTTGATCCCGCGATAGCGCTGGCCGGTCGTCGCGTTGCGTGGCATCGCCGGGCCTCCTGCCTTGTCGGGGTCCCACGGCTTGCGCCATGGCGGCGTGCCGGCTTCCAGCGCGGCGATGATGCGGTCGGTGACTTCCTGGTAGTGGTCGCGCGGCGCGTGGCCGGTCTGGCCGCCGCGGTTTGCGGTTCTGGTTCTGCTCGTGGTGCTCATCGGGATGTCCTTCCCTTCATGGGTTTCTGGAACACCCCTCCCGCCCCGCATCCCGGCTGACCGGGGCAAGGGCGCGCGCAGCGCGAGGCCGCAGGCCGGTCCCTTGCGGCGGGCAACCTGCGATGCGGTAAGCCCTCTCATTCCATCTTCGTTTTCTGAATTTCTCTCCGGTTCCTGCTTCGTGATTCCTGATTCAGGATTCCGACCCGGGCCGCGCCGGACGCGGGCGCGATCCGGCGTTACGGCACCGGCGTCCGCCCGCAGAGGGCGTCGTTCCAGTCATTCATCCCGTCGGGCGGGAGGATCATGTCGAACCGCACTCCGGCCTCGGTCGCCAGAGCCGCAAGGCGAGCGGCGTAGCGCCGGCCGGCGAGGTCGGCATCGGTCGCGGCGATCAGGATGCCGGCCGGGTCGGCCGACAGCCCGCGCAAGAGCTGCTGAACCGCAGCGACAGTTGCCGGACCTATGCCGCCGGCGGTAGCGGCATAGAGCGTGTCACGTCTCGCGCGCTCGATTGCCGCCAGGCTGAGCGCGTCGATCGCCGCCTCGCACACTGTGACGCGGATCAGGCGACCGGGACCGCCGGGCAGACGAAACAGCGCCTTGCCGCCGCCGGCCGAGAAAGTGCGCCAGGCGGGGCCGCGCATCTCGATCCCGGTCAAAACTCCCGTGCCGTCGCGGTGCGCGAACCAGGCGCTGCCCTGCGGACCTTCCCGGACGGCGTCGGCCGCGTCCGCCGTCCCAAGGATGCGCTCCGGCAGTCCCCGCGGTCCGGTGAGATAGCGCCAGACCAGCGTGCCGCGCGACAGGGGCCGACGACGCTCCCATAGCTGGGCGACGGGGACGTGCGATGTCCTGGTCTGCCACGCGCGGAGGCTCTCGGGAAACGACGGCGCGACGCCTGCGAAGCCGCGCAGCACGCGGCGCGCCTCGCCGAAGTTCAGCTCCGGGTCGAGGTGCTGGACGAGGGTGAAGATGTCGCCTTTGCGTTCGCTGAGCGGGTCCCACCAGCCGCGGCCGTCGTGGTTGACGATCAGGATTTCGCCGGGGCCGCGGCGGTATTGGAGGCTGCGTCGGGTACTCTCCGCGCGGTCGAGCCGCCACACCGGCGGCATCCGCTCCAGCAGCGCGGCACAGTTCACGCTGTCTTTCAACCATTCAATTTCCGTGTCTTGTTCTCGCATCGCCCCACGCTCCTCTCGGGTTCGGCCGAGCAGAGCCTGCCCCGGACTTGATCCGGGGGCGGGAGCGGCGCTATGCCTTCCCTTCTTCCTCTGCTCTGCCGTGCCCCACCCGGCGACCGCGAAGCCGGCGTGGGACAAGGGCGTGCGCAGCACGGGAGCGCGCAGCGCAACGCACCCTTGTGGCGCGCCCGGCGCAAGCGGTAGCGCCGTCCTCCGTCGATCTTGCTTTCGTGCTTTCCGGCTTTTCCCTTGCGGGCGGGATCGTCATCGACCTGTCCGCCGGGGCCTGCGGCGAAGGCAGGAAGGCGCGGCCGAAGTCGAATCAATCAGCGGATCGCAGTTCCGGCGGACGTTTCCGGCGCTCGATCTTCCAGCCGGTGAACCAGAGATCGTGTTGGCAGGCAACCGAAATGGAGGCTCCGTGATACTGGATGAGAAACTGGTTGGTCCAGAAAATCACCGCCCCGCATCTGGTCAGACTCCGGCGGGCTGTCTACTGTGCGTGTCTTGCCGCCTGGCGCCGTTGACGACAGCGGCCCAAGCATCACCCGCGAAAGGATGATGATGAGCGAGAGCGCCGAAGAGGGTCAGCTGCTTGATCTGACGGCCCGGATCGTGGCCGCGCATGTGGGGTACAACCAGGTCACGCTGGACGCACTGCCGGAGCTGATCCGCAGCGTGCATGCGACGCTCGCCGGTACGCGCAAGCTGGCCAAGGTCGTGCAAAGGCCACAGCCGGCGGTGCCAGTGAAGAAGTCGGTGTTCCCGGAGTTCATCATCTGCCTGGAAGACGGGAAGAAGCTGAAGATACTGAGGCGGCATTTGATGACGCGCTACGGCCTGACGCCGGAGCAGTACCGTGAGAAGTGGGACCTGCCCCGCGACTACCCGATGGTCGCCTCCAGCTACGCCGCACGCCGCTCCACGCTCGCCAAGCAGATCGGTCTCGGCCGGAAGCCAGTCGCTGCCCCGCCTCCTGCGCCAGTGCCGGCGCCGGCGGCGCGGAAGACCGCCGGTCGCCCGCGCAAGGCCGTGGCGGCGGCCTGATTGCAGACCGGCAGGGGAGGAACGATTTCCCCCCCCTCCTGAATTCAGGAATTCATGAATTTCGTAGCTCATTAAAGCCCGTGACCGAAATTGGCAGCGGGTGAGTGGTCAAGCGGTTGCGAACGACCTCATTGACTTTTGTTGCCAAATATGACAACATGCCTTTCGGATGCTGAGAAACACACGCTCCATAAGCTGGGTCAAAGCCGCCCGAAAGGATTTCAAGGACTTCCCGCAAGGGGCGCAAGTCGAGATGGCACGGGCGCTCACCATCCTGGCCGAAGGCCGGATGCCGGACATAGCCAAGCATCTGACTGGCTTCGGGTCCGGCATAATGGAGCCGGCGCTGCGGCATCGGGGCGATGCGTTCCGGGTCTCTATGCCTTGTAGATCGACGACGACATCTGGGTGGCCCACGCGTTCCAGAAGAAGTCGAAGTCCGGGATCAAGACGCCGAAGCAGGACATCGACCCGATTCATGAACGACTGAAGCGGCTAACGGAGATACTGAAATGAGCGAAGAGAACGAGATCATCCGGGGAAGCGGCAACGTCTTTCGGGACCTTGGCCATCCCGATGCCGATCGGGAACAGCTGCGTGCCCTGCTCGCCGCCCGGATCATCGGCGTGCTCGACGAGCGGCAGCTGACCGTGCGGGCAGCAGGGGAACTCACCGGCGTCGCGGCGGCGGATTTCTCTCGCATCCGCAGGGCGAAACTCGATCGCTTCACCATTGACCGCCTCATGACGATCCTGTCCGGCCTCGGGCAGGATGTTGAGGTGACAGTCAAGGTCCAGCCGCGGTGCGCTGCCACGCCGCTCATGGAACTGCGCCCATGAGAGTCGGCGACGAGAGCAACGGCGAAGCAAGCCGGGCAGATTGCCATTGGGGAACGCCCCTTGATGCCTTCCTCGCCGAAGAGGGCATCCGCGAAGCGGCGAAGACCGGGGCAGCCATGCGCGTGCTCGGCTGGCAGCTCGGTCAGGAGATGGAACGCCAGGGCATGACGAAAGCCCGGCTCGCGGAGCTCATGCAGACGAGCCGCGCGCAGGTGGACCGCATCCTGAAGGCGAAGGGCAACGTGACGATCGAGACCCTGCAGCGCGCCGCCGCCCTGGTCGGCCGCGAGCTGCGGCTTGAGCTGGTGTGACACGCCAGCTCTCATTACCGGTCCCGGGGGGCGCGCGAGGCAGCGACGCCTTAAACGATGGTCTCCCACGCGCCAGCCTCGTGCTGGACAGACCCGCCCCGGCACCATGACCTGAGGTTCGTCCAGCAAGCTCAGTCCCCACCACGGCAGACAGCTCATCCTTGAGCAATCGCCAGGGCCCTCGCCACATGGCGCGAGCAGATAACGTCTTGACCTGGAATCTAAATAGTATATTATGATGCGCTCAATTCCCTATTTATGGGATTTATAAGAATCACGATATACCATGCAAACTATGCCTTCCTCGCCGCCAAAGGGTCGCACACAGCTCAGCCAAGTGCTGCGCCAAGCAGGCGATATTGTGTCGGTGGCCGACGTCAGCACGACGCTCCAGGTCAATCGACAGGGCGCGGCGAAGCTGCTGGCCCGCTGGCACGGGCAAGGCTTAGTGAAGAGGCTGCGACGCGGCTACTACGCGCCGGTGCCCTTGGCGGCGCTCGGGCAGGAACAGGTCCTCGAAGACGCTTGGGTGCTCGTGCCCGAGCTGTTCGCTCCCGCCTGCATCGGCGGTTGGAGTGCGGCCGAACATTGGGGACTGACCGAGCAGCTGTTCCGCAGCACCTGCGTCCTGACGGCGCAGCCTGTCCACGTGAAGGAACAAACAATCCAGGGCAGTTCCTTCGTGCTGAAGCATGTCCGGCCTGAGGCGCTCTTCGGCATGCGCCCGGTGTGGCGCGGGCAGGCGCGGATCGACGTCAGCGACCCGGCGAAGACGATCATCGACATGCTCGATGACCCCGCGATCGGCGGCGGCATCCGCCATGTCGCGGACTGCCTGGCCGGGTATTTAGAACGCGAGGATGCGTCGGACGAAGCGCTCCTGAGCATCGCCGACCGGCTCGGCAACCGCGCCGTGTTCAAGCGGCTCGGATTCCTCGCCGAGCGCCTGCCGGGCCGGCAAGAGCTGGCCATAGCCTGTCGTGAGCGCCTTTCGCAGGGCACGGCGAAACTCGACCCCTCCTTGCCGTGCCCGCGCCTTGTCACGCGCTGGCGGCTCCGGGTGCCGTCGTCCTGGTCGCAGGGACCAAGATGATCGACCGCACGGAAATCATCCGCCTCGCGGGAGAACTCGGCTTGCAGCCGCGAGTGGTCGAGAAGGACTACGTACTCGGCTGGGTGCTGGCCGGAATCGCGCGCGACGAAGAGTTGTCGCGCGCCTGGCTGTTCAAGGGTGGCACCTGCCTGAAGAAATGCTTCTTCGAGACCTACCGGTTCTCCGAGGATCTCGATTTCACCATCACGGAGCCGGCGCAGCTTGACCGCGACTTTCTGCTCTCCCGCTTCAAGGCGCTCGGCGCCTGGCTCTACGACACGACCGGCATCGAGCTACCGGCGGAGCTGTTGCGCTTCGATGTCTATGATCTGGAAACGGGGGGCAGGGCAGGGGAGGGCCGCCTCGCCTACCGTGGCCCAATCGCGCCGCGCGGCGGCGATCTGCCGCGCATCAAGCTCGACCTCACCGCCGACGAGCGCGTGGTGCTGCCGTCGGTCATCCGCCCGGTGACGCATCCCTACAGCGACGCGCCCGCCGGCGGCATCACGGCTCGCTGCTATGCGTTCGAGGAACTGTTCGGCGAGAAAGTGCGCGCGCTCGCGCAGCGCACCCGGCCGCGCGACCTGTACGACGTGATCAACCTGTTCCGCCACGACGAGTTCCGCACCGTCGCGGCAGTGATCCGCGACGTCGTCACGCAGAAATGCGGCTTCAAGAAAATCCCCTTCCCGACCTTCGAGAGCCTGGCTCCCGCGCAGTCGGAGCTGGTCGGCGAATGGGGCAACATGCTGGGCCATCAGCTGCCCTCGCTGCCGCCCGTCGATCTCTTCTGGGACGCATTGCCGGAGTTCTTCCGCTGGCTGAGCGGCGCCGTGATCCAGCCGCTGCTGCCCTCGCATCCGCTCGAGGTCGGCACCGCGGGGCTCCGCGGTCCCGCCGGCGGCATCCGCTTTCCCGGCCGCAGCACGCCCTTCATCGAGGTGATCCGCTTCGCCGCCTCGAACCATCTGCTGGTCGATCTCGACTATCGAGACGACGCGGGCAACCGTGGCACACGCGCGATCGAGCCTTATTCGCTGCGCCGGACGAAGGACGACAACGTTCTCCTCTGCGCCGTGAACATCGAGAAACAGGAGCCGCGCTCCTACCGGATTGAGCGCATCCAGGGCGCAACCATCCTCAACCGCAGCTTCACGCCGCGTTACCGTATCGAGCTCACGCCCTCCGGGCCACTCGTGGCGCCGGATACGCCCCGCGGCAGCGAAACCGGATGGCAACAACCGGTCACGCGGCAGCGCACAAGTAACGCCTGGCCGAAGATCACCCACCTCTACCGCTGCCCAGCTTGCGGCAAGCGGTTCGAGCGTTCATCGATGGATGGGACCCTGCGGGCGCACAAGAACCAAGCTGGCTACGCCTGCTCCGGTCGGCACGGCCTCTATGAGGGGACAAAGTGATGGCGCTGCGTGTCGCACCGGGATCCTCTGAATACCGCTCTGGGCAGGGTGGGAGACCTCATGAGCAACAGTGAAGCAGACACCTGCCGCAAACTCGTTGTTCCAAAGCTGCTCGCCTGCGGCTGGGACACCGACCCGCATTCGATTGCCGAGCAGCGATCGATCACCGACGGGCGCATTGTGCCTGTAGGCAAAGGCTTCATCCGCAAGCCGCCGAAGCGCGTGGATTTCCTTCTGCGCTACACACGGGATTTTCCGCTGGCCGTGGTTGAGGCAAAGGCCGTCTACAAAGACGCGGCCGATGGCCTGCAACAAGCAAAGACCTATGCCGAGATGATCGGGCTGAAATTCGCCTACGCGACGAATGGCCACGACATTATCGAATTCGACTACTTCACTGGCGTCGAGCGCCTCGTCAGCACCTACCCGACACCGGACGAGCTCTGGCAACGCTACCGCAACGGCAGCGAGCTCAGTGACGACGCCCGCGCTGGCCGTCTTCTCACGCCGTCGAATCATGCGGTCGGAAAGGGCGAACGCTACTACCAGTAGATCGCGATCAACCGGACCATGGAAGCCATCCTTAAGGGGAACCGGCGAATGCTCCTCACGATGGCGACCGGCACGGGCAAGACCGCGGTGGCCTTCCAGCTTTGCTGGAAGCTATGGAATGGCCGTTGGAACCGCAGCGGCGAATATCGACGCCCGCGGATGTTGTATCTCGCCGACCGCAACATTTTGGTTGACCAGCCTAAGGACGGGATTTTCGCCGTATTCGGGGACGCTCGACATAAGATTGAGGGCGGCGAGGTCGTCAAGAGCCGGGAAATGTATTTTGCAATCTATCAGGCTATCGCCGAGGATGAGCACCGGATCGGGCTTTTTAGGTCGTTTCCGCCGGACTTTTTCGATCTGATCATCGTCGATGAGTGCCACCGTGGCAGCGCACGCGATGAGAGTTCATGGCGTGCCATCCTGGAGTATTTCGAGCCGGCCTATCAGCTCGGGATGACAGCAACGCCACTTCGCGACGACAACCGGGACACGTACCGCTATTTCGGCAATCCGATCTACGAATACAGCCTGCGACAGGGGATCGACGACGGCTTCCTCGCGCCTTACCGGGTACACCGCGTCATCACCGAGTGGGATGCCGCGGGGTGGCGCCCAAGCAAGACCGATCTCGACCGCTACGGCCGTCCGATCCCGGACGATGAGTATGGAACGAAGGACTTTGAGCGGGTCGTCGCACTGCGCGCGCGTACCATGGCGATCGCCAAGCACCTCACCGAGTTCCTGAAAAAGACCGACCGCTTTGCCAAGACCATCGTCTTCTGCGTCGATCAGGAACACGCCAGCGAGATGCGGACGGCGCTCAACAACCTTAACAGCGATCTGGCGGCAGATTATCCAAATTACGTGTGCCGCGTGACGGCCGACGAAGGCGACATCGGCCGGGGACATTTGGGGCACTTCCAGGACATCGACACCAAGGTCCCGACAATTCTTACAACATCGCAACTCCTGATGACCGGCGTGGATGCGCCGACCTGCAAGAATATCGTCCTTGCGCGCGTTGTCGGCTCGATGAGCGAGTTCAAGCAGATCATCGGCCGCGGCACTCGCGTCCGGGATGACTACGGGAAGCTCTGGTTCAATATCCTTGATTACACCGGCTCCGCCACGCGGCTGTTCGCCGACCCCGGCCCAGCAATCATCGACCCGCCGGGTGAGGAAAGGACAAAATTTTACTTTGACGGCGGTCAGGTCGAGATCGCGGCGCATCTGGTTTACGAGCTCGACCCGAACGGCAAGCAACTCCGGGTGGTACGGTACACCGACTATGCGGCGGACGCCGTCCGGACGCTGTGCCCGACCGCGCCAGCGTTGCGCGCGCAATGGGCCGATCCGGTCAAGCGTTCGGAAATCATCCTGGGTTTGCAGGAGCGCGGCGTCGATTTCGGCGAACTCTCTGAGGCGGCCCAACAACCGGATGCCGATCCGTTCGACCTGCTTTGCCATCTCGCCTTCAATGCGCCGCTGCGCACGCGGCGTGAGCGCGCACAGCAGATCAAGACGACAGACAAGGACTTCTTCGCACGCTACTCGCCCGAGGCACGGCAGGTTCTGGAAGAGCTGCTTGAAAAATACGCCGAGCATGGCGACGCGCAGTTTGTGCTGCCGGACGTGCTCCGGGTGCCCCCCATTTCAAATCACGGCCAGATTGGCGAGATCATCCGTCTTTTCGGCGGCGTCGACGCGCTGCGCGCTGCCGTGACCGAACTCCAAGGACACCTCTATGCCGCGTAAATCTACCCAAAATGGCAGATCGAGCCCGCCACTGACGACCGCCCAAGCACTCGGAAGCCTAATCAAGTCCGCACGCGATATCATGCGCAAGGACAAGGGCCTGAACGGTGACCTCGATCGGCTGCCGCTGCTCACCTGGATCATGTTCCTGAAGTTCCTCGACGATCTCGAATCACAGCGCGAGGAGGCCGCAGCACTCGCGGGAAAGAAATTCCGTCCGGCGATCGAGCCCCCCTACCGCTGGCGCGACTGGGCCGATAACCCGCAAGGGGTAACTGGCGACGAGTTGCTCGCCTTCGTCAATCAGGATGAATGCACACGCCCGGATGGAAAGCGCGGCCCAGGTCTCTTCGCCTATCTGCGCCAACTCACCAGCTCCAATGGCGACGACCGGCGTGACGTCATCGCGACTGTCTTCAAAGGCGTCGATAACCGCATGAAGAGTGGGTATCTGCTCCGCGACGTCATCAACAAGATCGGTAGCATCCATTTCACGTCGAGCGATGAGCTGCATACGCTCGGCGCTCTTTACGAATCCATGCTGCGTGAGATGCGCGATGCGGCGGGGGATTCAGGCGAATTTTACACGCCGCGCGCGGTTGTGCGTTTCATGGTTCGGGTTACAGACCCGCGGCTCGGCGAAACCGTGCTCGACCCGGCCTGCGGCACCGGCGGTTTTCTCGTCGAATCCTATAAGCATCTCGGGAGTCAAGTGAAGACCGTGGCGGATCGAAAGCTGCTTCAGGAAGAGTCGATCTACGGCTGCGAGCCGAAGTCCCTGCCATACCTCCTCTGCCAGATGAACCTGCTGCTACATGGACTCGATGCGCCGCACGTCGATCCCGGCAACGCACTCCGCTTCAAACTGGCGGAGATCGGGGAGAAGGACCGAGTTGACGTGATCCTCACGAATCCGCCCTTCGGCGGAGAGGAAGAGAAGGGCATCCAGGGAAATTTCCCGGACGACTGCCAAACGTCGGAGACAGCACTCCTCTTCCTGCAGCTCATCATGCGCAAGCTGCGCCGCAATCCGACGCAGGCAGGCCGACATGCGCGAGCCGCCGTCGTTGTCCCGAATGGAACGCTCTTCGGCGAAGGTGTTTGTGCTCGCATCAAGGAACAGCTGCTAAAGGAGTTCAACCTTCATACCATCGTTCGCCTGCCAAACGGTGTGTTTGCACCCTACACCGGCATCCAGACGAACATCCTGTTTTTCGACCGTTCCGGCCCGACGCGCGACGTTTGGTATTACGAACAACCGTTGCCCGAAGGCCGGAAAAACTACACCAAGACCACCCCCATCCAATTCGAGGAATTCGCTGGCTGCGCGGCCTGGTGGAGGAAGCGCAAGGAAAGCGATCGCGCTTGGAAAGTCCAGGCCGCCGAGTTGACGGTTGACGGCTGCAATCTCGATCGCAAGAATCCGCGCGCTGCGGAAGACATCGCGCATCTTCCACCTGAGGAACTTGCGGCGAGCATCATCCGAAAGGAGCAACGCATTGGGAGGATTATGGATAATATCCGCGACTTTCTCGCGAGACACGGCGCATGAGCAGGCCACAAAAATATCTAAAACTTGGTGATATTTTACGGCGTTCAGAAGACGCTGTCGTGCTCCAGCCGGATATTAGCTATCGTGAGATCACCGTAAAGCTATGGGGAAAGGGCGTCATTCTTCGAGGCATCGTGACCGGCGCAGAGATTGCGAGTCTACGACGCTTTGTCGCAAGAACAGGTCAATTTGACGTTGATTATTTAGGTTATCTCAGTCGGACACGCGGTTTCGTCGAGCTGTGTCGGCGTGCAAGCGAAGGTACGACCAATCGCGTACGCTTGCAGGAAGAGCGCTTCCTTTCGTTCGAAATCCAACTGCCGCCATTGTCAGAGCAACGTCGGGTGGTGGCGCAGATCGAGGAACTGGCCACCCGGATTCATGAGGCCCGTACGCTCCGCGACCAAGCCGCCGAAGAAACCCAGGCTCTCCTCACAACCGCGCGTCGTGCCATAATTTCGCGATACCCAGCAAAGACTATAGCGCTTGAAGCTGCGTGTGCCGCAATCATCGACAATCTTCACAGTAACCCACGCCTTTCCGAAACAGGTATCCCCTGCATTCGCTCGCCGGATGTTGGTTTTGGTATGCTAAACCTAGAAGGCGCCCAACGAACAGACGAAGACGAATACCGCCGGCGAACGGTTCGCGGAGAGCCAAGAGCAGGCGACATCGTTCTAGTTCGCGAAGGTGGCGGCACTGGAAAATGCGCGGTTATTGAGCCACATCAGCGCTTCAGCCTTGGCCAGCGCGTGATGATGCTCCGCCCAAACACCAACCACATCTTGCCACGTTTCTTTCTCCACCAACTTCTTTCACCTCTGATACAAGACGAGCAGATCGCCCCGCTATCGAAGGGCTCGGCTTCGCCGCACCTGAACATCGGTGCGCTGCGCCGGTTTAATCTGAAATTGCCCTCACTCCCCGTACAGCGCCAAATCACGGCCGAGCTCGACAGATTGCAGACAGCGGTGGATGCGCTGAAACGCCTGCAGGCCGAGACTGCCACTGAACTCGACGTGTTTCTTCCCGCAATCCTCGATCGCGCGTTCAATGGGGACCTCTAGCGCACTTCCCAGTGCGAATTTTAGTGTAACATAAAGGCCGTTATGTCTCATGCCTTAGCGCATATAGAATAGACCGTTCTGTTCTTTGAACACATAAGTAAATTATAAATTATTTGGACAGATATGTTCATTATGTGCTTCATTTGTAGCATGGTGAACCATCTAGTTCTTCCATACCCTGGGTGGATTTCAGAAAATGCAGCCCAACGCTATTTTCCGTAGTCTCAAACCTTGCAGCGAAGTCACCAGGCGCCTGGGCCGTCGGTAGTGGGTCCCTAAGACCGCACCAAGTTAAGAATTGACGTAGGTCTTTGATGCACCCAGGTTCGATTGTAGGCGCCTCCTTCTGTGCAATGAGGCGCGGGGTCTCTGGGATGGGGGCGAGGGATGCGAGCGCAGCGGCCGAAAAGACTGGATCCCCGGCCTCCGCTGAGCGGGCTATCAGAATTGACCGAACGCTCCATGCCACTCGACGACAAATCAGCGGTGAGGGCCGAAATGCCTCGGCGAAGCGTACAAGCAGCCAGCCTAAGTCGGCGCCGTGACCGATCTCGCGAGCATAGGATTTCCGGAGATGGAATGCCCCTCGCAGTGCCTCAAGTCGATCCTCGGGATCGTATAGCGATCGCCCCTCCTTGAGTACGTGACACAGAAACAGATCCCCCGTCTGCGCCCGGCCTCGGAGGTCCTCCATCGGGTAAAGCGAGAGCGACACATTCCCCTTGCTGATGTGCCGGACGGACGATTCAGCCGTGATCATAAGAAGATCGATGTCGGAGGATGGATTGCTGTCGCCGCGCGCTCGGCTGCCGAACAGAGTGACCGCCAAGATCGGCATTAGCGCGCAAGGTCTGTTGATGCGGGCTTTACGTGATCTGCCCGCTCAAGCGCCTGCTTCGACATCTGTCGCGCTAGGTGCCGTGCCTGCTCGACATCTTCTCGATTAGTCAGCACGAGTTGCTGCTTTTTCGGCTGTAGCTGGCCAGTGGGCACATCCAAATTGTATTCGCTCATCAGGTAGAAGCTGAGGCTAAGACGCACGGCTACCGTGAGCCTCCCGTCGACCATCTGGTACTCGGACTCCACCGCTGTTCGACGCTCCGGTGAGAGTCCGGGGTTCGGCATGAGAATGAGATCGATCTTGTGGGCCCATTCATAGTCAAGCCCATGATCAATGGCGCATGGCCGCGAGTCGCGGACGCCGCGGATCCGAGTGAGATTGTAGTCGCGAAAATCATTGTGCTCCCGTGACCAGGCACGCACATACCAACGGTCTGCGATGTAAGCCATGGCGTGCGGAGCTATAGACCGCGCGGAATTTGGTGAACCAGTCATAGAATGATAATCAATCGACAGTTCTGTATGATTGTGTATTGCATCTAGGATGGCAAGTAGATGCCTATGGTTTGTTGGTCTCCTGGTTAGTTTAACTACCTCTACCGGGGGCATGTCCTCGAACCAAGTGTCTTCCTTCTGCATCCATCCGCTCTCGATTGCAACGAGTTGCTGCAGGAAGCGATCGGACGTTTCCCCGATGAATAGGGGACTAAATGCTGGCGAGCGGACGTAGGCCTTAAGGGCATTGTCATAAGCCAGATTGTCAGGGGCCATTTTTTGATAATGTGCGATGTCGGCCGATGCCTGCTGGGCGGACATGCCGAAAGCCTTCGCCACGTCAGCGCGGTTAAATCGTCCGTTCCAGAACAACTGAAATTCCAGGAACTCCAGACGCTTTCGGACGCCCCACTTCAAGCCGGACGCGGAACCATCGCTCACGCCATGCGTCCATTTTCTATCTGGTATTCACACATATCAATCTACTTTTTTGACTCTTCGCCATGCCGACCCTGCTATTATCCTGGCATTCGCCACGAGGGTCAATCCCGACCTGAGGGTGCGAACTCAGGTAGCTGCAAGAGGTGAGCAGATGCGCTTCCAAGGTGCGGTCCTGCGCGAGCAAGGCCAGACTTTCGCAATCGTCGTTGTTCAACGGCATGTTCTCGACAACCGTGTCACTGCCGTTGATGCCATTGCCAGCTTCGCACCCGTGTTCCCTGGCATGCCAGTAGTGCTCATGGCGCAAGATGGCAGTGGGCGGCCGACCTACTACGGCCGGCAGGACATCTCCCGCTTCCTGGCTGGCGTGCCAATGCGCGCGATTCCGTGGCGCGAATACACCATCAACTGATGAAAGGATAACCCTGTGGCTACCTTCATGGCCCGCGTCGAGCTGCACGACGCTATCTACCAAGACTATGTGAATCTCCACAGTCATATGACCCAGGAGGGTTTCACGAACACCATCCGAAGCGATGTACAACCTGATCGCCAACCGCACGCGCGAGCAGGCCATCGAAAAGGCCACAGTCGCCGCGCGGAAGACGATGAAGCGTTTCGCCGTGTTGATGTCGGAATATACTGGCTGCACGTGGGCCGGTCTGGCGCCAGTGCAGCAGCGTGCGTCGGCCTTTACCTTCTGATCGCCGTCCGGTGTACGGCTGAGTGGTGGCATACCCACATCCGACGTGCGGGCCACCACGCGGCCATTGCAGTTAGAACCTGATCCTCTCCACCTCGTCCAGTGTTAACCGGTCCTTCGTCCGATCATAGAGCTTGGTCGTACGCGGGCTCTCGTGCGCTGCCATAGCCTGCGCGTGCTCCAACGTGCCGCCGTTGGCGAGATACGCGGTGATCCCGGTTGCGCGAAAGCTGTGGTTGCCGATCGGCGCCATGATGCCGGCGGCAAGGGCGCGCTTTCGCACCATGCGCCAGGCATCGGCCTGGGTCATCGGCTGGTCGGCAAGGGTAACGCCGCGATGCCCACGACTGGTGCGGAACAGGAAGCCCGTCTTGTCCTCACCGATGCCGGCCGCCGCCTCGCCAAAACCCCGGTTAATAGACAGATTTTCGATTTCTTGAAGGCCATCGCATCGACCTTTCAGGGCGATTGAACGAAAGAATATAGGCGCCGGGTTTCGTCTGATGTCATCATCTCTCCCTGATCCCCTCGTGTGCGTATCGTTGCAGCGGCGACAGCAGATAGGAGATGACCCTGCGTCGTCCCGTCTTGATTTCTGCGGTGACGTTCATGCCGGGTCCGAGTTCGACCGGTCCGCCCTCGGTCATCATGCTGGTCTGCGCCAGGGCGACGTGCGCGACGTAGCCGGCGGAGTCCGGGCGCGCCTCGGCGTCCGGTGCCTTGTCGTCGGTCTTGTCGGCGTTGCGTGACTTGGCGGCCTCGCTTGGCGTCACCGCGTCGCGGCTGATGTCCAGCACGGTACCGTGGATCAGCCCGTAGCGGGTGAAGGTGAAGGTCTCGACCTTGACCTCGGCCGCCTGGCCGGCATGCACGAAGCCGACATCCTTGTTCTCGACATGCGCCTCGACCAGCAGCCCGGGGTTGTCGGGCACCACCACCAGCACCGGCTGCGCCGGCGTCACCACGCCGCCCACGGTGTGCACGGCGAGCTGCTGCACCGTGCCGTCGATCGGCGCGCGCAGCGTCAACAACCGCGTCCGCTCGGTGGCCTTGATCAGCTCCTGGCGCGCCTCGCCGGCCTGCTCCTCGGCCTTGGCCAGATCCGTCAGCACGCCCTTCTGGTATTCCGCGACCGCCTGAACCCGTTGCCGCTCCAGCGCCGAGCCGGCCGCGGCGGCTTCGGCCTGCTTCGTCGCCAGCACGGAGAGGTCATGGCGCTGCTCCACCGCGTGCTGCTCGGCCTCCAGCCAGGCGAGCTTGTTGCCGAACTGCATGTCCTTGAGCTGGCGGCGCAGCTCTGCCTGCAGCTCCGACCACGGCAGGGAGGCCTGCTCCTTGGCCAGCGTGGCCGTCGCCTCGTCGCCTTCCGCCTGCTTCTCGGCGATCTGCTGGTCCAGCCCGGAGAGCTTCGCCGCCTGCTCGGCGAACTGCGCCTGCATGGCGGCGCCCGTCGCTTCCATCTGCACGGCACTGGCCGCCGCGGGCGGCTCCACCAGGGCCGGCGCGGCATCGCCCAGCCAGGCCTGGCGCAGCCCGCGCAGCCGGGCGCGGTCGATCTCGGCCTGCAACAGGTCCCGCTGGTAGCGGTCGCGATCGGCCTCGCTCTGCGTCGGGTCGAGTTCGACCAGCGGGTCGCCGGCCCGCACATGGTCGCCATCCTCCACCCGGATCGCCCGCACCACCGCCGTCTCCGAGGGCTGCACGGTCTTGCTGCGGCCCACCGGCACGATCTGGCCGGACGCCGTGGCGATGATGTCCACCTGGCCGATACAGGCCCAGGCGATCGCCAGCAGCGCCGCCGCGGCGATGCACAGCGCGGTGGCACGGCCGGCCGGCGAGGCCGGCGTCTCGATAATTTCCAGCGCCGCCGGCAGAAAGGCCAGGTCATCCCGCCTGCGACCGCCCGCGGCCGGACGCGGCGACAACGGGAAGGGCAACACCTTGGCCGACGCCGGCGCCTTGCCGCTCATGCCGCAACCCCCGACTGGATGCGGTGCAGCATGGCATAGCGGCCGTCATTATGGAGCAACTCGTCATGCGTACCGTCCTCGACGACGCGGCCCGCCTCGATGGTCACGATCCGGTCGGCGCCGCGCACCGTGCTGAGCCGGTGCGCGATGATCAGCACCGTGCGGCCCTGGCAGATCCGGCGCATGTTGGCCTGCACCGCCCGCTCGCTCTCGTAGTCCAGCGCGCTGGTGGCCTCGTCGAAGATCAGGATGCGCGGGTTGCCCACCAGCGCCCGGGCGATGGCGATGCGCTGGCGCTGGCCGCCGGAGAGCGAACCACCCCGCTCGCCCACCACGGTGTCGTAGGCCTCGGGCAACTGCAGAATGAACTCGTGCGCGCCGGCGAGCTTCGCCGCCTCGATCACCCGCTCGATCGGCATGCCGGGATCGGCCAGGGCGATGTTCTCCCGCACCGTCCGGTTGAACAGCACGCTTTCCTGCAACACCACGCCGACCTGCCGGCGCAGCCAGGCCGGGTCGGTCATCGCCAGATCGATGCCGTCGATCAGTACCCGGCCGGTCTCCGGCACGTAGAGCCGCTGCACCAGCTTGGTCACCGTCGACTTGCCGGAACCGGAGGGGCCGACAATGCCCACCACCTGTCCCGCGGGGATATCGAGCTCGACGCCGCGCAGCACCTCGGGGCCGTCCAGGCGATAGCGGAAGGTGACCCGGTCGAGGCGGATGCCGCCGCGGATCGGCGGCAGCACCGCCCGCCCTGGGCTGGTCTGCGGCTCCGGTTGGGTGTTGAGGATATCGCCGAGACGATGGATCGACAGCCGGGTCTGGTGGAAGTCCTGCCAGAGCTGGGCCAGCCGCAGCACCGGCTGGGCAACACGGCCGGCGAGCATGTTGAAGGCCACCAGCTCGCCCACCGTCATCTCGCCCCGCATCACCGCGTGCGCGCCGAAGAACAGCACCCCGGCGGTCGCCACCTTGTTGATCAGCTGGATTGCCTGGCTGGCGTAGTTGGCCAGGCAGGAGGCGCGAAAGGACGCGCCGACATAGCCGGCGAGCTGCTCTTCCCAGCGCCGGTGCATCTGCGGCTCGACCGCCAGCGCCTTCAGGGTCTCGACCCCGGTGACCGCCTCCACCAGGAAGGCCTGGTTCTCCGCGCCGCGCCGGAACTTCTCGTCGAGGCGGGTTCGAAACAGCGGCGTCACCGCGATGCTGAGCCCGGCGTAGAGCGGCAACGAAATCAGCACGACCACGGTCAGCGTGGTGGAATACCAGGCCATCACCCCCAGGAAGACCCCGGTGAAGACCAGATCGACCACCAGGGTCAGCGCCGAGCCGGTAAGGAACTGGCGGATGTTCTCCAGCTCACGCACGCGCGCAACACTGTCACCGACCCGACGGACGCCGAAATAGCCGAGCGGCAGCGCCAGGAGATGGCGAAACAGGCGCGCACCGAGCTCGACGTCGATGCGATTGGTGGTGTGGGAAAACACATAGGTCCGCAGCGCGCCGAGGATGGTCTCGAAGATCGACACGCAGAGCAGGCCGACGATCAGCACATCGAGCGTGGAGATGCCGCGATGCACCAGCACCTTGTCGACGACCACCTGGAAGAACAGCGGCGAGACCAGCCCGAACAGCTGCAGCACGAACGAGGCGATCAGCACCTCGGCGAGCAGCCGGCGGTATTTCTGCACGGCGGAGACGAACCAGGAAATACCGAAGCGGCGGCCGAGATCGGTCAACGCCACCCGTTTGGTCAGCAGGATGAGTGAGCCGTCCCAGAGCGATTCGAAGGCTTCCCGGGAGAGCAGCTCCGGCCGCATGGTGCGTCCGTCCTGGATCAGCGCTTTGTCGGTCCCGGCACGCGCCAGCATGACGAAGCCATTGCCGTCGGCACGGTTGGCAATGGCCGGCAACGGGGTGCTCTCCAGGCTCTCCCACCGGCGTCGTTGGACGAGGCGGGCTTTCAGTCCCTGACGCCGGGCCAGTCGCACCAGATCATCACGGTCAGCAGACGCTGTCTGTAGTCCGGCCGAATGCGCCAGTGCTGCCGGGTCCACGGCGATCCCGTGCATGCGCAGCACGACCGCGAGGCACATCAAGCCAGAATCACGGCTTTCGGATACCGCTGAACTCACTCAGCCTCTCCTGACGCATCCAAAGCGAGACGAGATGCGTCGACATAGGCATCTCATAGAACAGCATGCAGCCACATCCGCGTCTGCAACCAGATGACGCTACCGCTCAGGCTTTGTAACTTTGCGCAATGTTCCCCATCCGGCTACCGCGTATCCCGGGTCGGGTCAATACGTTTATGAAAATGTAACATTAGCGACCCAGTTCCAACTGGACGGTGCCAAAGTCAGGGGTGCCGCCGCGGATGTGGTGGAAATCGCAGTGGCGTAATTGTAGCGAGCCGCCGACGTTTGCGGTTCGCTACACCTATGACAACGCCAGGGCGGAGAGCTTCATGAAGACGCTGAAGGTCGAGGCCGTCTATCTGGCTACGGCGCCGGCACGGTGATGGTGCAGCGCTGTTCGT
>Ga0255356_1000626_pt1 | contig 23864 bp, 14 predicted proteins | sample HBST100metaG_FD_189944 | JGI IMG/M metagenome (GOLD analysis project Ga0255356, IMG submission 189944) | Peat soil microbial communities from Stordalen Mire, Sweden - H.B.S.T100 | ecosystem: Environmental > Terrestrial > Soil > Wetlands > Peat | place: Sweden: Norrbotten County, Stordalen Mire...
CTCTTATCCGTGCTCCATGCAGCATCTCAAACATCAGCATCGAAATGAACTTTTGCAGAGCTTTCCTCAAACGATTCCGTTACGGTTCATTTTTGCTTATGCTGATGTGACTTGGGAGTGCATAGTAAACCTTAGATGCGTACCCCTTACCGGAAGAAGCTGAAACCCTTCTTCTTTTGCGGGACAGTGGGCTGACCGCTCACGGATCGGGTCATCTGCTGGATTGCCCGAGAAATCTCCGAATCATCTTGCATCAGCGACGTAGCTGTATTCTGCATCCGTCGCACCGCCGCATAGTTGTTGGGAATCTTCCACGAAGCGGGCCTGGTAAGGGCTTTGGTAATATGCTCTTCGGCGATTTCCAGGTTGCGCGGGTCGTATCGGTTGATCACGATTTCGAGCTTTGGGCCACCTCGTGCGGAGAGCTTCGCAATCAGACGATTTGAGTTGCGCAGTTCAGGAATGCCGACCTGTGTAACTAGATAGACGGTGGAGGATGCATCAAAGAGATGTGTATGCTGCAATTCCAGCCTCGATCCCGCGTCGACCACCACATAATCGAATTCCTGGCAGGCGACCTCTAGCAGCTTGTCGATGGCGTCATCGGAGAATTGCACAGTGGTCAACTCACTCGGCGCCGCTAGTATAGATAACCCGGATTCATGACGTACCAGCACGGTGTCGAGAAAATTTGAATCGAGCCGTCCAGAATACTGAAGTGCATCTACCGTCGAGTATTGAGCCTTGATTCCGAGATCGATCGCCGCATCGCCAAGAGGAAAATTGAAATCGATCAACAAGGTCTTTTGTTTGGATTCCTCGGCCAGCGAAACAGCGTAATTGCAGGCTAAGGTGGTCACACCCGAACCGCCTTTGGCGCTGAGGAATACGAGTAGCCTTCCATCCGTTTTTTTCGGCGTGTGAACCACAGAGCGGATAGCCGAGGCCCGAACCAGCGCTTCTGCCATAATGCCGGAGTCGAAGGGGATCGTGAGAAACTCGCGAGCGCCCGCATGCATGCAGCTGAGCAACAGCTCTGGATCGGTCCCTGCCGAATAGACCATTGCGGTTGCCAAGCCATTGACACTGATGCACTCCACCAGATCGAGGGCATATTCCGGATTGCTGTCTAGATCAATAATGACGACATTAAAGTTATCCCCGAGCATTCCCGGCACATCGTTGATGTCGGCAGGGTAGGAGTCAAACTCCTGCACTTTACCGCTCTGGCATTCGCCTAGCGCACTGATTGCCGCGTTGCGTCGATCCTCATCCGGGCTGATTACCGCAATGGACAGGATGCCTGCGCCAAGGGTAAGGGTATCCGGAGTTGGGGTAGAGGCTGACATGACGGAGTTTCTGCTCCCAAATGGGTGGTATTCTTCTGCGGGTTCACGTGTGCTCAGCAAGTCGTTTTCGCCTTCTCTCGTGAGGGGGGCCGATGGATCTCTCCATCGAGACCATCGTGGCTTCGGCCTGGGTCATGCAGGTGATCGTCATCTCCAGACTGACGTGCGAGTGGAGCTCTCTCAAGACAACTCGGCCACCCCTTGCCATAACCCGAACGAACAATTACCAAGGCGATTTCCGTTCATTGGCCCTCGGAACCTTAACAAATGCTCATTTGGTCTATCGGCAGAAGAGAGTTTGGGATTCGCGATTTTCAAGAAAATCTTCCCAGTGGACAGGGCTTCACGCCTAAACGTCAAAAGCAACATTGTTGAAACGGAAGAGGTTGCAATGAAAAACATTACAAACGAATGAGGTTACCAGCGTGTCACTTTCATCTCGATTGGAAAAGGAGAAACATTCCGTTTTTTCGTCGTTCGCGCCTCCTTCAGAGGCTCGCCTCATTTCCCACTAAAAGAAATTGCGTATCAGTACTTGACATGGTGTCCCAATCCCAAGAGACTAGTGCTAGGATCATTGGACGAAACGGAGGACCATAATGCGAGACTCAGCCCCGCAAGGCACCTACAAAGTTCAGGCACTAGACCGGGCATTTGCCATCCTGGACATGCTTGGAGAAAGTGATACGCCGCAGGGCTTGGCACAGGTTGCCTCGTTGCTTCAGTTGCATAAGAGCACCGCTCATCGCTTCCTGATGGTTCTGGAGAAGCACCGCATGGTGGAGCGCACTGCGAACGGCAAGTTTCGCTTGGGGTTACGGCTCTTTGATTTAGGCAACCGCGCCATCGACCAATATGACCTGCGTGACCGTGCGCAACCGCACCTGCGCCGGCTGGTGGCTGAGACCGAAGAAACGGCGCATCTGTGCATTCTTGAAGGCGCGCACGTAATCTACATCGACAAGATTGAGCCGGCCCGCTCGGTGCGCATGATCACACGCATCGGTGCCAGCAATTCGGTGCACTGTACCTCCGTGGGCAAGGCGATTATGGCCTTTCTGCCCGAGGAACGGGTCGCGGACATTCTGCGCCGCACTCGCTTTGAGCGCTTTACGCACCGCACCATAGCCACGGCCGAGGCTCTGCGCGTGGAGATCGAGAAGACCCGCCGTCGTGGCTATGCCGTGGACGATGAAGAACTGGAAGAAGGATTGCGTTGCATCGCCGTACCTCTGCTGGATGCGCAGCGACAGCCAGTAGCGGCTGTCAGCGTCTCCGGCCCGTCGTTTCGTGTGACGGCGCAGAAGCTGCCCGTGATCGCCAACCACCTGCTCCAATGCGTGCGGGGAATCTCAGTAGACATGGGCTTCGTTCCCAGCAGTCGCGCAAATCGTGCCGTTTGGTCGTCGTAGTGTTCTGTTTCTAAAGTTGTCGCTAAGAGGTTTGTCTTTTTGAGCGAGCACAAGGAGTCGAAGAACCTGCGCTTCCGTCGCTGAATTTTCAATGGAATGATGGGACATCACGACTCGGTCATGATCAAAAATCACTGCTCGTTTAGATCCACACTATAGAGATTGACAGTGGAAGTATGGGTACTTACCACCGGCAGGTCGCCCGGCGCCAGGCCGATCAGACGGTAGTCGGTTGCGGCAATAGGACGGAGATTGATGATCGTGGCCACTCGCTCCGTCTGTCCTGAGGGAACGACAATGCGATAGATTGGCTTGCCTTCCTCAAGAAAATCCTGGAAATAGAGTGAACTGCCATCGTGGGACCAAGTCGGATCGCCGACGCCGTGAGTGCTGAGGGTTGTCCACAGTTGTTTCGACTGGTCATAGAGGAGCAGTGCCTTCTGGTCCAGGCGGATCGCGGCGATATACCGTCCATCCGGCGAGAGCCGTGGACTGAAAAGCCCGTTCGAACCAGGAATTTCGGTCACCTTGCGAGTTTGCAAATTCAAAAGGTAGATGGCCTTGGGCTGGCGGCTATCCATGCGGTCGGGCAGCCGGCCAAAAATGATTGACTGTCCATCGGCCGACCAGTCCGGATCTGCTTCGTTGCGGTCCTCATTGAGAAGCGGAGTAGGTTTCCCCCCGTCAGCATCGATCACATAGAGCTTCCAAGGCATCCCCGGTTCTAAGGCCATCAGCGCCAGGCGCTTGTTGTCTGGAGACCATTTCATCGCGAAGATACGGAGCGGAGGAATGGTCAGCTCAATGCGGTCGCTTCCATCTGTTCTGCTGCGCCATAAGGAACCGTCGAAGGCATTCAGCCAAGCAACCCATTTGCCGTCCGGTGAGTATTCGGCCAAATCCGCAGCGCTCAAATCCTGATCCAAAGCCACGAAAACGGAGGTCTTTGGCAGGGTGTGTAGCAACTCGATTTGCGAATTGACTCCAATAAAGTAGATGCGCTGGCTTCCTGGGGATGTGCTGGGCGCTTCATAGTCCAGCGGACCATTGGTGATCTGCCTTGGTTCGCGGTCCTTCAAAAACCAGGGCCGCTCCTGCAATGCCCAGATCTCACTGTGGCCGTTTTCGTTGTGCCAGGACTGGAAGACGAAGTGCTTTCCATCGGCGGTCCAGCTTCCGCAGCATTCTGAGGATGGATGGCTCCAGCCGGGCAGCAGAGGGTGAGGATTGCTGCCATCCGCCGCAACCTCCCACAACTCGGTAGTCTGGCTCTTGGAGTCGCGGAGCGTGTAGCGCAAGCGTCGCCCATCTGGCGACCAGCGAAGCCAAAAGGCCAGACCGGGTGTGGTGATCAATTTGTGGGGATCGCTGCCATCGGCTCCCACAACTGTCAATTCGTTGCCATTGGCGACCAGCAGGCGGCGACCGTCTGGCATCCAGGTTGCGTCATGAGCTAGCACGTTGGGCACGCGCCGAACACTGCCGCCGAGTGTGGGAACAATCCACAAAGCCTGTTCCGGCTCTGCCTGCAAATGGCTGTGAATAATCAGCCTCGATCCGTCCGGGGCCAGCGTGCCAATCAGTGGAGCGCCGATCTCCGGAGGCAGATTGAAGTGACTCATCTCGCCATTGGTGGCCAGGGTTACCGCCAGCTTAGGGTTGCCGTTGTCCATGTGCGAGAAGTAGAGTCGCGGACCGTCACTAGCTGAACTGGAGAAACTCTCTACTTCCAGATCGTTTAGGCCGTTGGTAAGTACGTGCCCGGAATGAGTGACTTGCACAATGCGGTAAGGTTTGCGGGCGGGTGGCCGAAGGAAAATAGTCAGTCCCAACCCGAGACAAAGACACACCAGCGCTCCCACAAGCCAGCGCCAGGGCACGATGCCTGCCGTTTGCAAGCCAGAGGCAGACACGGCAATCGGGGATTCGGAAAGTTGCTGGTTGGTTTGCGCGTCGATCATCTTGACCGGGGCAATGAACCGGTAGCCGCGCTTGGCCAGCGTCTCAACAAATCGCGGATTCTCGGCGTGGTCGCCCAGCGCTTCGCGCAGCTTGTTCACGGCGATGCCCAGACTGTGATCGAAGTCAACGGTCGTATCCGCACCCCATAGCTGTCGCTGCAGCGTTTCGTGGGAGACCACCTCGCCGGGCTTCTCGAGCAGCGCCGCCAGCAGCTTGAAGGGTTGGACTTGCAGCCGGATGCGCACACCGGATCGGCGCAGCTCTCCACTCTTCAAATCGGCTTCAAAAACGCCGAACTGGACTCGCTTGCTGTCGTTCTTGTCTTGCTCTGCTGCCATGACTTCCGTGCAAAATCCCTGCCCCGTAGTATACCGGAGCTCGCAAAATGGTTACATTTGGCGGTTGATGGCTGCACCAACCGCCTGAATCGCTGGAGAACTTTGTCTTCAAAATGCTGTAAACAGAGTGCTTATCTGAAGATGCTCAAATGATGGCGAATAGGCGCGGTGTGAATTGACCAGCGTTGCTCGCAGGGAGTGTTGTCATATTCGGCTACGAGGAGAGGCGCTCTACAGACGGCATCCTCGCACCAGAGTTTTCAATGCTACGCAACGTTGTTTTTGGAGGACATTGTGATGTTCAAGAGAACCACCCTACCACCGAACAGGCAGCACCGCTATCGCTTGTTGTTTATGACCCTTGCGATCTTGGCGTCCTGCCTGATGCTGCCCCGCCTCTTCGCACAGACGGACACAGGCAGTATCGCCGGAACGGTAACTGACGCGACCGGTGCAGTGATCCCCGGCGCAACGGTTACTGCCACGAATGCGGAAAACGGACTCAAGCTCACTGCGGCGTCGAACGGCACGGGCGAATTCAAGATCCTGGCCGTCCCCCGCGGCAACTACACAGTTCTGACTGCGGCAAGGGGATTTCAGTCGCAATCGGCAGCTGTGACCATCACCATCAGCACCACACAGACCGTGATCTTCCAGTTGGCTCCCAGCGGTGGAGCGACGACCGTCGAGGTTACTGCCGCCGCACCTCTGGTCGACACCTCCGATGCAACCGTCGGAGCGACCATTCAGGGCGCGCAAGTGACAGAGCTTCCGCTCAATGGCCGCAACTTTACCCAGCTTGCACTGCTCACCCCCGGCGTGACCCGCGGTTCTTATGGGGACGTAGCCAGCGGCGGTGGTAGCAGCAACAATACCGAAACGATGCGCAATAACGAGAGTGGCGCAGCGGCAATTTCGGTCAACGGCCTTCGTCCCCAAGCGGACAACTACATTTTGGATGGCGTGGACAACAACGACGGCTTGGTAAACACGATTCTCTTCTTTCCGTCGATCGATGCAACGCAGGAATTCAAGGTGAATACCAGCGTCGCTCCGGCCGAATATGGCCGAGCAGGCGGTGCCATCGTTGTCAGCTCCCTCAAATCCGGCACCAACCAATATCACGGTGCGGTCTTCGAGTTTTACCGCTCCAAGGGTTTTGATGCCAACCCGAATTACCGCTTCAACGGTGCTTCGGAGACTCCGGCCGGATCCTTCAAGCGCAACCAGCCGGGCTTCGCAGTGGGTGGGCCCATCCTCAAGAATCGTCTCTTCGCCTTCGGCGATTATCAGGCATTTCGCGAGAATGTCGCAGTCTCCTCGCACTACCTGACGGTTCCCAGTGCACTGATGCGTGGCAATGGAGACGCTGCGACGAATGGGGCGGACTTCACCGAACTGCTGAATGTCAATATGTCCAACGGGAACGGCTACGAGACCCAGTATCCTCGCTGTTATCCCGGAACCTATATCAACTCGAAGGGCGCTGTCACCCCGTATGCCGGCTCAACCACCTTTGGAGCCCAGGCGGGATGGATCTTCGATCCCACTACTTGTGACCCCACAGGCGTAGCCGCTCCCAAGCAATTCAGCTACAACGGGAGAGGCAATGTCATTCCCCCGAGCCGTCTGAATCCAGCCGCCCTCAACTATCTCAACGCGTTTCCCATTCCGACCCGCACGGATCGCTATCTGAACAACTACCTCGACAACCAGTCGGAGAACAATAAGTACAACACTTTTGACGTCAGATTCGATTGGAACCCTTCTTCCAAGGATCTGGCATTCATCCGTTTCAGTTATGACAATTCGGTCAATGCCAAGACCTCGGAGTTTGCCAAGCTTCCGGCGGGCGGAGGAACCGGCACCAATCCTACCCATGCGCGCGGCTATGACCTTGGCTACACGCACACTTTCTCCCAGACCGTTGTGAACGAAGGTCATATTGCATATAACCGCGACAACTACGGTTATATGCCGCCGATGTATGGCCAGTATGTGTCGAAGGATCTGGGCATCGTCAATGCCAACATCAATGCGGAAACGACCGGCGGCGCACTCATCGGCGGCTGGAAAGGCAACCTGGAATACACCGGTGACTACGGCCTCTATGCAGTGCCTCAGAACACTTATGAGATAACGGATTCTGTAAGTATGTCTCGCGGTGTGCATACCTTCAAATTTGGAGGAACCTTCATTCGTCGCCAAGTCGAGTTCTTCAACCCGCAAGAAGGCAAGGGCTATTTCTGGATCGATGCGGGTACGGTCAACTTTACCGGCTATGAAGTGTCCGAGCTATTGGCTGGCGGCATGGATAACTACCAGATCGGCTCGCAGTCCGGCTACTTTGCCAATATCGGCCAGGAAGACGGCCTCTTCGCGCAAGACGACTGGCGTGTGAACCATCGCCTGACAGTCAATCTCGGCATTCGTTGGGATCTGCTTACACATCCTTACGAAGCTCACAACAAGCAGGCCGCTTTTAATATTAAGAACGGCACGGTTATGGAAGCGGGGAAGAACGGTATCTCCGACAGCATTATCAATCAGGACTACCATAACTTCGGTCCGCGTGTCGGCTTTGCCTATGATCTGCTTGGAAATGGAAAAACCGTGCTCCGCGGTGGATACGGTGTGTTCTACTACATCGATTCCGGCGGCATTAACAATCAACTCGGAGAGCAAGTTCCCTTCGGCGGAAGCAACAGTTATCTGGCTACCAACGGATATTGCACCACCTTCACCGGGCAGCTTTCGTCTGCAACACCGATGGCCTCTGACGGCGGCTACAACTGCAAAGGTTACACCAGCCCGACCGCTGTCACTACCGCTCTTCCGGCTCGCGGCTTTACGAACTTCGATCCGTCGGCCCCACCCGCTGGCACCAGCATGATTGCCGTGAATCGGGACAATGAGAACAGTATGGTGCAGGAGTGGAACCTGCAATTGGAGCGGCAGGTCGGCTCGAACAATGTGGTAAACGTCGCCTACGTCGGAACCAGAGGCAGCCGTCTATCGACATACTACCCGTATAACATGAACCAGTTTGTGACGGGAGCCCAGAACTTCCCAACAATGGGGAGTATCAACTACAACAACTACAACGGCATCTCAAACTACGATGCTCTCCAACTGCACGCCGAGCACCGCGCCAATAACGGGCTGATCGGAACCTTCTCCTATGCTTGGTCGCACACACTGGACGATTCGGGAGGAGCGTTCGAGGGCGGAACCTCGGAACTCTATTACAATCCGATGGCCAGCTATGGGAACTCCAGCCAGGACCAGCGCCAGGTTTTCAGCGCATCGCTCCTCTACATGCTACCTGTCGGTCGTGGTCAGCGCTTTGGCGGAAACGTTTCGCGCCCCATGGATTGGGTGATCGGCGGCTGGCAGACAAGTCTGACCTCTCTGGTCCAGACTGGTTTGCCGACGGATCTCTCCATGGGAGAGTTCGCACCTGCAAACCGTCCTGACTTGGTTGCATCAATCAAATATCCCAAGAGCATCTCTGGGCATTGGTTCGATACATCCTCGTTCGCTCTTCCTCCATCCGTTACTGGCAGCACGTCAAACGCTACCACTTATACACGTCTCGGAACCCTTGGTCGAAATCAGGTATTTGGGCCGGGATACCGCGTTGTCAATCTCAGCGCCCAGAAAAACATTCATCTGACTGATAAGACGACACTGGAACTGCACGGGGATGCGTTTAACCTTTTCAACACAGCAGAATTCACAAACCCGAATTCCAACTTCTCCGGCGGTAACTTCGGTCAGATTGAAGGTGTTCAACAGTACAGCAACCGAGAAATTCAGTTAGCTGCCCGCTTTACCTTCTGATCTTTGGATGGTCTCCATTTTCCCCGCGGCAGCTTCAATGAAGCTGCCGCGGGATTTCTTCACTAACTTCCTCCGATGCGCAGAAAAGCGGACGAAGGAACGATGCCTGACTCGCTTTCTATGTGAGCGCTATTCGGAGAATTCCGTGCGATTGCGGTCCTATTTGCTCCTAGCTTTCTGTCTTTTTTGCGCGCTTGCCACATCCTGGGCGCAGGCTCCGCGTCCTCAGGCTCCGCGCATCGACAAAATCGATCCGCCCGATTGGTTTATAGGTCTTCCCGATCCTATGCTCCTGGTTCAGGGGGAGAGCCTAAATCGAGCGCACTTCACCTTGCGCGGCGAGGGTGTAACCCTGGACCATACTCAGATTTCAGACAACGGCCACTGGGCTTTCTTGTGGCTGAAGACCAGCTCTGCCAAACCGCAAACTCTATGGGTGACGGTCGCGAACGATCAAGGTCAGGCACATCACACCTTTCAGCTCTCTGCGCGCTTGCTCGATCCAAATGCGCATCGCGGCTTTTCCTCTGCCGATGTGCTCTATCTCATCATGACTGACCGCTTTGCCGATGGAAACCCGGCCAACAATCAACCCGGCTACGATCGGGCGGCCGCACGCGGTTGGCATGGTGGAGATTTCGCCGGCATCGAGCACCACTTGGACTATCTCCACGGGCTTGGAGTTACCGCTCTGTGGACCACGCCGATTGCCTCGAATGGTAATATGCCCGAGTCCTATCACGGCTATGCCGCTACGGACCTATATGCAGTGGATGCGCATTTAGGGTCGCTCGCGGATTACCGGCATCTCTCGGAGGCGCTGCACGCCAAAGGCATGAAGCTGGTGATCGATCTGGTGCCCAATCACATAGGCGTCCAGCATCCGTGGGTACTCGACCCGCCCGCACCGGAGTGGTTTCACGGTACGCTCGGATCTCATCGTTCAGCGCAGCACGACTTTTATGAGTTAGCGGACCCGCACGCGTCGCGTCAGGCATGGAGCGCGATCACCACCGGCTGGTTCACAGATGCCATGCCTGACCTGAATCAGGAGAATCCGCTCGTCTCTCGCTACTTGATCCAGAACGCGTTATGGTGGGTTGAGACAGCCAATCTTGACGGCATCCGTCTTGACACATTTCCTTACGTTGACCGCGCCTTCTGGCAGGACTTCAATACAACGCTGCACAGCGCCTATCCGTACCTGACCACCGTAGGCGAGGTCTTCCATCGCGATCCTGAAGTTATCTCGTTCTTCGCCGGAGGAGTCGCTCATCGCGGAATCGATACAGGGCTCGATACACCCTTCGATTTCCCGGTGTACTTTACTCTGCGCGATCTTCTGGCTCATGGAAAACCCATGACGGAGTTAGCCAAAGTTCTGAGTCAAGATGCGCTTTATCCGCACCCGGAGCGTCTCGTTACCTTCATCGGTAACCATGATACGACTCGCTTCTTGACGGAAGCCGGCGGATCGCAGGCAAAGCTCAAGCTGGCGTTGGGCCTGTTGGTTACGCTGCGCGGTATGCCGCAGATCTATTCAGGAGATGAGATCGGAATGACTGGCGGCGAAGATCCTGATAATCGCCACGACTTTCCTGGCGGCTTTTCCGGGGACTCGCACAGTGCTTTTGCAAAAGCAGGCCGCACAGCAGCGGAAGAAGATGTTTTTGCCTGGACCTCGGCCTTGCTCGCCTTGCGTGCGGCGCATCCAGCCATGCAGACGGGCGCGGAGCAAAATCTTCTCGCCGATCAGGATGTCTTTGCGTTTGTGCGATCACCGGATGGTTCTGGCTGTTCGACAGATCATATGAAAGAAAGATTTCTGGTCGTCGTGAACAAGGCGCAGTTGAATAAGTCGATTCAGTTGCCTATGGAAGAAACGACTCTGGCCGGGTGCACGGAGTTTCATGCCGTGACGCCGGTCGCACAAACCGCCCCGGTAGTCAGCGGCGGAAATCTGCATATCAACGAACCGGCTGAGTCAATGACGGTCTATGAAGTAAGATAGGCCATCATCTGCTTAGTAATTCAGGCCTACATATCAACAGATATCGGAGAGACAGGTGATAACGATGCGACGCCGCAACTATTCAGTACTTATTCTTCTCGTCATGGTCGTCACGCTGTCCGCTCCGACGGCTGGTGCGCAAACCCCGTCTGAGGCGCACTCAACTGACATCCAGACGCATCCCATGCCAAACGGCATCGAGGTATCCGGCAACGGAGTTACACTGCGAGTAACAGCGCTCCGTGATGATGTGCTTCGTGTCCGGGCCAGTCAGAATGGTGCGTTCTCCGAAGATGCCTCCTGGGCTGTGCTAGACGGGCCTCGCACAGCAACCGCTCCAGTCACAGCGGAGAACAGGGGCTTCAGCACCAAAGCATTACGCGTGAGCTTCGACAGCAGTCTGCGCTTGACCGTGAGCGATCTCTCGGGCCACATCCTTCAGAAGGATGATCGCCCGATCGAATATCATGGCTCGTCTTTTCGACTTTATAAGACGATGGCGTCCGTGGAGCACTTCTTCGGACTCGGCGACAAGGTTGGGCCACTCGATAGGCGCAACCAGGCATTCACAGATTGGAATAGTGACTCCTTCGGTTGGCAGGAGTCAACAGATCCGATCTATAAAAGTATCCCATTCTTTTTGTCATGGAATCAGGGCCGCGTGCTAGGAGTGTTGTTTGACAATACCTGGAGGGCAAGCTTTGATTTCGGCAAAGAATTCGCGAATGCATACTCCTTCGGGGCGCCTGATGGTCCAGCCGATTACTATCTCCTCTATGGGCCCAGCCCGAAGCAGGTTGTAGAAGACTATGCATGGTTGACCGGCCCCACACCGATTCCGCCCCTTTGGTCACTCGGCTATCAGCAGTCGCGCTATAGTTACTATCCAGAAACAAGAGTCCGCGAAATCGCGGATCGTCTCCGTGCGGATAAGATTCCAGCAGACGCCATCTATCTTGACATCGATTACCAGCAAGCCAATCGTCCTTTCACGGTGAGCGCTGATCGATTTCCAGCATTCAAACAGATGGTGACTGATCTGGCGAACCAACATTTCCACGTGGTCGCGATTACGGATCTCCACATAGCGAAACTACCGAACGTGGGATACGCCCCCTACGACTCGGGAATGGCCGGCGATCATTTCGTGAAGAATCCGGACGGATCAACTTACGTGGCAAAGGTGTGGCCGGGTGATTCTGTCTTTCCTGATTTCACGCAGCAACAGACTCGCGCATGGTGGGGTTCGCTCTATAAGGACTTTGTCGCAGACGGTGTTGCGGGTTTCTGGAACGACATGAATGAGCCGGCAATCTTTGGCGTAGCCGCAAAGACCATGCCGGACGATATTCAGCATCGGATTGATGAGCCAGGCTTTATGAAGCGCACTGCTACGCAGCTGGAGATCCACAATGTCTACGGTATGGAAAACTCGCGCGCGACATATGATGGCCTGAAAAGTTTACAGCCCAACGTGCGGCCTTTCGTACTGACACGAGCAAGTTATGCAGGTGGGCAGCGTTATGCAGCCACGTGGACAGGCGACAATAGTTCAACTTGGAATCATCTGCGACTGACGACTCCAATGCTCGAAAATCTTGGACTAAGTGGTTTCGCGCTGAGTGGGGCGGATGTAGGCGGCTTTGCCGGCTCACCACAACCGGATCTGCTCACTAAGTGGCTTGAAGTTGCAGCCTTTCAACCAATCGATCGTGATCATACCGCTATTGGAACCAACGATCAAGAGCCATGGGTGAACGGGCAGGAGCAGGAAGCGATCCGTCGCCATTATATTGAAGAACGTTACAAGCTCATGCCTTACCTCTACACAACGGCAGAGGAAATGTCGCGGACGGGACTGCCCATCGTGCGCCCACTCTTCCTCGAGTTTCCAGATGCGGCCGGAGACCGTCACCCCATCGATCTTGATGCACCCTCGGAGTTTCTATTTGGCTCTGACATCTTGGTTGCGCCCGCACCATACCCGGATGAGTTAGACAAATATGAGGTGCAACTACCTCCCGGCATTTGGTATGACTATTGGACAGGAGAGCGGTTCGATCACTCAACTGAAATCGAAAGCCATGACGCAGAGCAGAAAAAAGGTGCGCAGCCTCAGGTTGTCGACCCAGTGTTTAAGTCGCCCATCATTCAGCCTAGCGTTACGGCACTTCCTGTGTATGTCAGAGGCGGATCAATCATACCAATTGCGCCACTCACGCAAAGCACAATGGAAACACCGGTTGGCCCTCTCACTTTGCGCGTATATGTAGGCCAAGGGTGTAAAGGGACGCTTTATCAGGATGATGGCACGTCCTACGATTTCAAGCGCGGAGAATTCCTGCGAATGGATAGCACTTGTTCTTTGAATAACAACAAGCTTGGCATTCATGTCGGCCCACACCGGGGGAGTTATAAGTCCTGGTGGTCGGAGATAAGGGTCGAGGTATATGGCGGACCAGTCTCGATGGGTCATGCAAAGCTTGCCGGTAAACCTGTCAGCACTACGTGGAGCGACGCTACTCATGTGTGGTGGGTGACGATACCTGACAGCGGCAAAGGCTTCGATCTCGAATTCGAGTAGTAAGGTGTCTCGTGACCTTGTTTTGAAAGGGCACCTTTAGCCGCGCCTCTGGCGAACGACTTAATTAGAGACTCCTTCGACGCAATTGATTTACGCATTTCGCCGTCAGCGCTATCATAGTTGGCAGGTCGCAGGCGCGACGTAAGAGGCCAATTTCACAAGACCGGAGACGCCTTGATATGCGATTCCCCTCCTTACTTGCCCTCCTAGTAGCTTTCGCAATTGTGCCTGAGGTGTTGCCTGCCCAGCAGATCATCACTGGACAGGCAGCCTTTGCAGACTGGGATCAGCAGCAGCCCGGCATCCGCCGCAAGATCACTCTTGCGGATCTTCCAGAACCCAAGCCAGATGAGTCTGTTAATAACACGCCCCACCTCATTCCACGACCTGCCGACGCATGGCCAATCGCGCCTGCAGGTTTCAAGGTTACCCTCTATGCCGGCGGTGACTCCGCACCCATGCAGCGCTCCGACAACAAAGAAAATATGGCGCTCAGTGGCGGCACCTTTACCATGCCTCGACTAATTCGGGTTGCACCCAACGGCGATCTCTTCCTTGCAGACTCCGGCGCAGGCACCATCTTCGTCCTTCGCGGTGTTCGTCCCGATGGTCATGCCGCCCAGATCGAAAAGTTCGCCACCGGCCTCGATCATCCATTCGGCATCGCCTTCTATCCCGCCGGAAATCCCAGATACATCTATGTCGGCAATACCACCACAATCCAACGCATTCCGTACCATTCCGACGACCTACATGCCAGTAGTCCGCCAGAGACTATCGTCCCTGACATTCCCGGCTACGCGCAACTTATGGGCGGCGGCCATTGGACTCGCGATGTAGTCTTCAGCAAAGATGGCCAGCACATGCTCGTTTCGGTTGGCTCCGGTTCCAATGCCGACGATGCCGACACGCATCCCCGCGAGTTTCATCGCGCCGATGTGTTGGAGTACTCTCCCGAAGGAAAGTTTATTAAGGTTTATGCTTCTGGCCTTCGCAACTGTGTTGGTGAGGCCATCAATCCAACGACAGGCCAACTCTGGTGCTCCACCAATGAACGCGATTCCCTTGGCAATCATCTCGTCCCGGACTATGTAACATCGGTCAAGGAAGGTGGCTTTTACGGTTGGCCTTGGTATTACATGGGCGGCCACCAGGATCCGCGACTGCCGCAGCCATGTGCCAACGGCACCGGCCCTAATCCTCAGGCGCCCGCGCTTACCTCAGATCAGGCGAAGGACTGCAAACGCGTCAATCTCGCCGCGAAGGTGATAACTCCCGACGTCCTTGTCCAGCCCCACATGGCCTCACTTGAGATGACTTTTTATCCTTCCGCCGGCGTCTTCCCACGGCAGTATGACGGCGATGCCTTTGCCGCCGAACACGGTTCCTGGAACCGAGCCAAGCGTGCCGGCTACGAGATCATCCGCATCCCAATGCACAACGGGCGTGCCGACGGAAGTTACGAGGACTTTCTTACTGGATTTGTTACCAAAGACGGTCAGGTTTGGGGTCGACCAGTCGGTGTCGCTGTAGGCCTCGACGGATCGCTCTATGTTACTGATGACGGATCTCGCAGCGTATGGCGCGTGACTTACGCTGCGAAATAGGATCCTCGCGATGATTCCGTGGGATACAAGCAGGTGGCCCGACATTTCATATTATCGAGGTCCACGCAGCGAGTTTCGCTGTTGCCTGCTGCAAAGTAACTCCGCGCAACAGAAATACCTTACTTCGCGATAACTCGCCGGTCGTCAGCTCAACCGCATTTTTCGGCATATCAAAGGTTTCAGCCAGAAAGGAAATTAGCGCCTGATTAGCGCGGCCTTCGAGCGGCTGCGCGTGAACGGCAATCTTCAGTTGTGCAGCTGCTCTGTCGCCGTAAACGCCAGTAATGGCCGTCCTCTTCGCCCCGGGCTGGGCATGAACCGCCAGGGTGACGCCGGCTGCGGTCGAGCGCAGCATCAGGCTAACTCCGAGTAGGTTTTGCGCGCTCCAAACAGCGCCGTGCCAACGCGAATGCGCGTCGCGCCTTCTTCAATGGCCAGTGCAAAGTCGCCGCTCATGCCCATTGAGAGTACATCCAGCGAGAGCCCCGTGTGCGCCTTTGCCCACTGCTCTCGCCACTTCCGCAAACTCCGGAAGCAGGCGCGAGTCTCTTCTTCGGAGACACCGAAGGGCGCAATCGTCATCAGACCGCGTACGTTTAGATTTTCCAGATCGGGTAACCGCTCGAGCAGCAGCGCGGCCTCGGCGGAGTCGGGCTCCAACCCAGCCTTCGACTCTTCGGAACTGAGCTTGACCTCGATCAGAATCGGCAGTTGCTTGGCGCACTTACCCGCCGCCTCATTCAGCCGCTCGGCCAACCGCAGTGAATCCACCGAGTCCACAGCATCAAAAAGCTCTGCCGCCCGCTGCGCCTTGTTCGATTGCAGATGGCCAATCAGATGCACGCGAATCGGCTTCTCATCGCGCGTGCGCAGTTGCTCAACTTCAACCGCCTTGCCCGCAAACTCCTGCACACGGTTTTCCCCGAAGAGGGTAAGCCCCAGTGCCGCAGCCTCTGCGATCGTGGCTGCCGGATAAGTCTTCGACACGGCCATGAGCTGGACCTCGGCGCGAGCTCGGCCTGCTCTGCTGCAGGCCCGTGCAATTGCTTCTTCCACTCGTTCGAAATTCTCGCTAAGTGCCGTCATCATGCTCCCGGCTGGTCGCAAGCCGGTTCCGTGCCCCAGCCCGTGCCGTCTGCATACAATCTGAATATGTGGACCATCGTTCTGCTCATCTTCTCCAATATCTTCATGACCTTCGCCTGGTACGGCCACCTGAGATTCCGCAACGAAGCTCTGTGGAAGGTCATCCTCGTCAGCTGGAGCATTGCCCTACTCGAGTATTGCTTCCAGGTGCCGGCCAACCGCTTGGGCGCAGACCGCTTCAGTCCGGTACAGCTCAAGGTGATCCAGGAGATCATCACGCTGATCGTTTTCGGCGTCTTCGTCACCTTCTACTTCGGCGAGCGTCTGCACTGGAACCATGCTGCTGCCGGAGCGTGTCTGGTGGCGGCGGCCTTCTTCGTCTTCCACTCCTGGTAGAAACTCTGGATCGAAGGGAGCCAGTAGTGGCTTTGGTTCCCCAGCTCTCAGAATCGAGAGCCGGGAAGCCTGACGTTAGTGTCCCTGTTCTTCGAGGAACTTCTCTGCTTCGAGCGCTGCCATGCAGCCAGATCCGGCAGCGGTAATAGCTTGCCGGTAACGGCGGTCCTGCACGTCGCCGCAGGCATAGATTCCCGGCACCGCGACTCCATTATGCGTTACCACTACGTTGTCCGTGGTGCGGATGTAGCCGTCGTTATCCAGATCGATCTGCCCGGCAAACATCTTTGCATTGGGCTCGTGGCCGATACCGAGAAACAGGCCGCTGACGGGAAGCGTCGTCACCTCGCCTGTCGTCACATCGCGCAGGCGCAGCCCCTTCACTTCCTTCTCTTCCACGCCCAGCACTTCTTCAATTATCGTGTTGGGGCGCAGCTCGATCTGCGGATGCGCCATCACGCGGTCCAGCATGATCTTCGAAGCGCGGAAGGCCGAGCGGCGATGCAGCAGCGTAACCTTCGTGGCAAAGCGAGTCAGGAACAGTGCCTCTTCCATCGCCGAGTCGCCGCCGCCTACCACGGCAATCTCACGCCCGCGGAAGAAGAAGCCATCGCATGTGGCGCAACTCGAAACGCCGTGTCCGATCAGCGCCTGTTCACTCTGCAACCCGAGCCAGCGCGCGCTGGCGCCTGAGGCAACGATCAGTGTGCGCGTCACGATTTCGCCTGCCGAGGTCTGCAACCGGAAGGGGTTTGCACTCAGATCCACTTTATTCAGTTGAGCCGTCTGAAACGTCGCGCCGAAACGCGCTGCTTGCTTCTTCATATTCTCAATCAGCTCCGGCCCCTGGATGCCCTCTGGCCAGCCGGGAAAGTTCTCGACCAGTGTGGTCATCGAGAGCTGTCCGCCGGGCTCGTGGCCCTCCAGAAGTAGCGGGTTGAGGCCGGCGCGCCCCGTGTAGATGGCCGCCGTCAGTCCGGCACAGCCGGAACCAAGAATTACGGTATCGCGAATCTCTGTCATATGGTCTCTCATCTCGATTTTAGCTCTTGCAGAGGGCAATCCACCTCTGCAGAAGCTTTCTCCTATGTAAGATGAGCTTTATGGCGAATTTGACTCTTATCTACGGTCTGCGACTGCTCCCCGAAGGCGAAGTCACTGAGATTCAGGACGCGACACTGAAGCTGGCCAACGGTCACCAGGCCCACGTCACCATGCACCTCATCGAGGGCTCGCGCGAAGAGATCGAAGCTCAACTCAAGCGTAGCCTCGATGCATTCTTCGATTTCTACCCAGAGATCTGACGGCTCTTCTCTGCCAAAAGGGGAAGGCAAGCCAGCACTGTGCCACTATGGGCAAGCTACTCATAACTGATCGAATACAAGACTATTTAGGTAACCAAGGATATGTAATTCTGAGCAAACCCTGAGTAAAGCAAAGGGTAAGTGCCGCTGTTGTTATCCAATCGCCCGGGATCATTAAGAAGTTTTGATGCTGAAAGTAGAGCAATCCCACTCCCGGGCTGATGAGAACACTGTGGTGGCCCTCGGGTCTGCTCAGTGTTCTCCGAAGAGGTAACAACGGCGAGCTCGCAGCCTTTGCACGGAGCGCACATCGATGTTCCACCGCCATTTGTCCAGCTCGCACCGCACGGTAGCCTGGCTGCTGGCTTCGCTTCTCTTGCTGGCTCCGGTGACAGCGGTGGCTGGTGGACCCAAATACGTCGCAGGGGTCAGTAACTTCAATTCAGCCGTGGTGGGCCAGCCCGTTCACTGGGCTCAGGGCCAGTTGAGTTACTACGTCGATCAAGGGCCATTGAATGCTTCGGTCACCAACGCGCAGGCCACGGCCATGGTTGATGCTGCGGCGGCACTCTGGAGTGCAGTTTCTACGGCCGGCGTTACGCTCACGGACAAAGGCCAACTGAGTGAAAATGTAAGCAAAGCCAACATAGTGGTCAGCGGAACAAACTTCACGGTAACCAATGAGCAGACCAATCAACAAGGCGTCATCGCCCAGCCGGCCGACGTCACCCCCGCGGCCACAGGCTTTCCCTTGGGCGTTATTTTTGATGCGGACGGCTCAGTGATCGATGCCATCTTTGGCCAGTATGTCGCCGAAGAAAATAGTTGCGAGAACAACGGCGTCTTCGTGTGGTTAGATAATATCAATCCGGACGCGACCTTCGCGCACGGCATCATCGTACTCAACGGCCTCTGCGCCACCAACGCCAACAAGCTTGAGATGATGAGCTTTCAGTTGGAGCGGGCGTTCGGGCGAATCCTCGGCCTGGATTACGCGCAGGTCAACCCCGGCGCGCTCACCAACGGCGAGGTGGGCGGCACTCTGGGCTGGCCGGTGATGCAGCCTTATAGTGGGTTGTGCAGCTGGTCTGGCGGTGCCTGCATTCCCAACCCTACAGTCCTGCGCTGGGATGACATCGCAGCCCTCAATCGCATCTACCCCATCACCGCCGCCAATCTGGCCAGCTTCCCCGGCAAGCAGATCACCGCGGCGAACACGGTTTCCATCCAGGGAACCATCAGCTTCAGAACCGGCCTGGGAATGCAGGGCGTCAACGTGGTCGCCCGGCCACTCGACTCCAGCGGCAACCCGCTTTACCAATACACGGTAAGTTACGTCTCTGGCTCCAGCTTTAACGGCAATCACGGCAACCCGGTCATCGGCACTACCGACTCAAATGGCAACCCGCTCACCATGTGGGGATCGAACGATGCCACCCTGCAAGGCTTCTTTGATCTGAGCGGAATGCCGATGCCGCCGGGCGCGACTACGGCCAACTATGAAGTCACCTTCGAGACCGTCGATCCTCTTTACATTCTTGCTGACTCCGTGGGACCCTACCTGGTAGGCTCTCCGGAGCCTTCGGGAACGCTGTCGCCTTTCTCCGTGCCATCCATGTCGGCAGGCAGCTCGCAGATACTCACCGTCAATGTAACGGACTCGGCTGAGGGGGGCTATGACAATGCCATCGGAACCGAGGCCGTTCCGCGGATGCTGGCTCCCAGCGGCCTGTGGAGCGGAAGGCTGAGCCAGGTGGGGCAGACAGATTGGTTCACATTCCCTGTGCGTGGCGGCACCATCTTCACCGTAGTCACCTTGGCGCTGGACGAGAGCGGCGCTCCCACCGACGCCAAGGCCATGCCGTCCTTGGGCATCTGGGATTCCTTTGATTCACTAGGCTCTGCGGCCGCGGTCTCCGGTGTCGGGCTCAGCGGCATGGCCACGGGTGAGAGCTGGCTGCAGGTCGAGGTTCCCACCGATGACATCGTACGTCTCGGCATTGCCGATGAGCGAGGCGATGGCCGGCCCGACTATGTCTACCAGGGTTGGGTGCTCTACGTCGACACTGTCTCTCCTCAGCGGCTGCCCGTCTCGGGCGGCCCCATCGTTATTCATGGCATGGGTTTTCGTCCTGCGGATACGGTGCTGGTAGGCGGCCAGGCGGCTGTGGTCACCAGCATCTCGCCCAATGAAATCACAGCCATCGCGCCAGAGGCCTCCTCCGGGGTCACCGGCTCGGTGGATGTTGAGGTGGACGATCTGCCCATTTATTACGCCGGTGCGCTCCTCTCCGGTGCCGTCAGCTACGATTCTGGAACAGGCGACTCGCTTACCATGATGAGCGCGACTGAACCGACGGGGACCATTCCCATCGGCGTCCCGGAGCCCTTCTCCGTCATTGCCCTGGGCCCAAGCCTGACCCCGGCGGGCGGCGTCTCGGTCCGCTACACCCTTGTCAGCGGAACTGCGACCCTAGGTTGCGGACAGAAAACCTGTACGGTCACCGCTACTGGCGACGGCCTTGCCTCGATGACCGTGATTGCGGTCGACAAAACCTGGTCGACCGTGAAAGCTTCGCTCACCAACGGTGCCAGTCTGAGTACCGAGTTTGTGGGCGGAACACCCCCGACGCTGACCTCGCTATCGACCATGCTTTCCTTGGCCGCCGGAGCCACAGTCACCTGGACGCCACAAGCTTTGGTGCTGAGCAACGGCCTCCCCGTGAGCGGTCAGTCAGTTGCCTGGCAGACAACCGGGAGCGGCATCTCCCTCGTGAGCGGTTCCGTTACTACCGGCGCCAATGGCATCGCCGCCAAAGCCCTCACCGTGGGGCCGCTAACCGAGGGGCAAACGGCCACCGCGACGGCCTGCATCGGCGTTACCAGCCAGTGCGTCACCTTCACAGCCTTCGGTGCCCGCCCTGAGTTGGCGACCATCCAAGCTGTCTCCGGAACGTCGCAGAGCATCTCCGTTGCGGAGACGGCCAGCCAGATGGTCCTGCGAGTCTTCGACACTGACGGCAATCCCATGGCCGGTGGCACTGTCACTCTTTATCAGGCGCTCTATGCCTGGGCGTCGCCCTGCTCGGCGCATAGCCGCTGCGCCCAGGCCGAGTTATTGGCCAACCAAGCCGCCCCAGCGACCTCCGTCCTCGACGGAACCGTCATCTTTGCCCCGGCATCCCTCCCCGGCGTCGCCACCAACCTCATCGGTCTAGCCGTCACCGGCAACACCGGCACTGTTAACATCGCCATCGAGCAGCATCCATAGGCGCGCTCCAGTTGGGTGGGAAACCACGAACGCCACCAATCCGCGACGAACCAAAACCCGGCCTTCCTGCTACCTATCTCCTCTTTCTCGCATCATGTAAAAGAGAGAGGCGCGCACTATGGGTGAATTGACTGAACCACTTCCGCAGCCACTGGCCCGCCGTCCGCGCGTGGTCATTGTCGGTGGCGGCTTTGCCGGCCTTAACGCAGCCAAGGGGCTTGCCGGCTTGCCGGTGGACGTGACCGTTGTCGATCGCCGCAATCATCACACCTTCCAACCTCTGCTCTATCAGGTAGCTCTAGCCGTTCTTTCGCCGGCAGACATCGCCCAGCCCATTCGCACTATCTTGCGGCATCAGCAAAATACCCAGGTGTTGATGGACGAAGTGGTAGGCATCGACGTCGTTGCGCGACAAGTTGCCTTGGCGAGCGGCGCGCAACTTCACTACGACTATCTGGTCCTGGCCACCGGGGCCACCCACTCCTACTTTGGCCGCAACGACTGGGCTCCCCTCGCTCCGGGACTCAAGACCATCGAAGATGCCATCGAGATTCGCCGCCGCGTGCTGCTGGCCTTCGAACTAGCTGAGCGCCAGATGGTCGAGCACGGCTGGCATCCGCCGCTCAACTTCGTGGTTATCGGCGGCGGACCCACCGGAGTCGAACTGGCCGGAGCCATCTCCGACATTGCCCAGCTCTATATGCGCCACGACTTCCGCCACATTGATCCCGCCAAATCCCGCGTGCTGCTGATCGAGGGTTCGCCACGTGTGCTGGGAACCTATCCTGAGGATCTATCCTCCAAAGCACAAGCCTCGCTGGCCCGGCTGGGCGTTGAGGTGCACATTCACACTCAGGTCACCGAGATAGGACCGGGCTGGGTTGAAGCTGGAGGAAAGAGATTCGACGCTGTCGTCACGCTCTGGGCCGCGGGCGTCGAGGCCTCGCCGCTCGGCCATCTGTTAGGAGCGCCCGTGGATCGCCGAGGCTCAGTGCTTGTCGACGACCGCCTCAACCCGCCTGGGCTACCTGAAGTCTTTGTCCTGGGCGACCTGGCCCATCTGGAGCAGGATGGCCATCAAATTCCCGGCGTCGCCCAGCCCGCCATGCAGATGGGAGACCACGTCGCCAAAATCCTTGCCGCTGATCTGGCAGGCGCACATCGTCCACCCTTCCGCTACTTCGACAAGGGCGACATGGCCACCATTGGCCGCATGGACGCCGTGGCAGAGGTCGAATGGCCGTTCAAGGCACACATGAGCGGATTTCCCGCTTGGGTCACCTGGCTGACCATCCACATCTCCTTCCTCATCGGCTACCGAAGCCGATTCTCAGTCTTTGCCGCCTGGATCTGGACCTACTTCACCTTCACCCGCGGCGCTCGCCTCATCACTGGCGACCAGCGCCTCCCTGGCTGGCAGGACCAACTGAGTGCTGGTTCCGATCACCCATCTGGGGCGACCCAAAAGCCAGTTGTTCCATGAAGCTGGGCTCCACTCCCTCCACGCCTTTGTTTTGCGCTATCGGAGTCCCCAACCATAGGCCGGGTGATCGACAGTGGCAAACTACAGTCCCCCAATCTGTTCGAGTAAACTAGTAGTGCGATGCTCGACTTAGGATTTGTACGGAACAACCTCGATCTAGTGGAAGCAAAACTGCGCGCGCGCGGGGCTGACCCGGCAGTGCTGCTGGGCGACTTTCGTGCCCTCGATCAGAGCCGCCGCGAAGCTATCACCACGGCTGAGCGCCTCAAGGCCCGCCGCAATGAGCTGAGCCTACAGGTCGGCGCGCTCAAGAAGGCCGGTCAGGACGCGACCGCCGTGATGGACGAGACCCGCGCCCTCAAAGACAAGCTCGATGAACTCGGCGCGACAGCCGACACCCTAGACGACCGGTTGCGTCAGTTGCTGGCGCAGATCCCGAACCTAACCCGCGACGAAGTCCCCACCGGCAAATCCGAGGCCGACAACGTTACCGTCAAGACCTGGGGCGAAAAGCCCGCCTTCGACTTCGAAGCCAAGCCCCACTGGGAACTGGGCGAAGCGCTCGGCATCCTCGACCTCGAACGCGCTGCCAAGTTGAGCGGTGCGCGCTTCGCTGTCTACATGGGAGCCGGAGCGCGCCTCGAACGCGCCCTGATCAGCTTCATGCTTGACCGGCACACCGCCAAACGCGACGCCGGCGGCCATGGCTACACTGAGGTTTTACCCCCATTCATGGTCAACAGCAAGTCGCTCTTCGGCACCGGCCAGTTGCCCAAGTTTGCCGAAGACCTCTTCCGCTGTTCCGACGCTGATGTCGAAGCCGTTGCTCGCGGCGAGTTCAAAGACAACGACCATTGGCTCATCCCGACCGCCGAAGTCCCGGTCACCAACCTTTACCGCGACGAGATTCTCGACGATTCCCGCCTGCCAATCTGTCTCACGGCTTACACGCCTTGCTTTCGTGCCGAGGCCGGAGCCGCGGGCAAGGACACACGCGGCATCATCCGCCAGCATCAATTTCAGAAAGTCGAGCTGGTCAAGTTCGTCCGGCCTGAAGACTCCGACGCTGAACACGAGCGCCTCACCCGCGACGCCGAAGAGATTCTGGAGGCGCTCAAGCTGCCTTATCGCCGGATGCTCCTCTGCACCACCGATACCGGCTTCTCCTCGGCCAAGACATTCGACCTCGAGGTCTGGCTCCCTGGCCAGCAACTTTAC